>Ga0247758_1001240_pt1 | contig 19830 bp, 22 predicted proteins | sample UWRJL156409C4_FD_180950 | JGI IMG/M metagenome (GOLD analysis project Ga0247758, IMG submission 180950) | Plant litter microbial communities from Arlington Agricultural Research Station in Wisconsin, United States - UWRJ-L156-409C-4 | ecosystem: Environmental > Terrestrial > Plant litter >...
GACAATCGGCTGGCTGGCGAAAGAAGTGCTTCCGGAGCTGCCCCAACCAAAATCATTTACCGGCGCCGGCGCCAGCGGTGGCGCTGTCTTGGTTATGACTGGGCTCTGCTGTTTAGTTGCCTCGGGGTTAGACCACGCATTGCCCCAGACATCGGCACCGGACAAACCATTAGATCCGAAAGAACCAATAGAGCCCATCGGGTTTGAAGAAGCTGCTGGTGTTACAACAGGCGCAGCGGGTTTGGAGAGGTTGAAAACGGAGGAGGATGAGGTGGAAGATATCGGGGCCATGGCAGGCTGGTGCGCAGGAGCCACGCGGGGGGGAGATGCGGCGGACGAGAAGTCGAACAAATCGCCTAGTCCTGATGAAGCGGGCGCTGGTGTGGGTTTAGGACCAACCGATTGTGATGCTAAGGGGGAGGTCATGCCACCAAAGCCTAACGGGCTCCCAATAGACTGTTTCGGCTGGTGTGCAGCAACCGCGGGCTTTGCGTCAAAGAAACTTCCTCCGCTTAGACTTGAGAAGGCAGATTGGTTAGGAGGAGGGGTCGGGCGAGAAGACGAGAAGCTTCCGAGACCAGCGAAAGCGTCATTCTGGGGAGACTTCATAGGAGGCGAGCTTGCAAAGCTCAAACCGCTAAAAGCGTCATTAAGCCCACCAAAAGCACCCTGATTCTGGCCCATGCCTGTTGGAGACGGCATCCCGGCACTCATAGAGCCTGAAGAAGCGTGGGAAGATTGCTGTTGCTGCTGCTGCTGCTGCTGCTGAGGTCGCGGAGCCGTGGCGTAAAGAGACAAAATTGATTGCTTAAGATCCGGACGCGACTGACTTCTAGAAGCAGGGGCACCAGTCGTGCTCGCCGGCCTTGGAGGTGGCGCGGTCTCGGCGCCCAAGAAATCCAGCCCCAGGAGTGAGTCTTTGGTGCTCGTTGCCTTCGGCGGAGCAGGACCAGCCTTTGGGGCTACCTGCGCTGCTGTTGGCCCGGCAGTGCTAGATCTTTGCGGGATTGGGTCTCCGCCCATCAAATCAGTCGGAGGGGCGGCAATGGACCGTGGGGCGCCTGACTGTCCAGTCGACGCCTTGCGGAGCGACTCCCTTTGCTCAATAACCTTCTTCTCCTTGACGACACTCAATGGCACGTCATCATCGCCCTCGACGTCCAACGTCGCTGGATCCGGAATAGGACCCTCCATCACCCAACGCTTGAGCTCATATTTCGTCCGAATGAAGTTCTCGATTTTGGCCTCCGAGGGCATGTGGCCTGGCGCCAACTTCGCCTCCCAGTACTTGTTGGCGCGTGCGTTTCCCCAGTTCATGACACTCTGTAGCTGCTCATCTGTCCATGAGTCGAGGTCAACGGATTTGACGCGACTGATGTGAGTGCCCATTCCGCGGTGGATGCCCGAGCAGCGGATGCACACAAAGACACCGAGGTTCCAGGAGGCCCATCTTGGATCTATAAATCGGTCGGTCAGTGCCCGCGGATGCCTTGAAATGTTGAGAACTTACGCTTGTTGCGCTTGCAGTCGGCGCAGATTTTATTATGTTCCAATTTCAGGAGGCTCTTGATAGCCAGTGTGTTCTGCGCTGCCCGCTCGGCAGCGGGGTTCGGCGGTCGTCGAGACATGTTGGTCGTGTGCGAATTTTGAGGTTTAACTGATGCGCTGCGCAGACGGGCAAGACTCGGGTCGAAGGGATCGAATAAAAAACGTGTTCTGGAACTCTAGTATGGCACGCGTCACCTCCAGGCAGTCACCTTGAGTTTGAAGCCAGGTTTGCGAAAGGAGAGGTTCTCAATAAGGTGCAACTGGCGCCTGAACGGCACGGAGCCACTTTGGCCACTCCCCGTCCTGACCGCCCCGCAACCGAAAGTCACTGGGGTGGACAAGCCACAATTCAAGGTCAATCCCTCGATAAGATAAGGCTGAGTTAAGACCCCACCCACTAAGAAGTATCCCACTTCAATGAGCTGTATGCGTCCTCGTCCAACACGAAGGGCCTCGGCAGGTTGCATGGAGAACCGTGCCCACTTAAATGATCAATGTCTTTGTCCTCGGCAGAAACTCAAAGCTGTGGAATCATGTCAGTGACGCAACCGCTGAAGGCCCCCTGTAGTCAAATCGAAGGTGGCTTAGGCACCGAGGCACCGTCTCATTCATCATGATTCCAAACCTCTCACATCGAAGACGAACCGGATTGGTTGAAGTTCCGCCTCAGCAGCAAAATAGTATTTGTCAACCCACATCGTCCCGCTAACGTCCAATGTTCTCAACGCAAATGGAAGCACCGCCCAATTGAAACATATAAACCCTCCAGACCTGCCTTCCATCTTCAAAAGAACCTCCAACCCAAACCTCCAAGCTTCACTCTTGATGCACCTTCCTCAGCACAAAACACCCCTCTTCCGCATTTTGAGCTCCCTATTCAACAAGCAACCACTCTCACCACGCTTTCACACAAACACACCACTCAGACCAACTGCGCTCAAAGCATTCATGATCCCATTCCTCAGTAGCCTCTTCAGCTCATCGTCCTCATCCAGCAAGAACATGTCGTACCCTGATCAGCGGTCCTCAGACGAGTGGCGCGCGGTGCTCAATAAAGAGCAGTTCCGCATCCTGCGCGAGAAGGGCACGGAGGCCCCGGGATCCGGCAAGTACGACAAGCATCTCCCCTCGGAGGGCGTCTACACATGCGCTGGGTGCGACGCATCGCTGTACAAGGCGACACACAAGTTCTCGTCAGGATGCGGCTGGCCGGCCTACTTCGACAGCATCCCCGGAGCTGTGACTCGGCACGAGGACCGCGCATTTGGCATGGCACGCACTGAGATTGTTTGCTCCAACTGCGGTGGTCATCTCGGACACGTCTTTAAGGGTGAGGGGTTCCCCACTCCGACCGACGAGCGGCACTGCGTCAACAGTGTCAGCCTGAACTTCTCGCCCGAGGACAAGCCAGTGCAGCCGGCGAAGGACGAGCCCGAAACTAAGGCTTGAGCCGCTCTGCGGAGTTAGTAGGCTCAGGATTGTATGAGATATGGGCGGTATGATGTATGTTTCTGTACCAAATGACAGGTGGGCGAGGAGGTATGCTACCGGAGCATGTGGACATGTGGAGCTCACGATGAACCTCTCGATTACAAGACGATGAAGTGGTCGAATTTACTGCAAAACATAGTTTACGTACCGCAAATCAAATCTTTCAGAGAAATGTCCTCCATGTAGCTGTGCATCTGATGCCGGCCCCAAGACCTAGCAGAGGCTGTTTCCACCTCCCGCATTTCGCATTTTACTAGCGACAGTAGCAGTGAGGGTATCTAGCTGTCTTTGCCAGATCTGGCCATACTTAGACCAGATCTTGTGCATCTCTTCCAAGCCGCTGACCAATTCTGCCTCCCTCCGTCCCTTCTCAATTAAGTCATTCCAGATTTTTGTTGCCTCTGATAAACCATCCTGGCTCAGTTGAAAAGTCTCTAGCAACACTCGGTTCTCCCCAGTTCCGGGTCTATCCTGGTGTTCAAACACTCTTTTGTCCGGCTGTGTGCCTTCGAGGTCTCCACATGGGGCAACCACTGGTGCAAAGACTCGCTGTGGAAGGACACCGCCACGACTTTGCTTTGACTGAGTCTGGGAGTTGGGATCAAGACTCGCGGGTTTCTCTCGACTAGCCGGACCGGTCAACAGAGCCTGGCGGCCGAGCGCGGCGAGTTTTGAGGCGTGCCCAACATCCAAAAGCCCTTGCCTAGCGGATAGCTTTCTTGGGCGGTACGCATCATGGGCGTCGTCAAGCTTGCGTTTTATGGTTCTGGAGGCACTAATCTGTCGTTGGAGGGAGCCGGTCGCCACAGTCTCTCCTTTTTGATGCGCGTATGGCGCAGTCAACTCGTCCTCCAACCGTTCGTGACCGTCTTCACCAACGCTGGCAGATATCTCCTCGGTGAACTCGCTGGGGGTGCCCTCTTCGTCAGCTGAGTGGTGACGCGACGAATGAACAATATCTGCCCTCTCTAGTGTTTTGTCAAAGTGCTTCGAAACAGTATACAATCTAGGGTCAAGGAACTCAGGGTGTCTTGAAGTTCTTCTCGCCCTAGAACGAGTTCCCGGTGCCGAAGACACTCTGCTGACCTTGTAGATGCCTTCCCCAAGAACTCCAGGGATACCAATGGAGGTAGCTGCCCGTGGCGGTTGGTTTATTGGTGACCTGAGAGGCCAAACAGTTGGCGGGCTCATACTCTGGCTTGGAAGTTGACTCGGTGATCTGCTCAGCGCAAGCTGATAAGCTGGATTTGCCAAGAACGGGACTTTCCAGTCTTGAGTGTTTGACGGAGTCGACAGGGGCGAGCTGCGGCCGTAAAGCAACCGTGGATCCTCATTTCTGCTAGGTGTAGGGTATTGTGTCGATGGTGACATTAAGTTATGATGTTCTTGGCTTCTTGATAGACTGGTTCGGCCGCTTGGTGTGGCATTCTGCACCTTGATATTCAACGCCCATAACTCGGTGAGGACGGTTACAACATCAGGCGGCCCCTTAAATTTGATCTTGAGAGTACATTGAGACTACGAAAAGCAGTCAGCGTGATGGAACACCCGTAGATATGGGGGGTGAGTTACCTTCGATATTCCCTTTGGATATCGGAAAACGAGAGAACACTCGGAGGCCAGGTATTCAATTGAATGGCACAGGTCCTGCCTTGGAAGCGGCGGAGGTGAAACGAACGCTGCCAGATCTAGCATTTCCTGTCGGAGGTCTAAGATACCATGCACTGCGCCTCGGACTGAGACAACCCACCAACTCATTGGCCTTGTCCTTGACATGAACCATCAGAAGATAGCGCAAATTTAGAGTCTGGCTGCGGGAGCCTGTGTACGGGACTCGAGGCGCGGGTCCATTCTGCGCCTTTAAAACGAGCTGGGGGCTCTTGAAGCTGTTCAGAGTACCGCTAAGAAAGACGCTCGCGAGATCAAAGCGGAGGATCGACGGCCGCGAACGAGACGGGGTTGGGTATGAAGCCATCGTATTCGGGCATTATGAAAAGGTCAACGTCCAACGTAGCAAGCACTTGCAGGAAGAGAAACATGGCCCCAAGGAAGGGAGATCCAACGGGAGAAGGTTCAGAGCAATCTGGACTGGGAAAGAGCGATAGGGAGCTTGATGCTGTGGGGGCATGTAAGCCAACGCGGGGGCATCAAACCCAGGGGTTGAAGCCAATTTATCGTCAACATATGCTGGAAAACTACCACGCATAGCAGCACCCAAACCAGAATGAAGTCACAACCAGTCAACGTGATTGAGTAGAACAGGATTTATGTTTTGTTCTGTTTGAATTCAGTTGTCGTCCAGGGTTGCTAAAAGGCGGCTCAGGACAAGGTGCACGGTCACTTGGATGGCTCGAGCGTCCCGAGCTGCCAAGCGAAAATTCCAACGTCGGCTTCGCTCTCAGCCTCGCGTCGCATCGCGTTGCAAGTTGTACTGAACATCAACTAATTTGGATGCCCACGATTGAAGTTGGTTGTCTATACCACTCCCAAACCCACACACCGCGTTCCGCAACGCGCCATCCAAGGGGCGCCGTCACCGTAGACATAGAAACCTTGCGGGCTCTCCTCGGCGCCGAGCCGCAGGTCGATGCACCATGGCTCCGACCAAACCCATCGCCGAGCACCAGATCAATCGCACGCCCGAATATGAGGAATTCATTGAGAAGCTGCGGGACTTCCACCAGAAGCGAGGGACACACTTCGATCCCGAGCCGAAGATGGGCAATATGAATGTCGACCTGCTGCAGCTTTACAAGTACATCGTCGAGCATGGAGGATACGACAAGGTCTCAGAGGAGAAACTCATGTGGCGCAAGATGTGCGAGGGGTTGGGTCTGATGCGCCATAATGCGCCTGCGGATGCTTATACTCTTAAGCAGATATTCTATAGACAATTGGCCGCCTATGAGATCAAGACGGAGCACAACAAGGAACCGCCCCCGCCCGAGATCCTCGAGAACACGACCGCCAAGGGGGGCTCGCTCCTGACCCGCACGGTCGAGAATTTCCAGGCAAGAGTGAAAGCAGACAAGGAAGAGTCAGGTGACGACGGAACGCCGAGTAGAGAGCGCCGTGTCGACGAGACCCCCAGCTCCGCTCGCGCGTCCCGGGGACTGCGTGAAGCACCCGCGCCAAGAGTTATCTTCCATCCGGACACCAACTCTGCTCGGCAGACGCGACACGCTTCTGGTCAACAAGGCGGAAGTGGCGGCACACCTGGTGGAAATTCCTCGACTCCCGGAGGTCATTCTTCACACCCCCACGCAACACAACTTTCTGCCCACGGGTCGGCTCACCACCAAATGGATCGAGGACGTGGTAGCGCAAGCTACCGGGAATCGTACGCCTGGCCAGGCCCTTCCGCTGGCCAGGATGCCATCAATCCGACCGTGAACCAGTATCAGCTCCCGGGTCTCCAGCAAATGGCGCTTCGCATCGTTGATACGCCAACCAGCAACCCAGAGCACTTCGCGCGGAGGCAGCGTCTTCTGAGACAGGGCCCTCCCCAAGGCCCTACGAGCAGCGCAGCGGCTATCCGCGCCGCGCTTCCTCCAGGTAAGCAGATCCATGTGCGCAGAATCGTGCCAATACTCACACTGCCAGGAATTCTTGATGGACCTAATATTTATGAGCGATGCCTGTTCTCACTGCGTTCTGGCATCCGCTCCGAGCAGGCATTCGGCTTGAACCACCTTGTTAAGATATCCTTCGAGCGTGGAGACAAATACAAGTTCTCCCAGTTCAGTGGCCTCGCCGAGGGTCTGACTGAATTCGCACTTGGAGTGGGTAGTCTCTTCTACCATATCGATTGGACGATCTGCAACGACCCCGAAGTAGATGAGTTCGAGGATGGCGAGCTCGATGGTGTCAACGGCTCGTCAGATATTCTCGAACGGATCGCACGACTCAAGCCCAAGCCCGTGCAGGACAATTTCCAACCCGCCGAGTTCACCGACCATCTCAATTTGGTTACCGAGGCGGTTCTCACCATCCGCAATATGGTCATGCTTCCAGAGAATGCGTGGTTCATGTCTGAGTACTGCCCGCTGAAGGACCTGCTTTGCATTCTTCTCCATCTTCCGGATATGGACATCGCAGTTGAGTTGAAGCATTCCGCTCTCGATATTGCCGAGCAAATCACACCGTACCTGGTCCTCGATGGCGATGACGCCCTCTACAAAACCCTTCTCGCCCAGCTCGACTCGACAGACCGAGGAACCATTCTCACCGCTCTCAGAGCCATCTCCCGTATCGCGATGAATCATCCTACGGAGACCAACAAGCTCAGCGGAGTACCGCCGACAGTGCTTCGGAACCTCATGGACTGGCTTCTTCTTAATGACGACGAGCTTATGGACGCCTGTCTCGACTTCTTGTACCAGTATACTGCTATTGTCGGTAATCTGGACTCTCTACTCCAAGCTACCAACATGGAACACTTGGTCGCTCAACTTGTCCGTCTTCTTTCCCACGGCGCCAAGCGCGGCACCCGCGAGTGGATTGTCAGCGATGCCAGTCTCCGCTACGACAATGAAGACAGCAAGGCTTCCGACCAAGTTCATTCGATACCCAAGGACCTTCTTGAGCGGCTTCTAGCCATGGAAGAGCCCGAGCGCTGTTACCAATGGCTGAAGTGCTTCTTCGAAGAGGACCCAGATTCCAATGTGACGCAGATTGCAGTCTGGCAGGCATATAACAATGCGTTCTTGGAGCCGCTCAAAAAGAAAGCTAAGGGCATGATTAATGCGGCAGAGTTTATCAGGAATATCAGCACTGTTTATCAAGCTGCGGGAGCCCAGATAGTGCGTGAGGCCACACCCCAGGGCGAGGTACAGCGCTTCATCATCCGAGGTATCCGAGCACGCCAATATCCAATCAGCCCCGAAGGTCGCGGTTACTTCCAGTGCCTGTGGAAGAGCTCTGGAGCTGCTAAGTGCACCGTCTGGAATCTCTCGGCGGTCAAGATGTGGGAGCATATTCTTCAGGACCACCTTGATCAACGCCCTGGCGAGGACGGCAAGCAGTTCAAGAACAGTGAGGGCATGTTCTCGTGCCATTGGGATGGTTGCCGCAAATACCCCCAGCCGACGAAGCTCAACCTCTTCCAATTCATGTCTCACATCAAAACGCATGTCACAACCGAGGAGGCCGTTTACTCGAGCGCCCAAAACCAGAACGCCGTCGGTGAGGCACACACCCCGTCATCCCGCAACAAGCGCCCCAAGCCGCGCGTCATCGAGCCAGCCAAGACGATCAATCTGGCCTACGAGGAGACGGCAAGCGTTCGTGACGAGCGTAATCCTAATGCGCAGCCCCAGGCTGCGGGTATTCCTCTCTCGGCCGTGCTGATTCTCCGCAACATTGCACGGAACGTGGGCAAGACTGAAGCAGAGGAGGCACTCACGAAAAAGGAACAAGAAGCCCGAGAGTCGAGCGAAACAAGTGGCGAGCTCGCGGTTGGCCCCAGCAGCACCCTTGATGGTGTGGCGGGCTACAAGGAGCGCCTGTTTCGCCCTGTCATGGGCAGGCTCTGGGAGGTGTTCACTGAAAATCGCCTGCTGGCTAAGGACCTGTCCCAGCTTTTACAGCTGTTAGGCGCTTAAGTGAAGGCCTGCCTGGAGATGATACGGGCTCTTGGACTCCAATGATCCTGCCGAAGGCAGGAAGAGCACAAGCCAAACGACTTACTTAAGGCACGTGTCTCTACACCACGGGGTTGATCGACGGTGTGCCGTTTGGGAGCGGGAAAGATTGCGGGAAGCGAGAAAATCTGGCGAGAAGCCCTTGTATCGCGCCATCTTCTAGTGTTTCCTGTGTTGTGTGGTATGAAGGTTATGTGTTTGACTAGGTATGACAATACCCCTTTTGCCTGGCGTTTTTCGGCAATAATGAGGGCAGGTTGGGGAGGAAAACCAATCGGGATAGTGGGCGGTGTCCTTTTCTTTGTTTTTGCTCATTGGCCACCGATGGGAACCAGATGGCGTGTTATGTTGAGGTAGATGTAGCGCGAGACTATCGCAGCTGTAAAAAATCGTTATTTACTGCCTCTGAGACTTCCATCTTGTGGTGCCCGAGCCGATCACACACTGGGGTGCCTGTGTCCAGGCCCCTCTTCACTGATTGTTTCCAGCTTCGGCACGCCACTCACTACCTTAAACCAAGCCTCCGGCCAACAAAAAGGGTCCATCTTCTCCATGCAAAAAGGCATTGTGGACAGCATCACACGTGTTGTTCCGGGACATCAAGGCATGGCTTGTTACATCATAGGCCTTGACTGCATCGTGAAAGGCCTTGATTTCAATGAGACAGGTCGTTGGAAAATCCAGCGAGGCCTTTGCAGTATGGAAGATGGCCTATGAAAACAGGAACCACGGGCTGCTTTGACAGTAAGAAGGCGTCTTCCACTGGCTGAGGGGGCCCCTTTCTTTTGGATGGAGCTTAGGTTCGTATGCCTCAGCGGGAGAGTCACTAGCAGACTTAACAAAGTTATATTTATTTACCTCAGCTCCCCTCCCAACCTCATGGACGCCCAACAACCCGTCGACCTACCTGATCGACAGCGGTCTCTGGTCGGCCTGCAAGAAATCACTACTAGTCATCGAAAAAGAGTTCCAGACCCCAGCGCGACGGCAAAAATTATGGAGTCCCGCAGAGGCGGAAAGCCTCCGGAGGAAACGAGGCCGCTTCACCCTGCCGGAGACAGCCACGTATATGGTCTCCGATGACTCCCGCCGCCGCCGATATTTCACCGTCTTCCCTGACCAAGACCTCTTTATCCTGCAGCCACGGGATATTACCGCCCTGAACTGGAACCTAGTGTGGGATAGCTTCCCCATCTACAGCCTTGACGCGGGAGTGTGGAGACAGGAGCACTGGGATTGGATACAGCCTTGGGGACCGGCTCGCTGTGCTGAAGGTAAGCGTCCGTCACACGGCCCTGGAATACGACCCCGCGTGGGATGAGGTATCCTGAGGACCTGTTTGTGAATTCATCGCCGACATTGTCTGGAAAACTTCTGTGACGGGTTCGTTCTCGCTCTGGCTCATCGACTACCGGATCAAGCGCAACTCGAGATACCGGGAGCCCACGGCCGAGGGACAGACCAAGGATGGGCTGGGAGACAGGCCTCCTAAAATCTTCTACGCGAGCGACCGCCGGTTTGTCGAATTGGGTAATCAGCAGATTGGAAATTGGGCTGGGCATAGTCGAATGTGGGATGCTGGTTACGAACTTTCAGATGAAGATCCCTGCTTCTTTGTCAACGGCGCAGATGGGTTTGTTCAGGCGGTCAGAGACAAGCTGGATGACAGGTGGAACTACGAGGAACATTATTGGTATGACGGCATGGATGTCGATTGGGTTGCGTACGGGCTTCTTGCTTGCGAGCCCCTCTGACAATAGATCCTACCTAGATCAAATCGAGTACGAGTCCGTTATAAAACTATTACAGCGGAATATGCGCTGAACCAAATGCAGGCATGGGTGTCGCCAGCAACAGCCGTGTCAGCTTGAATGAGAAGGGGAGCGGTAATTCTTTACTCATTAAGAGTTGAGCAAAAAGTGCACCCTCACAAAGCAATAGTGCACATTGACTGTCAAGTCCACGTCAAGGGTCGGTATTTTTATATGGCCCGAGCTCTGCCAAGGATGCCTGGTGGCGACACCTGAGGCTATCGTGAGATCTGGGGTGCGTCAAACGGGCCCTTAGTTTTTCGGTACCAAGCGCTTGGGCCGGGAAATCGTTGGCGGGCGCCACCATGCCATCCACTTGGCAGCCCATCAGCCCTACGATGCTCACTCGGATCGTCGTCGCGAATCTGACAACGGCGCATCCTGAGTTTGCGACCACAAAGGCCCGCGGTGAAAGACACGCGAATGAATCGTCCGTCTAAAAATCGCCATACTGATCCAGGGTCTGGAGGCGGGACGGGGGCCCCAAGTCCTGACGTCCGCGGAGGGACTCTGCTGGGTGTTTGATGGCCTAAAAGACAGCGCGAAAAGCGGTACCCAAAAAAGCTCCAGCTTTCAATGAGTGCTCGATCAAAGGTATGTAATGGGAACTTGCAGCTCGCCGGCCGAGATCGGCATACACGGTTGCTTGACCTGATAGCTAAGTTCAGGCCGAGGGGAAAAGGATGCCACATCTCGGCGCAGGCAATTTCAATGAAAGACTTTGCGATGCTTCCCCAAATAGAGCAAAGCTCGTTACATTGCATGCCCTGTGCCCGAGAGCATTGTATCGAGACTGCCAAGAGTCACGACGAATGAGACGCGTTTTGTCGGAGTCATTGAACTGTAGATATTTGGGTGCGGAGGGCGCCTGTCTCTACTGCTACCTGAGAGATCAAGGGCGCACATCAGAATGAGACGAAGAGAGACGGTCTTGGGGTGGAACACTGGTCCGCTGACAGACTGCATACCATATTAAAAAATTCCATGGGTATGCCACTGTTTCCTCTGAAACTACAGTCCGACAACGCCGTTTGCTACTTGGACTGTGGGTGGGGATTTTCTCAAGATGGTTGGAGTCAGCAACGCTTCAACGACCGAGTCAAGCAAGAGATGGGCGTTTCATTTCTCAGATAACTTGAGAGACTTTCCGGTCCCTCTCCTCCAGGTGTTGATTCTGCAGCTGCATGGAGGCGCGAGTGAGCTGTCTGGGGATCCACTGCTGAAGGACCTCTCAGATTGAAGATGGTCATCGGTGAACAAAAAAAAAACCAGTCTCCAGTAGGTGAGCTGCAAGGCAACCATGCTGAAGTCTCCTCGGTCTGGTACTGAGGATCAAAATGCAGGGCGTGCCTCGAAGTTTCTCACCGCTTCATGCCCAACGGGCCCTAGGAGCTGTACAGAAACTTCTGCCCGAACTTCAAGTTGTCGACCAGTTGCCGGCTTCGCCAGTGCGGTGGTCATAGTTGCGGAAAGCTGGAACTCGGGATGGGATTTGCGAAACAAAGTGTTGCCCCCACGTTCACGCCACCAAACATCGCGTTCTTCGGCGGCGATGGCTTGTGGATTGCCGGTGACTTCCGAACCGCCCATTCCCCTGCAATGCAACCCACATGGGGCCTGGAGGCGTCCAGGTTAGGGGCTAATGCGGGCGGCCCCGCTGTGCTGATGCAGGAGCGAGAAGCTAAACACACCGGGCTGGTCCTGGAGCAGGGCACGAAGCAACCAACGACCGGCGAACAACGAGCGCCGGGATAATGGATTCCGCAGCCCGAATGGGCCGGAGCGGAAGATCCCAGGCTACCCGGGATGTTGAGAGACCGAGGAGAAAGGATGGAAAGTTTGCAAAATCACGTGGCAAAAGATAACCATAAGCCTTGTCGTCACACGCCGGTCTGAAAATTCTACGACGCGAATCTGCGTGGCATGATCGGCGGCTGTGGAGAATGGGTGGAATTAAGGTGTTGATCAACGGATGAAAAAAAGAAAAGCTGTCGAGCGAAGGGTTGCGCGGCACGAACGGCGGAGCTTGGCTGCAGTGGTGGGCACGGTGGGTGGTTGGATGGTGGGCGTGCATGAGAAAGAACGTGCGGCAGTCTTCCGGGCCACGAGGCCTGCCACTGCCCTGCTCCTCAGCGCTTCCTTCCCTCCCGTCCCTGGCAAGTCGATCCATTGAGTTTGCAGGAGGATAACGAATCGAAGCAACACCAAATACGGGCTTCGACTTCAGCCCAAATCTCTTTGGTCCCACAGATAGCTGAGCAAGCCCCAGTCTCACCGCTTGGGATATTCATTGTTGATTCCGCAGCCGTATGCTCGGTCCCGACCTCGAGTAGATAAAGAGACCGCCAGGAACCAGGGGCCCATCAAAGACAGTCCTATCGAATTCTCATCAGTCTTTTTTTACCTAGGCATTTCCCATCATCCTCGAAGTCGGAGTCAGTGCTGCTCTCCAAACCAGCTGCTACAGCATCAAGTTGAAGGTATGTGTCGTGTGTGAAACCAATGCTGCTCTCTCCAAATTCGCCTGGCATTTTCTCGGGATGCCCAAGTGGACAGGCCTGAGCGGACAGCGGGTTGAGAGCGGACCGTCAGGTTAGCGAGGAGGGCCGGCGACAATCCAGAGGTGGGGTCCGTCACGGCCTCCAGCGCCGGGATGTAGCGGTTTACAGCGGGTTCCTGTTGGAGCCTCACCGTCTCACCACCTCCACCAAGAAGAGTTCTAGGGCGCCAGAGTGTGTGTCGAACACGGCAGGAGAACCGGTGTGGTTGGGCGACGCACATCGTGCGGCAGCGTTCCTCACCATGACTGGCCCGCAATTTCTGTCCGTCTGATGTCTCCGAAACTGGCATATCCATCTCAAGGCCGGAAACGCATCAAGGTGTCGGGCAAACCGGCCATCCTTCGAAAATTCGAAGAGTCCAGACCAAAGCTTAATCACGGCGTGCAACTGATCAGCAGTCTTGCAGGGACCAGAACCGTAACAGAACGCTCTCGACTCGCCCCCCCTTTCTCTCCACCGCCAATCCGCCGCCCCGCCTATCTCCAGTAGCACTTCGCCTCATCCGATACCCGGCTTTCCTAGGCCCACGGCCAGCATTTTCCTAGCCGCTATCCCTAAAGGAAACCAACCGTCCCTACCTAACATATATAAGCCTGACGGCAGCTTGCGGGAAGCTGCCGGATTGAATATTTGAGCAGTTTTGAGGTCGCTATTGAGGAGCAAAGGTACTTTCGTAGTACCTCACACCATCCTCCCCGTCCATCCTATTCGCCCGCTGCAACCAGCTCCTTAAGTCCTTCGCTTGCAACACCTCTGCATCGTGTGAGAACCCCTCATTTCTGCATCCCACAGCAGCTCAGTCAGACGGCCGGAGTCAACCCGAACCGCACGAGGCTCGTCAAAAAGGCTCTCGAGTTCCTCTCCCCGGGACGTCCCATCGCTCTCCCAGGTTACCCACTACTCGCTTCAAGACTCACCCAACGAGCAACAACGCACATCTTGCAATAATGGCTGCCACCGCTCGCACCATGCGATTGGCTTCCCGCCTCTCGGCCATCTCCCGCCCATCAATCCCCCGCGCAGTTTCCTCAGTTGCCCAGCGCGCGACCTTCACGGCGTCGGCTCGCCTCCGCAAATCTGAGGTGATCAAGGAAACCGAGGTCCCTGTCTCTGTTTACAGCCCGGACGCCAAGGGCGTTGCCTCTTCTAGCTCAGATCACTTCAACATCCCCGTCCAGTCGAGCTTCAAGGCTCCTGAGCCGGCGCCTGAGCCAGAAGACCAGGTCACACCGCTTGATGCGAAGGTCTTCAAGCAGATGCCCCGCACGCTCCAGAAGATGAGCGTCATGGGCAAGGTTATTATCATTACTGGGTATGTCTCCTTTGCAAATCGCATGATGAGTACGAGGGACTTTAGACTGATCATTTCTCAGCGGTGCTCGTGGACTTGGAAACCACATGGCTCGTGCCTGCGTCGAAGCAGGTGCTAAGGCCATCGCCATTTTTGATGCAAACCAGGAACTCGGAGATGAGTCCGCCGCTGAGCTCCACCAAAAGTCGGGTCTTCCGGTCTCATTCTTCAAGGTTGACGTGCGTGACGGCAACGCCATCAACGCCGCCGTCCAGAATGTTGTAGATCTTTACGGTGCTCCCGACGTTCTCGTGAACTCAGCCGGCATCGCGGACTCAAACATCAAAGCTGAGAGCTACGATCCTGCCATGTTTCGCCGCCTCATCGATATCAACCTCACCGGCTCGTTCCTGATGTCGCAGGCTGTCGGTCGCGCCATGATTGCGGCCGGAAAGCCCGGGTCCATCATCCTCGTCGCTTCCATGTCGGGGTCCATTGTCAACTACCCTCAGGAGCAGTCTTGCTACAATGCTTCCAAGGCTGGCGTGATCCAGTTTGGCAAGTCTCTCGCTGCAGAATGGGCCAAGTACGATATCCGTGTCAACTGCATCTCGCCCGGTTACATGGATACCGCGCTGAACAGAGTCCCTGCCCTGGATGCGCAGAAGAAGATCTGGAAGTCGCTCACCCCCCAGGACCGCCTCGGCGCAGTTGATGACCTCAATGGTCTCTGCGTCTTCCTGGCATCCGACGCCTCACGCTTTATGACTGGGTCCAACGTTCTGATCGACGGTGGATACACCCTTTACTAAGCCTGGCAAGCTCGGATTCGACCGTGGGCTTCCCCTGACTGAATTACTCGGTGGACTTGTTGTTGATACCCGGAGGGACACGAGCTGGTGTTCGTATACGAGCATCCGAAGTATGTGATTTTGGATGCTCGTCCGTAAGCTTAGAGGATGGCTGCAACAAAGTTCAGCCACATGCGGGCTTGCAGACGGACACGACACCTGGTGGTTCGGCCCTGGATTCTCTTGGCTTTTGCCAGCGTTCTTGCGATTTGGGATTGGCGTTGGGTTACTTGGTGCATTGTATTTGGCGATAAATGGTATGGGATTGGAATACTGGAGCCTGAGGGGTTTTTGTGAAGAGAAGGATTGTTGGACTTGGTCACAGCCTGTCTTTGGCGACAAATAAGTGGTAATGGATAGAAATGGACAAACACTATTTTCATCTTCATACTGCCCACCAACCCATCAACAAAACATCGTGCTCCGCGATGTCACCATGCGTATTTCTTACGCACTCACTGTTAACAAAAATCTAGACGCAATGGCTGTATTGGTTCATCTGTGCGGGCACTTTGTGAACGTCTACAAGCCAAGTTTCTCCCCTCCCACTTTCCTCTAAGAAGGCAGAGGAGCTTTCGGTGTAACATACCTGCCATGTAGCCATTGGAGGCTATGATGCATGAGTGGCTACGTACAGCCCCAATTACGCTGCTTTTCCTGTGTCACCATAATTATACAGTATATATGCCGTAAGAGGGTTGACAGTTCCACCGACTCGCTTCAACATCTCCATGCAAGGCCGGAAAACAGCGCTACAGTTAGCAGCGCCTGCGGTGACTGAGCGATAGTGATATAGCATGATATTCTAGGGTAATTCGACCCGACCAAAGAAGGTCGTCATCCACATTAACTGGTTCGTTTCCTGCTATTGGCCCCTGAAATATCCAGCACATATCTATATTGTCCAAATTCCAATTCCCAATATCTCCCCCATCAGCACATGTTCGGCCACATATCTTTCCATCCGAGGTAGGGACAAGCTGAAACAGACGAAAATGGGGATATTGTGAGGCAACCACCAGAACTAGACACTCGTCCCTCTGCATAAGGTACATCTCAAGTCTAAAACGAGCACGTACAAGGGAGATGGATCCATCAGGGCGGGCGAAAGCTGCAATGTAGATAATCACATTCTCATCTGGAAATGCAGTGTTCAACGGCATCGCCCCATACACCAGACCAAGCCCTGTCTGCTCAACCAAGTCTTCTTCTCCCTCTTGCCCTTCCATCATGTCGCCATTATCCATCCAATCCTACTCACACTATGCCTCCAGAACCCCGCTCCTTTCCCTTCCCCTTCCTCCCATAAAGGAAGTTAAATAAAACAAGGCCAACCCGAAACTTTTCCTTTCAGAGACGAGTAGTGGATATGGGATGATGACTTTCGACATTATTCATCCCAATTCGGGATCGAAGACAAGGAGCTTCACACGTACGCGCGCAGAACAAGAAAAGGCGGCAGGATATCGCGAAACAAAAGAACACCTGATGTTGTTCGTCTGTGATCTCGTTCGGAGAAAAAGAGCAACTGTGTGGCAAAATGCAGAAATGCCAGCTGTGGGGGAGAAAGAGACCCAACAACTCGGGGCAAGAAGGGAGATGATACCCTGAAAAAAAGCATCCGCTAGCTTTCCAATCCTAGTTCCCAAATGATGGATAATGGGAACAATGCTTAGATGTCCCTGATCCAAAAAGAAAATCACCTATCCAAAATCATTGCCCCTTTCGAGCCTTCTCTTGCGCACGAGCTTCTCGTGCCGCCCGTACTAGTGGTGATAAAGATGACAGCTCTACGCATTGCTTCATAAAATCATGCTGCAGAGCTGGTTAGTTTGGATGAAAACGGACATGGGGAGCGGGCTAGCAACTCACCCTTAGCAGATCGTGGGCGCTCGCCCTCTTCTCCGGGTCGACCTTGAGCGCAAAGTAAAGGAAGTCGCGGAACACAGGAGACAAGTTTTGCTCATCTTTGATGTGTGGTGTACCGTTAGTAGCAATCAGCCACAGTGCTCGAAGAGGCGACTCTGTTAGGTATGGGGGTTCTCCCTCGATCATCTCGATAGCCATGATCCCTAAAGACCAGATGTCGACCTTGCGGCCATACTCTTTTCGCGTAACCACCTCTGGTGCCATCCAGTACGGCGTGCCAACCATCGTCGTGCGCTTGTTTTGTGCCTCGTTGATAGTGGCGCAAAAGCCGAAGTCCGCTGCAGAAGAATCATTAGCAAGGCCATATCGGATGAAAATGAAATACAAACGGTGACGTACTCAGTTTGATGTTACCCTCCATGCTGAGCAGAATATTATCCGACTTAATATCTCTGTGAATAACACCTTTAGAATGCAAGTGTTGCAAGCCCCTCAGTGTTTCCCTGCAGACTGATGCGATCTGCCCTTCCGTCATGATGTTGAATGTCACCACGTCTGTCAAGCTTCCTCCCTCCATAAACTCCATTACTACCCACAGTTCCCCCCCGCAGAGATAGCTGTCGATGAAGTTAACGATGTTCGGGTGTGAACTCTCCTTCATAACCAGAATTTCGTTGATGATCAGGTCCTTCTTCGGTTGCTGTTCCAGGTTCATCTGCTTGATGGCAACCAACCGATTGGTCCCCTTCTCAAAGCCCGTGTACACGCCACCCGAAGCTCCCTGGCCAATCTTGGTGAATCCCCGATAGACCTCCCTAGGATCGCCCTCGGAGCATATTCTCTTCAAAGACGCCACCACATCCATCCCGTTGCTCTGCCGCGGCCGGTGTCGGGCTCTGGAACTGCTCTGTGATACGCCAGGTTGGCCCTGTGGTACCCGAGTAGACCCACTGGTCTCAAGCTGTCGGGGGTGTTGAGACGATGGAGGGGCCGGCTGCTGCCTCTTGCTTGGTGCCCGCCCTAGCTGGCCAGTCATAGCGGCTTGGGCTTGGGCTATTGCCTGTTCTTGTTGTTGCTGCATTAATTGCTGCTGGTATGCCGCGGCCTGACTTGTTGTCGAGGCAGGGGCTGCGGCTGGCTGAGATGGCAAATAAGGGGATGTGCCGTTTGCCCGCGAGTTAGATCTAGATCTGAGCTCTTCTGGAAGCAGTGGGACATGGTCCTTTGGAGGTAGGTACGAGGGACTCGAAGAATCATCACCAGGCTGTGGCATGCCAATACCGGAGTCCTTGGCCGGATACGGAGGCTGGGGCGCTGTCCTCAACGGCAGGATCGTCGGGGGTTTTGGAGCAGGTCGGCTAGGCATTAGATTGAGATCCTTTGCGGGGAGGGGACCAGGTCTCCCGGGTACGGGGGGTGGTATGCGAGGATTCTCGAAGCTGCCTTCGTGGTTGACCGTCGGAAATCTTGGGCTTGCAGGTGGGCTTATCAGAGGCGATATGGGGTTGTAGGATGCCGTCTGGAGCAGGTTCGGAGATGGCATAGCGCTAGATGTTGATGTTACGCCAGAGAGGCCCCGATAATCCCCCGCCCTCGCATCGTGGAATTTTTCTAGTTGCTGATCTTCCTGCGGTTTCTCTGTCGTTTCCTTGTAGAACGTCAAAACATCGACGAGGATTTGAGGGTGCTCCCTCGTGTCCTTCTCGGTAATGCCGCTCTCGTTGATCAGCCGTTGCCACTCTTTTGGCAATCCCTGTTTTGTTGTTAGATCAGAATCACGATGCGTGCAGCCAACGGCGACATACTGTGAACTGGCCAGTGGTGCTGTCGTAGCCGACGTGTGTGACATGGACTGGATTCTCGGGCGCAGAGATCAAAGGCTTCTTGGGCGACCCGACCAGACTGGTCATGAAACCCGAGAAGCCAGACTTCTTTCGCAGCATGCTGGGTGCCTTGGGCTCCTTGGACGAGTCGTCCGAGAACCGCTTTGATGAAGGTGCGTTCTCCATCTTGGGAACGGCGGTCTTCTCGCTGAAGGTGGTTTGTTCGGATGTGGTCGAGGAGATCCTGGCCGTCTGGGGTAGCGAGGGTGGGCCCATGGCTCCTCGCGGGTCAGAGCTCGGGTGCGACAGCGGGAGAGGTGCAGGCGGTGCGGGACGCTGGGGGACCTGCTGGTAGACCGGCGACTGCACTGGCGACTTCGTCGCTTCGATGCGATTGAGAATGGCGGTGCCGTCAAACGGGGCGCCAATTAGCTCGGCCGAGGTCTTTGTACTGAGGGGTCGGGCGGCGTTTGCGGGGGGCAAATGCGGTTTTGCGTCACTGCGGGCGCCAAGGGCAGCGTGAGGCTGAGACTGGGGGAGAAACTGCCCGTGTGATAGCTGCGACGACGGCGGCGGCGGCTGCGCTCTGGCTGCAAACTCGCTGGCGCTCGGCAATGCGGGTGATCGAGACGCGAACGACGACGCTGTCGATAGCGCGGCGGTATAGCGCGGCGAGGAGCTGCCAGAGGCGTGCGAGGACGGCGTCCGGGCCTGTGGAGCGCTGGGGGCCCGCTTCAAACTGGCTGAGCTTCGTCGGCTCCCTAGAGATTGGGCGTCAATACGACCATCGATGCTGAGCGAGCTGGTATGGTGGTGGGCCGGCGGGGGTTTCTTGGTGAGTCTGCGGCGCTGGGAGTTCCCGTTCAAAAGGGGATTTTGGCTGTCCATGATCCGGCCAAAACTTCTAGGCGCGCAAAGGGAAAGGAAAAGAAAACAATTAAAC
>Ga0247758_1001243_pt1 | contig 19781 bp, 9 predicted proteins | sample UWRJL156409C4_FD_180950 | JGI IMG/M metagenome (GOLD analysis project Ga0247758, IMG submission 180950) | Plant litter microbial communities from Arlington Agricultural Research Station in Wisconsin, United States - UWRJ-L156-409C-4 | ecosystem: Environmental > Terrestrial > Plant litter >...
GGCCAATGCACTCCGTGCACTGGCCACCCTCACGGCTATAATAACACGGCTTCCACTCTCGAAGATAGAAAGAATTAATCACCTTCAACACACACTGTTTTCCAATGCCTTGACCCCTTTTGCATTTCAACAATAATTCGCAGCTAGGCCTACGTGACTACGAGGCTGCCCTCACAAAGAGACATTCTCTTAAACAAGTGCATCCAGGTGGTCTCTATTGCTGCAGTCCCGCGCGACGTCGTCTTGGATGATCCACACCTTACGGGCCACTCCCATGTTTTCCGGCTCCCGCGTCGCTCATCAGGGTCAAAGATCCGGCCCACGGTATCCTCTGGCCAAAGCTCCAGCCCCCCCCCCCCTTGACGGATACAAGTGGGCTGGTCTCGAGTCATTAAATGCGCAGTGTCTGACCCCAACCCGGTGTGGCGTGCCCCTTGTGGACTTTGGTCACATCGGTCGACCCAACGGGACAGCCCGGAACAGGGGGCGGGGAGGAGGTTGCTTCAAGGAAAAGCGCCACAAAAGGGCCCGTGTGGTGATCGCCCAGGGGAGACGCAAAACGATACATAAAAGTCAAAGCATTGCCGACCCCGCACAAGTTCGCAGCCCATGACAGGAGTGATCTCTGGGTGAAAGCAGCCGGACTCGGACGGAACGAACTCAAGCCTCCTCCTCCCCGCCAACGGCGGCCACCCTGGCGACTCGTTGAAGATATGCAAAGCGATGAACATGTTCCGCTGCTCAACCGGCGCGGAGCGGCGCTGGGGCTGACGATTACTTTTACGGTGAGGCTCCTTTGCTTTCATGTTTGAGCAAGTGTTTTTTGGTTACTGACGCGAAATGTAGGTCTTGGCTTGGGTGTGTTCGATTCTCAGGCTCTACGTCCGGCTGGTCGTCGTCAAATCGCCGTGGTGGGATGATGTCTTTGTCGTCATGTCGTTGGTATGTCTCGTCTACCAACATGATGTGCTTAGTTGCTGATTGCGTCGCACAGGTCACAATCACTGCCGGGTCGATCAACTTTTGCTTGAGTTGGTTCTCCCAGTCTATCTGCCTAGGACACGATTGAACTAACGGCATCCAGTCCAGAATTACGGCATGGGCAGACATTTCGACATGCTCTCGACTGATGAGATGTTCATGTTTCTGAAGCACTTTTACATTGGCAGCATCACGTATCCGCTCATCCTCGCCTTCATCAAGCTTGCGCTGCTCTTGCAGTATCTTCGCATCTTCAGCGGCGCCTCGAAACGACGACTCATCTGCAAGTGGCTGATCGGAGTCACCTCAGTCACCTCAGTCTGGGGCTTCGTCTACTCGGTCCCAGCGTGGGTGCCGTGCTACCCCGTCGCATCCATGTGGGACTTTAGCCTTCCATCCCGACACTGCTGGGGTTATACGTCTCGAGATCCCGCCCAAGCCCTGGGATTCTACATCAGCCACTCGGTCACGACAACGGTGCTCGATCTTGTCATATTTGTGCTGCCCGTGGGATTGCTATTTCAACGGAGAGCACCCAAAAAGACACGCGTTGCCCTGATGGTCCTGTTTGCGCTGGGACTGCTGTAAGTTTGCCCCCGGATCTTTGGTTTTGAAACCTCATGCTGACCGGTTCCAGTGTCTCGCTATGCTCCGTCTCCCGGCTCGTCTTCTCGCTGACGCCGACCCTGCAGTCGCTAATGGACTTGAGTTGGAACAGCCCGACACCCACGGGACTGGCCATTGTCGAGATCTGCCTAGCGTTAGTTTGCGCCGCCTTGCCGATCTTCTGGCCGGTGATTGAGAATTCATGGGGTATGATTTTTGTCACGTACGAGGTTGAGATAAAGCGGGAGTCGGGGATTTTTATCCCGAGGAAACTGAAAAAGCAGCGGCGAACGACATTCTCATCTGACCTCGAGCTCAGCAACTACGTGCAGACACGGCAGTCATCATCGCGTGATGCCGGGGGGGAAGATCCTCCTGGCTGGGATCCTTACATCGGGGACGCCAAGACGGGATTGGGTGAGTCGGATGCGGTTGTTGAGTCCCCTGCCGGGGGACGCCCGCCAAAGTATCGGAAAGGAGGATTTCGAATATGGTCTAGACTTGGAGGGGGAAGCGCGACATGACCAAGCCAAAAAATGAGAGAGTGCCACAAAACATTCATTCATTGAGAACATGCTCTCTGCTCCAATGATTTTAAGGCGTTAGTTTGGATTCGTGCAGGCTCGCGCAACAAAGTCTGGGCTTTGTGGCGGACCCCCCTTGCTCTGCTGGGCGTCGATAGCATGGCCGTCTAAGCCGTTTTTGGGATCGTCAACCCCACAAGGAGGGAAAGACTGCCGGTGCTATTGACAGAAGTAGCTAGGGCCTAGCGCGGTCAGACGTCGGTGTGGAACGGTGATCTGCGTGATGAAAAGAAAACCCTTTAGTACCCAAAAGTTTTCAAAGGCCCGACAGTCATCTGCAGGGGTTTCGTCTTCACCAAAGATGCAGTGTTATTACTCCTCCGGCATAATGAAGGTTAGTTCGGTACATGTCCCACTTATTTCCTCTAGAGGCATGGCTACTGTGAAGATGGCGCCTTTGGCGTTGAAATATCCAATCACTTCACAAGCTTCCACCTCACTTAAAAGGTCTTTTCGCAGGCTGGAGGACTCTTGGAAGCGGTAGAGAAGTGGGAGAGGGTATCTGAATTTATATCTGAGAGGTACTTTCTCACAGAAAGTGCTAGAAGGAATACATCTCAGATGTGGTGTTGATCAGTTTTGAAGGGTGCTGCTGGATATGGTATGGTGAGTGGGTCTTGTAACGCGCTAACATTTATAATGCCGGAGGAGGAGTAGCTGATGAAATCTTGTTACCTTAGATCTTGGATCTCTAGAATCATGCACACAGAAAGCGGGGAACATGGCCGACACAAACATGACCGCCCCGCTCTCAGTACCACCGCTACCGCCACCGCCGCCGCCCGGCACAGGCCCGGGTCCGCTTGGTGTGCCTTACGGCGTGGACCGCTCATACTCGGTCGACATTTTAGTGTGCGCCGTTCTCACGTCCTTTATCGGTTGCATATTTGTCGGGCTGCGGTTCTACACCCGGCGGAATATCCTCAACGTCCTCGGGCTCGAGGATTGGCTGATGCTGGCCGTCCAGGTGTTTTCGGTTGCCATGTCGGTCGGCTTCATCCATCCTACGCGATGCCATTCTGCCACAACATGTCGTTGCTAATAACACAAAAAGAAGCTGTATTAGGCCACGGCTCCCATATTTGGACCATCCCGTTGGAGAACTTTACACCCATTACCAAGGTACCCCCCATCGCATGACATGTTCCGGCTACAAAAGACTGATGAATGTCTCCCCAGGCAGGATGGTACACTATCTTCTTTTACGGTCTCAGCCTCTACTGCTCTCAGGTTTCCATCATGCTCCTGTACATCCGCATCTGGAACCTCCCCTGGGCCCGCCGTGCAGGCTACGTCCTGCTCGCCGGCGTTCTCATTTACAACACGCTGGTCATGGTCATGGTCGCCACGGCGTGCATCCCACTGCACGCCTTTTAGGACATTTCGCTACAGCTCTCTAGTACTGTGTATTGCCACACAAAAGCCATTTGGTGGTCAAACACCTACCTGCACATCATTTTCGACTTTCTTATCTACCTGCTCCCGATGCCCGTCATCTTTCAGGTGCGATTCCCTAGGCGGCAAAAGGTGTTGTTGTTTGTCCTTTTTGCGTTTGGATCCTTGTAAGTGGTTTTTCTGTTTCACTTCCCCACCACCCACCCCGGCCATAGCTTCTAACGGGGTTACTTTGCAGCGTCTGCGCCCTCTCCATAATCCGCCTCTACCTCCTCCGAATCACGGCTGACACAATGGATTTCACCTACGACAATGTCTCCATCGCGTTCTGGTCCTGCGTTGAGACGAATGCTACCGTGGTGGTGGGGTGTTTTGCGACGACGAAACCGTTGTTGTCGAAATGGTTCCCGAGTTTGATAGAGGGGAGGACATCCCGAGAAGGAGAAGGGAATGTAGCTAGTCCGCAGGGACAGGTGCATGTCGGTGAGCGGGTGCCGACTATTGGGTCGACGCCTTTAAGACATGGACAGGGGCTGCATCGGTGGACGCAGCTTGCGAAGAGTAGTGACCAGGAGAAGGATGAGGTTGAAGGGATTATTCTTGAGGGTCGACGTGAGCGCGGTTTGGGGATCTGAGAGGAGTTGCGGTTGACGAGTTTACGGTGAACAACAGTTGTTGGGAAGGAGTTGTGAAAATCTGGGGGGTGGCTTGGCGCCAAGCCACGGCCCCACGAGCCTGGAACCGTGGTTCCGACGCTCCAATGGAGCCCGGGAACCGACCATCAGGCGCTCCGAGCGCCAGGGACACTTTCTTTTATATTTCTATGGAGTTTATCTCCCTTTCTTTTTCTTCTAAAATATAAGGCACTTTGCAACTGCACTTCCACTGCTCGCTAGCTCTCTGAGCCACTTGTGTAGCGTTTTACAGTTATAAGCCTGGCTTTTTCCACGATTATAAGCACCAGAACTACTGTCAGGCCGCTTAAAGAATGGTAATAACTACTGTAAATACTACTGTTAGAAGTTCTTTTCACTATTTATGTCCACTTTGTTCCTAAACCCTTCCTTTACTTCGTTAAAACTAATACCTACCATCACTATACAGTTATATGCTTTAGACGCTGTCACTTAGCTCCCTTAGAGTGTCTTAACGAAAGACCTTAAGCTTATTATCTTGAAAAAGTAGCTAGATTAGTATTAATAGCTTAAGCGTACTACTAAAACAAAAGGCATTTAGCATTTCGTCGATTCAGATACCCTTATTATATTAAACCTTTTCCTTAAAAATACTATTTCAATTATCGATAAGCTCCTTATAAGTAAATAAGTTAAGTAGAATGAGTTGTACTAATTAAACCTTGTTTTTTAGGAATCCGTAAGCACTATATATTAATATAATTATTAAAAACCAGTACTGATTAAGATTACGTAAGAGGAGGTTTAGGCTTAATATAAACTTTATATAGCTAAAGTATTACGACCTGCACCCGACACAGGCCTTGAGAGGACTGGCGCGGGTTAAGACAGAACGTATGGCAGGACGCTAACAGGTAAGGGGCGTTCTGAAGACAGCTTATTAAGCTAACACTCTTAGACAGGGGGTTTAATGTCACTGTAGGTCGCTATCACTATAATGCACAGAGGTAAGTCTGAACAGTAAGATATAAATGAATAATTAAATACTAGCGTGAGGAACCAGAGTCCCTTACGGTGGTTATAAGCATAACTATAACTATTTATACTAATTAACTGGGAGGTACTTCGTACCTTAATCACTATGCTTACTTAATATAAAGAGTAATTACAGTAATTAGAATACCTCTAATTACTGTAATTACCGTACTCTTAGCGAGATTAGAGTAATCACTTAACGATTAGTTATAAGGGCTTCGGGTCTTTACACCTTTAGCCTAGTACGCAATACCGTGCGTACTGCCTTTCTGCACTGTTCCTTCTGCAGGAGATTTATCAGGCCACCCTAGCCTAAGTGACGGCTTATAAGGTCGTTACACGATTCCCTCTTTTTAATATTCTTTTTCTATAAAAAACTACTTGTACGTTCCTTCCTTTCTTCGCCAGTCATTATATCGTCTAACCAGGTAACTAAGAACAGGAGAAACGTAGCGCCTTTATCGACTAAACATCGCATTACTAACGCTAAGTTTATTCTTACTTTCGGGATCGTAATACTTATAAAGTGTAGTTATTACCGCCACTTAAACCTACTGGACTGTAAAGTAGCTAGTAAGAGTAAGTCGTGCAGCTACTATATAGTAGCTAGTAAGACTGTATACTTATCTTATAACGTTTATAGAAACAATCTGTCTGTCTTACGTAAGGTCTTAAATAAAAAGAAGTGCTTTAACGCTAAAGAGTGTGAAACTACTTTCTTACTCCGTAATACGGCCTTTAAGCTCTTACGCCTTAAAGACTAATAGAAGGGACTGGTACAGTAAGCAGACAAACTTTTTAGCTACGAGTTTGATATTATAGTAGAGGAGAAGCGTAAGGCTTATAAAGTAACCGTATTAGTTCTTAAATTTAACTAAAGAAGTCTCTTAACAGAGCTAACGTGCAGTTCTTTTTCTAAGGGGTTGCTGTAGCTAGCGACTTCTTTTTAACTTAATCTGTTACTCTTTTCTTTTACTAAACGAAAATAGCCTTTCTTAGCATAGCGGTAACGTACCTACTTGTTTTTCTTTTTACTAACTTTTTTTTTTTTAATAGTACTTATTTTCGTGCGGAACATACTAGGAACTCCAAAGGAGGCCTAACTTCCTTATTAAGTCTAAAGTCCTTTTAACCCTAATTAAAGTTTCTAATAAATATCTTTCCGTACCTACTAAAGAGTTTCCTACTGCTTCCCGGGCTTTAAGTCCTACAGTAGTCTTACTCTTCAGTATAGTAATTTAAATATCGGATTTTATCTTATTTTTCTAGTTTTTATTATTAGCTTTAGTTGGTTTAGATTCTTTTGGTAGAACTTCACAATTAAGTCTAAGTATTTAAGGTTCTTAACTGGTTCTTATAAGTTGCTCTTAGGGCTATAGTCTAGTTACTTAATGAGATATTTAAATGTGTTTTTTCCTCTTCGTAAATTTATAACTTCCTTAACGTCGTATTTATCCTTATCAGTATCGATCTTAATCTTCTTTTCTAAAGGAACTCCTTTTAAGGCAGGTTCCAGAAGTGAGATATGAAAAACCTTAGTCCGCACTTTTATATTAGTAGGTAAGTTTAGTTTGTAATTAGTAATAGTAACTTTTTTCTTAATCTGGAACAGTCTGTACCTTTTAAAGTCGAGCTTCTTATTAAGTCGTTTCGAATGTAAGTTTTGTGAAAAAAGGTAGATATAGTCCCCCTTCTGAAGAGTCGGTCTTTTGACTTATTTACTATTGTTGAAAAGCAAAAGGGGTCAAGGCATTGGAAAACAGTGTGTGTTGAAGGTGATTGATTCTTTCTATCTTCGAGAGTGGAAGCCGTGTTATTATAGCCGTGAGGGTGGCCAGTGCACGGAGTGCACTGGCCACACTCGCTTCTGCGAAGCGAGGTTGGCTGACTGAATACGAGGTTGGCAGTGGAGTCTGGCGTTCTTGGCTGTGCAGATCCACGGATGCAGCTGCGGAGCGGCTGCGTGGATCCAGCCACACTGTTCTAACCACACTGGCCGGGTTAGGGTTGTAAAAACCCAACAACTATCGTAGTGGAGTCTTTTCTTAAGCGTTAGTTACTCGGTTCGGTATTTATCGGCAAACTTCTTCATTTACTTACGTGTGAACTTAAGTTCAGTTTGTAGGTAGTTATGCAGTTCTTATATCTAGTCTGCGCGGACTGCGGCTTAGGGGGTGCCGGTAAGCAGGCTTTAATAGAGTTTAAGCTTTTTACTGTAATTAGTGAAGAATAGTAATATACCTGTTAACTTAACTAGTATTATGTTATAAGCTATCTGTACTATTAATAACAGTTTAAGCTAATTGTCTTATTTAAAGTTAACGTAAGTTTAGAGATACGTTATAAGCATTTAGTTAACTTACTTTATTTAGCTATCTGTCTGTAGGTAGAATACTGTCGATAGCTTACTTTTTACACCTATTCTCTACATTAGTCCTTATTAAAATTTCAACATAATTAGCTTATCTTAATCTGTAACGATATTGTTTAGCTAAAAGTGTTGTGAAATTACCTCTTTCTTAAAGATATAAGCGAGTTACTCCGCTGTTATGTCTTTCGAGGTTAGTAGAAAGTAAGCTTATTTCGTTAATCTGTTAACTATTACGAGGATCTAGTTATAAGTAACTCCTATAGCAGGGTCCCTAGACTTTAGGATCTTAGTAACGAAGTCAAGTGAGATTAAACTTTATAACGCCTATAGTACAGGGAGTAGTTCGAGAAGCTTATAAAGCTTATAACGCTGATTTTACTTTTAGTAGCAGATGTTGTAATTATCGACCACTTCCTTAACTAATTTCTTTATTCCCAGGAAAGTGTACGCTTGTTAAGCTTATGCGAGAGTTTTAGCTCGGCCTATATATCCTCCAAGTCGAGACTTATAGACCTGTTAGACGTATTCTTTTCGTTTATCTGGATTATAAATATACGGTTTCTCTTAATACTAAAGCCTTACTCTTAGTTTAAGCGCACTATTTACGCCTTCTAGTAACTGTTTTAGTTAATAACTAGTTTTATTATAGTTTAGATATATTAGGTACTCCTTCTTACAGTCTTATAAGTGCTTTAAGAAGTCTTTTAAAGGGCACTTATGCTTGTAAGTGCTTTCTATTAACCTTTTTACTTAGAAGTCCTATTATTACTAATAGATATTATACTTTATCTATAAGTTTATACAGATATTAATAGTTTATTTTAGCGTCTAATTATCTAATATTTATAGTGTGTGTTTTAAGGTGCTGTTCTCTGCTTCGTTAAATATAGTAACGGGGACTAGGACTGGATTAGCATCCTTATAATCCTGTCTCCGACTGAGAGTATCGGCTTGCTTATTATCTTTTCCTTTAACGTAGTAGATCTGGAAATGGAACGGGGTTATTAATTCTGCTTATTGTACTTGTTATAAGCTGAGTTCTTTCGTTAGGAAGTACTGGAAGTTATTATAGTCCGAAAAGACCTGGACTGGTTCTTCTATACTGCTTAGATACAGTACTTACTTAGTAAAACACTGGATAACTACTATTAGTTCCTTATTATAGATTAGGTATTGTAAGGCTGGGTTATGGATTCCTTTCGATAAGAAGGTAACTAGGTAGCGTTTCTTATTGTCCTGGACTTAGTTAAGTTCTCTACCGATTGCGAATTCCGAGGAGTCTGTCTTAATTTAAAAAGGCTTTAAGAAATTAGGGAGGGCTAAGACTGGTGCTGTAATAAAGGTATGCTTAAGGTCTTTAAACGTCTTTTACTGTTTATTAATTTACTCGAATAGTTTACCTTCTCTTATAAGCTTATACAGTAGTTTTGTAATCTTCATAAAGTATCTGACAAAACAGCGATAGAAGTTTATAAAACTGATAAAGGCTTATAACTCTTTCTGATTCTTTAGAGTAGGCTAATCTTTAATTGCCTCTATCTTCTCCGTTTATATTTTAAATCTTCTAAGAGTTACTTTAAACTTTAAATAATTTAGTTCCTGAACGTAGAAATAGCTCTTCTCTAAGTTTACTGTCAGTTTCGCTTTTTCAAAAGCTGTTAAAACCTATCGTATATACTTTCAGTATTCTTCTAAAGTTTCGGAATAAACTAAAACGTTATCTAAATATATAAAGATAAACTTGTCAAGGAAGAGGTGGAGAACACTGTCGATAAGGCCTTAAAAGGTTGTAGGGGTGTTTGTTAATCTTATTAGTATAATACGGTACTAGTAATACCTGTTGCGAGTCTGAAAGGCTGTCTTATATTCGTTTTCCTCTTTTACTTTAACGTAGTTAAACCCTATAGGGAAATTGAGATTAGAGAACTAGTTTGCCTTAGTAATCCGTTCTCACATTTCCGTAATAAGTGGCAGTAGGTAGCGATTCTTAATCGTATCCTCGTTTAACGTTCGGTAATTAACGACTATATGTAACTTACTATCTCCCTTCCTTAAGACAAACAGCATTAGGTACCTTATTAGGGATTAGGACTCTACGATGAACCCGTTTCTTAGGTTCTTATTAACATACTCCCGCAGGGCTTTAGCCTGCTAGGGGTTTAAGTAGTAAGGCTAGAAGCTGCAGAGCTTTGCTTTTAGCTTTAGCTTAATTTCGTAGTTTTATAGTTTATAGTCTAGTAGTTACGGTATCTTTTTTTAAAATAGGGTAAACTTCCTGTACTCTGCAGGTACTTTAGATAAGTTAACTTCTTTATTTATCTGTAAATTAACTTTTAGCTTTTTTCTACCTTCTGAATCGTTATTTAAGCAATGCGGTAGACTTTCTAGTCTTTTAACTGTCTTAGTAAACCTAACTTAAACTGTGTTAAGTTCTAAGGGTTTAGCGTACTTCTAAATGCTTCGTGTATCTCTAGAACAGTTTAGTGCCTTTTTAGCTTTCTCTAAATAGTGATTATAGCTAGGGGATTTGCTGAAGGTAAGGTAGCTACTCCTTTAGTTAATTATAAGGTTATACTTTTCTAACTAAGGTAAACTTAAGATTATATTATATCTTATAACTAGTGTAACGTTAAAGTCTACTTATTATTTATCCTTATCCACTTTAATTAAAAGTGGTAAGTAGTAAGTAACTTTACTGTTATTATACTAATATAAGCTTCTTTCTCTATTCCGAATAAGAATAACCTCCTTATACTCTTTGTTAAGGAGTTTCTTTCAGTTAACTAGCAAGGGGTACATTAGGTTGGAAGCACTCCTGTTATTAATTACTACTTTTGCCCTAAACAGCCTCCCTTTTCTATTTATTATATTAATACTGACGGAATAATGCTTATACTCTTTTAACATTTAAGTTATAGTAATTATCTATCCTTAAGGTCTTATCCAGCCTAACCTTTAAATACCTCTCCTTCTTCTTAAGGTTTTTATTAATTAGCAAATTACTAGTTTCCAGCCTTTCTAGAGGGCCTGTAACCTTTTCTTAATTCCCTCTAGAAAAACAGGTAGCTTTAATAGACCTAACAATTAACCTTCTTTAGGTTCTTCCACCTTAGCGTCTAATCGACTTTAAACGGTACGATGTTTTGGAAGTCTTTGATAAGACGATAGTACGCTTTGCGAGACTAGATTACAGTAATATCTTTTTGCTTTTAGATCTGCTGGTAATCTTCTTGCTTCTACTACTCTTTAGCTTTTCTATTAAGGTGTAATAAGCACGTTGCAACTAAGCAGTTATTAAGTACCCCTCTTTACTAGCATATAGTAAGAGCCTGGTTAACTACGGTAACCTTCCGCTTATTGCTAGATTCTCTTATTGGGAAGTAAGAAACTTAGTAATAGGTTAGTTTTAACTTTATTCTTACAATAACGTAGTCCCGTTTCTGTGTACTAGGGAAATGGTTATAAAAGGCCTTAAGTCCGTAATGCTAGTTAAGAGTGTAGTTATTATATACGTAATCGATCCACAGTATATCTCTGTAACTAAGGTGGTCGATATTAACTGTTAATGCTACAGTTATAGAGTACGGAACAGGGGAAGTGGCGCTTTGTTCTTTTTCTTCTTTTACTTACTTCTATATATGTTATTTCTCCTAAACCTCTTCCTAGAACTTAGGTAGTAATAACTTAGCTTATTCTTCTACAAAATAGTCTTCTTTAATAAGGTAATGTTTAAGTTAATTAGTAAAGCGAACTCTGTTATAAAGTTATAACCTAATTTCTACTGCTTTGTCTTTTGATATTACAGTAAGACCTTTAACTTACAGGTCTTCTATTTCGTTTACTAACTCTTAGTGTTTCTCCTCTAGCTCCTAGATCCTCCGTTAGTATACTTACTTTATACTTTCTCGGGAGACCTTTAAAGTACTAGTCTAAGGTATACCGGCTTTAATGCAGGGCAGTTATCTAAGCTGTCCTTTTTCCAGGGAAGTAAAGGTGCTAATCTACTTAACGTGCTTAAAGTGTTTAAAAGTCTTAGGGGGCACTGTTAAGAAGAACTTCTGTTTTTCTAACTTAATTCTTTTAGCTTATTCTCTTTCACCTTCTAAGGCTTACTTTACTACTTATATAGCCTAAATAACTAGTTCTTTAACTCCCTTGACTATTTTAGTAAGGTTTAAGTTAAAGTCTTTCTTGGACTTCCTTAGTTCCTAAGCTTATAAGGAGAGGTTTTTAAAGCTTATAACAGCTAACTGGAATATCTCTTCCTAAAGTCGGTTTTCTACGACCTGTACCTTTAGCGGTTCTGAGTTTCTACCTTAAAGTTAGTCTATAACGACCTACACCTCCGTAGCTGACTTTTCTAGAATACCTTTAAAGACTAAGTACATTATGTCTTAAAGTTCTTCTATTTCTTCCTTGTTTCTTAAGCTACACTTATTTATCTAAGTGCAGTCTTCTTCGTTACCTACTATCCTAATATAAACGTCTTCTAAGTTAAACTTAACGTATTTCTTTTCTTCCAGAATAAGTTTCTAATTAACTTACTTCAGCGATAGGTACTGTTATATTATATATCCTTTCTTATCGTAATTAAAGTACTGGACTTATAATAAGTCCTTAAGCTACTTCTGTTACTGTTATCGCTAAAGCTTATCGCGGTTAAGTCAGTTCTAACAGTTTACTATACTAATATCCATTAGCCTGGGGTAGTAACCTGTCGCAGTCGATTAGTTTCCCTTTTTAAGCTTACTTAATTAGTAAGGGGTCCGTTCTTTCCAGAAGTTCTTCTGATAATAGTAATTATAGTACTAATTATCGGCTTTAATAGTTATCTTAACTAATTCCTGCAGGTAGTCTAGTTAGTCTTCTTAGTAGAGGTCTCTAATGACGTGCTCCTTTAGACTGCTTTAGAATAACATTACTAGGGCTTCTTAGCTGAGCTTAGTCTTTACTGTTTCCAGTTTAAAGCGTGTAGAAAACTTAAGGACTAAAGACGTTTACCTTAGGGCTATAAAGCGCTGTTTAGCTTACCTGGGGGCATTTAGTTCTTTAAACTTAGTCTAGAGTTAGTTGATAAAAACGTCGAAGTTATTAAAAAAGGCCTAAGTCTTAAGGGCCTCTTTATGTACTCTGTTTATAAAAAGGTCGTTAATTATCTTCGTATGTAGTTCGTACTAATAAGCAGCTACTCTATCTAATAAAGCTCCAGCAAACCTAACCTTTCCTTTTTCTTTAAAGAACTGCTTATCGTAATAAGTGATATAGCTTTAGAGCTGGGTTATTTAAGACTTTAACTATATTAAGTCTCCCTTAAAACGCAACAGTAGGGGAAACTTCACTCGTTTCTTCTGCAAGCCCTTAAGGTCGTTATTCTCTAGCTTGATAGTGTTAAGTTAAGCTTAGAGTTTTTCGATAAGACTGATATAGCTTTTAGTATCTTTAGAAAAAGCCTCGTTAAGTTCCTTAACTAATCCTTATTAATTAAGGTTTAAATCTTTAAGGCGTGTAGCTAACTTGTTAATAATGGGGAACTAAGGCTAAGCTTACGCCTTCTTAATCTCCTTACCTTTTCCAGAGGTTAATATGTTAGTGGGAGAAAGGTGGTATCTGGGAATTTAATAAATAGCGTTTAGAATTAGGACGCTAATATCGTATTACGACCTACACCCGATATAGGCCTTAAAAGGACTAGCGCGGGTTAAGATAAAACGTATAGTAAGACGCTAACAGGTAAGGGGCGTTCCGAAAACGGCTTATTAAGTTAACACTTTTAAATAGGGGGTTTAATGTTACTGTAAGTTACTGTTACTATAATGTATAAAGGTGAGTTTAAACAGTAAGATATAAATGAACAATTAAATATTAGCGTGAGGAACTAAAGTCCCTTACAGTAGTTATAGGTATAACTATAGCTATTTATACTAACTAACTGGGAGGTACTTCGTACCTTAATCACTGTGCTTACTTAACACGAGGAGTGATTATAGTGATCGGAATGCCTCTAATCACTGTGATTACCGTGCTCTTAGCGAGATTAGAGTGATCACTTAACGATTAGTTATAGGGGCTTTAGGTCTTTGCACCCCTGGCCCAGTGCGCAGTACCGTGCGTACTGCCTTTCTACACTGTTCCTTCTGCAGGGGATTCGTCGGGCCGCCCTAGCCCAAGTGACGGCCTACAGGGTCGTCACATAAAGCTATAGTACGAATTAAGATAATGACTAATAGGTTAAAATCTTACTAAAAGCTTTAGATCTTTATTAACGAAACTATTTATATAAGCTTAAGAGAATTAACAGTGTAAAAGCTTTTTGTAAAAGAAGATAAATATATTATTTAAAAGCTAATATACTTTTTACATACCTGTTTATAACTAACCTTAATAAGCTTTACAGCCCAGGTTTAAGTTAAGTATAAAAGCGTAATAACGTAAGTTATAAGCGTAAATATTAAAGTAAAATAATAACTTAGGGGTTAAGAGCTTATATACTGTAAGGTAAAGCTTTATAAGATTGTGACAACCCTGCAGGCCGTCACTTAGGCCGGGGCGGCCCAACGTGTCCCCCGCTAAAGGAACAGTACGAAAGGACAAAGTACACTGTCCTGACGCATCGGGCTAAGGGTGTAAAGACCTGAAGCCCTTACGACCAGTAAGGAAATGCTTAGTGGCCCACAAGGACTAACAACACCAAGCACCACTCAGTTAACTGCTTAGCCGTAACTGCATAGTGCACCACCAAGCACAACAGACTAAGTAAGGTACGAAGTACCTCTTAGTTAGTTAGTATAGATAGCCATAGTTATGCCCACAACCACCGGGAGGAACTTTGGTTCCTCACACTAGTATTCAATTATTCATTTATATCCTACTGTCCAGACTCACCTCTGTGCATTATAGAGACAATAACCTACAGTGACATTAAACCCCCTGTCTAAGAGTGCTAGCTTAATAAGCCGTCTTCAGAACGCCCCTTACCTGTTAGCGTCCTGCCATACGTTCTGTCTTAACCCGCGCCAGTCCTCTTAAGGCCTATGTCGGGTGCAGGTCGTAATAAAGATCTTTAAAGTTAAAAGGAGTTTAACGTACATAATAAGCGAGCGATCTAGACAAGCGAGAGATCCACCTGATTTCCACATATAACCCTAGATACTAACCCCTATTAAAATGACAATAGGTTGATGAAAAGTTATCAAAATTAAAATACGAGCTCTTTATAATGTATAAACTTATTTATTATTTTATTTATAATTTTAAAGTACCACTAAAGTGTAAAAAGTATCGTTGCAAGTATAATTACATATATAACCCTAAGCGCATGTGCTGGTTTTAAAGAGGTTAATTAGTTATTAAGCAAAATTATACGTCCTTATTAATAATATAAACTTAAATTATAAATTTGAAAGTTATAAAAGTTTTTAATAGAATTTAGGTAATTTAGTAAGGGTTTTGTTCTTAGGGTTATATAGAGAATATCAGATGGATCGCTCGCTTATTTAGATTACTCGCTTATCATACACGTTAATAATTAAAGAATAGTTACATATAATAATAAAAGGTTATATACTTTTCGACATTTTTAATTATAGTAAATAGAGATATGTAAGAGATTACGTTTAAGGTTATACTAGTAATTAGATATGATATAATCCTTAAAGAACTATAACTAAAGAAATATAACCTTTAGATAGATTTTAAAGATAGTTACTTTTTAATTCGGAACTGTAATAACAAGGCCTTAAGCCTATACCTAAAATGTGTATTACGAAATTTTAAGGAACGAAAGGGCCGGAGCGAGTATGAAGCACGTTAAGTACCCCTTAAAAGAACTGAGTCTTAAGAGTTAGTTAAACTATAGATCAGATTTACAATAACTGATATTAGTAAAGATTTTAGGTATAAGTTAGTAAACCTAAGTGACGACTTAAAGTTAAAAGGTAAGGAGAAGCCTTTAAAGAAAGAAAAGTCTAATATATGGGAAAAGGTTCTTAATAAGTATCGATAATATAAAGTGTTCTTAAAAGGAGTGAAGAAGCTTTTAAAATATAGACCTTAAGACTATAAGATTAAGTTAAAAGAAGGAGCTTAGTTAAAGTTCTTTAAGACTTACTATTTAAACCTAAAGTAGAAAAAAACACTATAAGAGTATATCGCCGAGAATATGTCAAACAGGTTTATTAAGAGATCTTAATCCTTAATAAGATACCCAATCTTATTTATTTTAAAAAAAACGGGAAAATTATAACTTATCGTTAATTACTAATTACTTAATAAGGATATGATTAAAAATCGCTATCTATTACCTTTTATTTTAACGTTTAAGGAACAAATGACAGAAGTTAAATGGTTCTCCACTTTTAACGTTAATGGTGGTTTTAATTACATCTGTATTAAGGAGGAAGACGAGTTTAAAACCGCATTTTAGACACCGTTAGGACATTATTAGTATAAGGTTATGCCTTTTAGACTAATTAATACCCCTGTAACGTTTTAAACTATAATAGATTATATATTTTACTTATTTATTAGTAAATTTATATTTATATATATAAACGATATTTTAATCTATTCTTAAACGAAAAAAGAATATTAATAACATATAAAGAAAGTCTTAAAAACCCTTAAGAAAGCAGGACTGCTACTAAATATTAAGAAGTGTTAGTTTTATATTTAAACGCTCAATTTTTTAAGACTTACGATATCCCCTAGTAAGGTTAAAATATAATAAGATAAGGTCTTAACTGTAAGAGAATAGTTAATACTTACCTATTAGAAAGATATATAATCGTTTTTAAAGTTAGTTAATTTCTATTAACGATTTATTAGGAATTTCGCTAAAATCGTTAAACCTTTACACACGTTATACGGGATAAAAATGTCCTTTTAATAAACAGTAACGTAATAATAAGCATTTAATACCTGAAAGGAAGCATTTATTACAGTACTAGTGTTAGCCTTCTTTAACTTCTTAAAACTATTTAAGGTCGAGATAGATTCGTTAAAGTACGTACTTAAAGGAGTCCTTAGCTAAGAGCAGGAAGATGGGAAACATTACCCTATCACCTTTTTGTATCAAGCCGTTTTAAGACCTACACTTTAATACCTTATTTACAATAAAAAGCTAATAGTAATTATTTAGTGTTTTATTAAATAAGTACTGTTCCGGTCTAAAATAAAGCAGTTTATAAAAGTGTTATTTAATTATAAAAACCTTAGATATTTCCTAATTAAGGAACTAAACCTATACCAGATACGTTAAGTAAAGTTCTTTACATTATTTTATTTTAAGATTTATCACGTTAAGGGGAAAGAGAATAAAAGAGCTAATACGTTTAGTAGACGACTGGATTATACGTACAGATACCAGGATCTAAGGTTATTACCATTGTTTAAGGAAGTATTAAATAAAACGTTTAAATACACTTTATAAATTATAAGAGACTAAATGTTAAAAGATATTATTTAGATCTGTTAGACTGTACTTTAAAAGTATTAAGTTAAGTGGTAGTAAGAAAACTTCTAAATAATATAATAAGAAGTTATAACCTTATGTATATATAGGTGCCTTATAGAAGACTTCGTAGGCTATATATAAAGTTATAAAATAAAGTGTTTAATAGACCTTTAACACGTAAAGCAGTTCCTTAAGGAAGCATTATTAAAAATAGTAGTAATAGAGGGTGACGTATTAGAAGCGAAACTGTAATATAACAAGAAACCTTATATTTACAGTCCTAACCTCTGTAAGAAGTATGTTTAACAGGTTTACGAGTTAAGAACATGTTAAAATGCAAAAGGAGTCAAGGCATTGGAAAAACAGTATGTGTTAAAGGTGATTCATTGTTTCTATCTTCGAGAGCGGAAGCCGTAGTATTATAGTCGTGAGGGTGGCCAGTGCACGAAGTGCATTGGCCACACTCGCTTCTGCGAAGCGAGGTTGGCTGACTGAATACGAGGTTGGCAGTGAAGTCTGGCGTTCTTGGCTGTGCAGATCCACGAAGCTAGTGGCTTTGTGGGTGCGCGGATCCACGGAGCCAGCCGCAGAGCGGCTGCGTGGATCTAGCCACACTGTTCCAGCCATACTGGCCGGGTTAGGGTTGTGAAAACCCAACACCCCCCCGTAGTCTAACGTCTTTATTGTAAAGGCTTAGACTAGTTCTTATTATTGTTAAAGGAAAAAAAGTAAAACCTTTATTATATAGAAGAAAAAATAAACCTCTTTATAATGCTTATTTATTTAGAGGAAAAAGTTATTATTTTATTGTAAAAACCTCTTTATTTTATTTCTTATTCAGAGGAAAAATTATTATTATTTATAGTAAAACCTCTGTATTTGAAGAAAAATCTTTATAGTTAGATAAAAAACCTTCTTATTTTTCTACCCCCCCGGGCTGATATTTTTCAAGCCTGATATCATTTCGCCATATATTAAGTATAGGGCCGGTTATTGGTTTTGTTAAGGGGTCTGCTAGTTGTTCTTTAGTATTTATATATAGTATTCTTATTTTGTTATTTTTAACTAGTTCTCTTATATAGTGGTATTTTATATCAATATGCTTGGTTCTTTTATGAAATTCTGCATTATAAACAAGTTTTATAGCACTTGTATTATCTTCTAGTATAACAGGTATATTTATTAGTATTTTTAATTGTAGTGAATTATTTAATTCATTTATAGTATTCTGTAGATAGATAGTTTCTTTACTACATTCTGTTATAGCTATATATTCAGCTTCTGTGCTTGAAAGCGCTACCGATTTCTGTAATGTAACTCCCCAGCTTATTAAATTATTACTAAGAGTAGTTATATATCCAGTAGTTGATCCTCGACTGTCGAGGCAGTTACCCTAGTCTGAATCGCTATAGGCTTTTATTATAAGATTATGATTATTTACTCCAGTATATGTTATTCCTAAATTAGGATATTTATTTAAATAGCCGAATATATTATTTACTGTTTGGAAGTGTAGAATTCTGGGGTTGGAGTAGTATCTTGCACAGTTTTGAACTGTAAAGGCTATATCAGGTCTTGTTTTCAAGGCTAGGTATAATAACGACCCTATATATTGTTGGTATATTGTTATTTCTTCCTGTAAAGCCTTCTGAATATTGCCTTGTAATTTATTAGCTGTAAGAGGGTTATTCTTTGGATATAAGTTATTTTTATTATATTTTTCTAATATACTTCTAGTATAGTTATTTTGGTGTATATGTAGTTTATTGTTTTTATAATCTATCGAGATATTTATTCCCAGGAATGTATTTATTTCACCCAGTGCTTGTAGTTTTATATTGTCTTTAGCTTTATTTATTTGGGTAATTATATTATCAGCCTCAGGACCACTTATTATTATATATTGTATAGTTGGATTTATAAAGGCACCTTTATCGTAGTTAAATATAACGAATCCCAACTTATTTAATATCTTTGATAGATGTTTATACCACAGCCTTGGAGCTTGTTTTAAGCCGTATAGCGTTTTACGCAGCTGACAGACTTTATTATTATTATTATTATAAAAACCAGTAGGTAGTTGTATGTATATTTCTTAATTGATGTCTGTATGCACGAAGGCATTTTTCACATTATATTGTAATATAGGCCATTTATTTGATATAGCTATCACGAATAGTATTCGGTATGTTTCTGGCCTACATACTGTAGAAAAGGTTTCTAAATAGTCTAAAAATTTAACCTGGTTGAATCCTTGAACTATCCATCTTGATTTATCCTGTCCGGAGGACAATTTATTGTAAGGGTGGTCCAAAAAAAAAATTACTATGGGAAATTCAGTCAAAACTGATAAGGAAATTCAACTCGACCTAGGACTGGTCGGTTCAATATCAAAAGTGGGTCTGCTCGGGCCCCAAATCACGTGACATGATATGTTTTCAGATACGTCACGTGACCAGGATTCCAAATCTGAAGTCAGATTCAGGGTTAGGGTTATGGTTCACGAGTTATTAGCGTTTGAAAAATTAAACAAATGGGTATTCGGAAATAAAAACATGGCTAAATCTAATTAAAGAAGGTAGTTTTATATGTAGATTTTTACCTAGAATTCAGAACTAGAATTTGTTTTACTATAAAGCTTATAATAAGAAAGATATTACTGTTTAAAGTCTAATAATAATAATTATTTAAATAATAACTGGTTAACAAGTAATATAATAAGT
>Ga0247758_1001247_pt1 | contig 19748 bp, 18 predicted proteins | sample UWRJL156409C4_FD_180950 | JGI IMG/M metagenome (GOLD analysis project Ga0247758, IMG submission 180950) | Plant litter microbial communities from Arlington Agricultural Research Station in Wisconsin, United States - UWRJ-L156-409C-4 | ecosystem: Environmental > Terrestrial > Plant litter >...
CCAGATGAGGTATCACGAAGCTTGTTGAGTCCGGTTTGTGAAGAGGTGGGACAGCGAGTGAAAATGATAGTTGTGAGATGCTTGATTAAGCTCAAACTAGGTGCTGCTGCCTGCCTGTCCGAAATCCTGACTGAATGGTGGATCCACTGTCCCATCTGTGCCTGGGTCTTCGTTCCTGCCTTACAACACTAAACTCACCGCATCCTGATCAACATCCTTTCCTCCTTCCTTCCCCGCCATGACCTCTAACTCCCCGGCACGTCAAAGGGAGATCCACCGTTACCTAGCGCTTACGGCGCTTCTCCTGCCTTGTGACCTCGGTATTGGACTCAGACCCCCGATAGTCGACGGAAGAAACACCCAGCGCGCTACCGCCCTGCCACGACCGGGCCACCATGTCGCCGTTGCTCGAGATTGCAGCGACTGCGGCGCCCTCGGTTGAGGTGATGCGGGTCGAGGTCAACTCTCCGCTGGAGTTCTGCAGCGTTCGCACAAGGTTTGGTTAGCTTTTATACAAGTTGCTAGGATGTGTGGGACGCACCTTGGTGGTGGTGGTGACCTCTTGGTAGGAGCCACCCGACGCCAGCTTCGAAACGATCGAGCCTCCGATTTGGGCTCCGGCCAGGACCAGACCAGCAATCTCGAAGCCGCTCATGTTGAGGGAGAAGTAGACTGTTGTTGTTCTGAGGCGGGGTATTATTTGCTATCAGGTGTGTTAGGTAATGTCTGACACAGGCGAGAGGATACGGTGGAGGCTTGAACAAGAAGAGCAACTTTCCGGGCAGGCTCGGGCATGAAACACGAGAGACTTTATACCCGCTACCCCATCCAAACACCAGACTTCGATTTCGCCCTACTCGCCATATTAGGCATGATATCGCCTTTCTTGAGCTCCATGCCATGATAGGCGCGCGAGATGCTCGCCTCACTTTTGCCCTGCTTGATGCAGTAACTTGAAGCCACTGGCGGGAATAAACTCCAATGACGGCAACCCGCCAGACCACCATATGATAGATATTGCTTCCTGGAAACGCGGGGCATGTTTGCCTTTCGTGTTGTTCACATCTTATTGGCTTTGTGACTCCTGCTGCTGGCAAGGCTACCGGCTCGGGAGGAAGCCGAGCCTGCCGAGTTTCTCACGGCTGTTCAGGGAAAGCTGGGCAGTAACAGCCTTGTTAATGACCTTTATCCAAAAGTGCCCTATTACCAGTTGGAGTCTTTCTTGCGCCTTTCCCTGAGGGGATGCCGACAGAGGACCGAGTCGCTGCAGCTTCACCGGCGATAAGATCACCATTGGACCACATCAACACTCGAGAACGCCCATTGTGCAGTTTTCTGCAGTTTGCCCGGCCAGTGTGCTTGATAACAACCCCTGACAATGCATTAGCCAAGCATATGGTCCTCTGGTGTTGCTCGGCGGGGGTAATGAGCTTGACATGACGATAGAACCAATTGGACTTGTTACCGGCTTTCAAACCAGATAGCACAAACTCTACCGATTCGTGAAGCTTGCACACCCACCTCAAGATATCGCTTACAAGGCTCCGGAGAACTGGTACCCAGGGGTCCTCGCCTTCTCCGTTTCCTTTCCGCTCAAAACACAAAGGGTGAGGTTTCCCTCGCTTTCTCAAACCTGCCCTGCCCACTACAGAGGCTCCCAAAGCTACCGAAAATAAACAAGCCCCTTCAGCACTTAGGACAATATGGGCAGCGGATCAAGCCATGAGGAAAGACGGGTGGTTACTTACCAAGGTTTGCCGCCCCCACCCTGGTTGTTACCCAGATCCCTAACCACCTCTCACCAACAGCGGAGACCACTCAAATCGTCAGCACATACGGCAACGCCTCAGCAAACATCGACAACAACAGCCTCGACGCTGACGCGAGCGCCATGAGCGACCGCGGCTGGAGCAACGCCAAAACCTCCGAAAACGTCTACTACGCCGAAGCGTCCGGCAACGGCCGCGCACTCGCCACCTCCCGCGGCGCTGCTGCCCGGGCCGGCGAACACAACGCTGCCATCGCGTACACCAGCAGCAGGAAGAGCCGCAAGGTTATCACCAGCAGCAACTCGCATCGCTCGAGTTCGAGCACGGAGGTGTCCACGACCACGATTGACAATTCGCTGTCGTATGCCGCGGTCAGTGGGAATGGGCAGGCTGCACTTGAGCGGAAGACTGGCAGGGCAGGTGTCTCGGTACATGGCTCGTCGGGCAGGGCGTCGGTGAGAAGGGACGGGCATGATAGCATTGTGCATTTTGATGGTAAAGGCACAGCGGGAGTTGATCAGGGGAAGATTTGGGCGAAGGTTGGAGATAGCGTGGCTGTTGTGCAGTTTTCGGATGATGCTAAGGAAGGAGCGTGTGCGTGTGGGGTGGACGAGTGCACTTGTGTTGCTGCTGGTCGTATATTCTGCTGATTACCTAGGTAGGGCCTTGGATAGCATCCTGGATAGTACTAGCACCTATGAGAGAAGGGCCGCTCTGATTGGCGCAAGAAAGCGATTGAACCCCGATTGAAGAGGCAGGGTGGAAAAGGAGGCTAGGTACCTATGATAATAAATGAACACATGACCCGGATCCCTCGCCTCCTTCCGTTTCTGACAACGGTTGAGCGGCAGATACATTACCCCTCATCGGCAGGCTCCTGTCATTTATTCAGATGGCCGACATTTCTCCTTTAGCCTCCACGTTGCCATTCATCTCAACAAAATGCGGCTAATCAACGTCGACACGCTCAAGCTACAGTCGTTCGGCCACGGCGACACTCCGGAATACATCATTCTATCCCACACCTGGGATCAAGATGAGATCACCCTCCAAGACTGGCAGGCAGTCGAAGCCTTTCCTGAGCTGGAGGCGCTGCGAGCCCAGGTCGGCACCGACACGTACTCCATCCTCCAAGAGCGCAGGGTCCATGATATCAGGACCAAGCAGGGATACATAAAGCTCACCAGGCTCTGCGACACGGTCAGAAACAGGCGTCCCGATTGCAAGTGGGTTTGGGCCGACACCTGCTGCATCGACAAGACTAGCAGCGCCGAGCTTTCCGAGACTATCAACTCCATGTTCCAATGGTACAAGAACTCGTCTGAGTGCTGGGTCTATGTCTCCGATGTTTCGGGACGGGGTAACGACCTGAATGCTGCTCTTGAGGGAAGCCGATGGTTTACCAGAGGATGGACCTTGCAGGAGCTCATGGCCCCGTGCTATACCTACTTCTTCACCGGTACGTGGAGCTGTATCGGTGGCTTGAGGGATCGCGGTCTTCGCGACCGCGTCAGCACAATCACCGGCATCCCGGAATCCCTCCTACGGCCAAGCAACAATACCATTGGGAGATTGCTTGCCACAAGCGTCAGTATGCGGATGTCGTGGGCATCCAGAAGACAGACGAGCGTACCCGAGGACATCGCTTACTGCCTGCTGGGCCTCTTTGACGTGAACATGCCGCTGCTGTATGGGGAAGGGGGCGAGAGAGCTTTCACAAGGCTCCAGGAGGAAATCATCAAAAAGTCGACTGATCCAACCATTTTCGCTTGGGGATATGGGATGCCATTGAGGGCTGAACATACTGGCCTTCCGTTTCACAGACTACTAGCTCCAAGTCCAGACTATTTTACTCACGGCGCCAGCCTGATGAAGGAATACTTCAGTCTCCAATTTCCCGAGTTCCAGCCAGGCACCGATTCTTATTGGCAGTTCGCCAACAGAGGGCTACACATCTCGCTAAGCTTTCACTCTGCCCTCCATGCTGTCGACACGGACTCCCCTCACTCCTCAGGCCCACAACCATATATCGCACTGCTCGAGTGCCGTGACAGCTTTCGCTTCAAATACCAACTAGGCTTCCACGTAGAAGTCAACCACAAGAAGTACATCGATTCCGACGGTAACCCGGAGCACGACGCCAGTATCTCAAAGCTGCAGACCAGCCGTCCCTTCTTGGTTTCTGAGAGCGTTTTAGACAAGCTTCCGAAAACTTTCAGTCGGCGGGTGTGGGTGCCACGTTTCGTCCATCGTTACTCAATACCGGCTCGTGTTTTAATGGTCAATCCTTCCGGATTTCACTTCCATCTCCTCCTCGGAAGCGAAGGGGACAGTCGGTGGCATTGGGATTTGATGGAAGTTTTACCCCCTCCCAAATATATTGATTTTTCAACCGGCAAGGTCTCAGCCGACACGACACGGAACGTACACATCAATCTCAAAATCTGGCCATCGGGTCGTTCGGATACAAGTTCCCAGGCGTCGCTCACGGTTCTCCGTATCGTGGGCCAGGAAGACTTTACTCTTGTGGTTCATACCACGAGCCACGACGGACAGACCCGAACCTGTCAGGTCGCCCTGCTCAGACCGGTCAAGGACAACTATGGCGAGCAGTGCCCACCGATGGACGAGTTCGCGGCAATACTTGCGGGGGATATCAACCCAGCTCTCCAGGATATCACGGGCCGCGATGGGCTGTCGGTAGAGGCGGCGAAGCTGTCGTTGCCAGACGGACGATTGAGTGCCCTGGCAACTTGGAGTGTCCCGCGTATGCCCGACCCGGGTTTGCGCTCCCTCGGTGTAAGCTACGAACTTAGGCTTGTGGTTACAGACTTCCAACCGCTTTTCGACGGAGATGATTAGGTAACTTCTGGGTTGAGAACAAGGTTCTCGGACCGGAAGCCAACACTTGGCACGATTATTGGGCGGTAGAAACACCGCATCCTCGGACCCTTTGTTACCGCTTCAACATCCACCGGGGTAGAAGCCTAATGCGATGCTGCGAGAACGCCTAGGCCGATACTCGATGGAGACCGCGGAGGGCTCAAGCTGCCGAGCACAGAATCATGGCGGCTTAGGTACGCTTGAAGGATTCTGTTATAAACAATGCACAATGGCCGAATGGAAGGATTCAACACTGACGAAGGATGCAATAAGTTGGTTTACGCGGTTGTGATGTTCGAGTGGAGCGCACGAGGAAACGTTCAGATCCTGCCACCACAGCTGTGCTTATCGAGCACAGCTGGTCACCAGAATACGTACCTAGGGCCCCAATCGGGTCTGTTGGTAAACAGAGAGATGATTGGCGAACAAGCGATCTTTGAGGGGCTTCTTCTGTCTATGTGGATAGGCGCCTAGACCTGTGGGATGGGTGTTTGGATTGCCATGCTGGGAATAATAACATGGAACCGAGTGGTCCGAACCATTCAAACACCACGGGTGTCGATGCTAGCGTAACAACCTATCAAAAGTGCCACGGCAGCAGATGAAGGCGGATGATACAAAGTGCACAGGGCTGAGTCAAAGATCCACTACGCCCAGCAGAAGGACCGATGGATTGTTACAGCCAGCGCTACAATGCGAGAGTACAATGCGAGAGGCACGATGCGAGAGGCACGATGCGCGGGTCAATAGTAAAGGATCGCAAGGAATCCTGTTGCCTCAACTGCCAAGAAGTTTCGGGCACAAAACTCGGTTAGCCCTGCAAAGCGGGCGGTGAAAGTGGTTCCCAGCTTACCGCATAGATTGATAGCCGACTGTAAAGCTTGGAGGTGCATTTATCTCCACCTTCTGGAGCTGCAACTCTCGCCAGTTTTCCACTTTTGCTTCCTGCAGTTCATCAAAGCTGTCAGCATTCCAGGCGCAGCACATGCGCTCCACGGTTGCCATGACGGGAATACGCCTCCAAATAAACAGACCGTGATGTCAATCAGCACAGAGTAAATTGACTGTGAGATGTAATCGAATCTAACGTGCGTTCACCACGTGCGAAGGACTCTGAACTGGATTGGAATGCGACCCTCCGTGTAACTGTCAATGAGATGGCATGTTGGTTGACATCACGGCGGCGACGAGAGATTACAAATAGCTGCGTTCAGCCAGGTACTGAACAGTTTTGACACTACCAGCATCACTCTCACCATCATCAAGACCACCAGCCAGCCCTTTCATCTCAACCAAATCTTCAAGCCTCCCACAGCACCTCGGCCTCAGTCAAAATGAAGTTCACCACCTCCACCCAGTCCATTGCCGCGGCCGCCGTCTTCCTCCTGCAGTTCGCCGACGCCGTAAGATCCAGAATACCCCCATTTCCCCCTTAGCAACCAAACACTAACAGTACCCCCCCAGAAACCCACCACCGCCGAAAGCTCCGTCTTCGGCTGGCAATACGAGCTCGACACCCTCGCGCCCACCATCACCACCCAAGCCGAGATCTATACCATCGGCGACGCCTACAACCAGACCGTCGGCATCGAGCTCGTCGGCGACACCATGATGATGATCGACATGCTGCACCACAAGCAAGTGGCCACCATGGCCGGCCCCGTGGACGAGTGGGCCCGCGCCAACTACCCCGGCAAGGAGATTACCGGCGACGCTGCGTTGGTAGCGGAGATGAAGAGCGAGCTGGTTGGTTTTCTTGATGGTGTGCGTGCTGGGACTTCGGTGGAGGATTCGTTGGCTAAGCGGTCGACTGTGGGCGCCTCTGAGGTGGAGGGTGCAGTGCAGAAGAGGGCGTTCTGTGCTTGCCCGGTCCTTCCGATCTCGTGCTTGTTGATCAAATGCAAGGGTATTTGCTTGCTTTTTGCTTGCACTGGTGGAAAGGCTTAAGCTATCAATGGCATACCCACAGACAATGATGCTGTGGAGAGACGATATGAGGAGCCAATAGAACGGGGGACTTCGGGAGATTATAGTTAGATACATGCACTTGAAGCCAACACAGCCGTTGAACCACGGCTATTGGGGATAACATACTTACCTTCTTTGGACGTGCTCTCCGTATCGAACATACTACAGGTCAATTGACATACTTACTCCATTAGCGACATCGACACATCACACACACTTGCGTCCGTGGGGACTTCCGGATACGAAGTCGTTGAACTAAAAACCTATTATGACTTAAGAATCTCAAAATCACCCATCACAACGCCACCCCTCCACCACCACTCACTCCGGCGCATCCGTCAACGGCACATACCTCACCCCAAATAACTTTGTCCTCTCCACCCTCCCCTCCACATCCTTATCCACAAACCAAACATGCTGGCTCCATCCCCCCTTCTTATCATCCACCGGAATGAAAACCCTCCCCGGGCTCCTTAGGGCCAGATCTTCTCGCGATTTCAGAAACTGATTTCATTTGATTTCGTGGAAAAGGGGTACATCAGGCCCCCTGTTGACTAGCGCTCACGCCGAGAGGTACTGCATGAAGCCCTGGTTAGTCCAACTAGCCGTAAAAGGAGTAGTTTCCCAAGCCCAAAGAGACTCACTGATCACCGCCTTTGTTATTCATCGCTGGATGTCGCCTCCAGACTCTCGAGTCTTCGTAAAATGCTGGTTCTTGATTTCGACTAGCCAAATCGACAAAAATGTCATCCCCGAGCGACATTTTAAAGCCCTCTGCTCGCTCTCGGCGTTGTTGGTGATGGTATCCAGGAACGTGTGGGTGGCCAGTCCGGCGGCCAGAATGAACAGAGTCTCCATAGGGGGTAGCAGGTTTGACTGCTATCTTATTCTGGTGAAAATCTCCATACTAACTCGATCGCCAGGCGACTTGACGACCTCTTTGCGACCTCACGCGCATTCTCATTGCCTTTTCCGGCCGCCAGAAGGTCCCTGTTGGTACTGATTTCGCTAAATCAATCGAAATCAGTCCCTCGAAATCACCTCCGAGTTGCTTTCGCGAAAACACCACAAACCAGCAGAAAACTGATTTCGAGCCCCAGTCTTCCAGCCTCTTCCAGTTAGCCGTGGCTTGCATTAGCGTGGTACCTTGGATCCAGGGGTCTCGGGATCCTGCCCAGATTTCTCTCAGAAATTGCTGCCAGAAACGGGAAAGCGTCCCAGAAAAAGCGATCTTGGCACTCGTGGGGGTGCACTCCTTTCACGAAATCAAATGAAATGAGCTCTGAAATCGCGAGAAGATCTGGCCCTTAACTACTTCAGCATCTCCTCATACACCTCCGCCGCACTTGCCCCTATATGAATAGTATCCCACCCTTGCTCCTCCCCTGCTTCCTCCTCCGGCTCTTTCCACCCCTTCTTCCCATCTCCCACCCTAAACTACACGCGCCCACTCCCCAGCAGCGCCCGCCCCTCAGCCGACCTCCCCATGTTCTTCTCCCCCAGGTCGCGCAGCGGCGCGATGTGCTCCACGCCCACGACCGTGCCGGCCTCGCCGACAAGCTCGGCCATCACGTGCGTGAGGTAGCTGGAGCTGGAGCCGATGTTGAGGACGTGTGGGGCGGGGCGGGACGCGGACAGGATGATGAAGGGGAGGTGTCAGAATCTAGCACTCATGGCCAATTGAGGTGATTGTTGTGTATTGTTGTTGTTCTGTGGAAGAGAATCTCTGGCCTGCAGGGTCCCCTATTGCCAAGCCGGCTACTTCCGCGAATGGCTCCAATTGCTTATATAAGCTGACAGGAGGAGCTTCTCGACGGTAGCGGCGTGCATGTGCGGCGCGGAGATGGTGGCGCTGTGGCCGATGGACTGGGGGCGGTCTTCGTAGACGGAGGAGGGGGCGTAGTGCGCGCGGTCGACCTGTTAGGAGTGAGTAAGGGTGTTGGTTGTCAGTGGTTGCGATAAGGGGAGTGAGGGGATTCCGAATCGGGAAAGGGAGGGGAGAGGGGGATACCTTGAGGAAGGCCTCCTTCACCGCGGGAGTCTTGATCAGGCCATTGCGGTACAGGTTCTCGATCAGGTCCCGGTTGGACGCGCCGAAGCTGCGCCAGGCCATGGTGACGATCTCCGCGAGAGAGCTGTGATAGCGGGGGAGTGGAGCGCAATGTGCGGGACAGGCGCGGCGGAAGAGGGTGTGTCGGAGGGGAAAGCCGTGCCAGAGAGCGGAGGCGCGGAGTCTAGTCGCCACCGCTGTGAGCTCCGGACTAAACACGCGGGCTTGCGTGTGAGTTCAGATGTGGGATCTTATCGGCGGTCTCGGCTTCTGTCAAGATCAGCGACGATTACGAACGGCCAGTAGAGGCGTTTTGACTGAGGAAGCTTGATTGTAAGTAAAAAATCAGCATGGGAAATCCGTCATCAATTTATCCGCCGTCAGATCAGGGAATGCATGAAATAACAAAGAATGGAGGGTGAGGATGGGTTGACGTTGCGTGATGTAATTGTTTGCCGTGCCGTTTGGCAATCGCAACTGCCCCGCACGCAATTGCCCCTCTTCGCCCAAAGGGTTGGATGAGACTAGGGCTTGGCATTCGGTTCTCTACATCATTGGTATAGCAGACGAAATAGACTTGGGATTAACACGGTGGCAAATGCGAATACTCTCGCTGCTCTGGCAGACGCGGAACTCCGCAAACCAAAAAATTGGTGGCAGACAGACGGAACGGGCACATGGTCAAAACGGTATGCATAGCCAAGTGAAAGCCAGGTGGAATAGGAATAACTCGTCTAAACCCACAGCCAATACGCCGTATACATGCCTATTCTGTTACCCACAACATAGCCAACCCGCTCTAGACCACTGTCTCCGATCTCTCGCCCACGGCGATAATCGGCACGCCGAGCCCTCGGTCGGGGCTCTACAACACCAACTGCTCGTGTCTCCGGGCCTTGAGGTAGTCGCTCACGGCCCTAATAAGAATGAACCATCCTACAATCATCATGATGTATGCCACCCAGTCGCTACCTGAAACATCCGAAATACCCCCATTGTCCCCTTGCACTGTGTCGGGGTTGAAGTCGTGAGAATTCGGGTCTTGGGGAAGAGCGTAGCCATCCCCCCCCGGGTCTGAGCCCATTCCAGCGGCGCCCGAACCGGCGCCTGGGTTCGGTATGTCCTTCATGTAGAAACCGTATCGGATGAGCGTCATGCCAAGGCCTGCGCGTGACCCGTTCTTTGCCGCGTGCGTCGAGTGGAGGAGGTAGGTGAGAAGGAAGCCGACGATGTGGAAGGATACGGAGATCATGCCGTTCCAGATGAAACTGAAGAAGGACCCGACAGGCATTCCATCCATGTAGACTTCGATCCGCCCAAACCGGGTGCGAGGTAATTTATGCCACCATTTCAGCGAGCAATCATTTGTTCTCAATTTGCGGTAGAGGAGATAGCGAATGACGTCGCTTGTTACCACTTCATCGGTTGCACTCAGCCTCTTCTGATCAGTGCAGGCGAAAGGCGCATACAAGCTCAAGGAGATTTGAGGTTGCAAGCTAGGTAAACTGAATTTCTCTGTTGAGGGGATTTTGGACTGGCAGGACGTCTCAGCTAGCTAATATATTTGCTAGATCTCTTCTTCTATTTCTCGCGGCGATGTCTGCAATCGCGTCTAGACGCGTGGTCAATAGTAACTTTGACAGGTTTGTGGCTCTCCCCATAACGACGTATCTACCGACTTGAGACTAAAAGGAACCTCACAGCGAAAAACTGTTGCAACAGAAAGTCCTTGGGGATTTCTTGGGGACAGCCGCCTCTGGTAACCTACCCCAGAGGTCGATAGAGTGCCCTTGTGACAACCCCCACGCTCCGCAGTGTATACCTCGTGAGGGGGGTTGCGACAACCCACCTCAACCAGAGGATACATATGCCGCTCTTCATGCAGCTGTCGGGTGTGAAGCGTTGCCGGCCATTACAAAACTCTGCCCAATTGGCAAGTGCGAGCCGGAATGTGTTTGCAGAGAATCGCTCTTGAAGCAGCTGGGCACTCTCCTACTCAGGGACACCTCATCTGGGTCTGTAGTGAGGTAAGGTTTCCTGACCGCCCAAATTGATGTTCCGCCTGCATACATCTTACTAATAACTTGGTGTTCCTCCTATGGCAGGGCTTCAGCAGAGAAGCAGGAGCTTTGACCAGGGGCATGGGCTATTGAGTCCTGCCATTCATCAGTGATTTGCTGTTGCGGGAGCCTTGTGCACTGGGCAGGAATTGTCCCCCGGTTAGATAGCATAGATCACCACCACGTAGATAGATATGTGCAGAGATTACTACCAACAAAGTTGGCACTAACACAATACATCACAAGTGCGAATACTCTCTAATTCTAAAGGCTGGGTCTCCGAATCTGGACGCAAGGATTGCTGTCAGAATGAAGGGGGTTCTAGCTACGCAGTGCCCGGGACAAATGCGACAATGAACCCGGGCGCGGTCAGAATGAAGCGCTGTATTGCAGACACAACATGCAAGTGCGGTCGTTTCCGACATTTTTTTAGGGTACGATGTCAGTGCCGTTCTCTGTTTGGCAACGTCGCGTTGAACTCTTCTTGGCGAGGATGTAACCTCTATTTATGCGTGATGCAGCGATTGCTCTAGTACTCAAACGTCCATGTCCGGGGATGGTTGTGGCGCTGCTGGCCTGCGAGCTGAAAGAGAATGACACATGAAAATTCAGCCGTCTCCAGAAAGAAACAATAAATGCAAAGAGCTTCCGTTTATGAACTAAAGCAACCGGCACTCACCAATCAACCTCAATCCTTGCAATTCCCCCCACCCTCGTGCCGTGCTTTCCGGGCAATGCTCGTGATGCGCATTGTTTGCATACTCGCTTTCTTAGAATGTTAAAATTGCTTGGGTGGATGGAGTAACATCATATTGCGCTCGCCCATTGCCTGACTTTACCACCGACGCGAGAGCTGCGTGCTCGGGCTCTGTGGAAACCCGCATCGGAACACCTGCGTTCGACAGTTGCGACTCGCAAGGCCTCCATTAGGGCGCCCCAGGCAGCGACGCCCGGTCTTGGCGCGCTGAAGGCGAACGACAAGAAGCGCGAGACGGATCAATTGACGGACCGCACTGGTTGGTGAAGAGAAAGGTGAGGCTGCATCGGCAATCGTGCATTTCAACGACAATGCAACAACCCAACGGCCAGCCATCGCTCTGATGTCCGAGTCGCTACGATCGAGAAGTATCGAGGCACCCACGGGCAACGGCTGTCTTGCCGCTCTTTTGCGCACAGGATGGCGGATCCGATAAGCATTCTTGGAACGGCAGGCGCAGTCGTAGGGATTGTCGACCTCCTGGCCAAAACGATTCGGCGTGTGTCAGAGCTGAGGGCGCAGTGGAAAATTGTCGACGCCGTAGTCGCCACATTCGAGCTGCAGCTCATCGCCCTCAATACCGCCTTGACGCAAATCAAAGAATGGACCAACACCAACACTGAGGACCCACATTACCAATTATCCATCGATTTGGACCACTGCTTATCGCATTGTCAATTGCTCGTCGGCATCATCAGTACCGAGATCGAGACGTTGACGGCAGCCGAGGGCGACCAGTCAATCGCAAGCAAGATCTGCTTCCTTTTCCGAACACAAGGGATAGCCGAGGTGCAAAAGATGATCGACCACGTAACCGGCGCACTGACACTGCTTCTGACGGCCTGCAACAGGTTCGTGGTATTTCCTACCCTCGTGCTGCAACATCGAATGTCCCATTATTAATTATTGACGGACCTCCAGCGCGACCCTGCTCGAACAGCGGTCCACCATCCAGGAGCCTGCCGTCCGCCAGAAAATCAAAAAGGTTGAAGACGATGCACAATCGTTGCTTGTCCACAGAGACGTCGACTCCCTGCAGACTTACCTGCCCAGCAAATGGTCAATCACTTCGTCAAATCGATCTCTTGTCTTTGACTTCGACAGCGAGATCCTCCCTAGCCGGATCTACAGGAAGGTACTGCAGGGCTCTGTCAGAGATAGTCTCCGAAGACAGCAGGCAGATGCATCCTTTCTGCTAAGGACGGCAGTCAAGTCGATTGCAAGGGCTACACCTATCGTCACACGGCTGCACCAGGCATCGATAGACGGGGATTATGACCTAGTGTTAAGGCTCATCATCAGAGGCGATGACGTCAACAAAATCGACAACATCAACATGACACCCCTTTCATATGCCGCGGAAAACGGCAATGAGGCTGTTGCGCGGCTATTGGTGGACGCCGGAGCCAAATTAAACTATCCGGACAGCAAATCTCACGCGCCACTCTTCCACGCAATTGCACGTGGCCATGTGAGAGTTTTGATGTTGCTTCTTGACCTGGGCGCCGACCCAAATGCCCCCCAAAACGGAAAAACACCCCTCGCATCTGCCGCGGCGGAGGGCAATGAGGCAGTTGTGCATATATTGCTGGCATATGGAGCTATAATTGACTCCACAGATGCTGATCTCCATACGCCGCTGTGCCACGCAATCAAAAACGCCCATGTGGGAGTTGTGAAGGTGCTTCTCGAACGCGGTGGCAATCCCAATGTGTTTACCCACGATTGGAACTGGCGATTCTCAGATTTAATCTTGGCTACCCGTAATGGCCGCGAGAAGGTTTCAGACTTACTCATGGTGAACAATCCCAAGAACAAGTCAAGGGCACATCCTCTGAGGATGCATCCCTTGCGTGTGGGGGACCAACCCAAGAGGGTCATCAGGACACCACTGTTATGGGCAGCCCAGTTCGGGAACCCCGCGATTGTGAAGTTGCTCCTCGAGAAGCACGCAGATCTGGAGGCGAGGGAAAGCTTCTCCGGGCAGACGCCGTTATCGCTGGCTGCCAGGCACGGCCATCTCGAGACTGTGAGGCTTCTGATCGAGTACGGCGCCGACGTCCAAACAACCGATGAAACACAGGAAACGCCACTCTCCTGGGCCTCTAGGCTTGGTGAATGCGAAATCGCCCAGTTGCTTTTGGAAAGCGGAGCACAAGTCAATGCACAGGACTGGCCTGGCCGAACTCCGCTGTCGTATGCCTTTGGAAGCTATGATTCAGACCGCTGCGCGACAACAGTCAGGGAACTGATCAAAGGGGGCGCTAATATCGAGCTCAAGGACCGAATGGGCCGGACAGCGCTGTCGTATGCCGCGGAGGCCGGTAGCGCAGTTGGAGTGTTCATCCTGCTTGAAGCTGGCGCGGCACCAAGTGTGAAGGATATCTCAGGGCGAGCCCCGTTGTTATACGCTATGTCCCAGAATCACAGCGAGGTCATCTCGTTGCTTAATAAGCCAGCTGACTTGGAGGATACCTGAATTACTGGTAGAGATTTTGTGGAACAGCTCGCATTCATTTCTGAATTTATTTACACCTGACATGGATGGTGAACCCCCGGTTTGCCAGATGCCTACCCCCACGATTGTCTACCCTGATACAAATACCTACCGAGGTATACAGTAGAGTGAGGTGATCGTACAACGCTACCACCTTTCAATCCTTACCACTGGAGCCTGAACCTTGGGAGCTCGAGGAGGATGACTGCTCGTGAACAAAATCGACATTCAAAGAGCTTACGAACCAGTTCGTCCTCTTGGATCCGTTTTCTCTCTTTCTCCTCGTCCCCAGGCGCTACAACCATTTTGACGAGTAGACGAATTGTAGGGGAGACAGCATCGGGGTTTTCAAGATCTACGAACTTGAAGTGGTATTCTAGACCTGCATCACGGATGTTGTATATCTTCCCGAGACGTTTTAGGATCAGAGGGGCAATTTGATCCAGCCGTTCCTTGTTCTGTGTAGTTGTGGGCATTTTGAGGGTGGTGTGTCGAAGGTTGTAAGTGGCAGTTATTAGTAGAGGGTGTCTGTTTGAAGGTAGGTGTGAGAAACTGGCAAGTCTGAAAGTCTGTAAGTGCTTGATGAAGCTGAGATTGCCCTGGCTAGAGACGATGGGGGCTTGAACTAGATATACTAGCAGAAACGGTATATAGCCCTTAGCGGCAGAAATTCACTAAGTAGGTGATTAAGACCACGTATGTAAATCACCATTAATCAAGGTAATCCAAAGGTTGACATTGACTTGGGGCGCCTGTTCAGGCTAACCCTGTCGTTCTTTTTGGGCCTGTAATATTACTGTAGCCGTGTTTGTACATAGCGATGCGTTCTCTGGCGCGTGCCACCGTCAAAAAGGGGCCGCGCCGCGCGGTTCTTCGAACCGTGCTTCTTTCAATAATCAATCCGGCGATTTCACCACGAAGACCTCCCATTGAAAGCCCAGTGACATTCTGGCCCTTCGATCGAAGAAAGATGACCTAGTCCACCTAGTCCACGGTCGCGTTTCCTTTGTTGTTCTATGCTAGGGTCCGTTTTATGCTAGGCACCGTCATATACTAGGTTTGTCCCATACTAGGTACGTATCCGTTTCTCTACGTTAGTTGCATTTGTGTCCCTCCGATCGGAGGACCAGTAGTCTGGGAGTCGGCCTTCCAGGCCGACTGTAACGTTCTGTAGGTGTAGTTCTCTTTGTGGTTTCTTCCCTGTTGCGCCATCGCACCAGTTTAACATTATCACCATTTAACTCTCTAGCGTCTCTTTAACCCATTATAATAGTATTAGCTTAAAGAGAACCTTTCGTTTCTGAGATTAAGCGGTATAAATAATTAGATTCTTAGACTCGAGCAGATCCTTGCACATAAGCCGCTCCAGAAATATTATACTTGAAAAGATGTGTAGACGGTCTAGTGGTAGAGAATGATACTTAACAGTTAAATAAGAGTGCGGATAGGTGACGTTGCTGCTGTTGTCAGTACTTTATTAACCACCTAGTTATGTCCAGCACCACGTCATTCTGTTAGTATAGCTTGTTAACATGTTCAGTAGGGTATAATCGAAATCTTCTAAGCTCTTTTCTCTCTGAAATTAAGGCCATATGCTATAATATAAACGACACATACACTAATTACGTTTTAAACTACAGCTATTAGTGAACTAGTGTGACACAATAGGGAAGAAACCACAAAAAGAACTACACCCACAGAAGGTTGCAGTTAGCCTGGAAGGCTAACTCCCAGGTTACTAGTCCTCCGATCGGAGGGACATAAATGCAATCGAATGCAATCGACGTAGAAAAACAAATACGTACCTAGTATGGAACAAAACCTAGTATGTAACAGACCCTAGCATGGAACGAAGCCTAGCATAGAATAATAAAGAAAACGCGACTGTAGATTAGGTTATCTTCCTTCGATTAGAAGGCCAGAATGTCACTGGGCTTCAAATGGGAGTGCTTCGTGGTGAAATCGTCAGTTGATTGATTGAAAGAAGCACGGTTTAAAGAACCGCGCGGCGCGGCCCCTTTTTGACGGTGGCACGCGCCAGAGAACGCATTGCTATATATAAAAACGGCTACAGTAATACTACAGGCTTAAAAAAGAACAACAGGGTTAGCCTGAACAGGCGCCCCAAGTCATTAGTAAAATCATACTCTACTAATGTATATAATTACGCGTCTATAAGGCTATACATTGCCAGGTAAGTGGTTAACTAATAAGGTTAATTAATTTTATCAATCTTCTAATCCTAAAGAAATAAGTAAGGCTAATTTAACATTAACCTTACACGGGTCCTTTTTCTACCTCCTGGTTACCTAAAGGAACCGTCACGGCACATAAAGACTGCAGAGACGAGGCTACAATAATAGGTCTATTGGAGTGTAACGATATTAAGGTGAGGAGAGGAAAGATTCCAGAGGTTAGGCCTCTGGAAGATCTAGTGGTTTGTAGGCTGCGCGGGGTTGCCGCACAGACCACTTGCAAGTGGGTCCGGGGTTCAGGGTTAGTCCCTGGGCATGGCAAGTGGGTGACAAAAAAAGAAGACCACACAACACGTCAGCCCACCAAAAAAGAGCAAAGATCCTCGGCCTCCTACAAAATAATCGTTGTACTACGTCATTAAATTCATCAATCCATCCGGTTTGCAACATAACCATCGTAACCACTAATTCCTCCACTGTTTCTGAGCAATTAAGATATCATTTTGAAGCCAAAGCCACTATAATGGGCTATTAACATTATAAAACGCTGAAGAAAGCCAGGGTCTAAGGAGCCTACAATTTCGCCCTCTTCCAAAAACGCACATACGGGGTTTCCTTCTTCAAAGAGGATATCTTCCGTGCTAATGGAGTTAGCCACACTTATGGCTAGAAGATCCTAAAAGATTATAGCTGTTCCTTCCATAATAACCCCTTTATTAACGAAACGCGTAGCCGGAAGAAGATCTTAACAGAGGAAGATGTTAACAAAATGGAGAAAACCCTCTGGGATTATGGAATTAAGGATAGAATGCTCTTATATTAAGGGCTTCTCCAGGAATCTGGTATTAAAAAGGAAGTCTTAACCCGTATAATTTAACAAGCTTTAAGGTAGAGAGATTAGCGCCAGTGTGTTGCTTGCTAGAGGTCTTTTATTAATAAGAAACTGGCTGAACGGAGGGTTGAGGAGGTAAGGAAATCTCTAGAGTTTCGACCCCGTTTAGAAGATTGGTGAGATATTTATTTCTCTAACGAATTCCATGTATCCTCTGGGGTATCTGGGCGTGTTTAGATAATGAGAAAACCCAGTGAACAGTATTGCCTTAAATGTATTATAGAAAGGCCTAAGAAAGAGGAGGATAAACACACAGCCTATTTCTAGGGAGCAGTTAGATACGATTTTAAGATAGAAAATCTGTTCAAATATCAGATACTGACTAATTCTAACAGGAAGATGACTTAATAATTCTATCACGATAATATCCTCTAGGGAATCGTTAAGCCGTAGATGGAAGAAGTCTCTAATGGATTAAGAGACTCGTTCATTTTAGAGGAAGATAGAGATTCCAGTTATGGATTAAAGGGCCAGAATATTGCGAAGAAATAGAAGGAGAAAACGGGCTTGAAACACTATTTTAACTGCCCTGGAAGCCCAGATTGGCCTCTGATTGAGAAGTGTTAGCGAAAACTAAAGTCGACGGTAAAAAGCCGAATGTGTTTGACTCATGAAGATTTAGTGGAGGCCGTGCAAGATGGCTGGCACGAACTGGATTAAAAATCCATTAATAATTGGGTTGATGAAATCTTAGAGATCTTAAAGAATACGATTGAGCTGGAAGGAAAGATGTCAGGGGCTTAAGGGTTGTTTTTTGTGTATATTTGCCATAGAAATCTTGATCCAGAGCCCGTGATAGTTTTTGGTGGTGTTGGAATATTTTGTAGGATCTGGTTGAGTGGACCTCTTTTTTTGTCACCCACTTGGCATGGATCCACCAGTGCAGGTCACGTGGTGCGCCGCGCCGTAACAGGAACTTAAGATTATTCAAGTCGATAACACATCCTCTTACCCCCTCTATATATCTTTATCTAGGCAGCATCCGTACATATCAGTAAGTCCGCAGCCAGGCAATCTTATTCTACACTGCTAGGTATCCTTATAGTGCTTATAAGTTTGCATGGTAGTAACTTCCGTGACAGAGGTTTTCCTCCTTTAGCAATCCCGAACTGTAGCGTTAAACTGTAATAATACTATACCGTAACACCTAATTATCATTGCGCTTGGTGAAAAAAGTGTCTACAATGATAAGTTGTTTAGAAAATGGACAACTCGACCTGGGTGCAACTAGGCTCTGGAATTACCCATGGGTGGAAAAACCCACGGGCTGTCCTGGGAGGTATTGTGGGTGTAAAACTTTAGAAATTGGTGCAAATTGCTGCTACAAGCTGGGGCTATTCCCGTACCAAAAACGAAAATCTGCATCTCAGAGCTGCAAAAAACGCACGGACCAAAACCCACCCATGGGTACCCACGGATGGGTAATTTCAGAGCCTAGATGCAACCGCCTTAGAGACCCTGGAAAAGGTAGAGAGCAACACTTTGGAATCTGGATATAATATATATGATTTATCGACGTGTTAAAATTGCAGGTTTTTTCTTCTCCTTTAGTTGGAGTGAACTAAAGCGCGGTAGTGGTGGTAGAGGTCCTAAAACTGGGTCCTCGTAACTCTACTGCCATTTTAGACTCGTGGTAACTGTAGCCGAGGCAGCCCAGAACTATGACCCCCTCGCTCAGTCTGGCTCAGTCTGGCTCAGGCCAAGGCGGCAACCGCTCAGTTCCGAAGAAGGAAAGGGAAACTCATGGTGTCGAATTTAGGGTCGTGAACTGCTTGTTTCAGTGCTGACATTGTGGTGTAGACGGCATGGCGACTAGTACAGGGCAGAGGATGGAAGGAATGACATGCGCGAGGATTGAATTTCGCTTGTTTCCTGGTGGTGACTTTTCAGTGGACCAAGGTTGTTATGGGTGGGTGTGGAGGGTGATTGAGGATTTGGAGCTGCTGCATCGGAGCTGAGTATCGAGGAGGGCATGATTTGCGTTAGCTGCTATTTGGGTCCATCACATTATATGGCAATTCCCATGTCTTGAAATGATACGCATGATTTCAACGGAGTCATTTCTGCGAGGGCATCTGCATATTCCAACCACCGCCCCATCCACCCCTTCTCAGAAGGGCCTCGAAGAAACAAGACGACAAGAGCCAACCCCATCAATGCAATAGTGGTGCTACCAATGAAGGTGCTAATGATGAGAGAGTAGTCCAGAAGGCGAGGAAGACGGCGCTGACGGAGAAGGACTAGATGCAGACTTGAAGAAGCAAAGGTTCTGTGAATGTTATGTAGATGGGACTCCAGAGCATATGGAAATATGACTGGCTTTCTGGTGCCCTGGACGGGTAGTCCGGCATGTATGCGAAGAGGAGGATGAGTAGCAGGTATTGGAGGCCGAGAGCTACCCAGTATATGAGCCTGCAGGTGGCGTAGTTGGAGGTAATTCCGGAGCATATTCGGCCGAGGAGCGATCCGAGGAGAATGCCCGAAACGCCAATCTGGACGGCACTTGCGCGTCGATTGGGAGGGACCTGTCCACCAATGATTGGCAGCGTCAGCTGGGGCGTGACAGTGGCGAATCCGCATACAGGGGAACCTGTACATAAGAATTACGTTCCATAAGAATTTTCGCCTTATAAGAATTATTTTTCGGCCACGGACCGATTTTAGCTGTGGAATAAGA
>Ga0247758_1001248_pt1 | contig 19738 bp, 14 predicted proteins | sample UWRJL156409C4_FD_180950 | JGI IMG/M metagenome (GOLD analysis project Ga0247758, IMG submission 180950) | Plant litter microbial communities from Arlington Agricultural Research Station in Wisconsin, United States - UWRJ-L156-409C-4 | ecosystem: Environmental > Terrestrial > Plant litter >...
ATATCGAGCGCGACGAACACGCCCATCATCGCGCCGTGCAAGAGCAGGAACGCGAAGCACAGATCCTTGATTCGCGTCTTGAGCGAGCCGAACGCGACGTAGGCGGCGATCGGCGTAAACAGCGTGGACAGCAGGATCAGCCACATGCTCACGCCATCCACCGCCACGTGGTAGCGAATGCCGAACGCGGGCACCCACTCCACGATGTGCTGGAAGTGCCAACCGCGGGTCATCGGCGAGGACAACAGCCCGAGCGAGACCAAGCCATCCAAGCCCAAGATCAAAAACGTGACGCGCTTCAAGATCACCGGCGACTGCCGGGGCAAGAACAGCATCAGGATCGCGCCCGCGATGGGCAGGAATACGATCACGCTGAGCAGGTACGGCCACTCCTTCGCGTTCTCGTCCACGACGGCGGTGGTGGCCGAGGGCCACAGGCCGCGAACCATGAGCAGCGCCAGCGCGGCGACGATGCCGATCGCGATCCGCTCCGGCGTGCTTTGGCGGCGCGGGATGAGCACCCCGACCGTGAACGCCAGCAGATACGGCGCGAATTGAAACAGAGCTAAAGCCAGCGGATTCATTTCATTTCCTGGGGCTTCGGGAGCTGACGCAGATCCTGTGCGCGACGCACGGGAGCGGGGCCTGCCTCGAGCTGCGACGTGAACCCCGAGCGATCGGGAGCGGGACGCGCAAAGTTGAACGAGCGAACCGCGGTTCGACCGAATGCATTTTTGACTTCGAGCCTGACGGTTCGATTCTCTTTCACTGCCAAGTTGAGCGACTGCTGGGTCTTGCTACCGAACGACCCTTTGTCGCCGTCCCATTTGCCGTCGTTGTTCAAATCCCAGCGGTAGCTGTAACCGAGGCCCTCGGCCGCGGTCAGGCTGTACACGCCCGATTCGTCGTTGGAATCCAGCGTGGCTTCGGCACGGGGAGTGACGAAGAACCAGCCCACGGCGCCCAAACCGAGCACCATGACGGCGGCGTACGTTTGCACGCGCCCGGTCTGGATGAAGCGCAGCGCGGTGCCGCTGGTCGAAACCAGGAACGCGGTGACCCGCGCGAGCAGGAAATCCACGATCCACTTGTCGGCCCAGGCGAAGAACTCGGCCAGCGAGTCCACCGCGCCGATCACGTATTCCTCGTAGAGTTCGTCTACGCGCCACTTGTCGAACACCAGTGCGTGGACCCCCGGCATGGCCTCGACGAAAGACTGCGCGGGCTTGCCCTTCTGCAGCACGTAGATCCAGTACGCGATGCCCGAACCACCGGCGAACGCGGCAATCGCCGCGCCGAGGAACACGTACTCCAAGTGTTCGGCACCTTCGATCAGCTCGACCGACGCGCTCGCCTTGGCGAACACGGGCTCCAGCCAGTGGTGCATGGTTTCGATGTGGAACAGCGGCGCGTTCAGCCAACCGGCGAACGCCGCCAAGAAGCCGAGAACCGCGAGCGGCACCCACATCTGCCAGGGAGATTCGTGCGGCGTCGGCCCTTCGAGCGGAACACTCGGATCGTGGGGCGCGTGACCGTGCCCGTGATCGTCGTGGCCGTGCTCATGAGCCGGCTCTTTGAAGTTCTTGACGATCTTCCAGCCCTTGAACTCGCCGAAGAAGGTGCCGATGTACAGGCGCGTCATGTAGAACGCGGTCATCAACGCGGTCAGGATGCCGATGGCGTACAGGGCGGTGCCGAGCCAGGTCGGCCATGCAAACACCTCCATGCTGCCCCCCGCGCCGTCCGAAAGGGACGTGGCCGGCACCTTGATGAACGAGGTGTAGGCCTTCAGCAGGATCTCGTCCTTCGAGAAAAAGCCGCTGGTGAGCGGAAAGCCAACGATCGCCGCCCAGGCCGCGGTGAAGGTCCAGAACGTGATCGGCATGTATTTGCGCAGGCCGCCCATGTTGCGCATGTCCTGCGACGCATCGGTGTCGTGGATGCGCGCGTGCATGGCATGGATCACCGAGCCCGCACCGAGGAACATGCAAGCCTTGAAGAAGGCGTGCGTGAGGACGTGGAAGAAGCCAGCACTGAACGCGCCCACGCCGACGCCCAAGAACATGTAGCCGAGCTGGCTCACGGTCGAATAGGCGAGCACCTTTTTGATGTCGTGCTGGGCAAAGGCGATACTGGCGGCAAACATGGCGGTGAGCGCACCGGTGACCGCGACGACGGCCATGGCCGCTGGGCTCAGCACCATCACGAAGGACAGGCGGCACAGCAGGTAAACGCCCGCCGTGACCATCGTGGCCGCGTGAATCAGCGCGCTGACCGGGGTTGGGCCGGCCATCGCGTCCGGCAGCCAGACGTAGAGCGGGAGCTGCGCGCTCTTTCCGGCACAACCGAGAAAGAGCGCGAGGCCGACCAGCGTCGCCGCGCTCACGTAGCGCGGCATGTTGATCCAATGCTCGAAGCTGCCGCCGATCAGGCTAGCCGCGGGCACGTGCGTCCCGAGCGGCCAAACCTGAACCGAAGTGAGCAGGTTCTTCGAGCCGTTGTCGATGCTCGACCAGTCCAAACCGCCCGTGTAATAGAGCAGAAGGCCCATCGCCACGAGCAGGCCAAAGTCACCGATCCGGTTGGTGACGAACGCCTTCTTGCCGGCCGCCGCGTTCTTGTCGTCTTCGAACCAGAAGCCGATCAAGAGGTAGCTGCACAGACCGACGCCTTCCCAGCCCACGAACAAGACCGGCAAGCTGTCCCCGAGGATCAGCACCAGCATCGAGAAGATGAACAGGTTCAGGTAGGTGAGGAAGCGGTGAAAGCCAGGGTCCTCCGCCATGTAGCTGACGGAGTAGAGATGGATCAGGAAGCCGACGCCGGTGACGACCAGCGCCATGGTGCCGTTCAGGGCGTCTACCGAGAACGCGACATCCAGCATGACGGTGCCGCCGTCGGATCGGGTGAGCCGAAACCACTCCCAACCTTTCCAAACGAAGCGCGCGGCCTCCTCTCCTTCTTGGGCGTGGCCCAAGGCGAGGAAGGTGATGACCGCCAGCGCAAAGGAAACGAACATGACGCTCAGCGCCAGGAGAGAGACGGCTTCTTTGCCGAGCCGCTTACCGAAGATGCCGTTCACGGCGGCACCCAAGAGCGGGAGCAGCACGATGAACGCCAGCAGCGTGTAGTTTTGCGCGGGGAACAGAGCCTCGATCGCTTGCATGAGTGATAAGCCCTAAAGGTTCAGTGACGGAGCTGGTCCGCTTCGTCACTCTGGACGCTGGACTTCAGCCGGTAAAAGGCGAGCACGATGGCGAGGCCCACCGCGACTTCGGCCGCGGCGACCGCGATGATGAAGAAGGCAAACACCTGGCCGTTTTGGTCGGCCATGTACTGACGGTTGAATGCGACCAACATCAGGTTCACCGCGTTCAGCATCAACTCGATGCTCATCAGCTGAACCAATACGTTGCGCCGCACCAAAAATCCGATCGAGCCGAGGGTGAACAGCGCACCCGCGAGCAGGACGTATTGCTCTACGAAATAACCGAGCGAGCTCATCACACGCCTCCCGCGGCTTTGGCAGCCCGCTCTGCTTTGGTCGGTAGCGGTCGTTGTGCGTCGCGCGCCATGAGCGGGCCGTGGAACATGCGAGCCGTGGGGCTGGCGCTCTTGGACTCGCGCCGAACGTGCGGCTTACCGCGCGCAACGGCGATCGCGCCAACCACTGCGACGATCAACAGCGCAGTGGCCAGCTCGAACGGAATCACCGCGCTGCCGAACAGGAACGTACCGATACCCTCGACTGAGCCGTGACCGGCCGCCGCCACCTTGAAGCGGTGCGGCGCGAGCTCCGCGCGAGACACGAGGTGCCCCGCGCCCAACGAGAGCAACAGGAAGAATGCGCCCGCGCCATAGCGAGCCAAGCGCGCCCGAGCGATCGTGCCCTCGCCGTCACCCGCGTCCGGGCCCAGCAGCATGATCACGAACACGAACAACACGACCACCGCGCCCGCGTACACGATCAGCTGAATCGCCGCCAGAAACTGCGCGTTCAGCATCAAGAACAGGGCGGCGATGCCGACGATGGTGATGAGCAGGCCGACCGCGCTGCGGATCGGACTGCGCGAGGCGATGGTCATCATCGCGCCGACCAGCGCGACGATGCTCGCCACGACGAAGAAAACGTTTCCGACGGTCATAGCGTCAACCTTCGCGTCTGCGACTTGCCGCCGCTCACGATGTAGTCCTCGAAATGCTTGCGATAGCGGCGAACGAAGGCCAAGGCCGGCGTAGCCGCGCCGTCACCGAACGCGCAAATCGTGTTGCCGGTGATGTTGCTGGCGATCTCGTGAATCTCGTCCAGCTCGGCGATCGAGCCTTTGCCTTCCACGATCTTGTTCAAGATGCGCTCGATCCAGCCGCAGCCTTCACGGCACGGCGTGCACTGCCCGCACGACTCGTGACGGTAGAAGCGCATCACGTTGTGCAGCGCTAGGACGGGATCGACCTTGTCGCTCAAGACCGTCACGCAGCACGTACCGAGCATGCTGCCCGAGGCGCGGAAGGTGTCGACGCCCAGCGGGATGTCCAAGATCGACTTGCCGCGGTACGCGTCGTAACGCGGGTCGGGCGGCAGATTCGGCACTTCATCGGGCAAGTGCACCGGACACGACGAGCCGCCCGGGATCACGCCCAAGATCGAGCGGCCGTCGGGCAGGCCACCCGCGAGATCGAAAATCAGCTCGCGCATGGTGATGCCCACGCAGGCTTCGAAGATGCCGGGCTTCTTCACGTGGCCGCTCACGCCGAACAAGCGCGCGCCGCCGTCGTTGAACGGGTGCAGCTCGCTGAGCTTGCTGAACTCGTCCCCGCCCATCTCGAAGGCGGTCGGCATGATCGCCAGCGTCTCGACGTTGTTGACCGTGCTCGGACAGCCGAAGGCGCCGTACTGCGCGGGGAAAGGCGGCTTCAAGCGCGGCTCACCGCGACGCCCTTCCAGCGAATTGAGCAGCGCGGTCTCTTCGCCGCAGATGTAAGCGCCGGCGCCGGTGTGCACGTAGACTTCGACTTCGTAGTCTTTGCCGAACGGGTTCTTGCCCAGGTAGCCCTTGGCCTTCGCCTCTTTGATCGCGCCCCACAGCCGCTCCTTGCTCAGGTGCAGCTCGTCGCGAACGTAGATGTAACAGGCGTGCGCGTTGATCGCGTAGCTGCCGATGATGCAACCCTCGATCAGCGCGTGCGGATTCATCTCCATGATGGAGCGATCCTTGAAGGTGCCGGGCTCGCCTTCGTCCGCGTTGACTACGAGGTAGTGAGGCTTCTTGCTCTCTTTGGGCATGAAGCTCCACTTCGTGCCGCAATCGAAACCGGCGCCGCCGCGCCCGCGCACATGGGCCTTCTTGGCTTCTTCGATCACCGCTTCGCGGGTCATCGACAGAGCCTTGCGTACGCCGCGGTAGCCGCCGGCGGATTCGTAGGCGGCAAGCGTCCAACTGTTGGGCTTGCCGTAGGAGTGACTGAGGTAAGTGGTCTGCTTGATCATTCTTTGCCAAACGAAAGAGGGCTTTTACGCCTCAACCGTCTTTCACGAGCGTGTCGATGATGCGGTCGACTTCTGCGATCGAGAGGTTCTCGTAGTATTTTTTGTCGACTTGAATGACCGGTGCGGTACCGCAAGCCGCCAGACACTCGGCCGTGCGCAGCGTGATCTTGCCGTCCTTGCTGGTGCCGCCGGCGTGCACGCCGAGGCGCTTCTCGCAGTGGTGAAGGATGTCCTCGCCGCCGCGCAGCGCGCAGGAGAGCGTGTGGCACACCCAGAGTTGATGCTTTCCGGGGCGTTTCTGATTGAACAGCGTGTAGAAGGTCACGACGCCTTTGACGTGCGCCGAGCCGAGTTCGAGGCGCTGCGCCACGAATTCGATCACGTCGTCCGAAACCCAGTTGTCGTTCGCCTCTTGGCAAAGATGCAAAACTGGGATGCACGCCGCCATTTTATTGGGGTAGCGCGACAAGATATCGTTGAGCTTCTGCTCTGCTTCCGCACTGAGGGCGAATGCCATGAATTTCCGAGGGGGGCGGGGCCGCGATCGTCCGTCGAGCGGAGCTTGAACGGCGTCGTCGAAGTGCTGGTTTTACCCGGGGTACCCCCGGGCGAGGCGAACCGTAGTGACCCCGAAAGCGGGGTGTCAAGGGCGGAGCAAAAGCAACGCGAACGCACGGAGACGGAGGCGACCGGCGCCGACTCTCTTGAGAATTGGACAAGAGGACGTGTAGGCTGCGGCCTCCCCTGCGTCATCTAAGAGGTGCTGAGTGTTTTGCCCGAATTGTGGGACTGAGAATGAGGAGGCGGCGACGACCTGCAAGAAGTGCGGGTTTAACCTAAAGGGTGCGGCGGCCCCGAAGTTCAAGGGCACGATGCTCATGGTGAACCCGCCCGTGGTGCCAAAGCCGGCCGGCGCTCCGGCTCCGGCGCCCGCGGCAGCTCCGCCACCTGGTGCGCCGCCCGCAGCTGCTCCCGCCGCGGCCCCTCGCCCCCAGCTCAAAGGCACGATGCTGGGTGTCGCGCCTCCTTCTGTCGGGGCACCCGTGCCGCCCGCTCCGCCGCAAGGCTTCGGTCCGCCACCGGGCGCGCCGCAAGGCTTCGGTCCGCCACCGGGCTCGCCGCAAGGCTTCGGTCCGCCGCCCGGGGCACCACCCGCTGCGCCGCAAGGCTTCGGTCCCCCACCCGGTGGTCCAAATTTCGGTCCACCTCCTGGTGCACCGCAGGGCTTCGGTCCGCCGCCCGGGCAGTATGGCGCTCCCGCGGCGCCCCCTGCATACGCACCGCCGCCTGCTTACGGCGCGCCGCCCGCGGCCGCGCCGCCGGCTGCCCCCGCCGTGAATCCCTTGGGCGGCACGATGGTCGCTGACGCTGGTTCCGGCGGCTTCAATCCGTACGCACAGCCCAACCCCTACGGCCCGCCGCCGGGTGCTCCGGGTGGCCCAGGTGCTCCAGCGCCTGCCGATCCCTACGGGCAACCGCCCGGTGGCTACGGCACACCAGGTCCCGCACCTGGTGGCTATGGCCAACCGCAAGGCGGTTACGGGACGCCCGGGCAGCCGCCCCAACAATACGGTGCTCCTCCACCCGCGGCCGGTGGTTACGGCCCACCGCCCGGGCAGCCCGCCTACGGCGGCGCGCCCGGCGGAGGCTACGGTCAACCGCAAGGCGGCTACGGCGGACAACCCGCCCCGTATGGCGCGCCCGGCGGTTTCAGCCCGCCACAAGACCTTGCCTACGGCGGCGCCGGCGCGATGGTGCCGATGAGCGGCGGTGGTCAGCGCGGTCCGATCGGCAAGATCCGCAACCCGGTGATGACCGTCGTGATCAGCTGCATCTGCTTCGTCTACGCGATCATTCAGGTTTGGCAGATGCTCAACGAGCTCAAGGCCTTCCGCGGCAAGGACGATCTGAACCCGATTTTCTTCTTCATCCCGATCCTCAACTACATCGAGCTGTGGAAGTTGAATGAGAAGGTACTCGACGCCAAGCGCATGGCCGGCGTGCCGAACCCGCAAGTGGCAAGCCCCGTGCTGTACCTGTTCCTGGCAATGTTCTTCCTGCCCGGCGACCTGAACGAGATCTGGCAAGCGGCCAGCGGCGGCCAGCTCCCCCCCGCGAGCTGAGCATCCAAAGCGTGATCGAACGCGAGGCGCGGCTCTTCGGAGCTCGCGCCTCGTTTTCTTTTGTGGGTGGTGCTCCATTGCGGCAGAAGAACACGAGCTCGCTGTCGAAGAGCGGCTAAGCTCGCAGGGCCGTGGACCGCACCGTCATTCAGCGCAGCCTGATCGTGGCGACATTTGCCGGGATTTTTGCGGCCATCGTTGGCTTTCACCTGCCGTTTTGTCCAATGGCAAGCGTGTTCGGGGTGCCCTGCCCCGGCTGTGGACTGACGCGCGCCACGCTCGCGTTAGCCCACGGCGATGTGCAGCACGCGCTCGAGCTGCACCCGCTGGTGCTCGTGCTCTCACCACTCTTCATCTGGGCGATGAGCAGCGCTGCGCTCGGCTACGTACGCGGGCCGCGCGCACCGCGGCCCGCGCGGCCGTGGCTGGCGTCACGCACGGTAACGGTGTTCGGATCGGTGCTCCTATTCGCCACACTGGGTGTGTGGGGTGCGCGCTTCTTCGGTTGCTTCGGCGGCCCCGTGCAGGTCGAAACCCTGACTGACTGGGGCCGCGCGCACCTCGCCGCTTCGCACAGCTCGCCGCCGCGTCCTCGATGAAGGCGCCGATTGTGCTCTCTTCTCCGCGCAAGCTAACCTTTGCGCCGTGCTCCGCCGATCACGCGCACTGTTCGCCGTCGCCGCCATGCTGCTCTCGAGCACCATGCCGGCGCAGGGCAACGGACGCTTTCCGCAGGCCCAACGCTTACTCGAGCATCCCAGCGATCCGAATCGCCTAGTGCTGGCGGCGACGTACGGGCTGCTCGTCACAGCGGACCGAGGACACTCTTGGTCCTACGTGTGCGAGCCCTCGTTCACCCACACCACCAGCTACTCCGGAGACCCGCTGATCGACTTTACCGGCAACGAGAGCTTGCTGGTGAACGTGCAGGGCAGCCTGAGCTTAGCTGTGGCGGATGCCTGCGATTGGACGCAGACCATGGGCACGGAAGGTGAGTTCATTGTCGACCATTCCGTTTCCAAGTCGGATCCCGCCACGATCATCGCCGGCGTCGTTCAGGCCAACCAAGACGGCGTGAGCAATGTGCTCCGCATCTCGCGGGACAATGGCCAAACTTGGAGCGCCATCGGCAATCCGCTGCCGCTCGAAGTCCTTTACACAGTCGATGTCGACCCACGCGATCCCGAGCACCTGTACGCGACCGGCCTCCGTGATGACGAAGGCCAGCTGCTGAGCTCCGAAGATCAAGGACAGACTTGGAGCGCGCATCGCATCGCCAACACGGACGCGACCGAGATCCCCTACCTGGCCGGAATCGACCCACTCGATTCACAGCACCTCTACGTGCGCACGGATTCCTCGCGCAGCGTCGGCGAGACCATCTCCGGTGACGCATTGCTCTATTCGAGCGACGGAGGGCGCAGTTTTCGCGAAGTCTTTCGAATTCCGAACAAGCTGCTCGGATTTGCGCTCGCGCCCGACGGCTCGAGGGTGCTGGTCGGATTTGGTAATCCTAGCCTCACCAGCGCCACGACTCCCGACACGGTCGGAGTCTTCAAGAGCTCGACCGAGGTCTTTTCGTTCCAGCAGATTTACGCGGGAAACGTCAATTGCCTGACCTGGACGAAGACCGGAGTCTACGTCTGCGCAGACGAAACTCGAGACGGCTTCGAACTCGGATTTTCACCTGATGCGGACTTTGGCCGAGATCGCGGTTGTCTGTTGCCGCTCTTGCACCGTACGGAGGTGCGCGGTGCACTGACCTGTGGGCCCGGGAAGAGCGCGGCGATTTGTAGCGCCGATTGGCCAACCGACTGCGCTTTGCTCGGCGCATGCAGCGCAGGCGGCGGCGCACCAAGCACGGAATGTCTGCCGTTTACGCCAGCTCGTTTCTCGTCAGGAGGAGCGGGCGCAACCAACTCCGGAGGCGCGTCTGCTGCCACACCACGAATGCCCGCGGAGGGAGGCTGCGATTGCCAAATCGCAACTCCTGCGACACGCAACGGACGCGCCCCTTGTCTGCTCCTCGCCTTGGGCATCGCAGGCTTGTCGGCCCGGCGTCGCCGCCAAGCAGCGTAGCCGAGAATGCACGTTCATCGAGCAGCCGTGATATCTACAGGGAATGGGAGATCGCGGGAAAAAAGCCGGCAACAGGCTGAGCAGGGCAGATGGTCGCCCCAGCGTCTGTCTGACGATGATCGTCAAGGACGAGACCGCCGTAATCGAGCGCTGCCTGCGCTCGGTTCTGCCGTTCATCGATTGCTGGTCGATCGTCGACACGGGGTCGACGGACGGCACTCAACGGCTGATCACAAACTCTCTCGAAGCGCTCCCCGGCGAGCTTCACGAGCGCCGCTGGCAAGACTTTGGTCACAACCGCACCGAAGCGCTGGCGCTCGCGCGCGCCTGGGGTGACTACGCGCTGGTGATCGACGCGGACGAGACCTTCGACGTCCCTGCCGGATTCCAATTTCCGAACCTAACCGCGGACGGCTACTACACGCGCCACCGCGGGAGCAACTCCGTGGTGACCTTCGATCTGCTGCAGCTACTCAAAGCGGACACGCCTTGGCGCTACGAGGGCGTCCTGCACGAGGTCGCGGTTTGTGATCGCCCGCACCGCACGGCCTTGCTGGAAGGCCCGCTGTGCGTTGGGCATTTCGACGGCGCGCGGAATCAGATCGATGCCAAGCAAAAGTATGCGCGTGACGCCGCCGTATTGGAGCGGGCGATCGAACAAGAGCCCGACAATGCTCGCTACCGCTACTACCTCGCTCGCAGCTATCGGGACGCGGAAGTGCCGGAAAAAGCGCTGGAGAATTTCGCGAAGCGCGCGGACATGGGCGGCTGGGACGAGGAAGTCTGGCACTCGCTCCACCTCATGGGCGTGATCTCTGCGGAGCTGAACAAGTATCACGCTGCGGTCGCCGCGCAGTTGCGCGCTCACCAGCTGCGTCCGCAACGGGCGGAGGCATTGTGCGCTCTGGCGCAACTGCATCGAACGCGGGAAGAGCACCAGCTTTCGTATCTGTTCGCTCGCCAAGCAGCACGCATTCCACGCCCGGACGATCGTCTATTCGTCGACGACTCGGTCTACCAATGGCGCGCGCTCGACGAGCTCAGCATCGCCGCGTATTGGGTCGGTGAGTACGAGGAATCTCTTCAGGCAGCGAAAGAGCTTCTCCGAGGCGATGCGATCCCTGAGAGCGAACGCCCTCGCATCGAGAAGAATTTGCATTTCTCCGAGCAGAAGCTGGGGCTGAGCGGTGCGCCAAGGCGCGCACCGCTCATGGCCAGCGTCGGCCTCGCGTCTCCACCGCCTGCGTCGAACGCGAGCGCCAGCGCTAAGCTCTTGGAACTCGTGCCGCTCGACAGACCAATACGCATCGTCGATGTGGGGTCCAGTCCCGTCGATGGACCTCCGCCCTACCAGCCGATCGTCGACGCCGTCCCGACCGAGCTGATCGGCTTCGAACCGAACCCCGATGCGCGGGCCGAGCTGCAAGCTCAATTGAAACCAAACGACACGGTGCTCGCGGACGCTCTCGGCGACGGCTCGAGCCACACCCTGCATTTCTGCAACGCACCCGACATGAATAGCTTGTTCGAGCCCGATCTGACAGTGCTCGAGAAATTCCACCTGTTCGCTGATTTCGGCACGGTCATTCGTACAGAAACCGTCACTACGAAGCGCCTCGACGATCTGACGGGTGTCCGGCCCATCGATTTCCTCAAGCTCGACGTTCAAGGCTTCGAGAAGACGATCATCGAGCACGGCCGGGAAAGCGTCAGGGAATGCTTGGTCGTCCACACCGAAGCGGCGTTCGTACCGATGTACCGAAATCAGCCGTGCATCGGTGAGGTGGATACGCTGCTACGCGAGCTCGGCTTCGTCGCGCACACCATCTTTTCTCTGAAGAGATGGGGCGTAATGCCTCTTCTTGTCGATGGCGATCCGCGCCGCGGGCACAACCAGGTTCTCGACGGCGACATCGTCTACGTGCGCAATTTCTTCGACCTCGCGAGCTGGGAAAGCGCCGACATCGCGCGCCTCGCTCACATCCTGCACTTCGCCTACGGCTCTTTCGACGTCGTTTATTATTTGTTGCGCGAGCTCACGCGGCGAAGAGTGGTCGCTGCCGAAACGCAACACCGCTACCTCGAGCTAGTCGGTTTGCGCTGACATCGCACCAAAACGGCGCGCTTTTTCCAAGTGACCGTTTCCGCCAGCGCGCCTTGCAACATTGAGCAATGATCGACGCTTTGCACTGTTGCTCTTAAGTTGTTAGTCGTTGCGGTCGCTGGTCGTCCCGACAAGGGCCACGTTCACTCATGCGTCGTGACGCCGTCGTGCGCGCGCTCGGGACGCGACCATCGTTCGACGATCACGAATGAATGCTGCTTTCTGCGCGCGGAGCGCAAAAAATGAAGAGGGTACGGACAATGAAGAGCACACGCTTGGTTGGGCTGGTTGGTTTGAGCTTGTTGGCACTCGCGGGCTGCGGCGGGGACGACGGCCCGGGCGGCAAAGAGGGCAGTGCGGCCTTGCTGCGGCTGTCTAACGAGGCCTCCGGTGACAACTGCGCCAACGGTGGCACCAAGGTCGAATACGGTACGGACGCCGACGGCAGCGGCACGCTCGAAGACAGTGAGGTAGAGGGAACCGAGTACGCTTGCAACGGTATTGAAGACTCCGGCGAGGCAGGGCCCGCCGGAGCAGACGGCGAGGACGGACCGACAGGTCCCGATGGCGCGACAGGTCCGACCGGCCCTAAGGGCGATCAGGGCCCGACGGGGTCCCAAGGCGACACCGGCGCGACAGGCGCCACCGGCGACACGGGAGCAACCGGCAACACGGGAGCGACCGGCGCGACAGGCACCACCGGGGCCACCGGCGCCACCGGGGCCGTCGGCGGAACGGGTGCAACCGGCGCGACCGGCGACGTGGGAGCAACCGGCGCTACGGGCGCTACGGGCGCTACGGGAGCCACCGGTGCCACGGGCGCTACCGGTGCAACGGGTGCAACGGGCGCTACGGGCGCTACCGGTGCAACCGGCGATACGGGTGCAACGGGCGCTACGGGTGAAACCGGTGCAACGGGCGCTACCGGTGCAACGGGTGAAACCGGTGCAACGGGCGCTACCGGTGCAACGGGCGCTACCGGTGCAACCGGTGCCACGGGTGAAACCGGTGCCACGGGTGCGACAGGTGCCACTGGCGCAACAGGTGCCATTGGCGCAACAGGCGCGACCGGAGCGACGGGTGCAATAGGCGCGACCGGCGCAACTGGAACGCCAGGCGCGACGGGTGCAACGGGCGCAACGGGAGCGACGGGCGCAACGGGAGCGACAGGCGCAACGGGCGCAACGGGTACAACGGGTACAACCGGAGCGACGGGTGCAACGGGTGCAACCGGAGCGACAGGTGCGACCGGTGCAACGGGCGCCACTGGCGCTCTGATCAAGATCATTACCCTCGCTGCGGGCGCAACCTGCCTCAAAGGTGGCGTGACGATTCAGGTTGGTTTGGACAACGGCGACGGCGCTGGGACGGCTGGCAACGGCAGCCTCGAGTCCGGCGAAGTCGATGATTCCACCAACATCTGCAACGGCTAAGCCGCGGGAGCACGACCATGAACAAAACGCATATCGCAGGCCTACTGGGCCTGGGGACAGCGATCTTAGCGGCCTGCGGCGGCACGGGCAGCACCGGGCCAGACGGCAACTCGGGCCTGCTCTCCTTGCTCGCAACGAGCGAAGAAGCGGCCGGTGAAAACTGCGCCAATGGTGGGAAGCGACTCGACTACGGCGCGGACACGAACCGCGACGGCAAACTCGATCCGTCCGAGATCGAAGGCACTCAGTATGTCTGCAACGGTGGCGGTATTGGTGCGGCAGGTCCTGACGGAAAAGATGGAGCTGCGGGTCCCGCCGGAGCGACCGGCGCCAAGGGTCCCAAAGGCAGCGAGGGTGGTGTCGGTGACACGGGACCGTCCGGCGCGACCGGAGCCAGTGGCGTGACCGGAGCCAGTGGCGCAACGGGCGCCAGTGGCGTGACCGGAGCCAGTGGCGCAACGGGCGCCAAGGGCCCAACGGGTGCCAACGGTGCCATTGGCGCTAAGGGCGTTACTGGAACCATTGGCCTGTTTGGAGCCAATGGTGCGAACGGACCCAGGGGCGCGACCGGCGCCGATGGCGCAACGGGCGCCGATGGCGCGACGGGCGCCAGTGGCGTCACCGGAGCAACTGGAGCAACTGGAGCAACTGGAGCAACTGGAGCAACTGGAGCAACTGGGGCGACGGTGCCCGGCAACACCGGTGCTACCGGGGCGACAGGCGCTACCGGGGCGACCGGCACTACCGGGGCAATCGGTGCGACAGGGGCAACAGGAGCAACAGGCGCTACCGGGGCAACCGGAGCAACAGGAGCAACCGGGGCAATCGGTGCGACAGGCGCTACCGGGGCAACCGGAGCAACAGGCGCTACCGGAGCGACCGGCGCTACCGGAGCGACCGGCGCTACCGGAGCGACCGGCGCTACCGGTGCAACCGGCTTCACGTCACTGATCTCGAAGTCGACTCAGGCGCCAGGAGCGACCTGCACTTACGGCGGCGTCAAGATCCAGGTCGGCCTCGACAATGGCGACGGCGGTGGGACGCCCAAAAACGGGGCGCTCGAAGCCGGAGAGGTCGATAGCACCGGCTATGTGTGTTCGACGCGGGGAACCTATGTATTCCGCGCGGCACAGCAATCAGGGACGGCCCTGCAACGGTACACCATCGCTTCCGACACCTGGGCAACGGTGACTCCCGCGCCCGCGGTTTTCAAGAGCGGCCTCGGTACCGACGGAAGCTTGGTCTACGCCTACCTCGCCGACAATACCCTTCGCGCTTACAGCATAGCGGGGGACTCATGGTCGGTGGTGTCGAGCACCGGCCCTGCCACCCCGAGTACTTATGGGGCTCTCGTCTCAACTCCGAACGGCATTTACTACTGCGCGTACAACCAGACGACCCTGTACCGTTATCAATCGGGAGCCTGGAGCTCCATCAGTTTGCCGTCGTTTTGCTCGATGTCTGGGGCCTTCGATCCGGCCACCGGCAACGTGTACATTCGGGTACGAAGCGCAAGGAGTTTCATGTTGGTGAACTCGGTGGCAGGAACATATACCTCGACAGTTACCGTTTCTGGCGGCGGCCAACCCGAAGCGACCAACACTGGCGCGTACTATGCCGGCAACTGGTACACCCACAGTATCAACACGGAAGAGATCCAACGGATCGACGCGACGACGGGCGCACAGACTGGCACGGGGCTCACTCCTGGCTCGTATTACTCGGGAATGGCCACGGACTACGCAGCGGGGGCGATTTACCTAACCAACTACGGCGACCAAATTTCGCCTGCTTCAGGACAGGTGTTCGTCCGCTACGACCCGGTCGCGGGAACTCTAACCAACCTGTCCTCTTCACCGGCCGGTGTCGGTGCCCGGGCCAGCTTGGTACTAATTCCGTGAGCCTCCTTTAGACCGGCTTCAGCAGCCGCCATGGCAGCGCGCTTGCGGCGGCGATTCCGAGTGCGGATTCGTCGCTGCCGGAGCGCTCGCTACGGCCCTACCAAAAACGCTCGCCCCGCTCAGACGTTGAAGCGGAAGTGAATCACATCACCGTCGCGCACGATGTAGTCGCGACCTTCAATGGCAAGCTTGCCCGCTTCGCGGCACTTGGCTTCGCTACCGAGCGCGATCAAGTCTTCCCACCAGATCACCTCGGCCTTGATGAAGCCGCGTTCGAAATCGGTGTGGATGGCGCCTGCGGCTTGCGGCGCGGTCGAGCCCTTGAGCACGGTCCACGCGCGGCACTCTTGCTTACCCGCGGTCAGATAAGTGATCAGGCCGAGCAGCTCGTAGCCCGTCCGAATCACCGAATTGAGCCCAGGCTCTTTGAGGCCCACGCTCTCCAGAAACTCCGGGCGATCTGCCGGCTCGAGCTCGGCGATCTGCTCTTCGAGCTGCGCGCAGATCGGCACCACGGGCGCGCCTTCTTCTTTGGCGAAGGCCACCAGCGCCTGGTAGTGCTTGTTGGCGGCGAGGTTACCGAGCGAGGCTTCGTCCACGTTGCCGACGTAAAACATGCGCTTGCTGGTCAGCAGCTGCATGTCGCGCAAGATATCCTTCTCTTTTTCGTCGATCGTCAGCGAGCGCGCCGGCTTACCCTGGTCCAAGTGCGCCGTCAGCCGCTCGCACAGCCCGACCGCGAGTTTTTCCACGGCGTCTCCGCCCTTGCTCTGCTTGCGCGCGCGATCGAGCCGCTTCTGCGCGGTGTCCAAGTCCTTCAGACACAACTCGGTCTGGATCGTGCCAATGTCGGCGATCGGGTCGACCTTGTTCTCGACGTGCACCACGTTCTCGTCTTCGAAGCAGCGCACCACGTGCGCCACCGCGTCGACCTCGCGAATGTGCGACAAGAACTGATTGCCGAGGCCTTCACCCTTGGAGGCACCGCGCACCAAGCCGGCGATGTCCACGAAGCGAATGCTGGTCAGTACCTCTTTGTCGGAGCTGTACACCTTGGCCAGCGCGCTGACGCGGGCATCGGGCACGGCTACGATGCCGACGTTCGGCTCGATCGTACAGAACGGGAAATTCGCGGCCTCCGCCTTGGCGTTCGACAGCGAGTTGAACAAAGTGCTTTTGCCGACATTCGGCAGACCAACGATTCCACAGGAAAAACCCATCGCGCGCTCTCCTTAATGTCGCGCCCCCTAAAGTGCAAACCCAAGCTGACTAGATCCGCGAGATCGCTCAGCAATCAGCAAATCCGCGGCATATGGCGCGGGTTCAGGGCAGCAAATAGTGCGTCAGGATGAAGCCGTCGCTGAGGCTGATGTTGTCGCTCGCGCTATCGCCGTCGGTGGCGACCGACCATTGAACCGAGAGGAACAGATCGGTCGTGTTGAATGAACCGTTCGAGATCACCCCCGGCACGAGGACGTTGGAGGTCGTGGTGGTGCCCGTCGCGCCGATGTTGAACGTGAATACCGCACCGGTCGGGGCGCCCGCCGCCAAGACGTTCGGCGCCGTGGCCAGCTGCAGCGATCCGAAATTCGCTACGCTGCCATTGCTGAAAGCGATCCCAATGTACATGCGCGCGTCTTCCACGAATGCGCCCGGGGGCAACACCGTGTTGTAGCGAAACACCGAACGCACGCCGATCTTCGCTTGATCGTCACCGACTGGCACGCTCGCACAGCTCCCCGTGCACTGGGTCGCATCATTGGCTGCGGCGGGCGTGGTCGGCCAAGTCGTCGCCGAGCTCGGCGCTTTCACGCTCCAGCGCTCGCTCGGAGTCAACGTCAACGAGAACTCTCTCAACGTCGTAAAACCGAAGGTTTTCGCCGCAGCGAGCTGCGCGCCCGCGAGGCTCTTGCTGGCGCTGCCGAGACTGCACGAATACAGCTTGGCCTGTACGGTTGCGGGCGTAGTGGCCTGCGCGTAGAGCAGCGGCGTGCTGGGCGTGTAGGTCATCGTCTTGGAGTCCGCGCTCCAAGTGAACGTACCGACCGGCAATGTCTGTTTGTCGAACGCGGCCTCGGTTGCGGCTTGATTCATCGGCTCGCTGAACACGACGACGATCTTCTGGTCGCTGCGAATGCCGGTGGCCATGTCCTCGGGGACAGTGCTCAGGATCGTCGGGGTGACAGCGGGCGCGCCACCTCCGCCTGCTCCGGCGGCTGCGCCGCCGGCGCCCGCAGAAGCGCCGCCGTCGCCCGCAGAAGCGCCGCCCGAACCCGAAGAAGCGCCGCCCGAGCCGCCATTTGCAGCTGCCCCACCGCCACCACCACGCCCGGAACTCGAACCGCCCCCGCCAGCGATCGGCCCGCTACCGGCCGCGGGATCGGCACCGCCGTCACCGCCATTGCCCGAGTCTGCGCCACTCGCCCCGTCACCAGCGTCGCCACCTTCCGAGCGAGCGCCGCCGCGGCCACCAGTGCCACTGCCGGCGCCGGAACCGCGACCCGCGTCGGGAGTTCCACCGGCATTCATCCCGGCAGATCCCGAGCCGCCATTTGCGTCTGGCAAAAATTCGTGACGATCCGGAGCGCAGGCAAAAGACAGCGCCCAGGCAACAAGCACGGACGCGAGCCAGCGATGGGGCAACATCAGAACGCTCCTTTCAAGCCGATCGAGCGATAGCCGAGAAACGGCTGGATGCTCGCAGACGCCGGCTTCTGCTTGCCGCCCAAAATCAGGAGCGTGATACCCGTCGCGAGGGCGGCGCCACCAAAACCGAAACTCACGGCCGCGAAAGTCTTGTTGCGTGCTTGGTCGTCTTCCAAGGATTGCACGTAGCCGCGATCCTCACTGGGACACGCAGCGCCTCCGCAGGCGTCATAAGCTTGATCCGCCTTGTCTCCTTTGCTCTTGGCGCCGAGCACGAACACCGTGCCCAGTGCCGCACCCACCACACCCACGCCCAAAGCGCTGTAACCAGCGATCTGCAGGCCATTCACGGGCGCTGACGAGGGCTCGCGCTTCGTTCCGTTGCTTTCAGCCGCAGCCGCGCTGGGCGCGACGGCGGGAGCTCCCGAGGCGAGCCTGGGGTCGATCACCAGCTCGATCAATTTGCGTTCGCCGGACTTGAAATTTGCGGACACGGGCACGCTTCCGCCCACCGTTCCGTGTGCCTTGAAGACGTGCGTTCCCGGATCGATCGGACGACGCACGGACACCAGTACGGCGGGCACGACGATGCCATCGGTGGTCACCGTCAAATCCCGCGCGTCGGCGCCCTTGATCTCGATCTCGACGTACGCCAGCTGCTCCATGATTTCTTCAAGTTGAACGCTGGCGTTGCTCACCGCGTCTGCCTGTGCCTTGGGGGCATTCGCCTGCAAAGGCTCGCGTTTGATACGATTGAAGAGTTCGGAGGCTTTGACCAGGTGGCCCAGCTTCCGCTCGGACTGAGCGATGAAAGACAAGTGCACCGGCGAGTGCACGACCGCCTCCGCCCGGGAGAATAGTTCGATGGCGTCTGCCCAACGTTGTTGCTCGAACGCTTCGACCCCCTGGTTCGCTGCCGCTCGCGCGCCGGACCGCTCTTCATCGGACAACGCGGACACCGAAGGTGCCACAAGACAGACAGCCACCAGAACGCTCCAAGATCGAGCCCAACGAAAAAGCATGCGCCCAGCTACCATGCACGATGCCCGCTTCGCTCGTGCTTTGTCTTCGGTTCATGCTCGTCGCAGTCGCGAGCGAGAACCGCGTTGGCCGCCGAGTCGGCGTGTTTCACTGAGTAATGGAGGATGACTTCCATAATTGCCCCGAAACAGGCTGAAGGTTTCAGCCATGCGGACTAATCTGAGCCCGTGATTTCCATCGCAGATGTAACGGCTGCTCCGCTACACATCGAATTGACCGAACCGTTCGGCATCGCCACGGGCGCACAGGTCGTGGCCGCTAACGTGCTCGTCACTTTGAGGCTCTCGGACGGCACGACGGGCACCGGGGAAGCGGCGCCATTCCCGGCCGTCAACGGCGAGACGCAGAGCGCGGTGCTCGATGCACTCGCCGCCGCGAGTTCGTCGCTTTCGGGGCTCGATGCGCTGCGCTGGCGGCCCGCGGTGGGCGTCGCAGAGCACGCCTTGCGCGGCACACCGACCGCGCTGGCCGCGTTCGAAAGTGCGTTGCTCGACGCGCTCTGTCGTCGCGCCGGCATCTCACTCTGGTCCTTCTTCGGCGGCGCGCAGAAGGAACTCGTCAGCGATATCACCATCCCCACCGGCTCGGCCGAGCACGCCAAGGCCGCCGCAACGCGCGCCCTCGACGCCGGTTTCGCGACCTTGAAAGTGAAGGTCGGCGGAGTGCCGTTCGATGACGATCGCGCGCGTCTGGCTGCGATTGCCCAGGCCGCGCCCAACGCGCGCCTCGTGCTCGACGCCAACGCGAGTCTGAGCGCCGCGGAAGCGTTGGCGTTGTTGGAAGCGCTCGGGCACGCCAAAGGTCAGGTTGCGCTGTTCGAGCAGCCCACCGCCAAGCTCGACCTCGACGGGCTACGTCGAGTTCGTGAACACGGGGGTGTGCCGGTCGCTGCGGACGAGAGCGCCTGTTCGGCCGCCGATGTG
>Ga0247758_1001249_pt1 | contig 19737 bp, 25 predicted proteins | sample UWRJL156409C4_FD_180950 | JGI IMG/M metagenome (GOLD analysis project Ga0247758, IMG submission 180950) | Plant litter microbial communities from Arlington Agricultural Research Station in Wisconsin, United States - UWRJ-L156-409C-4 | ecosystem: Environmental > Terrestrial > Plant litter >...
TTCCGGGATCAGCCGCCGCAGGCAAGCCGCGTTGTGGTTGGTTTCCAAGCTGTGTGTGTGCGGCGGTGAAGGCCGACTAGTTCCTGACAGAAGGCTGTCAGTCGGCCACTGAGCTTGAGAGGAAAGGTGAAGGTGGGGCAGAGGTTGCAGCACACACACATCACCACCCTGACATGGGAGGCCGTGGCCTGCCGGATTGGGTGCGAGTGCGCTTGTATCCATGGTTCTTTTTTGTGCCCCATTGCGAAATCTCTGCTGCGGTGTAGCGCTCCAGAGACCTCGAGCGCACATTCGGGCTCGAGCTAAGCGTGAAAGGAAGTTGGGCGCGAGGATCGCTCCTTCCTCCCTCTAGGGCAGAGAGCCGATTCTTCGTCCCTGCCTGCTCTGCCCCTCTGTCATGGAACATTGATGGAATCCTTCTACACATTCAACGATCTGCCTAGCCACGTTGCTCACTCAGACGCTCTGCGGCTTTAGACAAGTCTTGGCCGAACTTCTGCAAGATGGCCGTAGGGCTGCGGTGCTGAATCAGCTGTCCCAGTCAGCTCCAAGAGACTAAACATGCACAGAAGGTTCCTCGAACCAAAATCCAGCGGTGAGCCTCTTCGCCGCCTGGAGTGGGAGAGAGAGATGGAGTCAAGAACATGCGAAATCCAGGCTGACGCCAAAGGAACAAAAATAAAACATGTGTGCCCAATGTCAAGCTGGAATTGCCGACTTCCGCAAGGAGCGAGCGATACATGAGAGGACTCTGTGCTAGTGTAACACTCCCGAACGGGTCGACCGAGCTCGCTGGAGTTGGATAAGCAGTTTGCGGAGATAGCATCCCGTCAACTATGCCGATGCGTGTTACATGGCAGCCTGCAGCTGCTTTGTACGCTTGCTCGTTCTGTGTTTGATAGCTACCTGATGTGGATGGACAGAGCTCCGGGGCAAGCGTTAAGGAGTGGCTGTGGGCATAGAGAGTCAGATCGACAAACAGGATCAACAGGACGGGTTGAAGGTACGAAGTAAAGCAGCTTGATACCCTGCGAGATGCGCGAGAAGTTTGAGGGCGAGCAATTACTCGACGTGGCCGACACGTTGGCCGATTGGATTCGAATACCGGGGTCTAATCTCATTCCCACTGGAATCAGCATCCATCAAGGCCTTCGACCTACCCATATACCAGGCTCACTCAGGTGACCCAGGCTGATCAGTGGAACTCAAGTCCGGGACCCAGCCCTTGGGCCGCTCGCTCCCTCGAACCTTCATATCGTAGCCTAGCTTTTCAACCTTCTGTACGGATTGTCTCGTAACTTCTAGCTTCTTCTCCCACGTCGTCCTGTTGCCGGCACGGAGAGGCAGCATCTCGAAAAAGGTGCCAAGCTCATGCATATCGTGAACGATGTCGCGACCATCCGCCACAGCGTCGCTGCTGGCCATCTTCCCAGAGAGAGCCGAGGTTGTGGTTGCGAAGCGCATCATTTCTCCTGTCAGGTCAAAAACTCCATACAGGTAGTCGTCATCTGTGAGGCCGATTGTAGCCACTTGAGTCTTCTGCTCGGCGGGCTCCTCAGACCCAGCGGCCTCGGCACTTTGAGCGTTGGCCATGACCTCATCCTCGACCACAAATCCCCGACGAGTAAGATCCTCAACTACGGGAGTGAGCTCGTCGTGCGTGATAAGAGTTTGAGTCTTGAGGTAGTGGCAAAACGTCAGAGCTTCCACAAGCTCCTCGAGACAGACGAGAGATCGAGCGTATCTCAGGCGATTGATCCCCTGCACATCTGGCGCAATGCTAGCGAGAAGCTTGGCAATCTCGGCGAGGCGCGTATCAATTTCTTTCTGGATGTCCTGAGGAAGTTCCTCCTCTATCTTGCGAGCACTAGATGTCATGTCAACACGCTGCTCGCCGTTTGCAGTTTTGGCGTGGGGCTTCATACCGTTGCAGAGAGAAAATACTAGGCAAAGAGCTGTCAGTGCTGGTCCCAGGAAGAAAGCGCCGGGCGCTGGGTGATGCCTTACATTTTCTTGCTCAGGGCGGTAATATCTCGCGAAGCCTTGCCGATGCGATCCCGACGGTCATGGTGCTCGTCTAACTCATCGCGAAGATGCTCGAACATGGGGGTGAGTGCGTTTCTCTCAATCTGCTTGGGGGCGGGCTTCGGGAAGCCATCCTGCTTCTTGGCATTGCCATGGCGATCGCGCTTGAAGGTGGACATGGTCTCGGTTTTGTCAATATCTGCACCGGTGAAGCTGCTCTTGCTGTCCTGGTGTTGCTCGTCCATTTTTGTGATGGTGACGACCGGCGGGGTGAAGTTGCGTAAGAGATAGCGACACGCCCAGGGTGTGTCCGACGGATTTGCAAGGGGTGTGGTGTTTGTGCTTTGAACAGCAAAGCACCGCCAGACACCTTCCTGCCTCACACGGCGGAAACTTCGAAACAAAAACCCGGTTGTCGCACTACACAATGGCTAGAGGGGGAAATCCGAATTGAGCGGCCTGAAGACCTCACAGTTTACGGTAATTGCAAGCCACCAACCCCCGAGGAGTGGGCAGGAGGGCGCCTCTGGATGAAAGCGACGCGACACTTCATGGACTGCATAGAATAAAAGGGGCTTGCTCGTTTGTGTGCATCTCGACATCCGAGGCCGAGAAAATGGCAGGGAAAGGTACGACCGCGCCTTCCTCCCTCGCATCCAATTTCTTCGATGGCCGCTTTCTCCTGTACTTCTCAGCTGCTCTTCTTCGGCTGGTGTTTCTTGTCTACGGCCTCTGGCAGGATGCAAACTCACCCGTCAAGTACACCGACATCGACTACCTAGTTTTTACCGATGCTTCGCGCTTCATGTCCAAGGGGCAGAGCCCATACGACCGGGAGACATATCGCTACACGCCCGTGTTGGCCTGGCTGCTCTTGCCTACGGCATGGGTGACAGGCAGTTCATTCTGGGATGCCGTTTGGTTTAGCTCCGGCAAAGTTCTTTTCGCCGTTGCCGACCTCGTGGCCGGTTGGCTTCTCGAACGCCTTCTGACTATGGGCGGCCGGGATGCCCGCGCTATGGATGGCCCTACGGCTCGGAAATATGCGGCCATCTGGCTACTCAACCCCATGGTTGCCACCATCAGCACCCGCGGCAGCTCCGAGGGTCTACTCGGGGTGCTGGTGACGGGCTTGCTATGGGCGGTAATGGCGCGCCGGATCACCCTGGCTGCCATTCTACTTGGATTTGGGGTGCATTTCAAGATCTACCCATTTATCTACGCTCCGGCGATTGTGTGGTGGATGGACCGCGAGAGGATGAGTGCTTCTGGGCGAGGCAAACTGGCTCCTCCGGGCTCAACCCCAACGATGCTCAGCCTTATGGCCAACTTCGTTACGCAGGCACGACTTCGACTCGCCACCGTCAGCTTGGCGACTTTCTTGGGGCTCAGCGCCTTCATGTTCAAGGTGTAAGCATCTCTATTCCCTGGAGATATTATCGCGATGTTTCTCACAATTGCCGGCAGCTACGGGACCCCCTTCATGGTTCAAACTTACCTTCACCACATCAGCCGCATCGACCACCGCCATAACTTCAGCCCCTATAACACTCAGCTCTACCTTAAATCGGCCTTCCCTGACCTATCTACGCTGCGGATCGAGTCGGTAGCATTTCTACCCCAGCTCGCCCTCTCGTGTCTCTTGATCCCTCTAATCTTAGCCAAAAAAGACCTGCCAACGGCCATGCTTGCGCAGACATTTGCCTTTGTCACCTTCAATAAGGTGTGCACCAGCCAGGTTTGTCATATTTTGCTCTCCCCTGTTCAGAAAGTGGCTCCTAATTAGTGAATAGTATTTTCTCTGGTACATGGTCCTGCTCCCTCTCTACCTTCCAACCTCCTCGTTTATGAGGGATAAGAGGTTAGGCTTATTTGCTTTGGCTTTATGGGTTGCATCGCAGGGTATGTGGCTACAGCAAGGGTTCCAGCTCGAGTTCCTAGGAAAGAGCACTTTCTTGCCTGGCCTCTGGCTGGCATCCTTGGGCTTTTTTCTAGTCAATTGCTGGATATTGGGCATCATCATCAGTGACGTGATGCTTCGGCCGAAGTCACTTTGACACGCTATTGCAAACAGCGGTCATACTTCCAGAGATATGATAGCAGAAAAGGAGGGAGAAGGGTGTCCGGTGTTCATACGATTGCATTGTTAGCATCTCGGGAGGGGTCATCTCCTTGATGCTGAGTCGACATGAAAAACATTGAACCAATTTATTTCTTAGATATTCATTGTCAACCCTGTCTATACGGTTGGCTTTTTGGCATGTCGTGGTATGTCTCATGCTAGGCAGTGGTATGCTTGCCGTTGCTATGCTCTCAGTGCTGTCCTGTGTCCCGACTACCCTTGTCATCCCAGGGTATCTAGAAGGGAATCATTCTTTCTCCCCGATCATATCAACTCCGCACCATGTCCATCCGAGTATCTGAGGGGAAAGCAAAACAAATAACCACCCACCAAAGCAACGACCCCATGCGATTCATCATGCCTAGTTACCAGGCTCATACCTTCAGACGCCCCAGTCTATTGTCGATTAAACCATTGAAAATCGGCAAACGCCAATTGGATCTTCCAAACGCCTTGCTGCTGTAGATACTTTGCCAGAAAAAAAGAAGAAACAAAAAAGATAAGGAAAAATGCGTCAATGGGTTTGGCTGGTGTCACATCTGTCATCCAATTTCGATCCTTCTTCTGTCCTAGGATAAGGAGATGCCGTTATGGAGTAGCGCGTAATTTGATAGTTTGAGCGACAACGCCCGAGATTTCGGGAAATCAGGGCTGATAGTAACTCGGCCGTCCTTGGTAACACCAAGAACACCAAATGAATCAGCCAGCTCTTCAAAGCGTGCGGAGGGCCGAACTCGATTCAGCTCGGCAATAATGGAGTCACTCCAGACCCCTGAACACCACCCATCACGCATAAGGAAGTATGGGTTCAGCGGAGGAACTGGCGAGTCTGAGTAGGAGCTGCAGTTAGCAAAAAGCGCGTCAACGCATTGAAAAGACTAGCGACAACTTACTGAGATCGACATAGCGGATTCGAAGGTATTCGACCGCCTTGAGCTTGCTGAGAGACCTGATTCCGGCGAGCACTAGAGCTTCAAATGAACCAATGAAGTTCATATCCGTTATGCCAGATCCAGACTCATTCCAGTGACTGACTTGACGGCAGCAGTTCTTGACCGTCAGATCGATAGATTTGAGTCGAGCGTTCCGTGGATCCTTCTGCCTGGCCATCAAATCTGTAAAGAACTGCTTACATACCCTGCCGGTGTATGAAATGTGTTCCAGAGAAGGCGATGAAGCCGCGAATGCAAGTTTGGAGCAGAAGTGAATCTTGGTCGAGACTTTCAGAAAATAGTTCGGAAACGATAACTCGCTGCGATAGTCGCCTTCGATGCACAAATTGAGTGTGGTCAAACTCATAGGCTTGGCGAGAACGTCAGCCATGGTTAGATAACTCTTTGACTTTGGCTTGCTGTACGACCCGTGCCATTCCTGGAGGTTGGGCAGCGCAGATGTGATGGTCTCAAAGTCACCTTCACCCCGGATAAGGTTCCATTGTCCCTTACAGATCAGGGTGCGGATTGTGTCGATTTTTGGCATCACCCTGTGGTCCGCGGCGCAGATCCAATGTTTCACTTTTGGCGCCTTTTTCCGTTCGCCGCCCTCCAATGTCATGACGCATACTTCTGGGAAGCATTCTGCCACAAAGTAAAAGGCCTCTTCTAGGGAACAGTTGTCGATCGGCAGGATGTAAGATGCATTGGTTAGGCCCTCGGCTGTGACGGTCGGGAGTGTGTTCGTGGTAGACAGTGCTAGGGGGCCGTATTTCGGCTGGAACACCGGGAACCATATCTCAATGTGCTTGATGTATGATCGGAGATGTGGGTGGCTGGAGAAGTACGTGAAAGAGTCTCTCAGAGACTCGACAGTGGCCTTCAGTTTGATATGTCGATATAACCGCTCCTGAATCAGCACCCTCCACGCTCTGCTAACGAGTGAGAGCTCTGATAGCTCCTTCCTCCTTGGGTGTCGCAGGGCGGTGCCCCAGCGCATGATAGAGCTCTTTGACTTTGGGGACACCCGGAAGCCGAACAGGTGGTCGAGGATGCACTCGTGAATTTCGGCGGGTAGGTCGTTCAAGCCCATCCCAACGCTTTCGCTAGGCGGCGCCACGGGCGGCATGCCGGCCGGCTCCGGCTCGTCTAAATCCATCATGGCGGTATCTTGCGGGCGGCTGAGGAAGCGCAGGTCCGCGTTGCGGGGCTCGGGTTGCGGGAACGGCGTGCTGCTGGGACGGGTCGGTGGCACAAAGTCTTGGATCCGGCTTTGGTCGAGCGGAGGGCTCGAGGGGCCCGGAGACACGGGGTTAGATGCCGTAGTCATTATTGAGGCGAGCTCGACGGTCGCCTTTCCCTCGTCCTCATCCATCGATTGATCTCGGTCGGCCCGCGGGATACGGGGATCCATGGTGGCGAGCGAGTCGCCATGCTGATCGTCATCAAGGAACATCGGCCCGCCGGGCAGAGACATTGGCATTATTGCTTCGGGGAGAAGATATCGGTGTCAGTCGTCTGGTGGTTTGCCGAGCATGGCAGATGAGTTGGGGTCGCCCGTGTTGGGGGGAGAGAAGTGCGGCGGAGCGACGAGTGGCAAGCGGGACAATTGCGGCGAGAGAGGCTGCGGACAGGACTGGCTGCTCGTGGGTTGCTCGCGGGTTGGGAAGGCACTGTGTTTGTCCGAGTGGTCCGGGAAAAGGAACGAGTGAAGCAGCCCGTTAGCAAGTTAACGTCCCCTCGAACCTTGTTCTTGTTTTGGTTTGCAGACACCGACAACGGGGTCGCGTGAGAATGGGCGCGGGGTTAGGTTGCGATCCTGGGCTGGATTGGCGGGTTGACGACTGACGGCGCAGCGCCCAATTGCTAGAGTTGGGGCTTGCGCAGAGGGTCCGGCGGCCGGCAGCTCAGTGGGCCGTTCGAGAATGCGGCGTGGGCGCCTTTTTGCTAGACTGATTCGTCAAATGGAGCGCCAATGATCAAGGTGTTGCTGTCGTGGCAGATGGTGGGAGACCGTGGTGTTGTTGTGCCCGCAAGCGAGCAGGAGGGGATAAAGGGCTGTGCGACGATCTGGTTTGGATTTCGCGATTGCTTGCGGGATGAGTGAAGACACTTTACCCCGGTACAGCACCAACTGAGCACCTCGCCAACTTCCAGCCAATCTTGATTTTGTTTCCTTTTACTTTTTGAGACGAGAACCTGCACAGCCGCCGACCGCCTGACCGTGGAGGCTGCCCGCCCGCCTGAGCCACAACTCCTGACAGGATTTCCGCTCTCTGACGAAGGGGGCCAGCTACCAGCTGCTGCCGGATGGAACCCGGAAACCCAACCGGCGGTTTTGCGTCTCCCAATTGGTTTTGAGGTCTGGGCGTCCTGGGCTGGCGTCAAAGGCAAAAACCTCGAGCATGGGTTCCTCCAAGACAGGCTTCCCAAGTTGGCCAACAACCTACACCCAACTGCACGAAATCCACACCCCAGGGCCACCATGTCCAGACCTATGCAATGCACATCATGTCTTGCGGGTGCATAGATGTATTTCTTTCTTCCTCCGGGGGTTTCGCAACGTATTTGCATCCCGATCCGAATCTTCAAATTTACGAGGCTTAGGTAGGCCGGCCACAAGGCGTTGAAGAAACCCTGACATGCTGTGCCCTTACTCCTCCCCTCCTCCCTGAGGAGCCTAGGTACTACTATGAGGACTTCTGGCTACATTGGAGCCTGTATTCGAAGGAAGCAGCGGTGCGTTCTCTATAATGCGACACGGCGTGTAACATCCAAAACCGTGGTTCGCCTTGCCAGTGAAAAGGGAGGTATCTTCAGTGGTTTAGGGGAATCTGTTAGGTTAAGTGTCGGATGTTGGAACGTTGTCGACTCCACCAATGAAGCGAACACGAACGAGCATGCGCCAAAACCTGGGAGATAGCATAGAGAGCGTCAGACCGGATAGGATTTATATCGGAGGAACCTGGGTGGGTTGAAGACTCAGTATCGTCCGAGTCTATGAGCTCATTGCTCGATTGAAATGCCTTCCATAAGGGCATTATAGGCTTAGTTCCCACGGCCCCCAGGCAATAATCGCCCCGGGAATCGTCCAGCCTCGGAGCATTACCACATCTAAAGTTACAACAAAAAGATAAGGGGATAGACTCGGCGGGCGCCCGTGAAGAATCCCAACTCGGCACCGGAAGCGGCGGTCGGTATCGGGCACCAAGCGGGCAGCGGGCAACTAGATGGGGCGCCAACATGATCGCAGAGCATCCAGAGCTGTGGGTCGACCCGCCACTTACATTTTTTTTGGATGCTGCAGCCGATTCGCTTTGACCACAACTCTAACCACCTAGTGAGGGAACGCCTCGAGTTGATAAAGGTTTTCGCGATATCATGACCCGGGCATCTTTTGGCAGCCAACCGACGAGAAAGCTTGGCACGCGCGTTGCGCCGCCTGTTGTGGACCCGATGCGGGCTGCGACAGACCGCATTGCCCGCCTCCTTCCTCGACGAATCAGATGGCGAGCTTGCAGCTTTAACAAGGCCAGCTGCCGACTGGCAAACGTTTGACCGGGAAGGAGACACCACAACAATTGAGATGTCTGGCCCAATCGTCTATCTCTAATCACTGCGACCCTCGGGCTTTGCGACTTTCGGGTGCTCCTCTTCATGGGCTTCGGTTTTGTCGAGAAAGTCGCGCTGGGTTGGTTTATTGACGGCGGTGCTCCTCGCTTGTTTCTTGTCCTGTTCCAGGTCTTCCCCTCCCCGCCGCCGCCTTGAAGCCATGGCGAGACGTTGTCTGTTCAAGGGACCCCTCAGAATCCACTCCCTCGTCGCATCGCGCCCCGTTTCCTCGGCTCGTACGTTGCACGTTGCTAGTTGCAAGGCAAGTAAGGAGCCTGTGCATTCACCACAGCGGCACCGCAGCACGCGGGTGCACCTCCCCAAGGTCCGCGATGTCCCTTTCGGGGCTAAACGGTACGCTCACTAGCCTGGCGATCTCGTCTCAACTTTCCCTTTCAGCCTTTCATCCAGCGATGCCAGCCGAATCCCACCGTCTCGAGCACGGTGCGCCACCAGGCGTCCACCGCCAGGTGCTGGCGGTCTGGGCAGACACCCGAGATCCTACTTGTGCATTCGTATGTTGCACGCGCGATTCCACGAAACATGCCCTAGGCGGCGGAGAGGGAAATGGGAGCGCGTTTCAGGCGCCAGATTGCGAGGGAGTGCGAACTTCAAAATAGACTCACCTCACACAACGCCGCGAGATCCATGTTTCCGCCTATCCCTTACTGTCAGTACCTTAGATTCGGGCGATAGGTGAGCGGCCAGAAGCCACCGAGCAAGAAATTGGACGGGTGCCATGCGGGCCTCGACCAACCAAAGCGACCAAGCCGCAGAGGTGGTAAACCTGTCATTTGGTGGGCGGTTGATTCTCACGGCACGACAATGTCAATCCAATGACGCCACCCCCGCAGTGGGGAGCCAGCGCCGAGCGGTTTCCAAGATCGTGTCCGGCATTCGCTCCGTCCCACGAGTATGCTGGAAATTGCGGGATGCGGAAGCGGACTGGCTGCAAGACGGTCCGCATCGCGCTTCGAAATGTCCTCGATATATGAAATGAGATTGCGTCCCAGCAGAGGCTCTCCACAGAATCCCCGGAATGCCCTGTCTGCCGTTGTTCATCCGCAGGCGCCAAGCGGCCTGGAGCGCTGCGGCGTCTCTGAGCCTCAACCCCACATTCTGGACAATTGGCTGAGACGCTCCCCCCAATTGATTACAGGGACTACAGACCACCCTGAAAGGCTTAGAGTCTCGACTTTCTTGCAGGGTCAAACATCGCGACAGTCCATACACGTGTACCTACCCGTAGGTACCATCTAAAGGCGTAGCAAAACAAAGCAAACAAGCTGGCAAGCTCGGGCTCCACAGGCCTTGCCCCTGGGCTTTCGGACGTCTGCCCTCGATGGGCAAGTGGCAGGGACCAGACCAGATCTCGGCACGTATGAGATAGGGTGGCTGCTGGGTAGGGCAGATTGCATTGAGCGCCAAATGCCCTCGGCGGTCAGCAATTGGCGACAGACGCGGACCAACAGCGGCGTCCGGCAGTAGATCGAGGAAGATCAGTCATGCGCCGAGCAGCTGTCAAACTTCCTATTTTCCGCGGCAGACAAGGAGAGACCGAGCGAGCATAGCGAGCAGCTGTTTACAGCGCAATGCTGTCCGGCCGCGATGGAGGGTCGGGTCGCCACAGGCGCGGAGAGCTGCTTTCCGTGGTCTCCGTGGTCTCCGGTGCGATGATGAGGGCATTCGAGGTCGAGAGCTCGCCGCACACAACAGCTACACTGAGACCCGGCCACAACAGCGCCTGACGTTCGCTGGCGGCCAATCCGGCGCGGTACCCAGGCCTTGTACCTCGCACGATGCAGCGTTTGAGGTTGGCGGGGGCTCTCGCCTATCAAAGGACGAAACCACCAAGTGGGCGCCGACACGCTGTGCTGCGGAGGATTTCCATGCTTGGCAAGCCCAGGATCTGCTGTTTGACTTGGCATGCCAGCAGCCAGTCGAACCAGTGGCCGCCAAGCGCCTCCACTTTTCCCCCCGTTTCTCAACCATGGCCGGGGTCCCCCCCTGACGTTGCACTTGACCCCAAAACAGCCATGGCATCGAAGTGCATTTTCCGCAAAAGGGGGCTCGCGATGGAGCCGCCCTTGTTCATGCATTCAGTTAAATAGCGGCCCGGCGATGTTCCCTCCCCTCCCCGCTCGGCCATTGTTTAGCTGTCGTTTTCTTGTCGTCTCTTAGTTTTGTCTCGGGTCAAGGAGGTACTGATCGCCTGAACTCCTTCCGCTGTGCCATTCGAACCCTTCACTTCTTCAGCGGTTTCGTTCTCTCGTGGTGCTGCGCATACATCTTTCGTTTACGGATCCTTGCACGTTCTCTTCTACCTCAAACCGCACCTTCATTTCTCCAGGTCTAGACGTCCGCCCATTCCGGTCGACATTCTTTTATAAGCTTCTTATCTTCTCCATCAGAGCAACTCAGGGCCCGCCCAGCCTTCCACTCCTTTTTATATCTCTGGATTTGCCTCGACGTCGGCATACCACCGCTCCGAATTCATCATGGCTGGCCGTTTGCTAGCTTCCGTCACCCTCTTGCTCTCCGGCCTGAGCGCCGTTGCTGCTCTTCCCAGAAAGGGCGAGGACTTCTTCCTTGGCATCCCCATCTCCAACCCGGATGCTCCCAACCCCGTCCCCCACAAGTTCATCGTCGTCTACAACAACACCTTCGGTGATGATATTATCGCTGCCCACGAGGCTCACATCACAGCCAAGATTGCCAGCCGCAACATCGGCAAGCGTAGCCCGAGGACAGGGAGGCTCCTCTCGACCGGCGTCAGGCCATTCAGCTTGGGGAAATGGCGCGCCATGGCCCTCGAGGCCGACGACAGGACAATAACCGAGATCTTCACCGCTGATGAGGTAGCGTACATCGAGCAGGACCAGTACATCAACCTCAGCGCCCAGTTAGTTCAAGGCTCCGCCACGACTGGACTGGCACGCCTCAGTCACGCACGCGTTGGATCAAGGGGCTATGTCTTTGACAGCAGCGCGGGTGATGGAATCACGGCGTATGTGGTCGACACTGGAATCCTAATCTCCCATACCGAGTTTGAGGGACGGGCCGTGTGGGGAGAGAATTTTGTCAATGATGTTGTGAGTACGGCCCGGAGTCTTGGCGTCTACCAGACCGGCATTGCTCACAAAGAAAATATAGGACACGGATGAGAATGGGCATGGCAGCCACGTTGCGGGCACAATCGGCGGCAAGACGTACGGTGTATCCAAGAACGTTGAGCTGGTCGCTGTGAAGGTCCTCGACAAAGACGGCTCCGGGACAAACTCGGGTGTCCTCGCGGGCATGGACTTTGGTGAGTACCGATGGCACTAGAGCAAAGGTGTGAACTGTTACTGACAATGCTCCAAGTCGTTTCCAACGCCACTGCTAGAGGCCTCCGCGGCAAGGCTGTCATGAACATGTCGCTCGGCGGCTCGTTCTCCGGCGCCCTCAACTCCGCCATTAACGCAATTGCCAACGCTGGCGTCGTCCCAGTTGTGGCTGCCGGCAACGAGAATCAAGACACCAAAAACACATCCCCTGGCTCTGCTGAAAGAGCAATCACGGTTGGCGCCATCGACCAAACGACGGATCAACGTGCCAGCTTCTCCAACTTTGGCAGCGGTGTCGACATCTTTGCCCCTGGTGTCAACGTGCTAAGCGTCGGTATCGAGTCCAACACGGCGACTGATATACTCAGCGGCACCAGCATGGCGAGCCCACACGTGGCTGGCTTGGCTGCCTACCTCATGGCCCTCGAGGGCATCACTGACGTCGCCGCCGTGTCGGATCGCATCAAGGCGCTTGCGCGGACAACTGGTGCCGAGGTTGGCGGCAACCGGGGTGATACGACAGACCTCATCGCCAACAATGGCAACACCAACTAAAGAAAAGGGGGAAAGAAAAACGAAAATCATGGTGGACTGAAACACCACCCGGCGGCGCCCGGGCTTTACATATCACATCTTATACTGTGTATAGAGATTACGCATTCCAGCATTTGAAATGTATATATTGGCCGCCAGAGGCCTTGCTTTCTACTGCACAAACGGGTTTTGGGATCTTTGGGAAGGATAGGTTTTGGCCATCGGAAGGGCATGGTGCATCGGATATTCAGCTGGGTTGGACGGAAGGAAGCGTTCTGTTCGGAAAATATCACCCCAGTGTCTAGAGTACCTGGTTCAGGATAGTGGTAAGACATATCAAAAATACCCTGAGTCAAACACACGATGGGAACATGTGACATTGACGTTGACAAAAAGCTACGAACAATCAACCACTCGATAAAAAAGTCTGCATTCCCAAAAGATGATAGCCCAGAAATCTCTTTTGGGCCAGGCCATGACTTCGGGTCGCTCCCGCGCCCCTCCCCGTAGCAATGCAGCCAGCTGCAGTGATCACTGCATGAGGCCCGCTTGACGCCGCCCGATGGGACCGCACATGCGGAATTGGAGGGGCGATCTCCTCGACCTCGCAGCCCAGCCTCGCAGCAGAACCAACATGGCAATCGGCCAATCAGCCCTTGCATGACCGATCAACCAGGAATCACACCCACACACATCCCACAAATCCATGCTGACAAGCCTCAATCCGTGCTCAGGTTCAGCCAGGCTCCCTCCCAACAAAAATAAAGGCACTCCAAAAGAATTGTCAACGTCAGGCTACACTTCAGCAACAACCGAAAATCAGAATATTTCCGAATAGATATGAGTCGCTCTTTCAGTTCATGTCAATCCCCAGAACACTTCAGAATTATATTCAGATGGATATTGGGCCTGTGGTTGTGAATCGTGCTTATCCCATTTTTAGAGAAATGTATTAAATATATGACGATCACTTATATGTGAGTGCCTTTTATTTTGTCGGGGGGGAGCCAGGCAGCACATAATCTGGGACATGCATGATAGGAGCTCGGCGGTGGCGGCGGAGCGGAGCCCAGCAAAGCAACAGATGACAGCTTCACGAAATTAAAAAAAAAAAAAATTAAGAATAAAAAAGCGAAATATATGTGGCGTGTATGTTTGCAATCCGCTTTCGACAGACTCCTCGACCGGGAAGATTCCGGGGTCTAGTCGTAAGCGTGCCCGGATACCAGGCTTCTTGCGCGAGGGGTTTATTATAAGCACATCTCCGGCGCAACAACAGCCATAAAACCTGTCTTGCAACAGGCGACTGAATTGCAATTTGACATCCGTGCTAGATATTGTAGGGTGTTGTGTTGTACCGTCCCTGGGGGGAGGGTGGTCATGGATAAGGGTTCAGGGGGAGATATCAACCAGATGGTCGATGACGCTGAGCGCGATCATCGGAATTCGTAAATTATAGTGCTGGTATTAGCAACTTAACCTAACTTTGGTCAAGGGGGGCCCAGCGATGCCCCCAAATTGGAAAAGACTGCCTATGATATATCGTTCAGTCTCCCGTAAAGTAACCCTGGTCATGACCGCTGAAACAGAAACGCAAGGTCGTGATCATCATGTGTCGAACTGAACTGTTGTCGGTTGGGACCTGCCCCTGGTCATCGCACTCACAGCTCGTCGTGCCCGGGTGTAGGTGCGACACCTCCGATGTTGCCAATTAACCCTTGGACATCTCCTCGAATATCCGCGAACGCCTTGTCAAAACGAGCGCCCATTAACCACGCCATACCAACCTAGTGAAACGTTAATAAGCTGTGCAAGAGGCCAGGGCGGTCGAACGGCATAGGGCTGTCTTCGGGCGTACTCACCATCATACCACCAATAAGGAATAGAGCCAACAACGCAGCAGACACCAGGAAGCAGGTCTCGGCAGTCGACATGCCATTCTCCGGTTGCTCGTCGAAATTCGTGCTGTTCAGCACGAATCTCTTAGGGTCCTGACTGGGGAAGATAGATTCGATAAACTGCTCGATCTGTTGACACTATTGTTAGCGAAAATGGTTCTAGGGCGAGAAGGGATCAGTCCTACCTTGCCACATTGGGCGCTGATCTCCAAGAAATTGGGGTCCCTGGGATCATTCTTCTTGTGTATCCTCCGCGCATATCTCCTGAAGACGTTGCACACAGTGCGTAGGTTCTGCGTTGACTCTGACATGAGAGAGCACGCATCTCCCTTGGTGATCTTGACGTTCTTCTTAAATATGTCGGGGTTGCGGAAGACGAGCTCCAACGTCGCAATCGCCATCGACTGAGGAATCGCAACGAAGTTGAAGACACTTTGGTCGCGGATGCCCGCCATGTAGAAAAGGCACTCATCGGCGTGTTTCAGCGCATTGAGAACCATATCTGAGCTGCAGTTAAGGGCTTTGTCGAGGTTTTCCGGCTTGAACATGTCTTCCCACTTGTCGACATGTTTGCTCCAGATCTCTTTCGGCCAGAAGCGGCGCCCGTCCACGAAGTCCTCGTGGATATCGCGGATGATATTGGTCTTTTGCAGAAACTGACCCATGCTCTCAGACAAGTCCATGCGTACAAGCAGCTGTGGGTTGGCGAGATTGCTCTCGACAAAGAGGCGGGTCAGGCCTTCACCGACCAGCCCGGCCACGTAGTGGCAGTACAGCTCGTAGTCGGCTATCGACATCACACCGTTGACATTATGCTCGGCGTTGAGAGCATAGTCAGCCATGCCGTTGCCCATCTTGACCGTGATGTCCTTGATGATCTCGTAGTACGGCTTCTTCACCCTCTTCAGCTCAACGATGATGTCGTCAAAGTGCACCAGGAGCTCTCGGTCCTTCTCGTTAGGTCCATTCTTGTCGAAGGTCCACCCGTCCTCCTCCATGTGTACGGTGAAGTTGCGGAGCAGCTTCTCCTTCAACCCGAGATCGAGAGTCATATCATCCTCGATCGTGTCCAGGCCTCGCAGCACAAGGTAGAAAAGGCAGATGGGCATAAGAAGTTCGGGGTTGAGCTCCTGGATGACTGCCGAGAATGATCGTGACGTCAAATCTAGGTAGTGAAAGCATGATTTTTCCGTTGGCGTCTCCTTCGACGGATCACGCTTGTGCACTGGTTCGTGCCATACTTTCCTGCGGTCCGCAGTTCAGTCAGTACCATAGAAGGAAGCGCAGCACTGAATTGCACGTACCATTGAGCGATAGCTCGTAGCTCATTGGGATGGGCAAGAAAATAGAGGAGCTGTTTCGCAGCAACCATTTTTGCTGTGGTGGAAGAAGATAAGTCCCGGTGTCGGGCGGTCGCGGCTTGGGGAGTCACAAGACAGAGTGTGCTCGAGAAGAGGGTAAAACGGTGGAGAGTTCAAGATGATGTTGTGTCGCAGAATCCCACCTTGGTTCGTTTGGCTTGTTGAGGGGAAGATAGGAGTTGTAGAATGATGTAAAAGGACAGACACGAGGTAGCGCAACAGGAAAGGAAATTCAGCGTTTGCTCCACATCGATTTTCTTGTATTCTGCCGGGGGAAATGAGCTTGCGCCGACGCAGCCATACCGTTGAATCAGGTTAGACCCGCTCGTTCGGTGGTGTGGCGCAGCTCCATTGGCCAATGACTGGCTTGACTTGACTCTCCGAATGCCATTTTTTGGAGAAACAGCCACGCGCACCCGTGGCAGCCGTAGCGACTTCTCAAAACTGCTGCTGCTTGCTGACCGAAAGGGTGGGCCTTCACACCTCCACCGGTTCTTCGGGATCTGAGCCTGAGACCGGCAGCTTGCGCAGGAAAAGGTGTCGGATTCAGCAACTAGTTTCACGGGCCGGGAGAGCTAGACCGGCCTCTGCTCTACGTATCGGAGACTCTCCAGGGTTTCATGCTCCTCTCCCCACGAGCTGGACGGAAGGTGATGGCTGTTCCCGCCGCGGCGTGGGTCCCCACTTCGAGGGCGTTTTGCCGAGTCTGCCGTCCCAAGAGTCAAGACTCAGAATGCCCCGTCAGCAAAGGACAAGGCCGCTCCGGGAACCGGGACGCGCTCCCTCGAGGATTCAGACCCGTCTCCTCGTACCTTGAGCCGCTAACCCCGCCCGCACCTTGTCTTCCATCATCAACTGCGTGCATCACTGATCAATGTCAGCATTCAAAGGAGTAGAGAGCCAGGGCAAAAGTGAGAGACGAGGAGCTGGGATAAGAACCCCCTTTTTTCCTTCCCGCTCTGCGTTAGCCCCCGCGCCCACATGGTCGCAATATGCAGGCGGCCGGACCCAGACAGCATGCCAGCTCATCATGTATGTGCTCGGGCTCCAAACCCAGAGCTCTTTCCTCCCCATAGTGGGATATCGTGAGCTCAAGCGAGCTTCTCGCCTGCCATCTTGTCCTCGGTGTTACACTCTGATCACGTTTTACCCTCCCTTCCAGTACAGCGCACAAAGTTGCACTTCACAACAACCAGTACCTCCAACATGACTAGGACCGGGCCCAATGATGGCCGGAGCCACCGTTTTCTGATCTGGGGTGGCGAGGGTTGGGTTGCCGGGCACCTCAAGACGTTGCTGGAAGGCCAAGGAAAGGAGGTCTTCACGACGACGGTCCGTATGGAGAATCGCGAGACAGTCATCGCCGAGCTCAACCGGGTCAACCCCACACATGTTCTGAATGCAGCTGGATGTACCGGCCGCCCGAACGTCGACTGGTGCGAGGACAACAAGGAGGCTACGATGCGGTCCAACGTTGTGGGCGCGTTGAACCTAGCCGACTGCTGCTTCCTCAGGGGCATCCACTGCACCGTGTTCGCCACCGGGTGCATATACCAGTACGACGAGGCGCACCCCTGGGACGGGCCAGGTTTTGTCGAGACAGACGCGGCGAACTTCTCAGGCAGTTTTTACTCCATGACCAAGGCACATGTTGAAGAGGCAAGACGGCGCAGCCTCAGCCCGTGTTCCCCAAGGCGATGCTAACCTAGCCCTCTCCCTCCAGATCATGAAGCATTATGACAATTGCTTGATCCTACGTCTGCGCATGCCAGTCTCGGACGACCTACACCCGCGCAACTTTGTTACCAAAATCTCTAAATACGAGTGCGTGGTCGACATCCCCAACAGCAACACCATCCTTACGGACCTGTTGCCGGCCTCGATTCTTCTGGCGGAGCACGGCGAGGTGGGCGTTTATAACTTCACAAACCCCGGGGCTATATCGCACAACGAGGTCTTGACGCTCTTCCGAGATATTGTGCGGCCCTCGTTCAAGTGGAAGAATTTCAGCCTTGAGGAGCAGGCCAAGGTAATCAAGGCCGGTCGTAGCAACTGCAAGCTAGACACGTCGAAACTCACCACCAAGTTGAGTGAGTTTGGCTATAGTGTGCCCGAGGTCCATGAGGCGTACAGGTTGTGTTTTGAGAGAATGAAGGCGGCCGGCGTCGAATGAAGTGCTGAGAGAAATCGAGATGGGAAGGCAAAGAATCGAGGTTGACCAGCATCTTTGAGTTGTACGAAGTAGCGTAAACAAAACCCCCCTTTGTTTTAGCCAGCTAGCCTAGAAACCCGAGTTATTTAGCGTCCTTTCCCGCGCTCTCAACTGGGCTGTGGAGTTCTGAAGATTGGAGCGTGTCAAGCTGTGAGATTTTTGTACGAGCAAGTGAAGGTGGGGCCGCAATCGTCATCCTCCAATTTTCACAACGCCAAGATTATTTCCAGCATGTTGAGGATGGATAGGCTACGACTGGTGGTTGAAAAACATCACAGCAGTACAAAGGATGTCCGTCATCAGTGGTGTGGGAGTGGCAATGATAAACAGTACTTGTCGGCGGTGCAACGGAAACGTCATGCAACCGCGTGGAATGGCACCCCCCACCTCGGCTCAGTCGCTGCGGCTGATTCCGCTAGATACGTAATTTTGACTGGGCTCCGTCTGCCGTGAATGCGGCGGAGCGCAATCTTTCGTTCAACAAGCTGAACACCCTCCCGACCCAACTTCTACAAACGTACCGATCTCAACCTACGTAATTCCTCACCAGTCCTCATAGACAATACGTACCGAGCAAGCAGCACTTGTGCACTACCCTCTCTACCTACCGAGACCAGAAATCCGTTTGCTCTGCGCACCTGCGTTTTATTTGTTGTCTGGTTTCGCAACCTACCTAAATCACCAGCTTCGACAAATTTGGCCCCGCGGCAGCCGACCACCCTGTGCAGGTTGCGCAAGACAGAAGTGGTGCTGACATTATAAACCCTCCTGCTACCTCACTTTTGTCGTCCATACGACCCAACTCTCGACCCTAAACAGCCGCGATGGTGGTTGATACGGCATATTACGACACGCTCGGCGTGAAGCCGACGGCTACCGAGCTTGAGATCAAGAAGGCGTACCGCAAGCTCGCCATCGTGCACCATCCCGGTGAGTAGGGGAACATACAATGGCATCTAGAAAGAAGGTGCTGCGCGCGACATCATAACTAACATATCCCCCCCCCCATATAAGACAAGAACCCCAACGATCCCACCGCCCATGCCAAGTTCCAAGACATCGGTGAAGCATACCAAGTGCTCTCGGATACAGAGCTCCGTAAAGCGTACGACAAGTATGGAAAGGAGTCGGCTAAGCCATCGGAAGGCTTCGTGGACCCCGCCGAGTTTTTCACAAGTATTTTCGGCGGCGAGGCCTTCGCCGACTGGATCGGCGAGATCAGCTTGATGAAGGATCTGACCGCCACCATGGATATCACGATGGCTGGGGCGGAAGAGGAGGGCGCCGAAGGGCCGGAGAACGTCGAGTTTCCGGGTACCGATGAGGCGGTCAAGGAAAGCTTAAAGACTGCTGACGATGGTGGCGCCTCCTCCGGGGCCGCTCACGCACCGCGGCCGTCGACTGAGAAGCCCCCTGTCGTTGTCGTGGAGGATGAGACTGCCGAGCCGACGACAGCAGGAGCGGCGGCACAGCCAAGCAAACCCGCCGCTGGAAAGCCCTCCCCGCCCTCTCCGTCACCATCCCCCGCACCGGGATCTGGGACCACAACGCCGCAGGGAGGCCGCCGTACGCAGATCCCGATCCGCCCGGCTATTATGGATAAGCCGTCGGATGAGGGCAGCGACGAGCTTGACAAGAAGGGGAAGGACAAGAAGGGCAAGTCGGGCTTGTCCAAAGAGCAGCGCGAGCAGTTGGCAGCCTACGAGAAGGAACGG
>Ga0247758_1001250_pt1 | contig 19730 bp, 9 predicted proteins | sample UWRJL156409C4_FD_180950 | JGI IMG/M metagenome (GOLD analysis project Ga0247758, IMG submission 180950) | Plant litter microbial communities from Arlington Agricultural Research Station in Wisconsin, United States - UWRJ-L156-409C-4 | ecosystem: Environmental > Terrestrial > Plant litter >...
GAATGCCGTGTGTTTACGGATCCATGGCTGTGATGTGTACAGCTGTTCGAGGGCATCCTGTTCTTTGTGCTCCCATTCCATATGCTTCTGCTCGTAGGCCACGGGATCCCACCAGACATCCAACAAGCGATCGATCCAGGGGCTCCTGCGGACAAAGAAGGAACCGAGGTTGAACCCGGAGCAGTCCTGTGAAAGAATCAGGTTGACAGAGTTGGGTTTTCCGTCGCCAACGGGGCTCAGCGATTCGGCGTCGAGATACGAGGCGGTTATGGGGTGGGTGATGTTTAAGGGGTTGTATTGGTTGATGTCGCGATAGACATGCTTCTCGAGGTGGTTGAAGATATGATCTTGGAGCGAGTACGATGGCTCCATGATAAATGTGTTGAGGTCGAGCCACCAAATCCTATGAAGCCGAAGCAAGTTAGACCCATGCGAAAAATGGTTATGTGTTTGTTTGGACTGTCGGGAATGCTTACCATTCGGCCTTTGGATATTTCCTCAGGCTTGCGCGGATGAAGTCGACCTTTTCCCAACTCTCACGCCACTCATGAGCGTACCGCTTCTTCGTGCTCATGTCGACGATCTCGAGATCATACCCCCAATTGGCCACGTATTTTTTCTTGTTCCGTACCGAGTCTCTCTCGATAGCCCACTCCCGCGCACCTTTCCACTCCATGACACCGCCGCCAACATTGGCCGCTAGTATTATCACAAACTTCTCGCCACCGCCTAGCCATGATGTTCGTCGCCAGTGGTACACGAGTGCTGCAGAACGTTAGTACCCTAGGGGTTATCGCGGCGCATCCTGGGGACCGGGGCTGCTTACGGGTGGTGTAGAATAGGATGATGGACAATATGAACAGTAGCAACACCAGCAACCGTATCTTCATCTTCCGGCCCATCCGAGCCATGATGCCTCGTAACCTCCCAAGCAAGGGAATGGCGTTGGTAGACCATTGGCCTTGGGCAGGTTTTTTCTTCTCCTTCTCGGGATACTCCTCGTGGTTGGTGCTGAACAGGGGGAGACTGCTCGATAGACGACGCATGTGGCGGGTGAAGAAGCCCTTATTCTGTGTAGAAAAGGACGGGTAGCGGCTGTCGCCAGCCCTTTTCAGTCTCGCAGACTCCCACATGACTGGAGTCCCATTCGCCCCTTGGTATCCCCTCGTTGGACTCGAACGGCCGCTTGTGCTGATATTCAGTCCTGGACTCGACCAGCCGCCACCGGGCACGGGGGATGGACTGCGTGACAGAGACATTTCGGAATCGGGAGTGCCTGCGGACGGGGCGAAAGAACCGAGCTTTCTGTCAGCAACATGACGCTATAGAACTCGTACCACGGTGCTCCACCCCGGACCTGCTAGCACCCGGAGGAATGCAACACGAGGTCGTTTGGCGGGGTGGCACGAATGGCCACGTACCTGGAATAGGCGAGAGTCGAGAGGCTCGGGGTTGAAGGCCGCCCAGATGCGCCTCCGACCACTTGCGATCCTCCAATCGGGGCGGGGGCGTGGCAGCCGATGACCGTCGTCGGTGGTGTTGCGAAGCCGGCCGTTCGCTGGACGACGACGAGCCTTTTGGCTTGAGGGTCGCCAGGATGGAGATTGGCGGGGGTGCAACCAGATGGCGCTTTCGAGCCGTCCGGTTACTTGTTAGCGTCTGCTGCTGCTGCTGCTGCTGCGTAGGGACGGTGCAAGAGTGACGCTGGATGAGGTGTGTCCTGCAGCGGGGCGGGATTGGAGACGGTCGAAGGGGAGTCTCCCGTTGAGCGTCTCGGGAGCGTGCAGCAGAGGCGGCAAAACGAATAAAAGGCGATCCTGCCTCGTGTCTTTCTCTGACGCAGCCGAGAGCCCGTAGGGGTGTCGGTGGTGCTGCGCTGGCAGGGGAGTTCGGGCCTCACAATCAATGGCGAAACGGCTGCCCGTGTATGTGCGCCGCCAAACGAGCCTTCGGTCGGACTATGTCAACCGTGGATGCCCGGTCTGGATCCTGCCGATGCCGACGCCGCTGCCGGATGCAAGGTGAGCAAGGTGATGAGGTCGTAGCTTAGGGTACCTTCTAGGAGGACGTCGTAGGAGCAGGTGCATTGCAAATTGGACACACGAAAGGATGTTTACAGGCGGAAGAAACAGTGAATAGGGGACATAGTGGACAAATCATCCAGATTGTCCGGACTGATCATATTTTTTTCCCGGTCTGTTCGATACAAATTCGGGTAGGTCGTCCCGCATTTTTGCCAGATTGACCCCAGTTTGCCAATGTGCCTTATCCCTCCCAATTTCAAGGATCCCTTATGAGGGCCAAACGCCAGGCGCTTTGTGAATCTGCAATTCCCCGGCGCCCGAGTGCCCTTGAATTGCAGTGCAATGAGTGGTCGCAAGGGCTGGCGCATGGATCCAAGATAGGAGAGTTGCAATCTTCCATGATCCAGACGCAGCTCAACATAGAACTAGGCGACAGCGAGGTGCCGCCGCTCGAGCGGAAAGAGGACCTGCATCGCACGTGGGGGCATGATAGTGCTGGTGCTAAAGTTCTTGGGTATGATCCATCCTATAAAATTCTCTGCTGCCGTCTTGCCTTCCATTCCAGGTCCTTAGGTCGTCTTGTCAGGGGCACTCACTCCGGACTAGGGACCTCAAAGGTGTCCTCCCGTCAAAGCTACCCGAGCGCAGACACCTAGGCAGAGTAGTATGTGGGCCATAAACGACATTACAGCCTGCCTGAGCCAGCCAGGGAGAGGGGCAGGAACGATGATGTACGGGCAGTCAACGAGCACGCGACCGAAAGTCTGCCTTTTGCCTTGTGTATCAATTGCAGAGAAGGGATGGGACGAGTATGGTTGGATGGTGGGACGATCGGTGGCTGATCAGCAAAGAACCGCTGCACCCAATACCGTTTCTCGCACTCCCTGGACTAGCCTTCAGGTTCCCTCACGCAATCAAAAGCCAGTGCCATTTGACACGATACACTGGGGTCTTGGCGTTGCATGGGCAATCACAAAGCTCTTGGCTTCATGCTTGTATACGGATTACCTAGCCACACGTAAGCTCCAAGTCCCAAGCCCCGTATTGAACAAGCGTCTTCCCCTGAATTGAAATTCTCTGTGCTTGAAGAAATAGACTCGAGCGCATTGTCTTTTGAGGCTTTAATTCATTTTGAAGAAACGGGCCTAAGTGTTTTCTGATAGTTCTCACAGTTGGAGGCCTAGAACGCAATCCCTTCGTGTCCACGGGTGCTTTGACTAGGGCGGTTGGCTCTTATCAGTGGGGGTCAGGTGAGTGGTGGTCACTTAGTTCTCAACGCAAAGCCTTTCCACACCATGTTTATTCGCACGGAACATTGGCAATTGCGTGGGGATCTGCCTGGAGTTGCATTCACCAGATGAGCACAGTGATTCATTTAGTCCTACTCTCCTCGAGTGCCGTAGCGGCAAATTGGCTTGGTCTCGATGCTCGACTGGTTAAATGAAGGCGCGCCATTGAAAAGTTGCATCACGTGCTGACAGCAATACAAACCCGTAACATGGTATTTTCCGTTCCATCTTTTGCCGTATGACACCCGTTCGGGAGTCAGGGGAGTTGCTGGTGTGGCTCCTCTGCCGTATCTTGAATGCCTTTGAACCCACCGCTGGAGGGAACCTTTAGCCAAGCCCCAATTCCGCGGTGCGGATCAGTAGGATCGCTTCCAGTCCACGATCCTGGGATTGACCAGTACCTAAAGCATGACGTCGGTTGGTCTTCCCCGAACCACGCCGGAAAACGCCGATCAAAACGGATCATTTTCGCGGTCGGCATCTGTACTGAGTAAGCAGGGCGGATTCGGGATTTTGACCTCTTTCGAACCCCGACAGCGATACTGCACGGTGACCATGCCATTGGTTTCGCTGGCGCACGCTGTCTCAAGGCACGGCAGGCCCGTGGTGGCCAGATTCTGGGAAGCCACTCCCACTTTCCCTAGACGTGTCGGATGTAGGCATCTTACTCACTGCCAGCGAAGGTACCTGGCACCTGGACGCCCCCGTTTCCGTTTAAGTTGTTCGGGCTCGCAGTAAACCGATCACCGGCGCTGCACTAACACAGAATCGGCCGCTTCTGTTGGGAGTCACCTTCCGCTCTATCTTGGGCTTTGCGGCACTCGCGCCAGCTGCGGTTGAGCGGTCAGAGGCAATCATGTATCTATCTTCGGTCACAATCACAATGGGCACTCGTGCCGGCTGTGCGAAGGTTGCGCTTGCTGCAAGTGACTGCTGACGTTATTGGTTGTGTCAGGAGGTCGGGCGACTGCTCACTTAGAGAGAACCGTCGGAGTCCTCTTGCCCGCCCTCCGTCCAGCACCGCCAATGAGAAACGGTTGCTCTCCCCCTTGGTGCGAGGGTCCAGCAATGAGCTGAAATGATAAAACGTCGGGCACCGCCAGCCTCCAGTCATGAATTCCTCTTCCGGCCTCCTTCTCCCCTTCAAGACCGATCTCAAAACTGTCTCGCACCCGCCCCAACGTCCCACAAAGAAAAGTGAAGATGCCTTCAGTCGACGCTCCTCAGAAGCAACAGCCTATGGAGGCTATTCCCCTTGACGGCGTTGTCACACAGCAGCCTGTAAGTATTGAACCCTTCCAAATCCCCTCCTCACTCCAGCCCAAAGCACATCAGCACCCTTAGATTCTGAACGGGTCATGATTCATTCGTGCTGGCTAATAATATTATCAGGGCACTGAGCCGCAGCCCGAGATGAGCATGCGTGGCGGCTTTGTCGAAGAATGCAATTGTTGCTGCTTTGGGGAGGAATGCGCCTGTTGCTGAGCTGAGCGCAGTTTTGTTGGGCCCTGTCGCGAGTTTTATCATTTTTCTTCCGTGACGAGCCTGGCCGCCTGCCAAGATGCTTCCACGGTCGGGCAAGAAGTTCTCTTATTATCTCTGATCCCCATCGCGATGATCAAATACCTACTTGCGGTGCCAATACAAAACCTTGCCTGTACTGCTGGTTCATTCGACATGCTGTCGTCCGCCCTCACCCTTTCCATTTGTATTGGGTGATGTCAATGTACGAGTACACATATCTAAGCCACATCTCAAACGACGCCAAACCCAGGCTGTTCACTAGCGAAGCTCGAGTTAAGAAAAGATGTCGTCGCTTGAATCTTGAAGATGACGTTCACGGACCGGTATTTCTTGGCGGCTTGGCATCGAATCTTGGCACGATCTGGAAAAGCTTGGCTGTCTTGGCATGTCAGGACCGACGGCAAGGGGGTCCATTCGGACTTCGAGAACACCGCATCTGTGGCGTGCAACTCCGAACTTATGATAGGAAATTTGGGGAGGGTATTGGCAATGATTTCTCCGCTCGTGTTCTGGTGTCCTGCTGTATGTACAATGAACACCTGCCCAAGCAGACAGCCTGAGCTGCCAGCCAAAATAGCGCCTTCTGAGGCTTTGCCGTCCCGCCACCATCTCAGCTCACCCTGGACGTTCCCCACACCCTGCATGTGGGTTCTTGGCATCACATCCGATTTCTTCGTCACTCGGAGGCCCAGCATTCAAACCGTGGCGGAAGAGGAGCGGCAGTTGGTAGTTCAACCCACGACAACAGCCCCGTTTTAGGCGGCACTCGCATGGTATGTAAGAACACTGATTCCAGGAAGGGGAGGGAACGAATAGACACGACCTGATGACTATGACTGCAGCAAACTGCACCACCAACAGCACTATCCACCCCGCCATCACTTCGAGCAGTCATCCAACCGTGCACTTTGAAGGATGGATTCCCGGCGCTACGGTTGGCAATCCCACAGCATCGCAGGTGTCGTGCATGGACTCTGTAGCCCAGCTACGACCTCCGAGAAAGGCATTTCCCGTCGAGTTCCAATTGTTTCTTCTTGCGGTTCAATGTCGTTCTTGGGGATCAAGGCCGTTAGAGTTGTACGGCTCGAGGGCATGGGGGTGAGGTAATGTGGCTGCGACGGCGTTTGCACGTAGTATCCAGGTTTGCTTTCACAAACAGGCACCCCCCCGTCTGTCGGTTGACGTTTCAAGTGTTCTCTGGCAGTGCCACACCATATTCCATGGGCACAGGGCCGGACTGGGTGCCTCAGAGGCTTGCCCATAGGTGAAATACCCGCTGGTAGTGAGTGGCCTGAACATGGTTGGTCGTTTGGGATTGGTGTTCCGACCCAACCGATGATTCACGATGCGCCGTGTCTCTCCAGCAAGAATTGAGCCATGCGGGAGCAGATCCGTGCCTTTCGGACCGGACCTATTGCCTAACGGAGGGCCCCCCTCACTCCCAAGGAGGGGAAAAAGATTTACCGGGATTAGACGCGTTAGGATCGTTGTCCGTGGCGCGGATGGGAAAGGCAAGAGTACATAACAGTAGGATTTTCACACGATGGTTGTTTTGCGCGCCTAATTCTCTTGGCGGGCTGTAGGGACATCACCAAGAGCTGGCGGACTTGGCGGGATTTTGCGGGAAGCGACGAGCCGGGGTCGATTGGTGGCCGCTCTCAAAGAGGCCGCGACAGCCAGCCAATAGCCGGCTAGAAGCTAGCCCAGGGTAAGCCCAAGCAGCCAATGGCTGGACGAGAAGCTGCCGCTGAGCGCCTATTCCACACATTGACCCTGGAACTTGACATTGCACTCCATCAAACCCAAGGGCGCCTTCTGTCCACAGAGCGCGTACATCTCGTCAACGGAGACGCCCAGGCACGCAAGGCCAACAAGGGCAGATGCTGGCCGCAATGAACTGGCCATTCATGGCACAGAAGCCCCAAGCGGGGATGCATCCAGATGCATCCCATGACGGAGTTAGTGGGCAGGTGGAAGGTGGGTAACAGATTGGGCAATGAGCTGGCAGTCTGAATCCTGGGACGCTATGCTGTCGGGTCGGCCAAGTGGCCGTGTTTCTACCTCTCCGTTGACTCTTCTTCCCAGCTCCTTCCTTTTGTGAGCAGTATTGTTCTTCTCCTTGAGCGCCCATTGTGATGTCGTCGAGGGGCTGGCTTCTATTGTGACTTTTCCATTGTTCTTTGTCCGTAACTTCCACGGGGACAATAACGACTTATTTTGGGAAACTTTTCTCGTTTCTTTGTTCTTTGTCTGCTCGCCAAAGTATATCGTCTCTTAATGGTCTTTCGAGCTCATCACCCCAGCTCCTGACGACACCCAATATTCTTCTTGACGGTTTACAAACGCTACTTTTCCCTTCATTGCTGGCAAATGGCACACGCACCCCAACATCGAACACGATAACTTGATTCGAACACCGAACAACACCAAGCACCATCCCGGAACCGTCAGTCGCCATTACGTGACAAAGGCACGATGGACACCGCTTCAAGGACGCTTCACAGCGGTCCACTCAACCCGCCACTTGGGAGGACAGCAGAGGAATGGGAGGATTGGGAGGACGACGATGAGCCCTTGACGCCCCTCAACGCTGGGGATGGCCCCCTCTTGAGCCTCGGTCTACAGTTAAAACGACCATCCCCTCGGAGATCTACGTTCGCCTCTCGACTGTCTGTTGAGAGGCCGATTCGTCCCAGGTCTCGCCAGAGGCAAAAGGCCCAGAATGCTAGGGCCGGCATTAGTCTGGTCACTGACATGTCAAAGTTTCGCCAACAGCAGCACATCGCCCAACAAATGAGAAACGGCGAGAACAGGGTGAGCAGGACGGGCAGGTTCGTTGACGCAGCTGCTCTCAGCGCCTTGGAGGGAGCGCCGGCAGCTCATGAGTCGGGCAGCACGTTCGGGTGGTTCAAGAAGAAGGCAGGGCAAAGCACCAAGATGAAGACGCCCGACAGGTTAGAGGTTGAACCCCAACGTCGTGAAGACCTGTCACCTAGTGGTGGGCCTATCATGATTGGCTTTGCCATGCCATCCGACTCCAACGTCGTCATCAGCCCGCAAACAGCCGTTGTGGAAAGCCCAATGGGGTTTTCACGTTATTTTGGTGGTGGACCGACCGGCACTGTGCCTCCCAAAGCACTTGCCTCCGCCTGGTCCCCGGACAGCGACGATGCACGGGCATCCCAGAGAGCGAACGCGGCGGAGGGCTCCAGCGCAAATCGCGTGCCTGCCGTCCCATCAGTGCCCAAGGCTTACCGGAACACACAAGCATCCACTGTCATCCTCACCGACGAGGAAGGTGATTCACCGCGGAAATCCAAAAAGGCAAAGCGAGATACTAGGAGAACCACGATCTTCCTGAGCGATGACGAGGATGACACATTAACCCCGGTAACCTTATTTGAAGAAGACGGAAGCCCAGGGGGCACAGCTCGGAGGTCTTTCAGGCCAAAGGGTCGACAGCGGTCAGGCACCACCACAAGCTCCAGGTCACAAGGTTGGTGGGATCAAGTTATCACACCTTTTACAAGGACACCAACCACACCTCAGGGTGCTGAGACGAAGGAGTCAAGTGGCTGGTGGAGGGACGCTGACAGCAAAACGACGCCGACCTCCCCCAAGTATAAATTCACTTCCCCGGGAGTGAAAGCCGCTTCTCCCATAAAGAAATCCAACTTCACCAAGAAGGCTGGCCTTTCTCCGGTGGTAAAAATTACGCCCCCGGAACCACACCCCACGATCGATGAACAAAAAGGCAAAATCTCCGAAAAGAGAGTCGACATCGACATCGCAAACCAAACCCGCAGCGCCACGAAATTACAACGACCCCCCCGAATCGTCGTCCAGTCTGCCTCCCCACCAATAACTGCGTCGCCAGAGTCGATGGAGACGCCGCCCCAGGCGCGAGTACGAGCAGGAAAAAACCCAACATTGGAAGAGGAAGAGAGCCAGAGGACACCCGCCGAGCTTCCGCCTCCATACTCGCCTCCGTCACAAAAGCATACTGTCCGCTACCGAGTTGTCTTACCCCCTGGCCACCCAAGTCGCAACCAAATGTATCCGCCCTCCCCTGGCCCGGTATCTCCGGGGCTGTCGAGAACCATGACATCGCAGGGTGCCATCGGGCTCCGAAACGTTCCCTTGACGCCGCCACCAGTCGATACACAACCCCCCCGCCAAGCATGGATGCCGGACCGACCCCTTGGCTCCTTTCTTCCCGGCGAGGGTCTTCCCTCGGCAGATGGCAGGGGCCCCAGACAGAAAGCCGAGCGTAGGCGTCGCCGGTATGAGAAAGAGGATGCTGTCGCCTGGAAGGCCGGGAGGTTTTGGAGCGGTCGTGCGTGTATTCCAACTACTGCCTGCTTTGGTAGGCCAGGGCGGGAGGGAAGAAAACGCAGACGCATCTGTTTGTGCATTGCTGCCATGATCATCGTTCTGATCGTGCTGGCAATCACTCTCCCTCTGACAGTGTTCCGTGGCAATCCAGCAGGGGCAGCGTCTCCTTCGCAGTTCCTCAACCTCACAAACTTCCCGCCTATGCCCACAGGAATATCCGCCGTGGTTGGCACCCAGTCGGAAACAAAATCTTCTTGTATTACGCCCCCAACAATGTGGAGCTGCTCATTGCCGAAAGAAGAAGCCTCCAAGGCTGCCCCCTACGGTACCGACCAGCCCAGCTTCATCCTCCAGATCCAATTCGACAACAGTACGAGACAACTGTGGAATACCCCTGCAGAAGACCCCCCAGTACCGACACGGCAGTCGCTGAAAGCTCGTGGTGGACCCGCTGGTGCTGTTTCTTTCCTAGAACACACACGGCGACAAGAGGCCGGCCCAGGATTCAGACCAAACCCTGCCCCTCCAAGCTTCAAGGAGATGTTCTTCCTGGGGAATACAACGGACGGCGTCGCATCCAGGGACAAGGGTGGGGAGCCGACGCCATTCTACATCAGCGTGCTGCAATCGCTTGACAGCTCGGCTGGGCCAAACGTCCTGAGCCGCCACGTTCTGGGCCGCCAAACCAACGCTCCCAGCACGGTTAGTAACTTGACTTTGGGCGGAGTGCCCCTGCCGAGTCTTCTGCCACCTCCAGATGTCGGCGCGGATGGGACCGGCGCGCCGGCTGTGCTCCTTACTTTCCCAACGCAACAGCCGGTTCGGCTGTACGACCGCGGCTTGCCGACGGAACGCTACGGATTCTACACGTACTTCAACAAAACGACATACCTCAAATCTATCATCCCGCTAGACAAGAATACGGCGGCTGCGGGGCCGGTGCCGGCCGACTTGAATGGCGGCGCGCTCAGGACAGAAGCAAACTTTGTGATAACATGGCTGTCGGTGCGGTACAAGGTGGAGATCTGGACGCGCAGGTCGAACACGACGAGTCTGCTGACCGACAGCACGCGGCCCGCAAGTAATACCACACGACCGGGCACCTTCCCATACCCGATCACGATCACTCTCGATACACACGGCGGCGAGCCCCTGAAGAAGTTTGCGTTTGTCCGCCATGTGGATGAGCGCCAGCGTATCCTGCTGAACGACGTCAAGCTCGTCGCCAACGACATGAACACGGCGGGAGATCTGATCAACCCTCTCAGGTCTTTCAACCCCAGCTTTGGAGGGATGGACGGAGGCACTGGTGGGTGTAAGTGCGAGTACACCAATTTTGTGGGCGTCAATGGGCAGACCCGGGGACCATGAAACACACAAAGGGAGAGAGGGGGAGCATGGGACTTAGATAATTGAGTAGAGTGAGAGAGAGCGGATGTTCCTGCGGAGCTGACCGCATCTATTTCATTTGTTCACACATTTATCATTGATGCATGGGGCGGAGTTTTGGCGAAGCGGGAGCTCCATGAAGCTGGCTTGTTCGGCTGGGAGACGAAAAACATATTTTATAGATACTTTGCAAAACTGAGAATGCCATTTAGGCTTGTATTTCAACTGTCCTTGTTCAAGACCCTCCAGGAGAGTTGGTGGCAAGCGTCTTTGTGTGAGTCGAGTAAATCGTGGTCCGTGCACCAGTGAATGTTCTTGTTCGTTTCCCCCCGCAACACCACGCCCGAGATCACCTTGCCATCGCCACATCAGTCCTTTTGGCGTGACCCGCATTAATTGGCCCCACGTTAACTGAGACCGAGCGAGATTGTTGGCGGCAGTGCAAAATCTCACCATGGCTCCTTCCTCCTCTCTTCCTCCCCTAATCTCACCCCAGCCGAAGCACCCTCTCCTTGGCATCACGAAAGAACAAGACAAAATGGTCGCCTCAATCATCAAGACGTTGAGCAAGAACTGTAAGTAGCTTCAATTTCTTACTTTTCTACAGATTTTTCTAATTTAAATCCAGACTTGCCCCGCGCGGCACAGCCGCCGGACGCCTCAGACAAGCATTTCAACTTTGTCTTACGCACCAAGTACAGCGCGATGAAGGTCAGGCTCTAGGCCGACAACGTTATCGTTGCCAATGAGAATACTCTCACAAAGTCCTATATTGAGTTGATTAAGGCGGACGCGGAAGCTGCAACAGTCAGAACAGCAGCTACAACGGCAGCTAAAACGGCAATAATACGATCTGCTACCACCTTGGCCCTCCCATTTCTCGCCACAGGCCTCACCGGTTAGGTGTTGGGAGGCCGTGAGCTTGTCGCTAGCAATACGTAACCAGCATATTCATCCTCAAGATTATTTTACTGACACACATAATCAGAGCCGAGCGATGAACGGGTTCTCTAGAAATAGCATAGGTACCACGACAAAGTTGGAGCAAGGGCCTAAGATTTGAGCGTAGCATGGGAAGTTGGAGCAACAAGATGGGGTGGGATAGCGAAGGAGAATTTCGAGCTTCACCATTCCGGCGTGTCTGTGCGTATACATATGAATCCTTCTGCTAAACGATGTTTCTGTCATGTTTCCCGGCTCCTGCTGTAATTAATGTATGCATTGCTTCGAGTCGCAGCACCGTTTTCTGCATCATCTCGGCGCGGGTGCGGTTGATTGGCGTTGTCCGCGCTGCCACTTGTGCCCCGTTGGCTGGGCTTGGATTCAATCTCAGCGCGGTATCGGTCCGCATCGTCCTCAGCAAGTCGGAGGCACAGGCTAGCGCGCGGAATCTGCCCCGGCCGGGTTTGCGAGTTCGCTCGGGAATGCTTATCGCTTATCTCTTATCGTTATCGCTCGTATCTCTGTCAACCGCCAGCCTCTTCATCGTCGGTCATCGCTGTCGCCCTCGTGCGATGCCGCCATGACGTCGCCCTAATCACCGCACGACGTTGGCATTTGACCGGCTCCTTGATTTCTTGGAGCGCAGCTTCCTCCCCCGCGTCGCCTGCTGAATGCATCGACGTCGCAACCCTTGTCTTCGCAGCACCTATCGCGCCGGCTGCACCCCCTCCACCCACCCATCTCGCCCGCCGCCCCACCCAACGGATCACGCCAATCAGTGTCGCTGAAAGGGTGTAAAGCCACACGTGTCTGAAAATGGGTCTACAAAAGTAACTAGCTAATATTATAATTTTAAAAGTTAGAATAAAAGGCGCGCTTTTATAACAATAGTTAATAAAGGAGAGATAAGACTTTTTTTTAACTATTTACAGATTCTATTGGTAAATATAATTATAAGAAAAGGAAAGAGTTATAGAAGAAGGTAAGTTCTTTATAAAAAAAGATCTGTAAAAGATAAGAATTATGTAACAACTTTATAAACTACTAATTAAGCTAGTATAATCTAAAGGTTTCTTTAAGTAAATAATATAGTAAAAAGTTAATAATATTATTGTTGTAACTAGATAGGCCGTGCCCAGAGCAGGGCTATACAGTATGCATGATGCAGGCCAGCGGCCTGTAGGGGCTATGGAGCTCTGGAGTCTAGCCGTGGGGGCCGGACAGAGTGTATGGCACAGTAGTTCTATTGGAAGCACTGCACTCTGGATTTTGTGGAATTGAAGGGGTTGCAACTGCGTGATTGTATTGCTTGTTTGGTTCTATGGCTCAGCTAGAGAACCTTCCTTATAGCTGTGAATAGTAGCAAGCCGTATGACAAAGCCGCGCAGCTACAATTGCGCGTCTGTAGCAATGGTTACAAATCTATTATTCTGGTAGTTTCTAGACTCTTCTTTCTGACAGTTCTAGCCTCTGGCCAGAACCCCCTTCTTTCTGACAAGTTCTGGGGTCTGGAGCGATAGTTGTAGTGTAGTAATGTAATGGATTGATAATCAAGAGACCTTTGAGTCTCTCCATGCCTGGAGAGCCTCTTACAAAGGCGCTTCATAGGCTGCGTGACTAGTCACGTAGCTTCTAGCTACATGTCTACGAAAATTATATTATAAAGTCATATTATACATTCTATAACTTTAATTACTGCGTCTTGAAGTAATAAAATAAATAAAGTAAGGTATAAGATGCTTTAGTAAATAATTAATATAGATAATTGACAGTTAGCAGTAGAGAGACTGCTTGCCCTCGCGAGCGGAGCTTTTAGCTTCTATAATGTAAGACAAATAAATTTTAATAACTATAAGAGACTTTAGCTTCTTATATTAATATTATATTATTTATTTATATCTTATTATTAAACTCACCTTTATATATTAGAATAATAATAACTTATAATAACATTATACTCTTATTTAAAAGTGCTAGCTTAATAAGATATCTTTAGAACGCTCCTTAATCTTTAGTATCCTGCTATACACTTTATCTTAACCTGACCAGTCCTTCAAGTCTGCACTAGGTGCAGGTTGTAATATAATTATTAGTATTATTTTATTCTAATAGATAAAAGCCTAGTACTTTATTATTAAGATTAATTATGTTAGATTATTAGTAATTAAGTTAATACATAAGAGCTTATAAGATATTCTCACTTTCAAGCCTGGTATGGTAAAGGGTTTAGTATTAATTAGTTAATTATATTGCGAGATTAAAAGCATTACAGTTATAATAAATATGTAATTAAAAAAGGAAGACTAGAAGTAAGAGGCTTCTATTCAGACTCTTAATTCTTATACCCATATATTTAACTTAACCAGTTTTAAGTGTTTTACATTATTAAAGAGTACGTAACTTACAGATATATACGTTACGGCTATATATATTATTATAATAACATTTATAAGCCTTTAAATCATTATAATTAAGTATTGTTAATTTCTAGCCATTGAGTACCCTGTACCGGATACCCTGTAGTATAGTTATGTACCCTGAAACCACTAGCTAAAGTTTCTGGAATTCAGGGGGTGGAACCTCCTGAATCTAGTGGGGCTACTGCCCCACAGAATCAACTAGAATATTACAATGGCCACGTCAGCCACTACGTCAACAGAACCACATAGAATGATCAGAACAGTATTATTTCATTATTGTATTAGTTAGTTTCACTTTACAAAAGGCACTGGAATTCCTCCAGAGCCTCCCACAGCCTATAACAGGCCCTCTCTTCTCTTATATCTAATTCTAGTCAAGCAAGCAATTTTATTCCTTTCCAGTCATTGCACAAGGCACTGCCTTCCAGATCCTCTTGTTCTATAGTATTAAGATTCACTGTAGCAACCTTTCTTACAGTGGCACTACCCTGTAATACAGGACTTTTTTTGCTTCCAACAGCGCTTACAGCGCTGTAGTTGGCTTAGACCAGTACTGCACTTCTTTCTCTAAGCTGCAGCTCTGTACTACAGGCCTATAGGTTTCTAAAGTTCAACAAGTATTATATTAAATTCTATATTAAGTCTTATACAGTCTCTTCTATAATGTCTTGTTAAAGAATCTGTTATATAAATCTGTTAAGTAATAGTTTACTTAACTTATCCTTTAAAAGTAAATATTATAAAATTAAAGTTCTTATTACTTATTAAATCCCATTAGATATAGCATTTTTGGAATTTTTAAAACAAACACACTTTTATTATCTACATATTATTTATTTAAACACTAACTCTTACTCTTACTTTATAAATCTTAAATATTCTTAATGTAATAGAATAAAAAAGTTATTAATTAATTTAAAAGATTTATAAATTAATCTATCATTTAAATATTAATATTAAAAGGTTTAATAAGTTATATTATATAATATTATATGACATATTGATTCTTGAATATAGCATTTTTATTAATAATTCAAATATTTAAATTTAAAGTTAAAAGAAATAAAAGGAGAAGGAGGAAAAGTAGAATTAGATGAAGGATAAAAAAATAAAAAAATTTATTATTAAAAGTTAACTATATGATTTAATAATTAATATATAAGATATTAGGAATACATAATGAAATATAAGTTTATATGTTAAATTATAATTAATAAATGCTGTGGCCATACTAAGTGCTGCCGACTACTTACTGTGGTTTGGAGCAAAAAGAAAACCCTCACTGTTAGGTATCTTTTAACTGCCCCACCAGAGGTTTTTCCGGCCTCACAGGCAGCTCTCTGCCCTGTGCACGCCCGGCTCAAACCCCTGCTCTACCTGCCTGGGAGTGTTTACTTTACCCTCCACACCACAGTAGAAAACGGAAACCTTAACAGCAACACATGGATTACATTAAAATGCTTCACTGACGATGAAAACACACATGACCGTGGTCAAGAGGATTCGGGGCACAACGTGATTTATTTATTTGTACTGATGGGGCATGCGGAAGCATGACAGGCCAGCTGTTCCTTGGTGCTCTACGGACAGCACCTGCCAGGTGCTCGCCAGTCGGTTTTTTTCACAACCCTAGGTTCAACACGACAATATCGCGGTCAAGTGGCCGCCGCTCGCTCTTGACGCTCGCTATTGAGACATCATGCGATGACACATGCGTTGCGGTGGTGGAGAAATCGGGCGCGGCGGCGCGACTGCTTTTCAACAGAAAAGTCACGTCAGACAACACTGCCTTCGGCGGCGTGCACCCGGGCTTGGCCATACTGAGCCACACGGCGACCCTCCCGGGGCTTGTGGAGGAAGCTATCCGGGCGCTACCCTCGGATGGGACGGGCGATGGGAGGTTCGGTCACCGGTTGCCCGACTTCATCAGCGTCACCCGCGGCCCCGGCATGTCGACGAACCTGGCCGTCGGCATCAACGTCGCCAAGGGCCTCGCCGTCGCCTGGAAGGTACCGCTGCTCGCCGTCCACCACATGCAGGCCCACGCCCTCACCCCGCGCCTGGTCAACGCACTCCAGCGCCCCTGGCCTTCCTCTTCCCCTTCCTCTACCCCGACGGCAAGCGGCACCACACCCCCTCAACATCCACCCACGCCGGCCTTCCCCTTCCTCACCCTCCTCGTCTCCGGCGGCCACACGCAACTCGTGCTCTCACGCTCTGTGACCTCGCACTCGATCCTCGCCAACAGTTCCCCTCTCGCCATAGGAAACATGCTCGACGCCACGGCCCGCCTCATCCTCACGCCCTCGACCCTCGCCGCATCCTCGAGCGTAAGCTACGGCCCCGCGCTCGAGGAGTTTGCCTTCCCGGGCTCCCTCCATGACGACGGCGGCGAGGGAAACCCATCGAACTCCCCCTCCAACACCTACGACTACGGTTACACGCCCCCTCCCAGCCGGCGCGACGAAATCGCCACCTTCACGTCTTCCCACGGCTGGACCCTCACACCTCCCCTGGCCAACCGTCGCGCAATGGAATACTGCTTCAGCGGGCTAGGAAGCCAAGTCCAGCGCATCATTGAAGCCCGACTCCTCGCCGGCGAGGAGCTGGACATCGAGGAACGCCGTGCGCTCGCCATCGCAACCATGCGCCTGGCATTTGAGCATCTCGCCACGCGCATCATCTTTGCACTGGGGGATCTCAAGTTGCAGGAGAAGGAGATGCGGAAAAAGCAGGGAGGGCAAGGAGAGATAGTGCTTACGTTGGTCCTGTCGGGCGGGGTGGCTAGCAACCGGTTCATGCGTCATGTAATACGAAGTATACTTGATGTGCGCGGGTTTGGGCATGTCAGGATTGTGGCCCCGCCGGTGGAGCTGTGTACGGACAATGCGGCTATGATTGCGTGGACTGGTATTGAGATGTGGGAGGCCGGGTATGAGTCTGGCTTGGATGTTTGCGCTATCAAGAAGTGGTCGGTTGATCCTACGCATGAGGATGGGGGGATATTGGGGGTGGATAGTTGCAATTTCAAGATACGGCCGAGTGATAGGGGATGTATGATATGATGTGTACGATATTTGTAAAACTGTACCGTATAGAGAGGCCAGCAGAGCCAAGGCCGTGTACATTACATTCACTTTACCATATAAGTACGGATAGAGAGATAGAGAGAGAGCAGCGCAAACTACATGCAACTTCGGTTTAGATGCTCTGTTGTACAGGCACGCAGCGTTGCCTTTCTTCCCTGGATTCCTCCTGACCGACGCCCGCGAAAATAGCTTTATCAAGACAATGCTTACAAGTTCCCGTCTTCCCTTCTCCTCATCTAAACCCGCTCCGACAAATCGCTTGTGACGTTGCTGAACTCGCCCTTCTCTAGCTTGGTCTTCCAGAAGATGGGATTTGTGTCGTTGAAACCGTGCCTTTCCCAGCCTGACTCCTTGACGTGGTAGAGATTGATGAAACCGCCCGAGTAGGCGTCGCGGTGAGTAGCGGCCAAAATGCTGCGGCTGCCGAGCTCGAGAGCATCCTCGACCGATAAGTCGTAGCGGTATTCGGCATCGAGCACGCCGTAGGCGAATGTCTGGCCGGAGCCGACACAGAACAAGTTGCCTGCCAGCCGGGTGCCGTCCGAGTCAATATAGTACAACGCCGGGCCCTCCTCCTTGGTCACGCCCGCACACATGGTGCCCATCGACAGGCCCTTGCCCTTGTACTGGTACACCAGGTTCGCCAAAATCTTGGAAGCAGCCGCCACGCTGATGCGTCTCTTGTGCCGGAGCTCGTGCAGACGGCATTGCATGCCGAGCCACGCCAGCCAGTACTGGCAGTCGGCAGCGCCGCCCGCCATGGTGCCGAGCAGGTCGCTGTTGATCTCAATGACCTTCTTGACAGTCTGACTGGCGATCCAGTTGCCCGCCGTCGCCCGCGAGTCCGTAGCCACGATGATGCCGCCCTGGAAGCGGAAAGCGAGCGTTGTCGTGCCGTGCGCAATCTTGATCGGGCACGACGGGTTGGAGCGGTCGTCGGAAGCGGCGCGGAGCCAGGCGGAGGGCTGTCAACAGGTCCCGATTAGTTCACATAGTCCACAGCGCGGGGGAAAGAGCGGCAGCACGAACGTGGGCTACTGGCGGCATGGCAAACTTGAGCGAGAAACTGGGAACGGCATCGAGAAGGTCTTGCTGCTCCTGCTCTGAGAAGAGCTCGTTCTCATAGTAGGCCGGGCGGCTGTACCGCGCAACCAGTGTATCCATGTCTGCGGGTTTGGTCGTTTGGTGGCGAAGAGAAAATGGTGGTGGGCAATCGACGAGACGCTCCTTGACCTACGAGAGCGACTGGATTCGATTCGGATCCGATGTAGGTGTTACGCTGGAGAGTGTGGTTGACGGGAGATGATTTGCGCTGATGATGAGATGCTCGGTACCTTACGCTGCAGCTGGAGCTCAGGCAGCTCATGCAACGCGTTCAAGCACATAGCTATTTAATCAGTTAGGCAAGGACCCACTTTTTTTATACCAAACTTGTTTCCGCCTCAGGTGTGAATTCATTCCGCCTGATCGCCTGATCGGATGCCTCATCGGTTTTTGATGCTGCTCTCAAGCAAGACATATTCACTTAGCACATGGTTAAAGAAACAACCCCAGTAGTAATAAATGCGAATCATGCGCATGTTGTTTTTATCACGCGTCTGCCTGTCGTAAAAGCATCTAACTTCACGATGTGGCCCCATTTTGCCTCCCCGCCTGTCCCAGACACCCAAAAAGAATACAAACAGTGACACTTGAAACGGCTGAAGGGCAACTTCACAGAGCCTCACCCGCCATTTGCCTTTTAACGCCCACCCTAGATGATCCTACCCATAGTGGTGGTTAACAACTCCTCAAATGGATATCCAGAATAGCTTTTTTCTCTCTCCGCGTGCCCCCCTTCCGTCATTTTATGTTGCTTGTCTAACCCCCAAGAACCCCGAACAGCTGACCAGATAGCCCACAAAGACTTGCGGAGTATACGACGTTCGTCGGACAGAGGAAAGAAGCTCTAGATCGCTATTGGGGATTCTGGGAAAGACGACAGGTTGAGAAATGAAAATGAACGGTGTGTATCGACGCTGAATCCGCTCAGGTCGTCCTGAATCCCCCAATGCCTGCGAAAGCCAAACCCGAAGTCCGAAATGCACGCCTGCTCAAACACCCCAGCCAATGCGTACTTTCTGTCGTAACTAAATTCGTTGGGACGCCCGGCTTAGACCATCCCAGAGCGAGAAAATCGCCCTGCTCGGCACAAGGGCCCCGATCTTTATCTCCTGGCTCAAATGCAAGTACCCACACCTTATCGTACACCTCTTGAAAGGCTCTGAGAGCTGGAGCCGAGCCGAAATCGATGGGTATTCTTGAGAGCAACTTCCTTCTGGAAAAACAAAAGTTGGTTAACAAGAAATGCTCTGCCAAAAAAAATTACTTCCTCCACCCCACGTTCCAGATAACGTGGGCGATATCCCGGGCCGTATTTACCGTATCAATGACGCGACCCAAGAGGCCTTCGCTAGTACCGCCCGATTCGTCCCCCTCGAACGGCATGAACATTCCGGACTCTGTCCTTCGCATTCCAGCTGGCATTCCGGCCATCTCAGCCGCAAGACTGCTTGACGATGCCGAGCGCTGAAGTCCAAACGCGCCCCCTTCGTTCAAGTTGATGGGGGTTGATCGGTCCTGGGGAATATCATCCGATTCCTCATCATCGTCTTCGTCCTCGTCGTCCTCATCATCGCTCGAGATAAAAAGCTTTCCAGATTTCTTTGACGGCCGCAA
>Ga0247758_1001251_pt1 | contig 19723 bp, 3 predicted proteins | sample UWRJL156409C4_FD_180950 | JGI IMG/M metagenome (GOLD analysis project Ga0247758, IMG submission 180950) | Plant litter microbial communities from Arlington Agricultural Research Station in Wisconsin, United States - UWRJ-L156-409C-4 | ecosystem: Environmental > Terrestrial > Plant litter >...
TGATGATGAGATAAAAGAGTGGCGTCGGTAGGGATTGTTGCGGTGAGATTCGAGGTTTTGAGGGTCGATTGTCGCGATGGGCGGCGCGAGAGTTATATAGGGCTGGGGTGAAACCCGAAGGATTTCTGAAGGAATAACAGGCGGGGTGGCCAAGAGGCCAGGATTTGGCGAGCGGCGTAATCTTAGTGGTCACCAAAGCCCCACCCCCGATGTAACCTTCACCACAGGGGACTCTCCACGCTACGGAAGCCTGGTCTTCACGCCATGTTAGTCTTCCACCACGAAAGACAATGCTTTATAGCCTTGGAAATTTATTGCCGTTACAATCTAAGCTCACAACTACACACATGGCGCCATCACCGATCCTCCAACGCAAAATAACCTGCCATCATCCCACAACCCAAGACAGCAATGAGAAACTGCCCAACCCCAAACCCCTGCTCCGCCGTATTGGCGACACCAACAAGCAGACAGGAGACCAAAAAAGCAATTGCAATCCCCAGTGCCAGAACAAGAGACAGGTTGGCATGATTTGGACCTTCCAAAATGTGCACACCCCATCCGAAGACAATGTCATCTCCTTCAGCCGCTGCTTGTGACCCTTGGGTTTTGAGAACTTCATCCAGGATGCTCGTGTTGAGTTTCTTAGGCAATCTCTGTAACCAGGTATCGTGGTCATGGCCTTCCCACGAGTCTTTGCGTGCGTGATGCAAGAAGTGGAGGAAGATGTTGGCTGGCATGAGAACCTTGGGGTTACGGTAGTGGTAGCGGCGCTTGTCGAGTTCTTCCTGGGGTGGGTATTCTCTGGGCTTGTTGTGGATGCCGGCGAGGTCGCGATAGCCTTGGCTGATGGAGAACTGGGGTAGTGATCAGTGATGTCTCCCACGGTGGTCAAGGTACCATGTGCCGAGGATAGGAAACTCACCATGACAAAATGTACGTCCCGAGGCTTCAAAAATATCTGCCGGATGCCATAACCCCAGCTCTTTCGGTATCGATCCCAGATTTTCTTGAACAAGTCCCTGTCTGAAGTCACAAACTCCAACGGGATTTCTGCCAGTCTGACAGCTGAATTCCCTGTGTTGATGCAGACTTCGAAAAAGCCCTTCTGCCGAAGAGGCGCTTCCAATGGTTGCGTGGTCGGGTTCGAGTCACCGACCCCAACCCCAGGCAAATATTGATTAGGGGAATACGGCTGGGGGGCACTATTGCTTCTCCCTTGGTTCATTGTCGTTGTTGCCGCCCCTGATACCATTGTTTCCGGCGCTGGTCCAGTTGCTGGCTGTCCTCCATCATTAGCGCTCATGGTATCGGTTAGCTGCGCTGTCCGCGGGTTGGTGGAGTCCCATGGTCTATCCCGCAACTCCCCGGGATCGACAGTGAGCATCCTCTTCAAATGTTCAACGACTGGTCGGACATCAGCACTGTCTACGAACTCATACCAAGCACGTTCTCTCCATCTTCCGAAAGTGAGTAGTTCCAAGACCTGAGCTCGTCGGCTTAGTGGGGCAGGGGTTTTGAAAGGCCAGTCTCGTGCCGAAGGTAGCGGTTTTCGAAATTTGTTGTATCGAGGCACACTCTGTCCCGACACTTCACGAGAAGCAACGCACCAACGGTACTCATGGTGGAGATCAATAAAAAGACCGCGTAGCTCTTCGGGGTTGGTGTTATCAAACTCTCCAGACAGATTAGTACCACAAGACTAACAATCCTTGGGTTAGCATCCATACCTAGCCAAAGAGGGAATTTTAAACTCACACAGCGCCATCTAAGCCTACTAAACCCCTCACGGAGCCGCGGCGTTGAGAAATGTGAGGCGATCTGGAGGGGATAGTCTACACACCAAAGACGAAGCTGCTTGATGAAGCCATTTCCATTGGGTCTCGGCCAAAGAACCAGTTTAAGTCCCCGACTTGTTGTAAACTCTTCCGAACCATCATGCAGTATTTTGAAAGATGTTCTATCCCTGATAGACGCTTTAGAAGCAGGTGCTTCCTGGCCAGTGGTTTGCTTCTGGTGGGCTTCTGAGCCGCCTGACCTTGGAGTTGAATTATGAGGTTCTTCAATAGCAGCAGGAATGGTGGGGTCACCCAGTTTTCGGTTGCTGCTTAACGTTGGCGTCTTGGCGGCGCGGTCCTCGATGTCGTCACTGACGTGTGGTTCAGGTAATGGTTTCGTCAATATGTCGTCCTCGTCCATCAGTACGCCCTCATCCAGATCCACCTCCGCGATCGGATGTGAGAGATGGCTGTTCCCATGCCTCTTATTGTCGTCCACAGCACCTTCGCCCGGTGTTGCAGACTTAAGGCGAGTGACCTCCTTTTCCGCAATCCCTCGAATTTCAAGCATTCGCCGGACTATCCGTTCCACGTCCTCCTTGCAGTCACCATTGCGCAGAAACTCGTGTGCCGCCACTTCACACATGCTTTGCATGAACTCAAGATGCTTTTCAAGTTCGTTGTGTGTGTCCAGCCGGGAGGAATTGGCAATGTCGCCTGAGTGTAGTCTCCTTTGGACCTTCAAGATGCCCAGGGGCGATGGTCGATGCTTTTCTGCTTCATCTTCATATTCCAGGTCGTCAGGTGAATGTGACTCAAACTCCGCCAGGCGTTTTATCTGCTCGACCTTGACTCTCATTCGATCCTTACGCAATAAATTACGAGTTGTGCTGATAGACTTCACCAATTCCTCGAAGCAAGTTTGGGTGAAGCTGTCGTAGTACACTGTGACACTGCTTGAGCCGCTGGCAGATTTGGTCAGGTTTTTGGTTATGATATCCTCGCCGGGCCCCTGTGACTTCAAGTTTTTGCTGAGAGGTACGGCACGCTTGTGGATTCTCTCAGTAGGCTCCTGTAAATGCGGAGGTGTTGGTTTGGCTAGGCTGTCCAGCGCGATTTGACGGCCCTCGATCTGGGAGGTGAAGTTGTCTAACTGGAGCTTCCACTCTGAAGTACTGCTGATCAGATACTGGAGGGTATTGAGGTGGGTGTCGGATTCGGGACCCGGCTCGCTGCCATTGTCGCGTATCTCCAGATTGGCCATCAAAGGGGCACTTTTGAAGATGGTTCCCTGTAGTCAAATACGCGTCAGTAGTTTGAGCATGCTGATAACCATGGATGCAAAGTGACCTTGCCGCCATCATCATTGCCAGTAGGGAGACCCAGGGGCGAGTCAATATCTCCTTTCCCCATTTTCGCCACCAGGGGAATCAAGGGTTGTTGTAGGGTACACTGGAGCCAGAGATCTTCGCGCTTGCTGTGAAAGCTGATATATTGCTGGAAGAGGTTCGTATATGTGAAATCGGGCCAAGAACTTCCTTGTCAACGTCGTTTCGTTCTAGCGTCTTGCGGTGAAGTGCGGTGAATTGCGGAGGCATTGGTGCCTAGAAGTGCTATAGAGCGGGGAACGTCAACATCCATGCCGAAACCGGTGGGAAGCCTTTGCCGATTGGCAAATGGGAGACTCGACAGTCCACACTATTCCCGTTCTGGCCACAGGCGGCAGCCCCAAGGTACCCCATCATCACCCGAATTTTTTTTATTTCTTTTTGCCCTGACTCGGCGCCAGGCTCAGCCTCAACCTGGCCGCCTGGCCGCACCACCTCTCATTTCCTTTTCAAACTGCCTCAGCTGAGACTCAACCACACAACCATCCCCCCTTTCTTTATCAAGTTCTCGTTCTCCAAATGCCACCATGACCTCCCTCTGCAACTACTCCCACCCCTCCCTCCAACTCCCCACTGTCACGGGGCTAAGGCCCCAAAGTGGGTCTGGGCTGAGAGCCCAGACCACCGCTCCCATGGAGGCGGGTCTCCGCCTATATAGCTGCGCTCCGCGCAGCTCCTGTATCTACTCTTGATCTTCTTCTTCATAGAAACCATAATCGATTCAGTCACCAAGTAACGGTATCCACCTTACTCAGCCCCTCACATCTGGTTTCTATTAAACTGCTAGATCAGATGGATCACAACACGTAGTAAAGGGACCCCTTTATTAAGAGCGCCCACGACGAAATAATAAATAACCACCCCTCCACAAGGACAGAAGGAATTTCACTAAAAGCCTATATCCAGTTTATAAAGGAAGACTTCAGCTGACAGCTCGCAGCTCTCAGGGAAACGGCATAAGTCAAATCCCGCGTTAGAGAGGCAGCGGAGTAAGAGCTCGCTGCAGCTAAATTAGCAGCCCTCTAAACAGAAATAGCCGCTAGAAGATAAGAACTCAAGCTCCTTACACCAGCCTCCTGGACCTCTTTAATCACTGGAGCCCTAAATACACTAATTTCCAGTTTTTAGGGAGCGGGCCTTACTTATTAAGGTACTAAACCCACTCCCCAGAAAGCAGTATTAATTATCTAAATAACTATATTAACTCCTCTTATAAGCTTAACTAATATAGGAACCTCCAGCTTTAACTAGCCCCCCTAAACGTAAGGACCTCTAATAAGGGCCTTATAACCCGCTCTTAAGGCGCTAGCCCTTAGCAAACATTATTAAAAACTATTAAGTTAGCTAAAGTGGGATGGTAAGGATAGCACTACCTTTATATCTTACCTTCACTAACTTTAATAAAAAGTGGAAGTTAATAGCTTTATAAGGGTAGACCTGCTTAATAGAAACACTGTAATTACATATGTAATTATTAATAACCTCCTAAACTTATAACGCTATTTAATAAAAGATTATTAAAGGTTTAAAGCTCTATTTTATAAAAATCTTATTAATTATATTAAGGCTACGTTTAATAACACTACCGTTACTTTAAAGAAGGCACGTGATAAACTTATTACTACGTATTAAAGAGAGGGCTAAACCTTCTACAGCTTTATACAGTTTTAAACTACCCTTTTAATAAAGGTTAATGGTAATAACTAGAATAATAAAGCTAAAGTGGTGTAGTTTATTAGTTACCTCTTAGAAGGACTCTTAAGGGAGCTAGTTACAGTAACCCTACTTACAGAATTAAGGCTGTTAATTTAAAAATACTCCCTTATAACAGTATAGTAAGAACGTATTAAAGCCTTTAAATCACTAGTCTGTAAATATAGGGAAAGCTTAAAGATTATTAAGGTCGATTACTATTAAGTAACTGTAACAACCCTACAGGCCGTCACTTGGGCCGGGGCGGCCTGACGAATCCCCCGCAGAAGGAACAGTGCGGGAGGACGGTGCACACCGTCCAGGTACACTAAGCTAGGGGTGTAAAGACCCGAAGCCCCTACGACTAATAAAGTGCTGCTTGTAGTATACTGAGTGCTTGCATTATAAGTAGGAGAAACCTCACAAGCAGAACACTCACGTAGTGTGAAGTGCTTATATAACAAGCACTTACGACGTTATAAGCAAGGTATAAAGTACCTCCTAGTTAGTTAGTATAGATAGTTATAATTATACCTATAATTACTATAAGGGACTTTAATTCCTCACATTAGTATTTAATTATTTATTTATATCTTACTGTTTAGACTTACCTTTATGCATTATAATAACTGTAACTTATAGTAACATTAAACCCCCGTTTAGGAGTGCTAGTTTAATAAGCTGTCTTTAAAACACCCTTTACCTATTAGCGTCTTGCTATACGTTCTGTTTTAACCTATATTAGTCCTCTTAAGGCCTGTGTTAAGTGTAGGTTATAATACGATATTAGCGTTACAGTTCTGAACGTTATTTGTTAAACTTTTAGATATTACCTTTCTTTTACTAATATGTTAACCTCTGGAAAAGGTAAGGAAATTAAAGAGGTGTAAGCTTAGCCTTAGCTCCTTATTATTAACAAGTTAGCTACACGCCTTAAAGACTTAAACCTTAATTAGTAGGGACTGGTTAAGGAACTTAATAAAGCTTTCCCTAAAGATATTAAAAGCTGTATTAGTTTTATTAAGAAGTTCTAAGCCTGATTTAACGCTGTTAAGTTAAAGAATAACGATTTTAAAGGTTTGTAAAAGAAATAAGTAAAGCTCCCCTTACCGTTATATTTTAAAGGAGACTTTATATAACTAGAGTCCTAAGTAGCTTAGCTTTAAAGCTATATTACTTATTATAATAAGTAGTTCTTTAAGAAGGAAGGAAAGGTTAGGTTTATTAGAGCTTTATGTGACGACCCTGCAGGCCGTCACTTGGGCCGGGGCGGCCTGACAAATCCCCCATAGAAGGAACGGTGCGGAAAGACGGTGCACACCGTCCAGGCGCACTGGGCCAGGGGTGCAAAGACCCAAAGCCCCTACGACCAGTAGAAAAGCGCTTAGTAGCCTATAAGGACTGATAACACTAAGCACCGCTTAGTTAACTGCTTAGCTATAGTTACGTAGTGCACCACTAAGTATAATGGGCTAAATAAGGTATAAAGTACCTCCCAGTTAGTTAGTATAGATAGCTATAGTTATACCCATAACTACCGTAAGGGACTTTAATTCCTTACACTAGTATTTAATTATTCATTTATATCTTACTGTTCAGACTTACCTTTATATATTATAATAATAATAACTTACAGTGATATTAAACCCCCTGTCTAAGAGTGTTAGTTTAATAAGCCGTTTTTAGAACGCCCCTTACTTGTTAACGTCTTACTATACGTTTTATCTTAACCTATACCAGTCTTTTTAAGGCTTATATTAGGTGTAAGTTATAATATGATATTAATATCCCAGTTTTAAACACTATTTATTAAATTCCTAAACATTATCTCTCTCCTATTAACATATTGTCTTCTGGAAAAGGTAAGGAGATTAAGAAGGTGTAAGCTTAACTTTAACTCCCTATTATTAATAAGTTAGTTGTATACCTTAAAGACTTAAACCTTAATTAATAAGGACTGGTTAAGGAACTTAACGAAACTTTCCCTAAAGATATTAAAAGCTGTATCGGTTTTATTGAAAAACTTCAGGCTTGACTTAACGTTATCGAACTGGAAAATAACGACCTTAAAGGCTTATAGAAGAAATAAGTAAAGCTCCCTCCACCTTTACGCTTTAAGGGAGACTTTGTGCAGTTAGAGTCTTAGATAGCCCAGCTCTAGAGTTATATTACTTACTATGATAAGCAGTTCTTTAAAGAAGAAAGAAAGGTTAGGTTTGCTAGAGCCTTATTAGATAGAGTAGCTGTTTATTAATATAAACCTTATGTAAAGATAATTAATAACCTTTTTATAAACAGAGTATAAAAGGAAGCCCTTAAGATTTAAGCTCTTTTCAATAACTTTAACGTATTTATTAACTAACTTTAGATTAAGTTTAAGGAACTAAACGCTTTAAAGCAGGCTAAGTAACGCTTTATAGCCTTAAGGTAAACGTCCTTAGTTTTTAAGTTCTTTATATGCTTTAAATTAAAAGTAGTAAAGACTAAGCTTAGTTAAAAAGCCCTAATAATGCTGTTTTAAAGTAGTTTAAAGGAACACGTTACTAAAGACCTTTATTAAAAGGATTGGCTAAACTGCCTTTAAAAGCTAGTTGAGATAGTTATTAAAGTTAATAACTAATATTATAATTACTATTATTAGAAGAACTTTTAAAAGGATTAAACCCTTTATTAGTTAAGTAAACTTAAAAGGGGGAATTAGTTAACTGTAATAGGTTATTACCCTGGATTAATGGATATTAGTATAATAAACTGTTAGAATCGACCTAACTGTAATAAGCCTTAACAGCAGCAGTAGTAGAAGTAACTTAAAGACCTGTCTTAAGTCCAGTATTTTAATTATAATAAAAAAGGCTATATAGTATAGTAGTGTTTATTATTAAAATAAGTTAGTTAGAAACCCGTTTTAGAAGGAGGAAAGGACGTTAGGTTTAACTTAAGAGACGTTTATATTAAGATAGTAAGTAATAAAGAAGACTGCACTTAGATGGATAAGTGTAACTTAAGAGATAAGGAAGAAGAGGAAAAACCTTAAAACGTAGTGTATTTAGTCCTTAAAGGTGTCCTAGAAGAGTTAGTTATAAAAGTGCAGGTTATAAAAGACTGACTTTAAAGTGGAAACTTAAAACTATTAGAGGTATAAGTTATAAAAGACCGACTTTAGGAAGAGATATTCCAGTTAGCTGTTACAGGCTTTAAAAACCTTACCCTGTAAGCCTAGGAATTAAGGAAGTCTAGGAAGGACTTTAACTTAAAAGTTACTAAAATAGTAAAAAGAGTTGAAAAACTAGCCCTTTAGGTCACTTGGATAGTGAAGTAAGCCTTAAAAAGTAAAAGAGAATAAGTTAAGAGAATTAAATTAGAAACGGAAGTTCTTTTTAATAATACCATTTAAAACTCTTAAACATTTTAAACATATTAAGTAGATTAATACCTTTACCTCCCTGGAAGAAGGATAGCTTAGATGGCTGCCCCGTATTAAAGCCGGTATACTTTAAACTAGAACCTTAAAGGTCCCCTGAGAAGGTACGAAGTAAACACATTAGTGAAGGGTCTAGGAGCTAAAGGAGAAACATTAAGAGTTAGTAGATGAAGTAGAAGACTTATAAGTTAAAGGTTTTACTGTAACGTTTAAGGATAAAATAGTAAAAATTAGGTTATAACTTTATAATAGAGTTTACTTTACTAATTAATTTAAATACTGACTTGTTAAAGAAGGCTACTTTATAAAAGAATAAGTTAGGTTACTGTTACTTAAGTTTTAAGAAAAGGTTTAGGAGAAATAATATATATAAAGGTAAGTAGAAGAGGAAAAAGAATAAGGTGCTATTTCCCCTGTTTTATACTTTATAACTGCAGTATTTGTAGTTAATATTAACTACCTTAATTACAGAGATATATTATAGATCGATTACGTGTATGATAACTACACCTTTAACTAGTATTATAGACTTAAGGCCCTTTATAACCACTTCTCCAGTATATAAAGATGAGACTACGCTGTTGTAAGGGTAGAATTAGAACCAGCCTATTATTAAGTTTCCTACTCCCTAATAAGAGAATTTAATAATAAGCGGAAAGTTACTGTGGTTAACTAAGCTCCCACTATGTGTTAGTAAGGAGGGGTACTTAATAACTACTTAGTTGTAACATATTTACTATATCTTAATGGAAAAGCTAGGGAATAGTAGAAGTAGGAAGACTACTAACGGATTTAAGAGTAAAAAGACATTACTGTAATTTAAGCCTGTAAAGCGTATTATCGACTTATTAAGGATTTTAAGAACATTATACCGTTTAAAGTTAACTGGACACTAAGGTGTAAGAACTTAAAGAAAGTTAATTACCAGGTTTACTAAAGCTGCCTGTTTTTCCAGAAGGAATTAGGAAAAGGCTGTAAGCCCTTTAAAAGGGCCAGAAACCAGTAGTTTACTAATTAGTAAAAACCTTAAGAAGAAGGAGAGGTATTTAAAGGTTAAGTTAGATAAGACCTTAAAGACAGATAATTATTATAACTTAGATAATAAAAAAGTATAAGTATTATTCTGTTAATGTCGATATAACAGACGGAAGAAAGAGGTTATTTAAAGTAAAAGTAGTAATTAATAACGGAAGTGCTTTTAACCTAATATACCTTTTATTAGTTAACTAAAGGAAACTTCTTAATAAAGTGTATAAAAAGGTTATTCCCATTTAGAATAGAAAAGGAAGCCTGTATTAATATAATAACAGTAAAGTTACTTATTACTTACTACTCCTAATTAAAGTGGATAAGGACAAATAATAAGTGGACTTTAATATTATACTAGTTACAGGGTATAATATAATCCTAGGTCTACCTTAGCTGGAAAAGTACAACCCTGTAATTAACTAAAGGAGTAGCTACCTTACCTTTAGTAAGTCCCCTAACTGTGATTACTGTTTAAAGAAAGTTAAGAAGGCGTTAAACTACTCTAAAGGTGTATAAAGCACTTAAAAGTACACTAAACTCTTAAAACTAAATACAGTTTAAGTTAGGTTTACTAAAATAGTTAAAGGATTAAAAGGTCTACTGTATTACCTAAATAACGATTTAAAAGGTGGAAAGAAACCAGAAGCTAATCTACAGATAAATAAAGAAGTTAACTTATCTAAAGTACCCATTAAATACAGGAAGTTTACCTTATTTCGAAAAAAGATATTATAACTATTAGATTACAGACTGTAGGACTATAAAATTAAGTTAAAGCTGGGAGTAAAGTTTTATAACTTCCAGCCTTACTACTTAAACCCTTAGCAGGCTAAGGCCTTATAGGAGTATATTAATAAGAACCTAAAGAACAGATTTATCGTGGAGTCCCAGTTCCCAGTAAAGTACCTAATACTATTTGTCCTAAAGAAGGGAAATGGTAAGTTATATATAGTTATTAACTACTAAATATTAAATAAAGATACGATTAAAAACTATTACTTACTACTACTTATTACGGAAATGTAAGAACGGATTACTAAGGTAAACTAGTTCTCTAATCTCAACTTTCTTATAAGATTTAACCACATTAAAGTAAAGGAAAAGGACGAATATAAAATAGCCTTTTAGACTTATAACAGGTATTACTAATATTATATTATATTAATGGGATTGATAAACACCCCCGCAACCTTCTAAAGCCTTATTAACAGTATTCTCTACCCTTTCCTTAATAAGTTTATCTTTATATATTTAAATAACGTTTTAATCTATTTTAAAACTTTAAAAAAACATTAAAAGCACTTATAATAAGTTCTAATAGCCCTTAAAAAGGTAAAGCTAATAGTAAACCTGGAAAAAAGCCACTTCTATGTTTAAAAACTGAATTATTTAGGGTTTAAAGTAACCCTTAAAAGATTTAAAATGTAACTAGAGAAGATAAAGGTAGTTAAAGACTAACTTACTTTAAAGAACTAAAAAAAGTTATAAGCTTTTATCAGCTTTATAAACTTTTATTACTGTTTTATCAGGTACTTTGCGAAAATCGTAAGACTACTTTATAAACTTACAGGTGAAGGAAAGCCGTTTAAGTGGACTAAAAGATAGCAGAAGGCGTTTAAGGACCTTAAACACACCTTTATTACAGTATTAGTCCTAGCCCTCCCTGATTTCTTAAAGCCTTTTTAAGTTGAAATAGACTCCTTAGAATTTGTAATTAGTAAAGAGCTTAGTTAGGTACAGGACAATAGAAAACGCTACTTAATTACCTTCTTATTAAAAGGAATCTACAGCTTAGCTTTACAATATTTAATTTATAATAAGGAACTAATAGCGATTATTTAGTACTTTGCTAAGTAAGCACTGTATTTAAGCGGTATAGAAGAACCGGTTTAGGTTTTTTTAAATTATAATAATCTCTAGTACTTCTTAATTAAGGAACTTAATCTACAGTAAGCACGATAAGTAAAGTTAATAACCCTATTCTACTTCCAGATTTACTATATTAAAGGAAAAGATAACAGGTAAATTAATACTCTTAATTAAAGACAGGACTATAAGGATATTAATCTAGTCCTAATCCCTGTTATTATATTTAATAAAGTTAAAAACGGTATATTAAAGTATACATTATAAATATTAAATAACTGGACATTAAAATAAATTATTAACATTTATATAAACTTATAAACAAAGTATAATATCTATTAATAACAGTAAGACTTTTAAGTAAAAAGGTTAATGGAAGGAACCTGTAAATATAAATGCCCTTTAAGAGACTTCTCAGGACATATATAAGACTGTAATAAGGAGTGCTTAAAGTACTTAAATTACAAAGAAACTAATTATTAGCTAGAATAGCTGTTAGAAGGTGTAAACAGCACGCTTAAACTAGAAGTAAAGCTTTAATATTAAGAGAAACCGTATATTTATAACTTAAATAAGTAAAAGGAGTACGTTTAGCAGGTTTATAAGTCTTAACTTAAGGGATATATAAGCCAGGCTAAGACTCTCACACAGGCTTAGTAAGCGTACGCCTTCTTAAGAATGAAGAAACTAGTTGAAAAAGTGGTTAATAATTGCGATATCTGCCATTATAAGTAGAATTAGTACTATAAGCCTTATAGGCTCCTTAAACCACTCCCTGTACCACAGACATTATAAAGTTTAATCTTACTTGACTTTATTATTAGGATCTTAAAGTCTAAAGACCTTATTACAGAAGTTACCTATAACTAAATCTTTATAATAGTCGATAGATTAATAAAGTAAGCTTACTTTCTACTAACCTTAAAGGATATAATAGCGGAGTAACTCACTTACGTATTTAAGAAAGAGATAATTTCACAACACCTTTAACTAAATAATATTATTACAGATTAAAATAAACTAATTATATTAAAGTTTTAGTAAAGACTAATATAAAGAATAGGTATAAAAAGTAAACTTTTAACAGCATTCTACCTACAGACAGATAGTTAAACAGAGTAAGTTAACTAGATACTTATAATATATCTTTAAACTTATATTAACTTTAAATAAGATAATTAGCTTAAGTTATTACTAATAGTATAGATAACTTATAATATAACGCTAATTAAGTTAACAGGTATATTACTATTCTTCACTAACTACAGTAAGGAGCCTAAGCTCCGTTAAGGCCTGCTTACTAGCACCCTTTAAGCCACAGTCTACGTAAATTAAATATAAAAGCTATATAACCACTTACAAACTAAACTTAAATTTATATACGAACGAATAAAGAAGTTTATTAATAAACACTAAACTAAGCAGTTAATACTTAAGAAAGGACTTTATTATAATAACGAATAAGTTAGGGGATTAACTTTTCAGGAGGGGGATTACGTTTACCTTTTTTCACAAAACCTGTATTTGAAACAACTTAGTAAAAAGCTTAACTTTAAAAGGTACAGACTGTTTTAAATTAAGAAAAAGGTCGTTACCTTTAATTACAAACTAGACCTACCCACTAGTATAAAGGTGCAGATTAAGGTTTTTTATATCTCACTTTTAAAACCTACCTTAAAGGGAGTTCCTTTAGAAAAAAAAGATTAAAGTCGATATTAATAAGGATAAGTATAACATTAAGGAAATTATAGATTTATAGAAGGGAAAGAATATATTTAAATATCTTATTAAATAACTAGATTACAGCTTTGGAAATAACTTATAAAAGCTAGTTAAAAACCTTAAATGCTTAAACCTAATTATAAAGTTCTACTAAAAAAATCTAAACTAATTAAAACTACTTATAAAGAACGTAAGGTAAAGGTTAAACCAGTTAATATAACCTTAAGAAGGTAAACTAATTAGTTTACTTTAAAAACAGAAAAATAAGATAAAATCTAATATCTAAACTGCCAGACTGAAAAGTAAGACCATTACAGGACTTAAAGCTTAAGAAACAACAGGAAACTCTTTAATAGGTATAGAAGGACATTTATCAGAAGCTTTAACTAAGGTTAAAAGGACCTTAAACCTAATAGGGAGGCTAGGCCTTTAAAGCCCCTAGAAAGCTCTATACGAAAAACGAGTGCTGTTAGGGAAAAGAAGTTAATAAAAGAAAATAAGTAAGTACGCCACTACTGTGTAAAAAAGGCCGTTTAAGTCTGTTAAGAAAAGAAAAGTTATAAACTAAGTTAAAAAGACATTACAGGCTGTAGCAACCCTTTAAGAGGAAAACCTGTAAGAAAAAAGTCCCAGTTTTAAGAAACTAGCTTTACCTAAACTAAGTCCGTTACCTTTACCCACTTTTAGAAAGATAAAACCTCAGCCTTATAAGAAAATACCTTTATTACTTTCACTTTAATAACATACTGTTAAGTTTTAACATATTATAACTTTATAAAGGAGTTATAATGTTTAGTAACCACTTAGTCGTATAAAGTATTTAACTCCTTTTTCTTATCTACTAAACCTTTAATAAACTTATTAAAGTGACTAAATATATTACACGAAGAAAGTATACTAGCAGATTAACATTTGCTATAACTGTTAAACTGCACTGCAACTTAACACAGTAAAGATTTAAATTAATAACGAATATAGGGAGATATTTATAAACTAAAAGCGTTAAGAGACTTTATAAGGCAGATATAACGGTTATAAGGAGCTTTTTCCTGTTTTCTCTGTCTTTTACGCTTTTTAACGCAGTTAAAAGACATAACGAAGGTAAGGAAGGAAGGAAACTAACTTAGCGATTCTTTATAGAAAAAGAATGTTAAAGAGGGGGAATCGTGTAACGACCCTACAGGCTGTTACTTAGGCTGGGGCAGCCTGATAAATCCCCCGTAGAAGGAATGGTGTGGAAAGACGGTGTACACCGTCTAAGCGTATTAGGCCAGGGGTGTAAAGACCTGAAGCCCTTATAACTAGTAGAAAAGCGCTTAGTGGCTTATAAGGACTGATAACACTAAACACTGCTTAGTTAACTGTTTAGCCGTAGTTACGTAGTGCATTACTAAGTATAACTGGCTAAGTAAGGTATAAAGTACCTCCTAGTTAATTAATATAAATAGCCATAGTTATACCTATAACCACTGTAAGGGACTCTGGTTCCTCACGCTAGTATTTAATTATTCATTTATGTTTTACTGTTCAGACTCACCTTTATGCATTATAGTGATAACGACTTATAGTGACATTAAACCCCCTATTTAGGAGTGCTAGCTTAATAAGCCGTCTTCGGAACGCCCCTTACCTGTTGGTATCCTGCTATACATTCTGTCTTAACCTGTGCCAGTCCTCTCGAGGCCTATGTCGGGTGCAGGTCGTAATACTTTATTAGACAGAGTAACTGCTTATTAGTATAAACCTTACGTAAAGATAATTAATAACCTTTCTGTAGATAGAGTATGTAAAGAGGCTCTTAAGACTTAAGCACTTTTTAATAACTTTAACGTGTTTATTAACTAACTTAAGACTGAGTTTAGAGAACTAAACGCCTTAAGATAGGCTAAGCAGCGCCTTATGGCCTTAAGGCAGATGTCTTTAGTTTTTAAGTTCTTTACACGCTTTAAACTAAAAGTAATAAAGATTAAACTTAGTTAAAAGGCCCTAATAATGTTATTCTGGAGTAGTCTAAAGGAGTATATTACTAGGGACCTTTACTAAGAAGATTAGCCGGATCGCCTTTAAGAGTTAGTTAAGATAGCTATTAAGGCTAATAACTGGTATTATAATTATTATTATTAGAAGAACTATTAAAAGGAACGGACCCCTTACCAGTTAAGTAAGCTGAAAAAGGGGAGTTAGTTAACTGTGATAAGTTATTACCTTAGGTTAATGGACATTAGTATAGTAAACTGCTAGAACTGACCTAACTGTGATAAACTTTAACGATAGTAATAGTAGAAGTAACTTAAGGACCTGTTATAGGTCTAGTGCTTTAACTGTAATAAGAAAGGATATATGGTATAGCAGTGTCTGTTACCGAAGTAAGTTAGTTAGAAACCTGTTTTAGAAGGAGGGAAACATGTTAGGTTTAACTTAGGAGATGTTTATATTAGGATAGTAAGTAACGAAAAGGACTGTACCTGGATGGATAAGTGTAACGTGGGAGACGAGGAAAAAGAAAAAGAACCTTAAGATGTAATGTATCTAGTTTTTAAGGGTGTCTTAAAAGAGTTAGTTACGAAGGTGCAGGTTATAAAAGACTAACTTTAGGAAGAAATGTTCCAGTTAGCTATTACAGGCCTTAAAAACTTTACCTTATAAGCTTAGGAACTAAGGAAGTTTAAGAAGGACCTTAACTTAGAAATTATTAGGATAGTAAAGGGAGTTAAAGAACTAGCTTTTTAAGTTACCTAAACAGTAAAGTAAGTTTTAAAAGGTGAAAGAGAATAAATTAAAAGAGTTGAATTAGAGAAACGGAAATTCTTTTTAATAATACCTCTTAAGACTTTTAAACACTTTAAGCACGTTAAGTGGATCAGTACCCTTACCTTTTTAAAAGAAGGACAGCTTAGATAGCTGCCTTATATTAAAGCTAATATACCTTAAACTAGTACCTTAAAGGTCCCCTAAGAAAGTATAAAGTAAGTACATTAATAAAGGGTTTAAAAGCTAAAGGAAAAGTATTAAGAGTTAGTAGACGAAATAAAGGACCTGTAAGTTAAAGGTTTTACTATAACGTCTAAGGATAGAGTAGTAAAGATTAGGTTATAATTTTATAATAAAGTCCGTTTTACTAATTAACTTAAATACTGACTTATTAAAAAGGACTATTTCGTAGAAGAATAAGCTGGGTTACTGTTACTTAAGTTTTAAGAAGAGGTTTAGGAGAAATAACGTATATAAAGGTAAGTAGAAGAAGAAAAGGAATAAAGCGCTACTTCCCCCGTTCTATACTTTATAACTATAACACCTGCAGTTAATATCAACCACCTTAGTTACAGAGACATACTGTAAATTAATTACATGTACAACAACTGCGCCTTTAATCGGTATTATAGGCCTAAGGCCTTTTATAACCACTTCCTTAATATATAAAGACAGGACTACGCTATTATAAGGGTAGAGTTAAAACTAACTTACTATTAAATCTCCTACTTTCTAATAAGAGAGTCTGGTAATAAGTGGAGAGTTACTATAGTTAACTAAGCTCTTATTACGTGTTAATAAGGAGGGGTATTTAATAACTGCTTAGTTATAATATACTTATTACACCTTAATAAAAAAGTTAAAGAGTAGTAAAAGTAAGAGGATTATTAACGGACTTAAAAGTAAAAAGATATTATTACAATTTAAACTTATAAAGTATATTATTAACTTATTAAAGACTTTAAGAATATTATACTGTTTAAAGTTAACTGGACGTTAAAGTGTGAAAACTTAAGAAAGGTTAATTGTTAAGTTTATTAAAGTTGCCTGTTTTTTTAAAAGGAATTAAGAAAAGGTTATAGGCCCTTTAAAAGGGCTAGAAACTAATAGTTCGCTAGTTAGTAAAAACCCTAAGAAGGAGGAGAGGCACTTAAAGGTTAGGCTAGATAAGACCTTAAGGACAGATAATTATTATAACTTAGATATTAAAAAAGTATAAATATTATTCCGTTAGTATTAATATAACAGATAGAAAAGAGAGGTTATTTAGGGTAAGAGCAGTGATTAATAGCGGGAGTGCTTTTAACCTAGTGTACCTGTTATTAGTTAATTAAAGGAAACTCCTTAATAAAGAGTATAAAAAGGTTATTTTTATACGAAATAGAGAAGGAGGCCTGTATTAGTATAATAACGGTAAAGTCACCTATTACTTACTACTTTTAATTAAAATAGACGGGGATAAATAATAAGTAAACTTTAACGTTATATTAGTTACAGGTTACGATATAATCTTAAGCCTACCTTAATTAGAAAAGTATAACCTTATAATTAATTAAAGGAGTGGTTATTTTACCTTTAGCAAGTCCTTTAATTATAATTACCGTTTAGAAGAAGTTAAAAGGGTACTAAACCGCTTTAAAGATATATAAAACATTTAAAAACACGCTGAACCTTTAGAACTAAGTATAGTTTAAGTTAAGTTTATAAAGACAGTTAAAGGATTAAAGAGTCTACTATATTACTTAAGTGACGACTTAAAAGGTAAAAAGAAGTAAGAAGTTAATTTATAAATAAATGAAGAAGTTAACTTATTTAAGGTATTTACAGAGTATAGGAAGTTTACCTTGTTTTAAAAAAAGATATTACGATTACTAGATTATAAATTATAAGATTATAAAATTAAGTTAAAGCTGGGAGTAAAGCTCTGTAGCTTTTAGCCCTATTATTTAAACTCTTAATAGGCTAAGGCTTTAAAAGAGTACGTTAATAAAAATCTAAAGAATGGATTTATTATAAAATCCCAGTCCCTAATAAGATACTTAATACTGTTTATCTTAAGGAAGGGAGATAGTAAGTTATATATAGTTGTTAATTACTAAACGTTAAATAAAGATACAATTAAGAACTATTACCTATTATTACTTATTATGGAAATGTGAGAATGGATTATTAAGGTAAATTAGTTCTCTAGCTTTAATTTCCCTATAGGATTTAATTATATAAAAGTGAAGGAAGAGGATGAATATAAAATAGCCTTTCAGACTTATAACAGGTATTACCAGTATTATATTATATTAATAAGATTAATAAACGCCCCTGTAACTTTTTAAGGCTTTATTAACAGTGTTCTCTACCCCTTTCTTAATAAGTTTATCTTTATATATTTAAACGATGTTTTAATTTATTTTAAAACTTTAAAAGAATACTGAAAATATATACGATAGGTCCGAATAGCTTTTAAGAAAGTGAAGCTGACAGTAAACTTAAAGAAGAGCTACTTTTACATTTAGGAACTGAATTATTTAGGGTTTAAGGTAACCTTTAGAAAACTTAAAATGTAACTGGAGAAGATAAAAGTAATTAAAGATTAACTTACTTTAAAGAATTAAAAAGAATTATAAGCCTTTATTAGCTTTATAAATTTCTATTACTATTTTATTAAGTACTTTACAAAAATCATAAGACCACTTTACAAACTTACAGGTAAGGGAAAACTATTCAAGTAAACTAGTAAATAATAGAAAGTATTTAAAGACCTTAAATATACTTTTATTATAATACTAATCTTAGCTCTCCCCAATTTCTTAAAGCCTTTCTAAGTCGAAACAGACTCCTTAGAATTCGTAATTAGTAGAGAACTTAGCTAAATCCAGGACAATAGGAAACGCTACTTAGTTACCTTCTTATTAAAAGGAATCTACAGCCTAACTTTACGATATCTAATTTACAATAAAGAACTAATAACGATTATTTAATATTTTACTAAATAGGTACTGTATTTAAACAGTATAAAAGAACTGGTTTAGGTCTTTTCAGATTATAATAACTTCCAGTATTTCCTAACAAAGGAACTTAGTTTACAGTAAATGTAATAGGTAAAGTTAATAGCCCCGTTCCACTTCCAGATATATTATATTAAAGGAAAAGATAATAAGTAAGTTAATACTCTTAACTAGAGACAGGATTATAAAGATACTAATCTAATCTTAATCCCCATTACTATATTTAACGAAGTTAAAAACAGTATATTAAAGTATACATTATAAGTGTTAGATAACTAAACGCTAAAATAAACTATTAACGTCTGTATAAACTTATAAATAAAGTATAATATTTATTAATAATAATAGAACTTTTAAGTAAAAAGGTTAGTGGAAAGAACCTACGAATATAAGTGCCTTTTAAGAGACTTCTTAAGGTATATGTAAGACTGTAATAAGGAATATCTAAAGTATTTAAATTACGACGAAATTAGCTGTTAGTTAAAATAACTGCTAAAAGATATAAACAGCGCACCTAAACTAAGAGTAAAGCTCTAATATTAAGAGAAACTGTATATTTATAACCTAGATAAGTGAAAAGAGTATATTTAGTAAGTTTATAAGTCTTAACTTAAAGGATATATGGGCTAAGCTAAGACTCTTACGTAAGCCTAGTAAATATACACTTTCCTAGGAATGAAAAAGCTAATTAAGGAAGTGGTTAATAATTATAATATCTGTTACTAAAAGCAAAACTAACACTATAAGCCTTATAGGCTTTTTAAACCACTCTCTGTATTATAAGCACTATAAAGTTTAATCTTACTTAACTTTATTATTAGGATTCTAAAGTCTAGGGACCCTATTACAGGAGTTACTTATAACCAGATCCTTATAATAGTTAACAGATTAACAAAGTAAGCTTACTTTCTACTAACTTTAAAGGATATAACAGTGGAGTAACTTACTTATCCTGTCCGGAGGACAATTTGTTGTAAGGGTGGTCCAAAAAAAAAAATTACTATGGGAAATTCAGTCAAAAATGATAAGGAAATTCAACTCGACCTAGGACTGGTCGGTTCATTATCAAAAGTG
>Ga0247758_1001252_pt1 | contig 19677 bp, 26 predicted proteins | sample UWRJL156409C4_FD_180950 | JGI IMG/M metagenome (GOLD analysis project Ga0247758, IMG submission 180950) | Plant litter microbial communities from Arlington Agricultural Research Station in Wisconsin, United States - UWRJ-L156-409C-4 | ecosystem: Environmental > Terrestrial > Plant litter >...
AAAAAGAAAGAAAGAAACCCCCCCCCCCCTCACTAGTGTATACCCTTTAGTAGGATGATGCTTTGAACTCCTTTGGCTGACATTGAGGGAAGACGATGACCCCCCGACGTCGAGATGATTATCGAGGGCCTGAAGCAAGGCACTGCAGGGCTCTCTTGTGTCTGCCGTTGACTAAGCTCAATTGGCAACGAAGCTTACCTTATCTCCGAGTTGCACGTTTGACAGGCGCTGCCCGAGCGTGCATGCGTGGCGGACACCAGACAAAGACAAACTTTCCCAACGCGGGGTTCAAAGTGGGGTAGGTTGGGCCGACATCAACGCGTCAACAGTTCGACCAGTGCCTTCCTCTCCCGTCAATACTTCTCGTTCTTTTACTACCAACACTAACAGACACTTGCATCCAACAAGCCCACGCTGCGCGAATATTGTGCCATTGTCGAAATGCGATGCCCCCGCCCGGCGCAAACCTTAGGTGCGACGAGCTTTACTCCGCGTGCAGCACTGGTTTGTGACTGACGGACGTTGCGACACAGCTTGGACGAGCTTGGGAAGAAGCTCTCCACAGAAGGCCCCGTCAAACAAGAGCCTGCAAGACGTCGAGTCAGGGGGTTTTTGAACGGTGTATGGGTGTTTGACACACTTGACGCCCAATACGTGTGGGAGCATCCTTACTGTATGGACACCTATTTTCCCCGTACTATGAGCAGGTGCCAAGCTTACGTCCGTTTAGTTCCGTACTTTTATATCCCGGTAGCGGCCATGGCTGCAGCTGCAGAGAAGACGGATGCGAAGATAATGCTAAAATTAACAGAAAATGCAGGATACGCCTGTGCAAGGATGAATGTGGTGAATCCGAACGGTCAAAACTCTCAGGCGGGGGCTGCTGCAATTATATTCTACCAAGGCCCACTTAAAGGTCTCGTTAAGGTTTACCACACTGAACTTGGTAAGATTGGTCCTAAAATCACAACTCGGCGTTGAGCTCACTGCCCCCTTAAAGATGCATGGTACATCGAAGACGAAAAGATCCTCGGCACACACCCCAAAGACCCGTACAAACGCATCGACTGCTACAACAGTTCACGGGAGATCCGTATCGAGGTCGATGGAACTGTCGTGGCTCAAAGCACAAACAATGTGTTCTTGTACGAAACGGGTCTGAGGACGAGATACTACCTCCAGCCGACAAGTATCTTGGACCAGAGCCTGCTTTTGGACAGCAAAACTTCAACGGCCTGTCCGTACAAGGGAGAAGCGAGCTATTACCACTTGAAGGTTGGTGACAGGATCATTGAGGATGCGATCTGGTATTATGCGTACCCTACATCGGAGTCGGCACCGATTCAGAACCGGTTGTGCTTCTACAATGAGAAGGTTGATGTCTTTGTCGACGATGTGAAGGAGGAGAAGTGATATCTTTCAGATGCTGGCAATAGAAAATCCTAGGAAGTTCAAAATTTATTGCACACGAGATTTGGGACGTGCTGGAAAGAATACGGTACTGGTGCCCAATTCCCCCATCTCTGCCGAGCGCGGCGGTCGGAAGCTAGGTGTAACGTCAAAGTCCATCTCCGAATTCTACCGTCAAGCTTTTGCTTTGTAATCTACTTACCCCTTCAATTTTCTATTGGCTCTGTTTGCGAATGCGAGCCTCGACAGCCACCAACAACCGTGCCATGTCTCGCTCAGTTTCTCAGGAGGACAAACAACAGCCAGCCCGGAGCTATCTACCTACCTACTATGTAAAGGTCGCCTTCGTGAGGGTAGCCAGTGTGACACCAGTCACAGCGGACAGAGGCAACCTTAGGGCGCCGAACAGGGGCGAGCGAGAGGATGTAACCTGGTCGATATTCCGGAGGAGCTTACCGAAGGTCTGCTCGGGCTCCGCTTCCGCATGGATCAGAACTGTGATTGGCTTTCGGAGTATATCTTTGACTTTGAGCTTGTCGAGATTCGCGATGCTCAGGGCTCCCCTCAAACAAATCCCTGTATATAGTTCTGGCCGTACTTCCCTGCAACAACGTTGGCGTAGCCACCTCGCTCGTCCTGCCCGCAGTGCGTCCCAGCAACGCGCGTATCGGGCAAGTCCTTGACGAGAGGCGACCCGGCCTGGCCTCTCATGGAATACCGAAACATGTGCGGCTCCCTCTCCAGCTCGGCGCTGTCCAATCCGTCCAAGTGCATGTACATTTGAGTGCCCAGTTCCCCGGCATGTGAGCGGTCGCCACGGTACCCAACAGTCAGGAAAGGATGACGACCGTCGAGGGGTGCGTCCATATACGCGAGCGGCGGAATCTTCCCCTTGAAACCCGGGACGACTGAGAAGAATCCCGCGTCGGCGCGACGGTCGCCCTGGCTGATCCACTTGTACGGTACAAGCGCCCGATAGCCTCTGCAAATCTGCACATGCCCTTTCTTGAGCGATTCTCTTCCGTTGTATCCGATGTAGCATTTGATCGCTATCGCTTTGCCTAGCTGCGGATCAAACAGGCATCTACTAGACGCGGCGACATTGCTGAACTCCTTCTGGACCCCGTAGTTCATGTCGATGAGATACCCCGTCCCCGAGCCCCCCCGCGGATCATCCACGCCTTGGTACTCATACTTGCCCTATCAGACTACAGCCAAATAAGCACTCGATTTGCTAGGAATTTCTATGGAGTTTGGATGACCCAGAATAGTCTGAAAGATACCGCTGTCAAGCAATTTAACTCGCCCTATCGGCCGCCTTCGCCGTGAGATGGACTTGCCGGCCATACCTTGTAATTCGGCCAGTCGCTGCCGCCGTTGAGGCTATCGCCACCTCTGTTGGCACGCCTTGAGTGCCATCTTGTGGTGTTGAGGCTGCCTTTTTCGGTTTCCGCTGCCTCGGCCGCGGCGCCGGCGCAACTAGCGCTGCCACCGTTGAGGCTATCACCACCTCTGTCGGCACGCCTTGAGCGTTATTTTGTGGTGTTGATGTTGTCGGCTTCTGCTTCCGTTGCTTCTTTGGCTGAGGTTCTCTATTAGTTGTATACCGCCTTCCCATCCAGATCACCGTCGCTTTGGCTGCCTTCGCTGCGACAGCGGCAGGTGGCACCTGTGCCAGCATGGCCTAATTGAGCGGTGTAGGCCCTGCAATTAGCGGTGTTCAGCGTATAGAGGCGCTGTATCTTACTGTTGTGGCAATTGAGGCGACTGGCTCGCTTGCATGGAAATGAGACAGTCGCGACAGAGGCCGAGAGGGGCACCTCTGGCGGCGGCCGTCGCCACGGCTGCGTTGGGGGACCCACTGGGCCAGGGCACAGGGGCAAATCTTTTGTTTTACATACATAACCCTGATCCTACTCCACCCCTAGTAATTCTCTTGTTGTTTCACTTTTTTGCGTTGGCCCTTTGTTTCCATTGGGTGCACCGTGCAGTGAGGTTGTTTCTTTTTTTGGTCAGCTTAGATTGATGTGGGCTGGAGGGGAGTTGCGGTGTAGGTATGCTTATTGAGGTTCATGCATCGAGTCACATTGGAGCCGTCAAGTAGACTGCAGCATTTGATGGTGCACGCAATGATTGGTCAGTTTGCTCAGACTGTCTTTGGAAACGCTTCCCCATATCACCGTATCCAGGGCCAACTTGAGAACGGAAGCATTCTAAAATGCTGACCGAGACACGCGAGATCCCCCTTTGTCATGACGACAACAGTGCTGACGACGCCAAACACACTTTCTCCCTTGCTTGGTGAAAGCCTAGTATCCCTGATGCCATAACAAAACCATCCATACTCTCTTTTCCCGCGCAAGATGTGGAGCGTTTCACTGAGGGTGCGGAGCTCATGGGAGCAGCGGAAGTGTAGTTGCAAGGTGACTTGATTAGGTAGAAAGGGGGGGAGCGAAGCTCCCAGACTAAATACAAAAGAAAGCTCACTGTGTGCGAGGAGAGCACATGACCAAAGGCTCCTGCGCTCCAGCCTAGCCTGGAGCGGTAAGGCGCCTGCGCGCCTGAGTGCCAAGAACTGCCGCTGCAGTTCGACACAAGACGCGTGCGTTGGTGGATACGGCGCGGTTGCTCTGCTTCCCTCAAGTATCGATGTGATCTCCAGCGCCGGCCCGATCGCCAGCATTGTCAGTGACTGCTAATGCCTTGACTCCACCCTCCAACGCCTCAACCCCGCGATCCTCGCCCATAGACTCCTCCAACTTGGGACGCGACTCTTCGCTCGATGGTACCAGGCTGATGAAGCGGAGGGCGGATATGTGCTTCATGGCTTCAGTGATGTCCCCATTCATCAGGGGAACGACACGCACGCTATCCTTACGAAGCGCCTTAACCATGAGATCGAGAAGCCACCAGGGAGTGTCCAGCGAAGAGTTCTGGACCTAACGAAAAAACAAACTTCGTTAGCCCTCCAAATCAAGGCAAATTGAGAAAGGCAACCGTGAGAAGACAGTACAACATAGCTTCACCACCAAGCAACAATTTCCAATCAACGCCCTTCGAGACAGCCCTTGTAACCTGGGAGATAAACTGCCTAGGCACCATCGACACCTCAACCACCGGAAACCCCTTCGGCTTCGGCTCCGTCTCGCACCCCCTTCATCTCACTAGACTGCTTGTGCTGCAGCAGCTTGATGGCCGCCCTGAACACCGCCTGGCATCCCGACTCGAGGAAATTCAGCGCATTGCTCCGGTTTTACTCAACACCATCAATCTGGCCCCTGCCGTAGCCATGGCACTATCCTTCAACATTTCTCTCGATGATAACGCTTACTTCACAGCCGGCCCCGCGGCCCGGAACTCTATTGTCAACGAGGTCATCAGCGTATCGTGCCCATATTGCATGACCGTCTGAAGGTGGCCAACGCATCGGAAGACGCATGGGGATACCGAAACACAATCCCTATCTTATACGGGCTCCTCCACCCAACTTATATCTTCTTATTATTCCTTGGTAAAGGGGTCTCTTTATTATACTTAACGGTGTGGTTACTTCGGGCCCCTAACAACCTCTGGCCGTTGGCTCCTGTTGGCCGCCCTGAGACCTTTTGCGCGGTTGCGTTACAGTGATCTACTGGCTGATTCGTCCACAGTCTTCGGCCCTGCTTTTCCACGGCCACCTGTTGGCCAGGCCTGAATGCCGTGTGACATAGTGACAGGACAGGCACATGATAATTGTGGATCCAGGGCGATTCTCCTCTGACGGATCCAAAATCGGAAGGCACGCCCCCACATTCTTCAGCTTTTGAGACCGCAAACGCAAAAGCAGAGCGACTTGCAGGTGTCTAGATTCCTATTGGTCACCGGCACAAAAGTCGATGGTCGTGTTTTGCAAACAGACCAGTGACCAGGCCGCCACCCGACGCACTGAGGCCTACAAGAACCAACGCGCAACATCGACACGTCATTGGCCTTGGGCACTCAGGCAGCAGCAGCCTGGAAAGCCCGGAAAGCCTGAGCAGCACCCGAGTCCCCCACTCTGGTCTTCCCCGTCACCTTTACTGAACACCCAACCGCCCACCACCCACCGTCCGCGGTTCCTTCACTTCTGGCCAGCAAATTCGCGACGCATTTCGAATTTAAACTACACCGCCACGATTAATTTGTCCAAGAGGTTGAAATACTCTTCCCTACCAAGGATCCATACTTTCTTATTTGTCGTTCCGTCCCAACTTCCTGGTCTCCGCTCCCCGCCTTGCGCTTCCATCCCCCCCCCACCACTAAGAACGGGAAAAAGCCCTGCTGGCAACAGACATGCCAGGGAATAAGTAAGGACCACCAAGATTCCGATCCAGTTATTCTTACCCTCATGCTAATGGAGCTGGTAGACCTCGATGCGGGGGCGCCATATCCTCTGGCGGCCCCTCCAGGCAACCATGCCACTTTTTCCAAGCTCACGGCCGATGCAAGTTTGGGGACGGCTGCAGATTTTCCCACGATACTTCTCAAGTTCTCGCAAATCGATCGAACCCACCTCCGAATCCCCGGGGGAAAAGAGAAGGCGAAGGCAAGCTCCGAGAGTGGAAACGGATTCTCGATCAGGGCTCTCAACGGGCGCGACCGTCGTCAGTAGCTGTCAGCCGCTTCTTCCAGCTTGGTTTGGAGCTAATGGACGGCGATGTGGGCGGTGCCCAAGAGGCCATCAAGCTCCTCGCTAAGGAGACTGGTCTCTCCTTCATCAAAGACGTGACGGATCGCCACATTTCACTGCCACAGGCCGCCACCAACACCACGCTGTGGACCACCGAGATTGAGCCCCTATTCCATTTGATCACACACCCCCTTGTCGTCGACTCGGCCATCCTCGAACAACAAGTTGCTACCATATTCAACTTCTTATACGGCGTTGGCGGCGATCGGATGACAAGACTGTTCGTTTACATCATCCAGCTGCTCAAATCATCGCCGGGCGCGAGTCTTCCCCGGATGGCGGTGGTGGAGTTGACGATTGACGTTCTATCCAAACTCATGGACTGCAATACATCCAATATCGTCAACACCAAGTTTTCGGCCCTGGCTACTGGTTTGTCTGAGTGGCTCAAGACGCCCTCCACGCAGCCCGAGGAAGAGTTCTCTCGTCTCCAGGCCTCCAAGTATCTTGACTACATACAACTGCGGTTGAGCGTGGGCGACGAGATTGCCGTTTTGACAAGTCGACCGCAGCAGGCCAATGCCACCCGAGAGCAGTTCAAACTGCGCCGGGATCTCCCCGGCCAGTTGTGTGCCGAGGGGCCGCGTCACGACAACGACCATGCTGAGATCACCGACATTAAGATCCTGCCGACTTATAAAGAGATTTTTTCGACTCAGGCGGAGTACCTGCCGACAACCGATCCCTCGCAGTGGCACCTCAAAGGCATCCGGGGTCGCTTGGACAGGGAGTTTCGCCTGCTTCGCGAGGACACAGTTGGTCAGCTCCGGGATGCAGTCCGCGAGACCCTGGAGGCAATCCGCAAACCCCACGACAGCGGCACCCGACGCACCCCAAAAAACGGCGCCCGGACATATACCTACGACTTTCCAGTTCCAGAGAATGTAGCGTTGGATCGGCAAAATGGGCTAGAGATGTTGATACGTTGCCAGCAGCCACCCGCGGTGCGGAACCTCAGTGCCAAGAAGCGAAAGGAGTGGTGGATGCAAAGCAAGCGGCTCCAGGCAGGGGCTCTGGTCTGCGTCCTCAATGCTGCCGGCTCCGTTTTGTTCTGCGTGGTTTCCAACTCGACTCTGCGGAGCACTGACGACAAGCAAGCGAGACCAATGAGGGGTCTGTCGCCGGAGCAGTTAGCGGATAGGAGACGACTCAACCTTTCCGAAGATGACCACTTTCTCTTTGTCAGACTCCAACTCGTGGAGCCCAAAGCAGCTGAAATTGGCCGAGCCCTACGCTGGTATCAGGACATTGGGGGCTCAGCACGGCGCTACTTGGTCGAGTTCCCCGGCATCCTCCTCGCCTCTTTCAACGACACCCTTGCCGCCCTCCAGAAGATGTATCGGAATCCAGATGTCCCTTTTGGTCAGCTTATCGCACCTTCAGGGGATGGAGCGGTGCAGGCGACGGTCGAGAGACCCCAGTACGCCAACAAGGCAGGGTTTGCTTTTGACCTCGGCTGTCTGACAACCGGCAAGCAGCCATTCCTGGCCCGTCCCGGGAAACTGCCAACTCCCCAGGACGTGGCCGCCCGAACATCACTGGACCCCACACAGTCTTCAGCACTGCTTAACACACTTTCACGGGGGCTGTCACTCATCCAGGGGCCACCCGGGACCGGGAAGAGTTACACCGGAGAAAGAATCATCAAGGTATTGCTAGCCAATACGAAAGCAGCTAAACTTGGGCCCATCCTCTGTGTCTGCTACACGAACCACGCCCTCGACCAGCTTCTTGAACACCTTCTCGATGACAACATCGGTGGCATCATTCGTATTGGCTCTCGGTCGCAGTCAGAGAGGCTTCAGGACCTCAATCTACGCACCGTCGCCAGAGCCATCACGCAGACCAAGTCAGAAAAGCACAATATGTACGTAACCGGGCGGAGCATCGATGAGTCTGTGGAAGAAGCCGAGTCATTACTGCAGAACCTATCGAGTTCCACATCATGGACGGTTATAAAGGAGCACCTCAATCACGAATACCCGAGCCATCACTTGGAACTATTCCCCGTCGGCGAGGACGGCTGGGAGACGGTCAATTACAGTCCTGAGAGGAACATTGACAAGTGGCTATCGGGCGGATACGGATTCGAAAGACCCAGTCGCCCATTGGAGGTGCTAGAGGAGGCACCGCTTTCCGATATGACACGCGACGAACGCCGTTTGCTGTACCATCACTGGACTAAGACGATTCGAGATGGAGCTATCTCTAAAATCATTAGTGTGCATTTAGAGTACACTCAGCTTACGGACCAGCGAGCCCGGCTACGCAGGGATGTTGACCTTCGTGGTCTTCAGCAGGCGCAGGTGGTGGGGGTAACCACCACAGGTCTGGCGCGGAACCTCGACCTCCTCCGGCGACTGCGGTGCAAAGTCATGCTGTGTGAAGAGGCGGGTGAAGTGCTCGAGGCGCACATTTTGACGGCACTCCTTCCATCGGTCGAACACGCCATCCTGATTGGAGACCACCTCCAGTTGCGACCGCAGATCCAAAATTACGATCTGCAGAGTACCAACCCCCGCGGCGCGCAGTACTCGCTGGACATGTCACTATTTGAGAGACTCGTGGCGCCGCCAGATGCGGCCGATGCTCGCATCCCCTTCAGCATGCTGGAGACGCAGAGGCGGATGCATCCATCCATCGCCGATCTGATCCGACGGACCCTCTACCCGTCACTCCAGGATGCAGACCGCGTCTCGAAGTACCCGGAAGTGATGGGCATGCGAAAGCGCTTATTTTGGCTTCAACACGAGCAACCCGAGGCAGGGGTGGCAAGCAGCGACCCCTTGAGCACCTCACACTCAAATGAGTTTGAGGTAGAGATGACGACCGCTCTTGTCTCCCACCTGGTCCGGCAAGGGGAGTACTCCAAGGCCGACATCGCTGTGATCACCCCGTACCTCGGTCAACTGCAGCGGCTGCGACGGAAGATGGAATCCATGTTTGAGATCTGCCTCAACGAGCGGGACCAGGAGGATGTCGAGGCTCTGGAGGCATTTGGCACCGACGCTAGCGCCAACACGCCGGCAGCAGGTCCAAGAGCCAACCTAGGCAAAAAAACCCTTCTCAAAAGCATCAGGGTGGCTACGGTCGATAACTTCCAGGGTGAGGAGGCCAAGGTGGTCGTCATATGCCTGGTGCGCAGCAACCCACAGAACAACTGCGGCTTCCTCCGCACGTCCAACCGCATCAACGTCCTATTATCGCGGGCGCAGCACGGCATGTACATCATTGGGAACGCCAACACGTACCGGAGTGTTCCGATGTGGGACGACGTCATCCGCAGGCTGCAGGCTGGCGGCAACTTTGGGACCAGCCTGGAGCTTCAGTGTCCGCGCCACCCCAAAACCCCGATAGCGGTTTCCCAGCCTGACCACTTTCTTGCCTTCTCCCCTGAGAGTGGGTGCTCCCTCAAGTGCGAAAAGCGGCTGCTCTGCGGACACTCGTGCCCAGGGCGGTGCCATGCCGACATCCTCCACGACTCGGTCAAGTGCCTCGAGGACTGCCCTCGGCCGAAAAAGGGATGCGACCACCCGTGCCCGCTTCGGTGTGGCGACCCGTGCCACGCAAAGTGCCAGACGTTGTTGGAAGACATCAGCCTCGAGCTCCCCTGCGGCCACCTCGTCAGCTCGGCCCGATGCTGGGAGGCTCAAAACCCGGCCTCGATCCTCTGCACTCGACAAGTCACTCGCGTCGTCCCTGGGTGTAAGCACATGGTCAAGGCGTTGTGTCCAGTGGACGTCAGCTTACCCACGTACACCTGTACGGCAAAGTGCGATCATATCCTTGGCTGTGGTCACAAGTGTCAGCGGCAGTGTTCCCTCTGCAATCCGCGACAGCCTGAGGATGGAACTATTGCGAAGGGTCGCGTGGATCACGGAACTTGCAAAACCATTTGCGGACGCACATACACAGCGTGTCCACACGCCTGCCGCGCTCTGTGTCACGACGGAACCCCTTGCCCACCGTGCAACGAACCATGCGAAGTCCGCTGCGGACATTCCCGCTGTAGCAAACGCTGCCACGAGCCTTGCACGCCATGTGCCGAGCAGCACTGCCACTCGACATGCACGCACGCGCAGTGCACCATGCCGTGTGCCGCTCCGTGCAATTGGGTACCATGCTCGAAGCGGTGCGAGATACTGCTGTCGTGCGGTCATCAGTGTATGTACTATTTGCTGCCTTTCGACCTGACCACCCCCCCGTATGCTAACCACAGTTTCCTTTGCCATTAGGTCCCTCCATATGTGGTGAGGTTTGCCCGGAGCCCGAGTACTGTCAAGAGTGCGCTGCGCCGCACATCAAATCCCGATGCGTCGATTTCCTCGAGATGAAGGAGTACCATGAGATCGACCTGGATGAGGAGCCGTGCGTGTTTCCAAGCTGCCGCCATTTCCTCACCGTCTCGTCCATGGACGGCCAAATGAACATGGGCGACTACTACGCGCTCGACGCAAACGGGATGCCCATCAGCATTCTAGGTGCCTCGGAGCCCTTCTCCCATGACGTAGACGAAGATAACCAGATCAAGAAGACGCGGACGTGTCCCACTTGCCGCGGCTCGCTCCGTAGCATCTCACGCTACGGCCGAATCATCCGCCGAGGCATGCTCGATGAGGCCACCAAGCGGTTCATGTCCTGGTCGAACATGAAGTACATAGATCTCGCCAAGATGCTGCTCGACGAAGAGGAGAAAATGCTGGAGATACCGTTCGAGCCACCCACCCCCGCTGCCGATGGCACCGCTGAGTCTAAGAGTGCCGCCGCCGTCAGCGGCCAGCTGAAGAAGTTGAGATTCATGATCCCTCGGCGGAGGAACCTAGAGTGCCTTGATCAGCTCACCGTGGGTGACAGCACGCCTACCAAGAAGCAGGGTCGGTACGCGGGTCTAATCGGCGTTTGGAGCAAGATCAACACCTTTGCCAGCCAAGTTAGCAAGGAGGAGCAGCCCTTTCAGCGGGTGGCGGACCTGGTGCGTCACGCCAACCGGTACACCAACAATAACAACAACCGGACCAATGGGCAGGCACACTTTCAATACGATGAATCCGTCATTCAAGTCAAGGGTCACCTGCTCGCGCTGTCGCTGCTGCTGCAGTGCGAGACGACCATTTTGTCAGATGTCATACGGCTCCATCGAGAGGGTGAGCTGCCTGGGTTGCAGCAAGCGTTGGAGAAGCTGGAGTGGGGCTTATACTTCGCTGAGTGCGACACAGTGATCAAGTTGGCGGCGGCCACACAATGCCGCAAGGATGAGGTGCAAGGCCACATCTACGCGGCCCAAATGTCGGCTTTTGCGCGGGCCAGTCCTGTTACAAAGGAAGATGAGGAGGAGGGGTACACAAAGTTGGCCCAGGCCCACCTTGATCGCGCGACCGAGCTGTTGGCAAAATACCCTTCCGCAGCCAAACTGGCGGACGAGGTAAAGAGGGTGCAAGCTGTCATTGACGCCAAAGACGGCGCGATTTTCTATCGCGAGGTGACGAGCGACGAGATGCGCGCCGTGTATGCGGCCATGGCGCAGGAGTTCCGAGGCACGGGACATTGGTACCGGTGTGCCAACGGCCACCCCTTTACCATTGGAGACTGCGGTTTGCCGCGCCAGTTGGCCAGGTGCCCAGAATGCAACGCGCCGGTGGGGGGGCAGAACTACACGGAGGCTGAGGGCGTGCGGCGCGCTGATGACATTGAGCAGCTGGCCCGTGGCGTTGACCAGTTACGGGTCTGATTCGATTTGAGTTTGAATCAGAGGCCACACACTACGATGTAATAATTATGCCCAACAAGCCTAGGTACGCTAGCCGATTGGCGGGAAGTGGCTGCTGTTAGGATATCCACGTGGCAGGTACGGCATTAGATTAAGGAGCAGCAGGCGGACACGAGAGAGAGAAAAATGAAATCCGATGCAAGGGGCTCAGCCAGCGGGCCTCCGCTGGCCAAGTACCCCCTTTGCCAAGACGCCGGAAGTAATGCCAGCCTAGTCAACTTGAACCAACCTAGCCTATGCCAAGCCCTGCCTCTGTTCACAGAGGCCGGTTAGGTTACAGAGGATCGGTCACCCTGTGCAGAAAGACCTCTACGTCCAGAGGCCGGGGACTACAGAGGTGGGTATAAGTTACTTCTAGGTAGCCTAGTATAGATACCATCATCGTAGAAACGATGGCTGTGAGGAATCTTGGTTCCTCAAGCAAGCAATACACTGTTCCATTGCGTTCTACTGTTTAGCTTGTTCTGTGCACTATAGAGCGACGGCTCACATTGACAGTTATACCCCCCACCCTTGAGAGTGCTTGCCCCGACACCAGCCTTCTGACTACCCGACACTCGGGGACCAGTGTCAGAGGGAGGCTGTGGGTATGGTAGTGGTGAGATCTGGCTATAGTTCCCCATTGTCGGGACACTAATATGACAAATGAGAGCAGCATACGGGGCGATCTCTGTAAGTTGCGGCTCATGTAAATAAACTTTTGGTAGTTTTGAGATGTCGAAGATTCCCTTGGGAAGTGGTAAATCGACCCTAGCTTTGGTGCATACATCGTGCTCGCGGCACTGGTTCATCCATGGCTTTGCCAGAAGTTGGATGTGTGATTGTGACGCCGGATAGTTAGCCGGGACGCTTAAAGGAACTGAGGGAGATTGGGGCGATCTTCCGCATCCCCATAAGATCCTCTCCTCACTCCCGGACCCTGGCTGTTCGGATCTTTGGAAGAGGTCAAATGTAATACTATCAACTTCAAACAAGTCCCCCCCATAGTCCCGAGTCAGGCTGACCCTGATGGTGCCTTCGCAGTGATCGGTGCTGATTGAATAAAAGTGGGATCCATGTTCTCTAGTAAATTGGAGTTCATCAACCATGAGACGGCATAGGTCGCAGTTCCTAGCAGAGGCAAACAATAATCTTATCGCCATATCACCAGAATCAATGCCGCCGCTGTCGTCGCTATCGTCGCTTCGCGAGGCTTTGGTAACCGCCGACAGACAGGATGAACAAAGAGTTGCCTGGATCTGGAGTAGAAAATCCGAGGCGTATCGATGCCATGCGGGATGGTACTGAACCGTTTCTCCGTAGTGAGACGCGTTGCAGTAATTTGGACTGAGTGAGGCGAGTGTTGACTGGAACGAGGTGAACTTGGGGGGTGCGGCAATGTCGCTTCTCCTCCATTCATTATGAGTGTCGCATGGATCCAAGAGAGCGCAGATCCAAGGTAGGATCTTGTATTCCTCGGCAAGGGCAAGGGCCTCCTCTGGCGGAATCCAAAGATTACCGAACTTCTCGTCACTGGTCCAAGGCTGGGATTTGAGATAGGCTTGTTCGGCCGCCAGTTCTTCTCGGGTGATGTATGGGAAGCTAGCCCTAACCATGCCGGTGGCAGAGACAAAGCCATTTTGACTACGGCGTGGCAGAAAGTAGAATCCAAGGAGACTGGGATCAAAAGTTTCCGACAGGATCTCCTTAGGGAGTAGCACTCGGATATACATGTAATCGAAATCAAAAGGGTGCTGGGAACTCTGGTTGGCCAACTTTGTCCGCCCTAGTCTGCGAACTTTCGCGGCATCTGGTAAACTTGTAAGCGTCTATTTAAACTCCAACGTTGGCTAACAAGCGGGTAACCATACGCGAAAGCGCATGCCCACACCAAATCTCAAACATCTAACATTAGGCTAGCGCGCTGTCACAGGAAGTGGTCTCTCCGTCGCTGCCCCCCTGCCCAACATACTGGACCTCAACTATTTTCATCCCACCGCCATGCGCACCGCCCATCACATGCAGTAGCCCGTCCACCCCACCGCCAGGAGGCTGCACCAGTACAATTGACCTCCGTCCCACGACCTTCACCGTCCCAGGCCTCAATCCAGCCTGCCCGACCACACCGACCGTCACCGGTAACTTAGGCTACCCACCGCGCCCAGCGTATTTCCAATCGCTTTGCATTACAGTGACGCTGGGGACGCCTAGCGATGATGGGCTATGGACTACGATTACGAAAGGGCCAATGGAGTGTGTGGCTACTACCACATATACGATTCCTAGTTCAACGAGGACGTCGATTTCTTTTGATACAACTATCACGCCGCCGCCGTTTCCTAGTTTTCCACCGGATGAAGAGGATTGAGTGGGGAGGGAGGGGATGGAATTCGCTGAAAGAGGTACCGCTGGCGCGCTGGCCTCAACTACAGGGGCTAAGGGGATTATTCGGTAAGAAAAGGGATGCAAGTGGAATTGTATTATACATTAACTAACTAGGTACTGACTCATGTAAGATAGTCTGGTATTCGACAAAAGAAAAGACCTGTCATCCCCTCTTCTCCGTGACCAGATTCCTCAGGGCTCCTGCCCTTTCTTCTCTTGCTCAAGGACCCCCTCACCACGCTCAGGATCAATCTCTGTAGCATTGCCCTTCCCCTCTCCCGTCAACTCGCCTCGGCTCCCCATTTCCTCCGTACTATCCTCCACTCCTGAGCCCCTCAGGGTACTGTCATTCCCAGTACTCACGCTCAGCCGTGCCATCCGACGCGGCGCCGACATGCTCTCTTCCGGCCTAGCAGTCTCCGAAAAGGGACCCTGGTTCCTCCTGGAAGACCGCAACGACTCAAACAAACGAGGCATCCCCATCGCCAAGAGCGGCCTTAGCGTAGGCAAACACACCGCCACAACCCCGATCGTAAGCTCCAAAAACGAAAACGTCGCAGCCCCAACATTATCCCACGTCGGGTCCGCCGACACAGCAGCGGCGTGCAGCGTGCGAATTCGATAGATGGATATGGCGCAGGGAAACAAACCAAGCCCAAACACAACAATGAGCAGCAGCTTCTGCCGCCTTGGGAGGTGCAGCGAGCTGATCACTGGAATAGGGAGGATAAAGAGGATGAAATCTGTCGCGACGTTGACGCCCGCCATGACGTACCAAACCGTCTCGAAGTTCATGCAGCGTCCGGGGACAGAAGGGTCCCAGAAGGAGGCGACGGGCGTGCAGACGAGGGGCAGCATGATGGAGAGGGTGAGGCCCCATGTGCCAAGGGCGAGGAGGATGCCGAGGGTGATGTGGCGGAGGATGGACTGGAAGAAGAGGCGGCGGTACTGCAGGACGATGGAGATTTTGGTAAGGGTGACGGCGACGTTGTAGGTGATGATGGAGCTGTAGAAGGCTTTCATGTAGGGCGTGAAGTGCTCCGGGGGCATGGTCCATACGTGGCGGCCGAGGCCCCATTGGGTTTCTGCTGGGGGTGAGTGTCTTGTGAGGAGGTTGGAGGGGTGAAAACGTACCTAGGCCGATGGCCACCGCGGAAGCTATGGTCAGGATCTGGTGAGTGATATGGTTAGCTGCCTTCGCGGATGGATGCCAGCACGAGACGGCGATGATATACCTGCGCAAAGACCATAATCGCATCATCCCAGCCAAAGTGTCGAAGGAGTGTGTGTCGGCAATAGCAGCGCAGCGTGACGGCGAGGGTCGACGAGGCGCTGGCGACGGAGAGGATGGCGATGACCTCCCCGGTTCTCGATTCCCCGTCGAGCGCGGCATTTCCTTTCTGTTCGGCCATCTTGCTGCTTTGATGCGAGTGTCGAAAGTCGCCAGCGAAGGCGAGATGTCGACATGCTGAAGATGCGCCGGATGCTGGGCTTTTTACTTGAATCCCCGTTTCCCCAGTCTTGCAGGAGCCGTCACGGTTCAGTGGTGGAGGCTGTCCCCGCATCTTCACCTGGTTCTGCCCAATCCAGCGGCCGCGTTGCTCCATGGAGAAACCGAAAAGGTAAGTCAATCTGAGCAGATCCGCATTGCGACATGGTGGTCGGCAGCGCTTGCATCGCAGAAGTGGGACCGTGACCCCAGATCGGCCGCGTCAGAACCAGATCAGGAGGCCGGTTCCACGCGAGCTCCACTGATGTTGAGTCAGGTCCAGGAGCTTGTTGAGCTTTGTGCGCGGAAATTTGTGGTGCGGGGTACACCAACTGTGTTAATCCTTCCGCTTTGACTGTCAATCTCGATCTACACCAAGGTATATCCTGGTCTCCTGGGACCCACTGACTTCGGGTCCTTACGGACACACAGCATTGCAGCTTCCTTCAAGCACGGCCGGATTTCCATATTCAAATATCTGTCCCAAAAAAAGGATTATATACGTAATAGCCGCTCCTAGAAAGTCCGGGCGAGAATTTTCGAGTGTTGGTGGGAGGAAGGTTAGGTCGGGTCTTGGGGCGGGAATGTTAATGGCGTGGAGAAAAATTGACGTGGAGATCGACATGCATTACAAGTGGCAGGATCCCGTTGTTTTGTTGTAGAGTCTGCACGGTTTCAGCCCAGACAACTCAAGACACAACAGAGGACGATGGAGAGGCAATTACTAGGTAAAAGAGCCAATAAGTGTGCCAAGATGAAGTGCACAGAGGTGATTAGTGTTCGACTGCAAAACATCGCGATTGCACCTTCAATTATGTTCCAAGCCAACAATCAAATATTGTTGGTGTCTTCGTCTTCGACTACAACTAGTATTCCGTACAGTCACTTGCAAATCGAGTTCACCTTTTGGCTCCAGGTAAATTCTAAGCACGGACATGTTGGCTTGTCTTGTTGCTGACATAATGGCTTTCGCCCTCTCGCGCGAGGTGAAAATTGCAGTGATTACAAGACGGACGACTTCGTGTGGGGTGAGCCCCACGCCAAGGCTTGGCGTTAGGCCAGACCACCCATAGATAGCCACCGACCTGCAGGGTCTTCCATCCCGCAAGCCACCAAAATCATCACCAGTTTTTCACCCAGTTCTGGTTCGTCACACACTTCGGATACTGGCGACGTGTCCGATTGCCTTCTCCTCATTCAGCGACAGTGTGGTCCAGCGCAACGATCTTTCGCACGAGGAGCCAGTAACTGTCAGTAGTCAGGGGGTCCACCTGGCTCTGTCGGTGGTTGGCCTTGGCCATGGCGGGCTCGCCCTCGGTTTGCTCAACTGTTCTTCTACGAGATACGACCGCGAACACGCCGTTAGAATTCATCTCCGAGACACACTACTAACCATAGAGCGTCTTGAGCGCGTGCTGACAAACGGAGTCGAGCGTATCGATTTCAGCGCACTGGATCGGTCGCTCCGCCCGATCCGAAGGTTATGCGTCAAACTGGGGCGTTTGCGAGGGGCAAGGAAGCTCGAACATCACTTTCACTCTCCGCCCAATGAAAGTCCGATGTGGAACGTCGATTTGGACACTATGTTGCAAGCCATCCCATTTGAAAACCAAATCAACTTACGGGGCGAACATGGATGAACGGCCTTCTCTCTTGCCACCAGGGGGGGCCATGAGCATACATGTAAAGTCCTCATGGCTCGAAAACCCATAATGGTCGACGGTTCCGGACGCACACCTTTTATCTCATGCGGCTGAGACGGGGCAAGATCAACTTGTCGGATCGCTGATCATGAGTGGCGAGTTTGACCTGGATCTGCCAAGCCAAGTCGAGGGTCCTAGTAGAAGGAGGCCTTTGGACTTCGCGGTGGCGCATGGACACAGTGGCGCTGTGAAGTTGCTGCTCGATACAGGGAAAGTGGATGCCTACGGGCTGGCAAACGATCAAGACCTGCTCTGATGGGCAATGGAGATGAACGATGAAAGGATCATCAGAACGCTTCTAGCGGGGCAGATTGATATTGAGAGAAAATCCAGGCCTAAGAGGAGAACACCGTTGGCAATGGCAGCGTCGTTGGTTAATCACGGCCTGGTAGCTTTGCTGCTCCAGTACGGTGCCTTAGTCGGAGAGGCTGATATGGACTATATGTCGCCCTCGCCCTCGCGGCCGCCGCAGGTGGCCGACCAAGTTATGTCCATCTTCTGATCGACTACGGAGCTAGGTTGGAGGAGAAGAGCTTGCTCGGTAAACCCCCATTCTACTTGGCGATGGAGAGAGGAAAACATAGCAATTGGTGAGGCACTGCTGGTGCGTGGTGCGGACGCCAATCCCCATCATGTCGGGAGGAGCGAGACACCCTTAAAGACAAACTTCAAGAGCGGCCGGCCGGTGCATTTATACCAAAATAATTTCAAACAATCGAAAATAAAATTTATGTCATCGGCTCTGACTCAACGTGAAGGCCCTTTTTTGCATCACACCATAGTCAATATTAGCGGGTTGCAGGTTGTGTGGCTCCACATTCTGAAGAACACCGCTATGCAGGTGTCTGACTGGCTGTCGTTATTCCCCACTGAGCTGAAGGCGTGGCAGTTTTATCATTGGTGGATGGAAAATCTGTGGCCACGACTTTCCACGTCTGCAGGCCGCCCAAGCATTCGGCCGCCGATCTTTGCCGCATTAGCTTTTCAGCAAGCCACAAACAGACGCGCTGGGGGTCGGGAACTCCGCTCGCGGCCGAACAACCAATCATACCGAATCTTTTAGAGGTTCAACTGCATTTGAGACCGCAGCTGGGGAGCAACAGGGGCCTTTTTTGCAGGATTGCGGTGGCGCCGAGCATTCAACGAGGACCCAAAATTGCCTGACACAAAGCGTCGGTCATGTCAATTCGTCCAGAGCGCTCCTCGGCTGGACACGAAGCCCCGTTCAGAGATGCAGTGCCAAGCACTGACTGCAGTAGCCCTCTTGCCGGGAACGATGGGCGCCGCACCTTGATAATCAACCCCAGATCCTGTATTCATGTAACTATTTTCATTGCGCTCTTGGAGGCTTTCTTCATCCACTTCCAGACGTCCTACAGTCCTCGACATGCGCGCCCCCGACCCAACGCCGTTCCCAGACGGCAAAACCAGCGAGAGCGATGCCCCTGATCAACCAACAACCCTACCTCCTCCAAACCCCCCAAAATCCCTATCTTTCCACATGTCCTTCCTCGCCCTCAACATCATGGTGTTCATCGTCTCCCTCGACGCCACCATCCTCGCCGTCGCCATCCCAGTAATGTCACCCCCACCCCTCTCCTTCCTTCCGCGCATTACCTAACCTAATACCAACTCACACAGGAAATCGCCCACCACCTCCACGGCACAACCCTCACCTCCTTCTGGGCCTCCATCTCCTTCATGCTCGCCGTCGTCGTCACCCAACCTCTCTACACATCTACCTCCGACGTGCTCGGTCGCAAACCCCCCCTCTACTGTTCCTTCCTCCTCTTCGTCGCCGGCTCCATCGTCTTTTCCCTCTCCCAAGACATGCCAACCCTCATCGCAGGCCGGATACTCCAAGGTCTTGGAGCCGGGGGGATTGATGTCCTCGGGGAGATTATCGTGGCGGATATGACGACACTGAAGGAAAGGCCGTTGTATCTTGGGTTGTTGGCGGTGCCGATGTCGGTGGGGAGTATACTTGGTCCGTCGGTTGGGGCATTATTCAGTCAGCGGGCGTCGTGGCGGTGGATAGGGTGGGTGAATTTGCCGGTGTGTGCGGTGGGGTTGGGGCTGGTGTTTTTCTTTTTGAGGCTGAGGGAACGGGAGGAGGGGGTGAAGGAAAGGTTGGGCAGGCTGGATTGGATGGGGATGGGGATTTTTAGCGTTGGGGCAACGGCGTTGGTGTTGCCGTTGAGTTGGGCTGGGGCGATGTATGCGTGGGGGGACTGGA
>Ga0247758_1001253_pt1 | contig 19668 bp, 9 predicted proteins | sample UWRJL156409C4_FD_180950 | JGI IMG/M metagenome (GOLD analysis project Ga0247758, IMG submission 180950) | Plant litter microbial communities from Arlington Agricultural Research Station in Wisconsin, United States - UWRJ-L156-409C-4 | ecosystem: Environmental > Terrestrial > Plant litter >...
CCGTTTTACGCTAACTATTTTAGTTAATTAGTTAAATATTCTTAAAAAGTGCAAGTTTTTCATTTTTTCACTTAAAACGCCCCACTTTAGAACCCTACCTAAGTAATAACCTAAAACAGTAATGACTCCACCTAAGCAATAACTCAAAGCAGTTTAACTTACGCATATATTAAGACCCCACATATACTCCACTTAAGCAATAACTTAAAACAGACAGATTCTCTACCTAAGTAATAACCAAACGCAGCCTAGTGTATGCACGTTCCACCAGCCTATTAGCTACCACCACTACTACAGTGTACTGGCTAAAAGCCACAGACTCCCCACCTAAGTAATAACTAAACGAAGCCTAGTGCATGCACGTTCCACCAGCCCACTAGCCACCACCACTGCTACAGTGTACTGGCCAAAAGCCACAGACTCCCCACCTAAGCAAAAACCAAATGCAGCCCAGTGCATACACGTTCCACCAGCCTATTAGCTACCACCACTGTTACAGTGCACTGGCTAAAAGCTACAGACTCCCCACCTAAGCAAAAACTAAACGCAGCTTAGTGTATACACGTTCCACTAGCCTATTAGCCACTACCACTGCTACAGTGCACTAGCTAACAGCTACAGATTCCCTACCTACACAAAAACCAAATACACCTTTAGGTATGCATATTCTAACTCTACTATAACTAATACTAATATATATAACTACTATTAATATCAGTATATAACTATTATAGTACACCACTTTTATAAAACATTATTACTATTACTAATAACTATAATTATTATTATAATATATTTAAAATTACCTTTTACAGTCTAATATTTTAAAAGGTGAGGGTTAATAAACTACAGCACTTTAAACTAATTGGTTTACTATAGGGTATTTAAAGGAAAAAGAGTCTTTGAATATAAGTTAAACTAATATATTAGTTAAATAAAAAGTAAGTACAGATTTTAAGATTCCTAAAGTTTCACATAAAGCAGACATTAATCTTAAAAGGTCTTCTTCTCCAGTTAAGTTATAAATAACTTAAGAGCCGTAAAAGCAGTTAATATAGATTACAGAACACTAAGATTTAACTTATTAAGACTTTTAATAAAAGATAGGATTATTCTAATAATAATATATATAAGGATTATAATAGGATGGTTAGTTTATATATATAGGAAGGTGTTTTCCTAATATAGGAAGGTTAGACGACCTTACAGGCTGTTACTTAAGCTGGTACTGCTTAATAAAACCCCTGTAGAAAGAACAGTATAAAGAAGCAGCATATACGATACTATATACTAAGCTAGGGGTGTAAAGACCTAAAGCCCTTACGACTAATCAGTTATTACTTAATCTTAGTAAACCTACTTACTTACTGAGTATTTACAGGGTCACTAAGTAAGAGGTGCTTAATAACAGGGTGCTTAGTCCCTCGCTAAGCAGAACCTCACTAAGTAAGGTATAGAGTACCTTTTAGTTAGCTAGTATAGATAGATATTATTATGCCTAGGATAGCTGTAAGGGACTCTTAGTTCCTCTTACTAATATTTAATTATTTATTTATGTCTTACTGTTTAAACTTACCTTTGTTCATTATAATAACAACAACCTACAGTAACATTAAACCCCTATTTAGGAGTGTTAACTTAATAAGCTATTTTCAAAACACTTATTTAATCTTTAACATCCTGTTATATGTTCTGTCTTAACCTGTGCCAGTCCTCTTAAGGCCTGTAATAGGTGCAGATTATAATAGAAGGTTATTTCCTAATATAACAAGGCCTTTTCATAATGTAAGAAGACCTTTTCCTAACGGAAAAAGGTCTTTTCATAATGTAAGAAGGCCTTTTCCTAACGGAAAAAGGTCTTTTCATAATGTAAGAAGGCCTTTTCCTAACGGAAAAAGGTCTTTTTATAATGTAAGAAAGCCTTTTCCTAACGGAAAAAGGCCTTTTTATAATACAAGAAGACCTTTTCCTAACGGAAAAAGGTCTTTTCACAATACAGGAAGGCGTAATATCGCCCGTTAGAAAGGACCTTTAAAAGGTAGCCTTATAATAGCCCTTATGCTGCTTCCAGTATACCGAGCCTTAAGTACCTTAAGTTGCTAGGTAGCGTATTATCTGAGTTTAACACTCTAATACCCTTTAATATACACGCTATTACATCTCTCAGATTTATTTATTTTAAGTCAGATACTTTTGCAGTATGATCTGGAAGTCTAGTAGGTCTGTTTAGTGAACGCTATCACATCTCTCAGATTTATTTATTTTAAGTTAAATACTTTTACAGCATAATCTGGAAGTCCAGTAGGTCTGTTTAATATATGCTATCATATCTCTCAGATTTATTTATTTTAAGTTAGATACTTTTACAGTATAATCTGGAAGTTTAGTAGGTCTGGGTCTGTTTAGTGAACGCTATCACATCTTTTAGATTTATTCATTCTAAGTTAGATATTTTTACAGTATGATCTGGAAGTCCAGTAGGTCTGTTTAATATATACCATTATATCTCTTAGATTTATTTATTTTAAGTTAAATACTTTTACAACATGATCTGGAAGTCTAATAGGTCTAGGTCTGTTTGGTAAACGCCATTATATCTCTCAGATTCATTCATTCTAAGTCAGATACTTTTACAGTATAATCTGGAAGTCTAATAGGTCTGTTTAATACACGCTATCACATCTCTCAGATTTATTCATTTTAAGTCAGATGCTTTTACAGTATAATCTGGAAATCCAGTAGGTCTGGGTCTATTTAATACACGCTATCGCATCTCTTAGATTTATTTATTCTAAGTTAGATATTTTTACAGTATAATCTGGAAGTCTAATAGGTCTATTTAATATACGTTAAATCCTCTTACTTTAATCCCTAAGAATGCTAAAGGCTTAGCCTTATTAGGGCCCTTATACGTTACGTAGCAGACGTATTAAAGCCACTTCTTATTACTATATATTTAGATTAGAATTCCTGTATTAAGTAGCTACTAGCCTTTAATAAACGTGCCTTAGATATCGTAGGTTAGGAACTGATCGGACTCCCTTAGGTAAGATTTACGAAGTTCTTAAAGCTTTTTACTGCTGTCTTTTACCTAGACTCTTCTTTTTCTAATAGCTTCTGGGTTTTTAACTATCTAGACCTTATCGTTAAGGTTATTACGCTAGTCTTTATTATATGTGTAAGATCTAATAAAGACCTACTAATATAAGGCCACATACGTAACTCTTTAAGCCGCACCCACTAAAACTAAAGAACCCCATTACCCTTACTAAATATATAGAGAAACTATAACATCCTTTATATAATACATATCTTATTAAAGCAAGTCTTATATCAATAGAGAGGTAAGAGTACGAGGATTCTAACGATATAAACCGTTTTATAAGTAGGTAATCATCTGTAACGTAACAGGCAGTTAAACCCTACGTTTACCTAAATTATTACTATATTTACAATTCTTTAATAACTACACTTTAACGATTAAGCTAAAGGTTATATATTTTATATAGAAGAATACCCTAGTCCTCTTTAATTACTTTATTTAATTTTTTAAGAGATCTGAAAAAAGGTAATAGTATAGTTTATAATAGAGGGAAAAAGTATATATTTCATTATATAAATCATAGAGGTTTAATATGTAAATTAGCTCCTCCTCCCATCTGCATCTAAATATCTCTAAAATTAATATATATTATAGATAATATATAAAGAAGCTCTAACTAGAATTTAGATGCATTTATACAGGAATTGTAAAAGTGTTACGTTATAAAACTTTATAACGTAAGTAGATATTAATATTTAGGGCACCTTTTAGTGTATATATTAACAGCGTTAAGCAGAGCTTTACTAAAGTAACACTATATACACATTATATAAAGAGAGATATAGATAAAGGCTTTATATTATTAGTAAACCAGTTAGTTTACTAAAACGACTACTCTAACTAGTTTAGTAACCACAGCCTATTAGATAGTCTTAAAAAAGATAATAACGTAATATTATTAATCGTTACGACCACGAAAACACAGATAATAGACACCCTACTATTATCTGGAGCTAATGTTAAAGGATTACCCTAGATCGACTATAAGGGGAAGAAGGTTTTCCGGAAAACGCAAAAAGCTGTACACTAACAGATTACTACTGTTAAAGAGTAATATACCAAGCTGCTTTATTAGCAAGTTCACACAACTAATACCCATTACTACAGCCAGCTTAGCAATGCAATATAATTTATCTTAAGTTATATACTACTAAAGAGGAAGCGAGAGCAGCTAGAAGAGAGTAAAACTAATATAACGTAACTAACTAAGTAAGGAGGTAACGCGAAGGCGTTCCTGTAAGACTATTAATTAACTACTAGTAACTAGCCCCCCTATAAACACAAACATAAATAACTAACCCAGTTACTAATATCGCTACAGATAGTAGTTTTCCTCTGCTACACACACCACCACTAACTCCGCTACTACGTCTAACTACCATTAATAACTTACCGTAAAGCTACTTTTAGCAACCATTCACTATACTTATTAAGAGAGATAATACCAGCATAATTAGATTAACGGCACTGATACCAGATCCTGTCCCAGCCAATCGCCCCTATATTAGGTCCCCACTACCACAGCAACTTATATACGACCAGTTTGGGTTTTCGCTTACAGCGCTCACTATTAATAAAGAGGAGGGAGGGAGAGTAACGCTAGCGCAGTAATAAGTACGCTTCCTAAGTAACATACCCACCACATTATAACCTCTCTAACTAGACATAATAACCAGCACTAGCCACCTACCCACAATAATTATCCATCGTAATCGCAGTATAAGAAGATACGAACTAGCTAACCCGAAATATCACTAATGGTAACGATTAATACAAATAAGCTGGTGTTAGGGGGGGTAACCAAGGACCTTCTAGGGAAATATAGGCAGAAGAGACATACCTCCCAGAACTTAAAGAGCCTTTAAACAGTAGCCACTTTAATGACATCTTCCTTAAAAACGCGCTATAAAACCTCTCCTAGCAGGTCACAGAGCGCGAGACTGTAGAGGCAGAACTTATAATAATATTACACAATTAGCTGTCGTTAAGTCCTACTATATAGCTGCCGGTTAGGGTTAGGGATAATAAGGACTTAAGGCATTAGAAAAATAAAGAAGTTCTTAGTAGTAAGAAAACCCCCAAACTAACCAGTAAAAAGGTGTTATTAAAGGCGGCAGTAATCAGCTCCTATAATATCTATTTAATAATAACAGGAAGCCGTAACAGCCTATAACTTAACAACCTACTATAATAGCAATACCTGTTAACACTACAGTTACTAACTCTCTTGCCGACAGTAGCTAGCATGTAAGATAACCGTAACTAAACGGAAGAAAGCGATGGCTTATCGTAACATTCGCAGCTTACCTTACTAGCTACTAGTAACTAACATATAAACAGGCCGTTATTATCTACCCTATAACAGTCCCACCCTACCTAACGTATATTAACTAGCACTTTTAATATCCGTAATATAATAGTAAGGGTAAGTACTAAGCTGCCTTACTCTTAACCCAGCTTACCTACTCCTATCACCACCCAGTAACACTAACTCCCATCTTTACCACAGCCTCCCCCCTTACTACTAGATGATCTTACACTATAAAGTAGTAATAAAAGCAGGGCTAAGAGCATCAGCTAGGCCAGTGGAGGCAGTAGAAGTAACAGCTTACCAGGGGATAGTAAAAGCAGTAACAGGCCATTACCATTTGGAGGTAATAAAGGTACACTATCTAACCAGGACCGTAAGGGGGTATTAGAAGCCCGAAGTAACACTTTAAAGTCTCTATCGCTTCCATATCCCTTTACACTGTAAAGTAACGGCAGTTACAGGGTTAAGAGCGTTAGCTAAGCTAGGAGTAGTAATAGGTTATTACTATTTAATAGTAAAGGTACACTATCTAACTAGGGCAGCAGGCAGTTATTACAAATCTAAAATAATGTAGTAAGGTTAATACTAAACTGTTAAGAACTACCCTTACATAATAACTAAAGTAAAAAGGCAGAGGCTAACGTTAAGGACATAACCCACAGCAGCCTATTAGGATCACCTTACACCCAGCTAGCCTATAGGAGGCCGCTTTATATATTCTTAACACAGTAGTTACAATAGCTCTTTACTTATACTATTAAAGTATATAAGGCAGCTACTAACCCCCTCTCCCTTAAGTATATAACACTCTATTAAGGCGAAAGAGTCTTACTAGATTACGGCTCGTTAATAGACGTAACTGACAGGCTGTAACAGCAACTAAGACTATTGCCCACAGCTTAGAGGCAGCCTTAGTAAGATGACCAAAACCTTACTGTAATGTTTATAGCGGCAAAAGGGGGCTTAATACTAAACGTACTTAACAGTAGATAATTAGGCCTTATTAAATACCCTCCTAGTCTCAACTGCTATATTACTTTTAAAGGCTACGATAGCTAAAAGGATAAGGACGTACCGACACACCTCTGTATAGCAGTACATTACAGCATTATAACTATTATTACCCTCCCGTCACTTATATCTTACGATATCAACAGTATATATACGTTTAGGACGTTACTTATTGCTGTCCATTAAGGGATCCGCTAATACCTAGACAGGTATAATAATAAGAATATTATCACTAACGTTTATCTTAATATCCCTGTCTTAATAATACCAGACTTGCTGTTAGAGGAATAAGTCCCTATACTGTTATATCACATCTTATATTACAGCCTTAAGTAAGTGATAAGCTGGGATGTAATAGGTGTGTATATATTCTTTCCCAAACTATACAAGCGCCTTACTAACAAGAGGCTGTAAGCTAACACTGTCACTAACGATCTAGCCCGTAAGCTTATATTAATATTATTATTAAGTAAACAGTATAGCTTATAGTTTAATACTGTACTAACTCCCGCTATCCTCACAGCTACTTTAATACCTAATAAAAACAGTGTAATAATCTACAATATAAACATTACCTAGTATATCCTATAAAGTTACTAGGTTACAGTATATCTTATATATATATTAAGAGAAGCTAAGACAGCCTGCCCTTAAGGTACAGTTACTGGAGAGGGTAATAGTAACGGTAAGGATTATGATATGCCTTAAGGTACAGGAAGGATACAGTATATAAGGCTTACATTAAGAGGGTAACACCTTAAGGCACTAATTAATAGTATCTAAGTAAACATTAAGGGTAACTTTAAGTATCTTTCCTACTTTAAGGACTTTATTATCTACATTACTTATAAGAACACTAAGCTTTAGTTTATATTATTAGTTAACTATAAGGCAGTAGTAACAGGTAAAGGGTTTAAATCTACAGCTAATCGGTTCTTAAAGCACTGGGAGATTTACTTTAACTCCCGCTTCCTAAACGACGATAAGACGTTTGTTAATTTAAGGAAGTAGACTACTACTGTGCTAATTACCCTACTATATAATGTAGTGGATAAGGTAGCAAAGACGTACCTATACTACACCTATTACTTAAAGGCAATCCTTAAATCCCAGGAGGAGTGGATTAAAGAGCAGGTTACACAGGACCTAAAAGATAGTAACTATAGGAACAGTAGCAGCTTAGGTAGTGAAGAGGAGAGCATACCCTTAGATAAAAAAAGTGAAGTTATTAGTCCTTATTACTACAAGGCCTCTACGTCCCCACCTAAGTCCCCTAAAGAGGGAGCTAATAAGGCTATTAACTAGGTAGCAGCCAGGGTAAAGCGAATAATAGCTTAAGGTAATATACAGTTTAATAATAACAGAGGTAGAGGCAGGTAGGGGTAACGGAAACGCTTAAGGAGACATTAAAGCGGCAGAGATAATAGGGAAGATAAGGGACCTCTTAGCCCCTGTACACTTAAGCTGCTAGTAGCTTTCTACCTATAGGCTATAACTAGGGAGGTTAGCAGTATAACGGCAACCTTAGCGCCTAAGGGGGTAGAGATTAGCAGTAGGCTTATCTACTTATAGTGGTATAACCTATTTAAAGCCCCGTTTGACGCGTAGAAGGTTTACGCCTTATAGCCACCTGCTTATAAGAACCTAGCTATCAACCCCCTTTACGTTAGGCAGCTCTAACAAGCAGGTAAAGCCACTATTATCCACTAAGCTACCTTTAAGAAGAGTTACCTGCTTTTAAAAGCACACGCTGCCCTAAATATATAAAAGTACCAGAGCCGCTCTTACAGTGTATAAAAGGAGCACTGTATAATAATAACCCTCTTCCAGAAGATATACTAAGTTTAAAACACCTTTAATAACGATAACACCAGTACACCTAATCCCACAGCAGCCAACCACCCCCTTACCTAATTCACAATCCCTACCACTACTGTACTTAACTTCCTCTATACTTAAATTAACTGCCACTACTTCCTGTTTAAGTACATCCTTAGCTAAACGGGCCTTATATTCTCACTTGCCAACACAGTACTTATAATTATTACCTTACAATACCTTCACTATTATTATAACAGTAATAGTATTTATAAGGAGCTGCTGCTTTTTAAGGATAAATAAACTTAAAGGGAGTAAATATCCTGTAATAAGTTAAAAGAAGATGCGCTAGCTAGTATTATTATTAGTTATATTACTGCTTTTAATAGGGGTGTAGCTAACCTAAATATACCTTAACTAACAGAGAGGCGTTAGATAGGGCTGGGGATATATTGTTTAATAATCTGCTACAGTTTTAAGTAGTAGCAGTAAGGTCTATTCTAGTAGCCGTTTTAGTAGTTTACAGGAGTAGTTACCTAAAGACTTCTTATTAGTAACCTATTACTCTATACTAAGTACTGCAGGCAGTAGCAAGCAGTTAAGGAGGTTTAACATATCTAAGTGCAGTTACTCCAGGCCTAGCTGTAATATTAGGATAAGTAAATCAAAGGTAATAAAACAGCGGTAGCTATATAGATAGAGTATCTGACATATCTAATACTCTACCAGTTTAACCAGGATGTTTAGGACGAGATAACCTGCCAGAACGAGAACTTCAAGAAGCTAATCCCTACCACTAACCAGGGTCCTAATTAAAAGCCGCCAATATATTACTAGAGTACTATATTTAAGAGGTTCTTTAATAAGAACACACCTTTAGAGAAGCCCTACTATCCCCACCTCATTTATAATAATAAGGCCGGTATTACTAACCCCTAGAAGCTTATCCGCTTTCTCTTTAAGTAGCGGGACCAAAGGGCACGGAAGGCATAGTTGGTAAAGAACTATTAGGTAGCAACATAAAAGATATTCAATATACTTAGCTATTTCCTTAAAGCAGCAGCAGCTGATAAGTAGTTTTAAGACCTCTGCTATATTATCCTACTTACCCAATAGATCTTACCTTACCTAACAGGAACATCATTCTTCTCCTTCAGTAAAAGTAATAAAAGGACCTCTAAGTTCAGACAGGTTATATAATTCCCTTTAGCTATCCTTACATTTCCCCCTTCTTACATAAAGGGGAAGGGTAATCATATAACTAAGTAATTCCTTTCTAATAGCATATACCACTATAATAACGGAAGATAAGAGCTATATATAGTGTTCCTTAATAACAATCTCCAAAAAATCTTACAGAAGTTGTACCGCTCCCTTAATCCTAACAGCAACGGTATAAGCAGGCTATATTAGGAAGCAGATGATGTAGTTATACAGGACAGCAGTAACGAGGATAAGGAGGAGGAGGAGGAGGAGGAGAAGGAGGAGAAGGATATATAACGGGCTAGCAAAACTCTCAGCATACTAAAACTACTAAACGTAACGGCATAGCTACAGGATACTAAAAGCTACACCTAAGTGCTCAGTAAGGCTCGCCTCCAACTCTTATAATACAGCGCGCTAATACTAGTAGTTAAAGTTAGTTTCCCGCCTCAAATGCTAACATACGATATTATTACAAAGTCGCCATCAATAGATAAACTTAACATCTAGTTTAATAAACGTATAGCTCCCCTTATGTAACCAGCTGTACTGGCAGTAACAGTACCCTAGATTTAAGTTAAACATAAGATATAATTAATAAATAAATTATTATTATAAACTGTAAATAATAGTAATGCTAACATACCTAATATTCTTATATTTCATCTTTAATATTACCTGAAGTTTCTCCTCACTATAATAGCCTTCCTTACTATAATAAAGACCGACGACAATAGCCTAACCTAACAGTACTATAAAGCGCCACCATAAAGGAACTTTTATCTTTTACACGTTATAAATAATAGCATAAATATAAAGTGGAATACTCAGTAATTAAGTTTATAAACTAATAACTAACCGCTCCGTCACATCAATTGTCACGTTTCTCGCCAAACCTAGGTAATGGTGGACCCCTTTAAGTTGATTTGCTGGATGTGGCAACCCCGAGACATATCCACTTTTCCAGTCTGAATTAAGCTAGGGGATGTGATGGGCCAATACCAGACCTGTAATACCGCCCACCACGTTAAGCAACACCACTTGGCCATAACGATCCAAGTAAATTGCACCACCGGAATTAAACGAGTGAACGTACTGAATCTCCACCAAAAGCATAGCATTGCAGATCTCACTGTGGGCAAAGGCCGACCTATCGCATTACAGCACTCAGCCGCTCTATAAAGCAAAGTAGATAGTATTACCAGTTAATATTAAACCTAAGATACTACATCGCCCGTAGCGAAACACGTGAAACACTATTTAAACTATTATAACTAATTAAGTTACTACGTTAGAACTGAATAAACTAATATACTAAACCTCTATTAAATATATAATATCACAGACCCTTTGGCCTGTAGTAATATAAGCGTTAATTATACTGGTAACTGAATAAACTGGAGTACTGGATCCCTACTAAACGCGTGGTACAGCAAACCCTACTAAAAGGCGAGAATCTGCTCTAGAGGCACGTTAGTTTTTAGAGGTAACGATTAGACCAGTTAGTCTACTTACAGGTGTGAACTTTAGGCCGTGATTAAACCAGTTGGTCTATGGGTGTGAACTTTACTAGCCCTGAGGGTATAAATAGTACCCTACCCCTACCTTGTGCGACTATTGCGCCTACCCCCCTTAAAAAAAACTACAAACTTCCAGAGAATAGACCAACAACCCTTATTAGTATACTGATTTCCGTAGACCAACTGGTTTAATCTCTGCCCCCAACCTATTTTAATTAGCCTAGTTCACCAGAGCTTAGTTGTCAATTGACCAGACTCTAACCTTACCGATTGTGACACTGCGCCTTGCCGATCACGACCCTGCACCTTAATTCGCATTACCCCTACCGACTGCGACTATGCCTCTGAAGGCCGTTAGAGCTAAAGCTAAGGGCAAAGGTAAGGCGACTGCTAGTACAAATACTGCTGACATAAAGGCTTAGAAATTGGCTAAACAGACGTTTATCAGTACGAATGTCGACCTTGAAGGAAGTAAGAAGACGGTATTCTTTTCAGTCTCGAAGGACATTACTATAATATAGTAAGGGTTTAAGCTAGCGATCTAAAGATACGATATAAATAACATGTAGAATTACCCTTTATATAAAGTAGTAGAGGTTAATAGAGAAAAAGGCTTTATTTATAAGTCTATAATTATACCCTACGTTAGATTCTATAATATCTTAGCTCTTACGTTATACTATATAAAGGCGCCTATATAGCACGCAAACGTTATATACGAGATAGTTAAGCACAAGTCTAAGTTTATCTCCTCGAACTTCTTAAAGGAGTACCCTAAGATCCAGGATAAGATGCTCCCTGGTCAGACATTTGCATACATACTGGATACTAACAGCTTTAGAAATAACAGAGACTTCACTGCCGTACTGGGGTATAAGGATAAGGCTAACTTAGCTAAACACTTAGACTTTAAAGGTAAGTTATATATTAAACTAGTTGGTATACTGCTGCTAGTATACTAACTGGTTTAATATTTACTACTCCCTAATAAACCAACTGGTTTAATATTCACCACTCCCTAATAAACCAACTGGTTTAATATTCACTACTTCCTAATAAACTAACTAGTTTAATATTCACCACTCCCCAATAAACTAACTAGTTTAATATTTACTACTCCCTAATAAACTAACTGGTTTAATATTCACCACTCCCTAATAAACCAACTGGTTTAATATTCACTACTCCTTAATAAACCAACTAGTTTAATACTTAATAACAATTACTAACCATATATCTTCTAGTTACGGACTACCTTAGCTTCTAGTGTTTCTTAAAACACGGCGACATAACATTTAAGAACGGTAATCTCTGTAATAACCCCTTAGGCAGAGAATCGTTTCCCAGTAACCCGCATATTGGAAAGGTGTGGATAGACATTTACACAAATGTTCCAATTATATTTAACTATCCTAAGGTCAGTAAAATCTTGAAGGCACTTGCTAAAATGGAAGGGGACATCCCAGTCCTCTTCATCCGGCAAGGCAATATCGGTAACGTCAATGCGACTAGCGAAGAAGCCCAGCACTAATACCACATCATAGTAACAAATATCGCTATACTGTATACGTATCTCTATAACGTAAAGACTTGCTATAATTGGAATGTAACGCCTTAGTATACTTACTATCCTGACAGTACTTTAGATATATAGGGAGGTTACATTGCTGACGACTAGTTCCGTACTATATTATATCTACTATACTTTAATAAGCGTCGCTTATATACGTTCCAGTCACCTCTAGATAGTAAGGGTCCTAAGAAAGGTTTAGCGTTTAAGGTTATAAGAATAAACGTAATATCTATCGGCAAACAGCTTAACGAGGAATAGCATAAGTTAAGCAAGGTTAATAAGCAGGGTGTCGCAAACCTGTAACTCCACTCCCTGACGATACGTATACCAGGCAGGTCCACCACATCCTTAATCAACGAATTTGGATACAAGAGGGTGTTTAGTAACCAGATTAAGCGTCTTCGCCTGATGATTACTAGGGCCGAAATCTTAACAGTTTATATAAATAAAAACCAGGGTCAGCACTCTATAGATAATACTAACACAAAACCTATCAGCATCCCAGCGCTGATTTTATTAGTAAGGAACCTTTAGCGCATGGGATTGTTCTTAAAACCCGTTATCTATAAGCTAGATAAGACTCTTACTACCTAATTCAGTTACTTATTCAGTGCTAAGCAAAAAGTCAACCTAGCGTAATTTATTGCGTCGCAGACAACCATTCTGGAAAATCTTACCAACATCCCCGTAAATGCTAAGCTGGAATACGATAAAGATAATTGTTTAATTAAGTGTTTATAAAGTAAGCGTTTCGAGCTAATAAAGGCTAGACTTAAAGGATTATACAGCATTAAGTTATTGTTATTGCAGGCATATCCGTTTACTGGTATTAATAATAACCTAACCATCTTAAGTATAACACTTAATTACCTGGAGCTAGTTATATTAGACGATTTCGAAAAGGTGTTCGACAAGAGTATTAAGGACTCCCCGCGTTTCGACTATAAGAAGATAAAGAATAAGTATAGCTAGGCTCAGAATTGGGAAATTTGTAAAGGAACGAAATATCTTCTCCCCTATTAGATAATCAGTAAGTTACACATTATACCTATTAATATACTAATATAGTATTTTAATTAGTTTAATATTTAAAGCTAATTATAAAAGATACGTACGTTATATTTAACCTTTCTAATTCGCTAATCGGGTCCTAGTTTTATATAAATAAAGTCAGTACTAGTAAAACCTTCACGATAGCCTTAGTAGTGCTTATACACTACCACTAACTTATTAGAGAGAAGAAGGCAAGTAAGAAGATTAAAGCTAGACCTACCTTATACCTATACCCTACACCCCTAGTTATTTAGATATTTAATAAGCTACACTTAAATTTCCCCAAGTTAGAGCTCCACGTTTTCTATTAAAACATTACCTAGATTCCGTAAGATAACCCCTACTGCGCACAAACTTAGAGCACGTAGCAGATAGATAATAACCTTTATAATTACGCAAATAATACAGAAAACCCTAAAGTGGCGTTAGTCGTGTACATTTCAGCATATACCACCGTAGCCACTCGCTAGATGACTATAACTAAGCACAATGTAGACACGTTTAAGTACACTAAACGATAAGTGTATAATTAATGTGTAGTTTAGAAGTTAAGGATTTCTGCTACTCCTACAGGCCCGGTAACCCCTAGCCCTGAGGGTTCCGATGATACAGGATCTAGCAGCGAATCTAAAGACGATAGGGGTAATTTAGACATTGCAGTTAGCAGGCTTATTAAGGTAGATAACGAGAGTAATATCAATAACGATAGCGATAAGAAGTATATTAAGCAGTTAAGTAGCTTAATAAGAAATTTAGGGGTAATTATAGTAAGTATATCGAAGTAAACAGATATAGATCATTCCTTAACCGATACCCTAAGTAAGTACTAACTATATATCCCATCCTTACACCCCACCTTACCATAAAGTAAACCAGTTAGTATACGAATTTTAATATTTTAACTAGTTTACTTTCTAATCGCCTTATTATATCTACTAATATGTAACTAGTCTCACTATAATCCCCGTGTCAGAACGTTAGAAGTCTAAGATCTACTAAGTCTACTGCATTAATGCCTATATCACGAAAAGTAAGAAGTTTAAATTCCAGCTTATAATATGCGATGAAACTACTAATCTGTATAACTCCAACTCTTAGTACTAGTATCTTGTGCAGGTTATTCTAAAAGTGTCATAAGGTAGTGCGTCTGTAACTCCCACTTAAAACAAGATTACAGATTGGAAAGGTTTTAGCTTGATAATATAGGCTACTGTAGTAAAGATACTAGATATATTCTAGCCTAATCCAGACTTCCATTATATAAGTAATAAGCTAATATATAAGGAGGGGTCCGATATACTTATCACTAAGTATTATACTGATAAGAATAATATTATTATAAAGTTACGTAATATCTACTAGGAGTATAAGTAATATTAGTAGAAGCTGGTTCTTTTTTATTAAGATAATATCTAGGACTCTGGTAAAGCGGATATTGACCTTAACACTGAAGATATCTTAAAGGCAAATAATATATTCATTATTAACAGGGGAATGAACACTCCTGTAACCTTACTAAATAACTTAAAGTATTATCCTTAAGACAGACTGGGCCCTCTGGAAATTAACTTAACTCTCATCGGATATAGCAAGGATTACGACGCTGTTTATAACAATACCGATAAAATTCTAAGTAATATTACACTTGGGAAGATAGATTAGATTACTGATAATCACATCGACAGTAATCTTAAGAAAGGTAAAGAGAAGGATTTAGACCGGATTAATACGCTTGATATAGCGTTACTCCAGGCCACTACAGTGGAGGCCTAAAGTAAACACACATATATAATAATAATACGTAACAATCCTGTCTGTCAGCTAATAGAGGAGGAGATTTGAATAATTACCAATCCTAAAACCGTAAAAAAGGCGAAACGTGCATTGGAATCCACACTTGGTAAGGCCCTTAACCTGAGGTAACAGATAAAGGTTAACCTTAATAACCTAAGCTTAATAAAGTTTAATATTGATTTCGTCTAGTTGTTAATATATAACAGTATAGACAGTAGCATTAGCTATATGTACGTAATATTAAATAAGGATAATAACTATATCCCCCCTAGGGACTAACTTAGCTCCCTTTTTTTCATATGCTCTAAATTGCCGATTAAGTTGTACTGTCTCTAATAAGTGATGGAGATCTAATCTAAACCTAGTTAAGAAAACGCTAGAGTCCTAATTGTAATAAACAGCCCCATTATGTAACAGTAAGTAGACTATATCCTAATAAGGTTAGAATTAAACTAGCTAGTATATTATATAAGTATATTAACAGGTTTAATATCCCCTTAGCCAATTTAGATAGACAGATATACTAATAGCTAAATATAGGGAGGTTATTACTATATTTACTAAGGTAAACTTTAAAGTTAAGTCCATTCACTTAAGACTCTTAATAAATAAGCGTTAGGTTATTATAAAGTAATGGAATCAGGCCGATACCACGTTTAACATACTAGTATTGAACTTGTCGGTATCTAGCGCTGGACTCAACACACATTACTAATGTAATTATAGCATCGGAGCAGGGTTCGTATAGAACATAACGACCATTTAACAGTATATTAGTTAACTGTACTATATTAGATAGACAAAGCCTGTCCAGTAGTATCTCCCTATCGTTGTCAGTACTATCGATAAGTGGTTTATAAAGCACAGACTGTGTAAGGTACGTAAACCTAATATTAAACTAGTTAGTGTACTTATTAGCTATATTAACTAGTTTATTACTAGCTTAATTCTATGCTAATATGTATTAGTAGGTTAAAGAAATCAGCCCCTAGATGCTAGCAAAGGTCGAAGACCCAGTCCTGAAGTTATTATTTACATATAAGGTCACTAAACACAGTTTGACCATCCCAGTAAACTGGTTTGGTTAGGCAGTTAAGCTACCCTAATCCATCCGTAACTACTTGAGTGATAGAGCTTTGTTTATCAGCAGGATTTACTTGTCCATTATCTGCCTCCTAGGCTCCAGCCTACTAGAAGAGGGAAATAAAGGAGAGGACATTAATATTAATCTCGGAGCGTTCACGGTAAACCTAGTAAAAGTCACCAACATTAAAGACCTTATTAAGAATCAGTTTATCCTTTTATATATAAGTTTCCTGGGACCTGTTATTGTTAATATACACATCCGGGATAAGCTTAGTAAGGATGGAAACCCTATCGTCCGGGCTAATAGCACGTATATTATGGAATTAGGCTTCGATCCCGATACTATAACGTAAGAGACTGTCTTTAACGCCTTCCTAGAGATCAAGCGTAGAAGGATTTAACTTATAGAGAAGTACAGTTATCCTCCTATTAGCAAACCTAAGCGTGATCACACCCACTTTACTAACTACACTAGGCCCTTTAAGTACGTTATTTACAGAGAAGAGGATTTCGAGAAGGATGACGTTGATAAGGAGATAGAAAAGGTGGGAAAACGGGTAAACAATACGAAGAAAAGACTCAGATCAAAGACAGCGAAGAAGACGCCTACTAAGAGAAAAACAACAGATAATGGCAACCCTCCTCCCTCACAGCGCTGCCAGACTACTCAGGTTACGATAAGGAACTAAGGAACGGTACAGGGTAATAATAAGATTTAAATGGGTAAACGTTTTAAGAGTTGTTTACCTCCTCGTTAAATAACCTATACTTAAGCTGCTAGCTTAAGGTAGATTAGTAATAAGGTTTTCTCCTAACTCTGGATTCAGTATTAATACACACAGAATGTAATATAACTAGACTTTAAACCGCTTAGTTTAATAAATTACAGTATACTAAGTGGTTTAATGTTAGCAACCATGCCAAGTCTCAAAGACTTATAGTAATATAGTAGCTTATTATCACTACAGATAATAATAAATAATCAATATATCTAGTATACGTAACTTGCCCCGCATACCTTAATTGCTAGAACTAACCCGACCTAACAAGTACCTTACCAGAGCCGTTATAAGTATAACAGAAATAATACTTAACCCCAAACATATATAGTCATTATTCCACTATTATAATATCGCTATTATAATTCAGGTTACAGGTTAAAAAAGCTCTCCTTTATACTCTGTTTATCTCCTTTATGCTCTGTTTATCTCCTTTATACTCTGTTTCCCCATACACTATTATTACTCTGTTTGCCTATACACTCACTATTATTATACCACTTATTGTCATTATAGTCACCCGTTGTAATACACATACATTATATATATGTTTACCTATCATACAATGCTAGCCTGCTAGAGTAATATATAATCACGTTAACCCACTAGCATAGAAGCTCCTATTCCTTAAACATTTACAATGGCGACCTCTGTGATAACTCTTATATTATGGCATCAGGTAGTGCAGCACATATTAAGTCTCACTGGGAATCAGCCAGCTAGGCAGGTAATATATCCAATCTACTACACCCAGCTCGACATTATTAAGCTGAATATATTACCAGACAAAACTATTAAGCTACGTGCCGGAGTTGCTCTCTTCTACAGGCACATATTCTATGCTGACTGCTAGACATTTTACAATAGTTCTATTTCATCCCAGACCTACCCTAACTACCACGATAGTTTAGAGATTATCAGTTATAGTTATTTGTCTAAGCCTACAGTATTACCTGTCCGTATCACTGCAGTCGTTCCTACCTTAAAGGAAGTGCTAGATAACGCTGTCCCGTTAATAAAGCCACTACTGAACTATATCAGAGCCTCTAAGTACTATAAAGCTTACAGAGAAATTACTATTAACTACTTAATGGGATATCTAGTTCTGCTATTTAATAAGCCTAATAGTAAATGGAAGGAAGTCAGTTCTATGTTTAACGCTATTCGTGCCAATTCAGGCTATATCTAGGACTTCCAGCAGTTCCTACATACTTACAGGACTAAGCTACTAGCTAAGCAATCATAGGATTATACAAACTGTCATCCAGAGAAGGATAACTGTTATGTATACTTTTATCATTATTGTATACAGAACCCGATCTTAATTAAGCTTTTCAGTAATGGTAAGTCTCGTATACAGGAGATCACTGGAGAGGAAGTAGATAATAATAAATAAGGAAGGGGCTAGGTGTAGAGAGAAGATGTAAAGGAGGAAAAATGAAATTATTTTAAACTTATATAAAGGAAGTGTTGCAGACATCTTACAGACCTACAGGCTGTAGTTACATAGGCTAGCCAGGCCTCCATAAGAGGACCAAAGCCACGCACCTCTTTGAAGCTAAAGGACCCCCGGAATAATCATCATTATACCATACCTGTGACGACCCTACAGGCCGTCATCAGGGCCAGAGCGGCCCAACCAAGTCCCCGCGCAGGAAACAGTGCACACGGTGTTTTAGGCTGGACTAAGAGTGTAAAGACCTAAAGCCCCTACGAATAATCAGGAGTTGCTCAGTCTTAACGCCAGCGCTCAGCTACTGAGCACTCCTAAGGCTATTAAGCAGAGGGTGCTTAGTGATAGAGTGCTTAGTCCTTAAGTGAGTAAGTAAGCAACACTGAGCAAGGTACGAAGCACCTCTTAAATAACTAGTATAGATAGTCATCATTATGACCACAATAGCCGTGAGGGACTTCTAATTCCTCACACTAGTATTACATTATTCATTTATATCCTACTTTTCAGACTTACCTCTGTGCATTATAGTGACAGCGACCTATCGTGACATTGTACCCCTGTCTAGGAGTGCTAGTTTAATAAGCTGACTTCAGAACGCCCACTTAGTCTTTAGCGTCCTGTTATACGCTCTGTCTTAACCTGACTAGCCATTTAGGTCTGTGCTAGGTGCAGGTTATAATAATACTATGCCCTCTAATTTCCGTAACTGTTACACAGTAAGCTTACTAGCGCTAGACTTTAAGTCTGAAAGCTAGTAGGACTTTAGAGTCTGTAAGCCAGTACAGGCCCTCTAGCCTAGAGGCATTCCCGTCCTGACTCTTACAAGGTCTGAAGGCTGGAATCCCCTTTACATTCCAGAGCTACAGATCTAATATAAAGAATAAAAGTAAAGTGAAAGGATCTTTAAATAATAATAAATAAAATTACTAAAGCCGTTTCGATCGTCAGCCTTATAGACCTC
>Ga0247758_1001254_pt1 | contig 19661 bp, 4 predicted proteins | sample UWRJL156409C4_FD_180950 | JGI IMG/M metagenome (GOLD analysis project Ga0247758, IMG submission 180950) | Plant litter microbial communities from Arlington Agricultural Research Station in Wisconsin, United States - UWRJ-L156-409C-4 | ecosystem: Environmental > Terrestrial > Plant litter >...
AATATTTCACTAATTTGTAATACAGAACTTAAATCCGTTTTACGCTAACTATTTTAGTTAATTAGTTAAATATTCTTAAAAAGTGCAAGTTTTTCATTTTTTCACTTAAAACGCCCCACTTTAGAACCCTACCTAAGTAATAACCTAAAACAGCAATGACTCCACTTAAGCAATAACTCAAAGCAGTTTAACTTACGCACATACCAGGACCCCATATATACTCCACTTAAGCAATAACTTAAAACAGACAGATTCTCCACCTAAGTAATAACTAAACGCAGCCTAGTGCATGCACGTTCCACCAGCCCACTAGCCACCACCACTACCACAGTGTACTGGCTAACAGCCACAGACTCCCCACTTAAGTAATAACCAAACGAAGCCTAGTGCATGCATGTTCCACCAGCCCACTAGCCACCACCACTGCCACAGTGCACTGGTTAAAAGCCACAGACTCCCCACCTAAGTAAAAACCAAATGCAGCCTAGTGTATGCACGTTCCACCAGCCTATTAGCCACCACCACTGCTACAGTGCACTGGCCAAAAGCTACAGACTCCCTACCTAAGTAAAAACTAAACGCAGCTTAGTGTATACACATTCCACTAGCCTATTAGCCACTACCACTGCTACAGTGCACTGGCTAACAGTTACAGATTCCCCACCTACATAAAAACCAAATACACCTTTAGGTATGTATATTCTAACCCCATTATAACTAATATTAACATATATAACTATTATTAACATTAGTATATAACCACTATAGTACACCACTTTTATAAAACATTATTACTATTATTAATAACTATAATTATTATTATAATATATATAGAACTACCTTTTACAGTTTAATACTTTAAAAGGTGAGGGTTAATAAATTACAGCACTTTAAACCAGCTGGTTTATTATAGGGTATTTAAAGGAAAAAGAGTCTTTGAATATAAGCTAAACTAGTATATTAATTAAATAAAAGGTAAGTGTAGATTTTAAGATTCCTAACGTTTTACATAAAGTAGATATTAATCTTAAAAGGTCTTTTTCTCCAGTTAAGTTATAAATAACTTAAGAGCCGTAAAGGTAGTTAATATAAATTACGGAACATTAAGATTTAACTTATTAAGACTTTTAATAAAAGATGGGATTATTTTAATGATAATATGTATAAGGATTATAATAGGATGGTTAGTTTATATATATAGGAAGGTGTCTTTTTAATACAGGAAGGTTAAACGACCTTACAGGCCGTCACTTAAGCCGGTACCGCTTGATAAAACCCCTGTAGAAAGAATAGTGTAGGGAGGCAGCATATACGATGCTGTGTATTAAGCCAGGGGTGTAAAGACCTGAAGCCCTTATAACTAATTAGTTATTACTTAATCTTGGTAAACCTGCTTACTTACTAAGTATCTACAGGGTTATTGAGTAGGAGGTGCTTAGTAGTAGGGTGTTTAGTCCCTTGTTAAGTAGAACCTTATTAAGTAAGGTATGGAGTACCTTTTAGTTAACTAGTATAGATAGATATCATTGTGCTTAGGATGGTTATAAGGGACTCCTGGTTCCTCTCGCTAGTATTTAATTATTTATTTATGTCTTACTGTTTAGACTCACCTTTGTTTATTATAATAATAACGACTTATAGTGATATTAAACCCTTATTTAGGAGTGTTAGTTTAATAAGCTGTCTTTAGAACACCCACTTAGTCTTTAGCGTCTTGCCATACGTTTTGTCTTAACTTGTGCCAGTCCTTTTAAGGCCTGTAATAGGTGTAGGTTGTAATAGAAGGTTATTTCCTAATGTAATAAGGCCTTTTTATAATGTAAGAAGGCTTTTTCCTAATGGAAAAAGGTCTTTTTATAATGTAAGAAGGCCTTTTCCTAATGGAAAAAGGTCTTTTTATAATATAGGAAGGTGTAATATCGCCCGTTTAAAAGGACCTTTAAAAGGTAGCTTTATGATAGCCTTTATACTGTTTCCAGTGTGCCGAGCCTTAAGCACCTTAAGTTGCTAGGTGGCGTATTATCTGAGTTTAACATTTTAATACCCTTTAATATACACGTTATTATATCTCTCAGATTTATTTATTTTAAGTTAGATGCTTTTGCAGCATGATCTGGAAGTTTAATGGGTCTGTTTAGTAAACGCCATCACATCTTTTAGATTTATTCATTTTAAGTTAAATACTTTTATAACATGATCTAGAAGTCTAATAAGTCTGTTTAGTAAACGTTATTATATCTCTTAGATTTATTCATTCTAAGTTAGATGCTTTTATAGCATGATCTAAAAGTCCAGTAAGTCTGGGTCTGTTTAATACACGTTATTACATCTCTCAGATTTATTTATTTTAAGTTAGATACTTTTATAATATAATTTAGAAGTTTAGTAGGTCTATTTAATACACGTTATCACATCTTTTAGATTTATTTATTCTAAGTTAGATGCTTTTATAGTATAATCTGGAAGTTTAGTAGGTCTGGGTCTATTTAATGTATGTTATTGTATCTCTTAGATTTATTTATTCTAAGTCAGATGCTTTTATAGTATGATTTGGAAATTTAGTGGGTCTGTTTAATGTATGCTATTATATCTCTCAGATTTATTCATTTTAAGTTAGATGTTTTTACAGCATGATCTGGAAGTTTAGTGGGTCTGTTTAATACACGCCATTACATCTTTTAGATTTATTTATTTTAAGTTAGATGCTTTTATAGTATAATCTGGAAGTTTAATAGGTTTAGGTCTGTTTAATGTACGTTATTACATCTCTCAGATTTATTTATTTTAAGTTAGATGTTTTTACAGTATAATCTGGAAGTCTAATAAGTCTGTTTAGTGCACGTTAAATCCTCTTACTTTAATCCCTAAGAACGTTAAAGGTTTGGCCTTATTAGGGCCCTTATGTGTTACCTAGTAGACGTATTAGGGCTATTTTTTATTATTATATGTTTGGATTGGAATTCCTATATTAAGTAGCTGCTGGCCTTTAATAAACGTGCCTTAGATATCGTGGGTTAGGAACTGATTAAACTCCCTTAGGTAAGATTTATAAAGTTCTTAAAGCTTTTTACTGCTGTCTTTTACCTAAACTTTTCTTTTTCTGATAACTCCCGGGTTTTTAACTATCTAGACCTTATTGTTAAGGTTGTTACGCTGGTCCTTATCATACGTGTAAGATCTAGTAAAGACCTATTAATATAGGGCCACATATGTGACTCTTTAAGCCGCACCTATTAAGATTAAAGAACCCTACTACCCCTATTAAATATATAAAGAAACTATAATATCCTTTATATAATATATATCTTATTAAAGTAAGTCTTATATTAATAGAGAGGTAAGAGTATAAGGATTCTAATAATGTAAACCGTTTTATAAGTGGGTAATTATCTATGGCGTAATAGGCAGTTAAACCCTAAGTTTACCTAAATTATTATTATATTTATAATTCTTTAATAACTACACTTTAACGATTAGGCTAAAGGTTACATATTTTATATAAAAGAATACCCTGGTCCTCTTTAATCGCTTTATTTAATTTTTTAAGAGATCTGAAAAAAGGTGGTAATATGGTTTATAATAGAGGGAAAAAGTATGTATTTTATTATATAAATTATAAAGGTTTAATATGTAAATTAACTCCTCCTCCCGTCTGCATTTAAATATCCCTAAAACTAGTATATATTATAGATAATGTATAAAGAAGCTTTAATTAGAATTTGGATGTATTTGTATAGGAATTGTAAAAGTGTCACGTTATAGAACTTTATGACGTAAGTAGATGTTAGTGTTTAGGGCACTTTTTAGTGTGTGTATTAATAGTGTTAAGTAGAGCTTTATTAAAGTAATACTGTATGTATGTTATATATAAAGAGATATAAATAAAGGCTTTACACTATTAGTAAACTAGTTAGTTTATTAAAACGATTACTTTAACTAGTTTAATAACCACAGTTTATCAGATAGTTTTAAAAAAGGTAATAACGTAACATTATTAATCGTTACGATTATGAAAATACAGATAATGGACACCTTATTATTATCTGGAGTTAATGTTAAAGGATTGCCCTGGATCGATTATAAGGGGAAGAAGGTTTTCTGGAAAATATGAAAAGCTGTACATTAATAGATTACTGCTGTTAAAGAGTAATATGCTAGGCTGCTTTATTAGTAAGTTCACACGATTAATACCTATTGTTACGGCTAGTTTAATAATGTAACATGGTTTGTTTTAAGTTATATGCTATTAAGGAGGAAGTGAGAGTAGCTAGAAAAGAGTAAAACTGATGTAACGTGGTTAATTAGGTGAGGAGGTAACGTGAAGGTGTTCTTGTAAGATTATTAATTAATTACTAGTAATTAGCCCCTTTATAAATATAAATACAGACGATTAACCTAGCTATTAGTATTACTGTAGATAGTAGTCTTCCTTTGCTATGTGTGTTATTACTAACTCTGTTACTGCGTTTAACTGTTATTAATAATCTACTGTAAGGTTACTTTTAGTAACTATTTATTATACTTATTAAGAGAGATAATACTGGCGCGACTAGATTAATAGCACTGATATTAGATCCTGTCCTAGTTAGTCGCCTTTATATTAAGTCCCCACTGTTATAGTAACTTATGTATAACTAGTTTGGGTTTTCACTTACAGCGCTTATTATTGATAAAGAGGAGGGAGGGAGAGTAACGCCAGTGTAGTAACAGGTACGCTTCTTAAGTAACATACTTATTATATTATAACCTTTTTAACTAGACGTAATAGCTAGTATTAGCCACTTACCTATAATAACTATCTATTGTAATTACAGTATAAAAAGATATAAACTAGTTAACTTAAAATGTTATTAATAGTAACGATTAATATAAATAAGCTGGTGTTAGGGGGGGTAATTAAGGACCTTTTAGGGAAATATAGGTAGAAAAAACATACCTCTTAGAACTTAAAAAGCCTTTAAATAGCGGCTACTTTGATGACGTCTTCCCTGAGAACGCGTTATAAAACCTCTCCTGGTAGGTTATAAAGTGTAAGACTGTAAAGGTAGAACTTGCGGCGATATTATACGATTGGCTGTTGTTAAGTCCTGTTATACAGCTACTGGTTAGGGTTGGGGATAATAAGGACTTAAGGTGTTAGAAAAATAAAGAAGTTCTTAATGGTAAGAAAACCTTTAAACTAATTAGTAAAAAGGTGTTGTTAAAGGCGGCAGTAATCGGCTTTTATAATATCTGTTTAATAATAACAGGAAGCCGTAACAGCTTATAACTTAGTAACCTGTTATAACAGTAATACCTGTTAGCACTGCAGTCACTAACCCTCCTGCTAATAGTGGCTAGTATGTAAGATAACCGTAACTAAATGGAAGAAAGTGATGGCCTATTGTAACATTTATAACCTACCTTACTAGCTGCTGGTAACTAATATATAGGCAGGCTATTATTATCTACCTTATAACAGTCCCACCTTACCTAATGTATATTAGCCGGCATTTTTAATATCTGTAATATGATAGTAGGGGTAAGTATTAAGCTGCCCTACTTTTAACCTAGCTTACTTGCTTTTATCATTACCTGGTAATACTAACTCCCGTTTACACTACAGCCTCCCCCCTTACTGTTAGATAATCTTACATTATAAAGTAGTAATAGAGGTAAGGTTAGGAGCATCAGCTAAGCTAGTAGAGGTAGTGGAAGTGGCAGCTTATTAGGGGATAGTAAGAGCAGTAGTAGGTTATTACTATTTAGAGGTGATAAGGGTATATTATTTAGCCAGGATTGTAAGGGGGTATTAGAAGCCTAAAGTAACACTTTAGGGTCTTTATCGCTTTTATATCCCTTTACACTGTAAAGCAGTGGTGGTTATAGGGTTGGGAGCGTTAGCTAGGCTAGGAGTAGTAGCAGGCTATTACTATTTAGTAGTGAGGGTACGTTATCTAGCTAGGGTAGTAGGCAGTCATTATAAGTTTAAAACAGTATAATAGGGTTAATATTAGACTGTTAAGAACTGCTTTTACATGGTAATTAAGGTGAAAAGGTAGAGATTAATGTTAAGGATATAACTTACAGTAGCCTACCAGGATCACCTTACGCCTAGCTAGCTTATAAGAGGCCGTTTTACATGTTTTTAGTATAGTAGTTACGACAGCTCTTTACTTATACTGTTAAAGCATATAAGGTAGCTGCTAACCCCCTCTCCTTTAAGTATATAATACTTTATTAAGGTGAAAGAGTTTTACTAGATTACGGTTTGCTGGTAGACGTAACTGACAGGCTGTGGCAGCGATTAAGATTATTACTTACAGCTTAGGGGCAGCCTTAACAGGATAACCAGGACCCTACTGTAATGTTTATAATGGTAAAAGGGGGCCTAATATTAAACGTGCTTAATAATAGACGACTAGGCCTTATTAAATACCCTCCTGGTCTTGACTGCTGTGTTACTTTTAAAGGCCATAACAGCTAGAAGGATAAGGATGTGCCGATACGCCTTTATATGGCAGTACATTATAGCATTATAACCGTTACTACCCTCCTATCACTTATATCTTATAATATTAACAGTATATATGCGTTTAGGACGTTATTTACTGCTATCTGTTAGGGGATCCACTAGTACCTAAATAGGTATAATAATAAGAATATTATCACTAACGTTTATTTTAATATCCCTGTCCTAATAATACCAGACTTACCGTTAAAGGAATGGGTCCCTATACTATTATATTATATCTTATATTACAGCCTTAGGTAAGTGATAAGCTGGGATGTGATGGGTGTATATATATTCTTTCCCAAGTTATATAAGCGCTTTATTAATAAGAGGCTGTAAGTTAATGCTGTTATTAACAATTTAACCTGTAAGCTTATATTAACATTATTATTAGGTGAATAATATAGTTTATAGTTTGACGTTATATTAGCTCCTGTTATCCTTACAGCTATTTTAATACCTAACAAGAACAGTGTAATAGTTTATAATGTAAATATTACCTAACATATCTTATAAAGTTACTAAGTTGTAATATATCTTATATACGTACTAGGAGAAGCTAAGACAGCCTACCCCTAAGGTATAGCTACTAGAGAGGGTAGTAATAATGGCAAGGATTATAATATACCTTAAGGTATAAGGAGGATGTAATATATAAGGTTTACGTTAAGAGGGTAACACCTTAAAGCGCTAACTAATAATATCTAGGTAAATATTAAAGGTAACCTTAAATATCTTTCCCGTTTTAGGGATTTTATTATTTACATTACTTATAAGAACATTAAACTCCAGTTTATATTATTAGTTAACTATAAGGTAGTAATAGCAGGTAAAGGGTTTAAACCCACAGCTAATCAGTTCTTGGAGCATTAAGAGACTTACTTTAACTCCCGCTTCTTAAATAACGATAAGACGTTTATTAATTTAAGGAAGCAGATTACTACCGTATTAACTACCCTATTATATAATATAGTAGATAAGGTGGTAAAGACGTACCTATACCACACCTGTTACCTAGAGGTAATCCTTAAATCCTAAGAGGAGTGGATTAAAGAGTAGGTTACGTGGGACTTAGAAGATAGTGATTATAAGAACAGTAGTGGCCTAGGTAGTGAAAAGGAGGGCACACCCCTAAATAAAGAAGGTGAAGTTGCCAGTCCTTACTGTTATAGGGCCTTTACGTCCCCACCTAGGTCCCCTAAAGAGGGAGCTAATAGGGCTATTAACTAAGTAGCAGTTAGGGTAGAGTAAATAATAGCCTAAGGTAATGTATAATTTAATAATAATAAAGGTAAAGGTAAATAGGGGTGGTAGAAACGCTTAAGGAGACATTAAGGTGGTAAAGATAGTAGGGAAGATAAGGGACCTTCCAGCCCCTATACACCTAAGCTATTAGTAGCTTTCTACCTATAGGTTATAATTAGGGAGGCTGGCAGTATAACAGTAACCTTAGCGCTTAAGGGGGTAAAGATTAGTAGTGGGCTTATTTACTTATAATGGTATAACCTGTTTAAAGCCCCGTTTAACGTGTAGAAGGTTTACACCTTACAGCTACCCACTTATAAAAACCTAGCTATTAACCCCCTTTACGTCAGGTAACTTTAACAGATAGGTAAAGTTACTATTATCCACTAAGCCGCCCTTAAGAAGAGTTATTTATTTTTAAAGGTGTGTACCACCCTGAATATATAGGAGTGCCAGGGCCGCTTTTACAGTGTGTAAGAGGAGCACTGTATAATAATAACCCTCTTTTAAGAGATATATTAAGTCTAGGACACCCTTAATAATAATAACACTAATACACCTAATCTAATAGCAACTAACCACCCCCTTACCTAATTTATAATCCCTACCACCACTATATTTAACTTCCTCTATACCTAAATTAACCGCCACTACTTCCTGTTTAAGTACATCCTTAGCTAAACGGGCTTTATATTCTCACTTACTAACACAGTACTTATAATTATCACCTTATAATACCTTTATTATTATTATAGTAATAATAATATCTATAAGGAGCTGCTACTTTTTAAGGATAAGTAGATTTAAAGGGAGTAGATATCCTGTAATAAGTTAAAAGAAGATATACTAGCTAGTATTATTATTAGTTATACTATTACTTTTAATAAAGGTGTAACTGATCTAGATATACCTTAACTGGTAAAGAGGCATCAGATAAGGCTGGGGATGTATTATTTAATAATCCGCCACAGTTTTAAGTGGTAGTAGTAAGGTTTATTCTAATGGCCGTTTTAACGGTTTATAAGAGTAGTTACCTAAAGGCTCCTTATTAGTAACCTGTTACTCTATACTAAGTACCGTAAGCGGTGGTAAGTGGTTAAGGAGGTTTAGTATATCTAGGTGTGGTTGTTTTAGGCCCAGCTGTAGTATTAGGATAAGTAAATCAAGGGTAACGAAGTAGTAATAGCTATATAGATGGAGTATCTAATATGTCTAATACTTTACTAGTTTAACCAGGATGTCTGGGATAAGATAACCTACCAGAACGAGAATTTTAAGGAGTTAGTCCCTACTGTTAACCAGGGTCCTAACTGGAAGCCGCCGATATATTATTAAAGTGTTATATTTAGGAGGTTTTTTAATAAAAACGCGCCTTTAGAGAAGCCCTACCATCCCTACCTTATTTATAGTAATAAGGCCGGTATTACCAACCCCCAGGAGCTTATCTGCTTTCTCTTTAAGTAGCAGGACTAAAGGGCACAGAAGGTATGGTCGGTAAAGAACTACCAGGTAGTAATATAAAGGATATTTAACATATTTAACTATTTCCTTAGAGTAACAGTAACTGATAAGTGGTTTTAAGACCTTTATTATATTATCCTGCTTACCTGATAGATCTTACCTTACCTAATAGGAATGTTATTCTTCTCCTTTAATAAGAGTAATAAAAAGACCTTTAAGTTTAAATAAGTTATATAGTTCCCTTTAGCCATCCTTACATTTCCCCCTTCTTACATAAAGAGTAAAGGTAATCATATAACTAAGTAATTCCTTTCTGGCAGTATATGCCATTATAATAACGGAAGATAAGAGTTATATACAGCATTCCTTAGCAACAATCTTTAAAAAATCTTATAGAAGTTATACCGCTCCCTCAGTCCTAACAGTAACAGTATAAGCAGGCTATATCAGGGAGTAGATGATGTAGTTATACAGGACGGTAGCGACGAGGATAAGGAGGAGGAGGAGGAGGAGGAGGAGGAGGAGGATATGTAACAGGCTAGTAAGACTCTCAGCATGTTAAAACTACTAGACGTAACGGTATAGTTACAGGATATTAGAAACTACACCTAAGTGCTTAGTAAGGCTCGCCTTTAACTTTTATAACACAGCACGTTAACACTGGTGGTTAAGGTTAGTTTCCCACCTTAGATGCTAATATACGATGTTATTATAAAGTCGCCGTTAATAGATAAACTTAATATCTGGTTTAATAAACGTATGGCTCCCCTTATGTAACTAGCTGCACCGGTAGTAGCAGCATTTTAGATTTGAGTTAGATATAAGATATAATTAATAAATAAATTGTTATTATAAACTGTAAATGATAGTGGTGCTAACGTATTTAATATTTTTATATTTCATCTTCGATATCACCTAAAGTTTCTCCTTACTATAATGGCCTTCCTTACCATAATAAAGACCGATAATAATAGCCTAACCTAACGGTATTATAAAGCGCCATTATAAAGGAACCTTTATCTTTTACACATTATAAATAATGGTATAAATATAAAGTGGAACATTTAATAATTAAGTTTATAAACTAATAATTAACCACTCCGTTATATTAATTGTCACGTTTCTCACCAAACCTAAGTAATAGTGGACCCCTTTAAGTCAATTTGCTAGATGTGGTAACCCTGAGATATGTTTACTTTTCTAATCTAAATTAAACCAGGGGATGTGATAGGCTAACACCAGACCTATAATACCACCCACCACGTTAAGTAACACCACTTAGCCATGACGATCCAAGCGAATTACACTGTTAGAATTAAACAAATAAACGTACTAAATCTTTATTAAAAGTATAATATTGCAGATCTTACTATAGGTAAAGGCCGACCTGTTATATTACAGCATTTAGCTGCTTTATAAGGCGAAGCAGATGGTATTACCAGTTAATATTAGATTTAAGATATTATATTACCTGTAGTGAAACATGTAAAACACTATTTAAACTATTATAATTAATTAAGTTACTGCACCAGAACTGAATAAACTAATATATTAAACCTTTATTAAACATATAATATCACAGACCCCTTAGCCTGTAGTGATGTAAGTGTCGATTATGCCGGTAACTGAATAAACTGGAGTATTAGATCCCTATTAAACGTGTGGTATAGTAAACCCTACTAAAAGGTAAGAATCTGCTTTAAAGGTATACCAGTTTTTAAAGGTAACGATTAGACTAGTTAGTCTACCCACGGGTGTGAACTTTAAGCTGTGATTAAACTAGTTAGTCCACAGGTGTGAACTTTACTAGCCTTAAGGGTATAAATAATACCCTACCCCCACCTTATACAACTATTACACCTACCCCCTTAAAAAAAAACCATAAACTTCTAAAGAATAGACTAATAACCCTTATTAATATACCAATTTCTGTAAACTAACTGGTTTAATCTTTGCCCCTAACCTATTTTAATTAGCCTGGTTTACCAGAGCTTAGTTATTAATTAATTAGATTTTAACCTTACTAATCGTAACATTACACCTTACCAATTACAACCCTGCACCTTAATTCGCATCACCCCCACTAACCGTAACCATACCTTTAAAGGCCGCTAAAGCCAAAGCCAAGGGCAAAGGTAAGGTGACTGTTAGTATAAATACTGCTGATATAAAGGCCCAGAAATTAGCCAAACAGACGTTTATCAGTATAAATGTTAACCTTAAAGGAAGTAAGAAGACGGTATTCTTTTCAGTTTTAAAGGACATCACCACGATATAGCAGGGGTTTAAGCCGGCGATTTAGAGATACGACATAAATAATATACGGAATCACCCTTTATATAAGGTAATAGAGGCTAATAAAGAGAAAGGCTTTATTTATAAGTTGATGATTATACCCCACATTAGATTTTATAACATCTTAACTCTCACGTTATACCGCATAAAAGCGCCTGTATAGCATGTAAACGTTATATACAAGATGGTTAAGTATAAGTTTAAGTTTATCTCTTTAAACTTTTTAAAAGAGTACCTTAAGATCTAAGATAAGATGCTCCCTGGTTAGACATTTACGTATATGCTGGATGTTAACAGTTTTAAAAATGACAGAGACTTTACTACTATACTAGGGTATAAGGATAAGGTTAACTTAACTAAACACTTAGACCTTAAAGGTAAGTTACATATTAAACCAGTTAATATACTACTACCAGTATATTAACTGGTTTAATATTCACCACTCCTTAATATATTAATTAGTTTAATATTCACCACTCCCTAATAAACTAACTGGTTTAATATTTACCACTCCTTAATAAACTAACTGGTTTAATACTTAATGACGATTACTAACTATATATCTTTTAATTATAAACTACCTTAACTTCTAATGTTTCTTAAAACACAGCAATATGATATTTAAGAACAGTGATCTCTACAACAACCCCTTAGGTAAAGAATCGTTTCCCAGTAACCTGTATATTAGAAAAGTGTAGATAAACATCTATATAAATGTTTTAATTATGTTTAACTATCCTAAGGTTGGTAAAATCTTAAAGGCACTTACTAAAATAGAAGGGGACATCCCGGTCCTCTTTATCTGGCAAGGTGATATTAGTAACGTTAATGTAACTAGTGAAGAAGCCTAGTACTAATACCATATTATGGTGACGAATATCGCCATACTGTATATGTATCTCTGTAACGTGAAGACTTGCTATAATTAGAATGTAACGTCTTAGTACACTTACCATCCTGACGGTACTCCAGATATATAAGGAGGTTATATTACTAACAACTAGTTCTATACTATATTATATTTATTATACTTTAATAAGCGTCGTTTATACACGTTCTAATCACCTTTAGATGGTAAGGGTCTTAAGAAAGGTTTGGCGTTTAAGGTTATAAGAATAAGTGTGATATCTATTAGTAAATAGCTTAACGAGGAATAGCATAAGTTAAGTAAGGTTAATAAGTAGGGTGTTATAAACCTGTAACTTTACTCCCTAACGATGTGTATACTAGGTAAGTCCACCACGTCCCTAATTAATAAATTTAGATATAAAAGGGTGTTTAGTAACCAGATTAAGCGTTTTCACCTGATAATTACTGGGGCTGAAATCTTAGCAGTTTATATAAATAAAAACTAGGGTTGGCACTTTATAAACGACACTAATATAAAACCTATTAGTATCCTGGTGTTAATTTTGTTAATAAGGAACCTTTAGCGTATGGGATTATTCTTAGAACCTGTTATTTATAAGCCGGATAAGACCCTTATTACCTAGTTTAGTCACTTATTTAATGTTGAGTAAAAAGTTAACCTGGTGTAATTTATCGCGTTATAGACGATTATTCTGGAAAATCTTACTAATATCCCTGTAAATGCCGAGCTAGAATATAATAAAGATAATTATCTGATTAAGCATTTATAAAGTGAGCGTTTTAAGCTGATAAAGGCCAGATTTAAAGGATTATATAGTATTAAGTTATTATTATTACAGGTATATCTGTTCACCGGTGTTAATAATAACCTAACTATCCTAAGTATAACACTTAATCACCTAGAGTTAGTTACATTAGATGATTTTAAAAAGGTGTTTAATAAGAGTATTAAGGACTCCCTGTGTTTCGATTATAAAAAGATGAAGAATAAGTATGGCTAGGCTTAGAATTAGGAAATCTGTAAAGGAATAAAACATCTTCTCCCTTATTAAATGATTAATAAGTCACATATTATACCTGTTAGTGTATTAATATAGTATTTTAACTGGTTTAATACTTAAAGCTGATTATAAAAGATGCATATGTTATGTTTAACCTTTCTAATTTACTAATTAGGTCCTGGTTTTATATAAATAAGGTTAGTACTGGTAAAACCTTTACAATGGCCTTAATAGTGCTTATATATTATTACTAACTTATTAAAGAGAAGAAGGCGGGTAAGAAGATTAAGGTTAAACCTACCTTATACTTATACCTTACACCCCTAGTTATTTAGATATTTAATAAGCTGTACCTGAATTTCCCTAAGTTAGAGCTTTACGTTTTCTATTAAAATATTACCTAAATTCTGTAAGATAACCCCCGCTGTGCGTGAACTTAAAGCATGTAGTAGATGGACGATAACCTTTATAGTTATGTAAATGATATAGAAAACCTTAAAGTGGTGCTAGTTGTATATATTTCGGCATATATTACTATGGCCGCTTACTGGATAATTACAACTAAGCACGATGTAGACACGTTTAAGTATACTAGACGATAGGTGCACGATTAATATGTGGTTTAGAAGTTAAGGATCTCTACTGCTCCTACAGGCCTAGTAACCCCTAACCCTAAGGGTTCTGATAATACAGGATCTGGTAGCGAATCTGAGGATAACGGGGGTGATTTGGACATTACAGCTGGCAGGCTTATTAAGGCAGATAATAAAAGTGATATTAACGACAATAGTGATAAGAAGTACACTAAGTAGTTAAGTAAGCTTAATAAGAAATTTAAAGGTAATTATAGTAAGTACATTAAAGTAAACAGATACGGATTATTCCTTAACTGATACCCTAAGTAAGTATTAACTATATATCCCATCCTTACACCCCACCTTACTATAAAGTAAACCAGTTAGTATACGAATTTTAATATTTTAACTAATTTACTTTTTAATTACCTTATTATATCCATTAATATGTAACTAATCTTATTATAATCCCTATATTAGAACGTTAAAAGTTTAAGATCTACTAGGTTTGCTGTATTAATACTTATATTATAAAAAGTAAGAAGTTTAAATTCCAGCTTATAATATACGACGAAGCCACTAATCTACATAACTCTAACTCTTAATACTGGCGTCTTATATAAGTTATCCTAAAAGTGTTATAGGGTGGTATATCTGTAACTCCTACTTAAAATAAGATTATAGATTAGAAAGGTTTCAGCCTGATAATATAGGCTACTGTAGTAAAGATACTGGATATATTCCAGCCTAATCCAGACTTCCATTATATAAGTAACGAGCTAATATATAAAGAGGGGTTTAACATACTTATTATTAAGTATTATACTAATAAGAACGATACTGTTATAAAGTTACGTAATATCCACTAAGAGTATAAGTGGTATTAGTAGAAGCTAGTTCTTTTTTACTAAGATAATATCCGGGACTCTGGTAAGGCAGATATCAACCTTAACGTTAAAGATATCTTAAAGGTGAATAATATATTTATTATTAATAGGGGAATAAACACTCTTATAACCCTATTAAATAACTTAAAGTATTATCCTTAGGACAGACTAGGCCCTCTGGAAATTAACTTAACTCTTATTAAATATAGTAAGGATTACGACACTATTTGCGATAATATTAATAAAATTCTAAGTAATGTTACACTTAGGGAGATAGATCAGATTACCGACGATTATATTAATAATAATCTTAAGAAAGGTAAAGAGAAAGATCTAAACCAGACTAATACGCTTAATATAATGTTACTCTAGGCCGCTATAGTGGAGGCCTAGAGTAAACACGTATATATAATAATAATACGTAACAATCCCGTCTGTCAGCTGACAGAGGAGGAGATTTAAATAATCACTAATCCTAAAACTGTAAAAAAGGTAAAACGTGTATCTAAATCCACACTTAACAGGGCCCTTAACCTAAGGTAACAGATAAAGGTTAACCTTAATGGCCTAGGCTTAACGAAGCTTAATATTAATTTCGTCCAGTTATTAATATATAACAGCACAAATGGTGGTATTAATTACACGTACGTAACATTAAATAAGGACAATAGCCATATCCCCCCTGGGGACCGATTTAACTCCCTTTTTTTCGTATGCTTTAAGTTACTAATTAAGTCGTACTGTCTTTAATAAGTGATGGAGATCTAATCTAAACCTAGTTAAGAAAACGCCAGAGTCTTAATTGTAATAAACAGCCCTATTATATAATAGTAAGTGGACCACATCTTAATAAGGTTAGAATTAAACTAGCTGGTATACTGTATAAGTATATTAACAGGTTTAATATCCCCTTAGCTAATTTAGACAGATAGATATACTAATAATTAAATATAAGAAGGTTACTACTATATTTGCTAAGGTGAACTTTAAAGTTAAGTCCATTCACTTAAAACTCTTAATAAACGAGTGTTAAGCTATTATAGAGTAATGGAATTAGGCTAACACTGTATTTAATATACTGGTATTAAACTTATTAATATCTAGTGCTGGACTTAACGTATATTACTAATGTAACTATAATATTAGAGCAGGGTTTGTATAGAATATAATAACTATCTAACAGTACATTAGTTAACTATACCGTATTAGATAGATAAAGCCCGTCTAGTAGTATCTCCCCATTATTATCAGTATTATTAACAAGTGGTTTATAAAGCGTAGATTATGTAAGGTACGTAAACCTAACATTAAACTAGTTGGTGTATTTATTAACTATACTAGCTGGTTTATTATTAGCCTGATTTTATGCTAATATATATTAGTAGGTTAAAGAAATCAGCCCTTAGATGCTGGTAAAGGTTAAAGACCTGGTCCTAAAGTTATTATTTATATATAAGGTTACTAAACACAGCTTAACTATCCTAGTGAACCGGTTCGGTTAAGTAGTTAAGCCACCCTAATCTATCTGCAACTACTTAAGTAACAGAGCTTTATTTATTAGTAGGATTTACTTATTTATTATCCGCCTCTTAAGCTCTGGCTTATTAGAAGAGGGAAACGAGGGAGAGGATATTAATATTAATCTCAGAGCGTTTACGGTAAACCTAATAAAGGTCACTAACGTTAAAGACCTTATTAAAAATCAGCTTATCCTTTTATATATAAGTTTCCTGGGACCCGTTATCGTCGATATACATATCCGGGATAAGCTTAGTAAGGATAGAAACCCTATTATCCAGGCTAATAATACGCGTGTTATAAAATTAGGTTTCGATCCTGATACTATAATGTAGGAGACTGTCTTTAACACCTTCCTGGAGATTAAGCGTAAAAGGATTTAACTTATAAAGAAGTATAGTTATCCTTTTATCAGCAAACCTAAGTGTGATTACACCTATTTTACTAACTGTGCCAGGCCCCTTAAACACGTTATTTATAGAGAAGAGGATTTTGAGAAGGATGACGTTAATAAGGAGATGGAAAAGGTGGGAAAGTAGGTGAACAGTACGAAGAAGAGACTTAGATCAAAGACAGCAAAGAAGACGCCTATTAAGAGAAAGATAACGGACGATGGTAACCCTCCTCCCTTACAGCGCCGCCAGACTACTTAGGTTACGATAAGGAATTAAGGAACGGTGTAGGGTGATAATGAGATCTGAATGGGTGAACGTTTTAGGAGTTATTTACCTCCTTATTAAATAACCTATATTTAAGCTGTTAGTTTAGGGTAGATTAGTAATGAGGTTTTCTCCTAACTCTGGATTTAGTATTAATATATATAAAATGTAATATAACTAGACTTTAAACCGCTTAGTTTAATAAATTACAGTATATTAAGTGGTTTAATATTAGTAACTATGCTAAGTCTTAAAGACTTATAGTAATATAGTGGCCTATTATCGCTGCAGATGATGATAAATAATTAACATATTTAATATATATAACTTGCCCTATATACCTTAATTATTAGAATTAACCTGACTTAATAAGCACCTTACTAGAGCCGTTATAAGTATGATAGAAATAGTATTTAACCTTAAATATGTGTAGTTATTATTTCACTATTATAATATCGCTATTGTAATTTAGGTTACAGGTTAAAAAAGCTCTCCTTTATGCTCTGTTTGTCTCCTTTATACTCTGTTTCCCCATACACTATTATTGCTCTGTTTGCCTATACACTTACTGTTATTATACCACTTATTATTATTATAGTCACCCGCTGTAACACATATATATTATATATATGTTTGCTTATTATATAATACCAGCCTGTTAGAGTAGTATATAATCACGTTAACCTACTGGCATAGAAGCTCTTATTCCTTAAACATTTATAATAGCGACCTTTGTGATAACTTTTATGTTATGGCATTAGGTAATGCAGTATATATTAAGTCTTACTGGGAATTAGCTAGCTGGGCAGGTAATATATCTAATCTGTTACACCTAGCTTAACATTATTAGGCTGAATACATTACTGGACGAAATTATTAAGCTGTGTGCCGGGGTTGCTCTCTTCTACAGGCACATATTCTATGCTGACTGCTAGATATTTTACAGTAGTTCTGTTTTATCCTAGACCTGCCCTAGCTGCCGTGATAGTTTGGAGATTATCGGTTATGGTTGTTTATCTAAGCCTGTAGTATTACCTGTCTGTATCACTATAGTCGTTCCTACCTTGAAGGAAGTGTTAAATAACGCTGTCCTGTTAATAAAGCCGCTACTGAATTATATTAGAGCCTCTGAGTACTGTGGAGCTTGCAGAGAAATTACTATTGATTATTTGATGGGATGTCTGGTTCTGCTATTTAATGAGCCTGATAGTGAATGGAAGGAAGTTAGTTTTATATTTGACGCTATTTATGCCAATTCAGGCTATATCCAGGACTTCCAGCAATTCCTGCGTACTTATAGGACTAAGCTATTAACTAAGTAATTATGGGATTATATAAACTGTTATCTAGAGAAGGATAACTATTATATATACTTTTATCATTATTATATGTGGAACCTGATCTTGATTAAGCTTTTTAGTAATGGTGAGTCTTGTATACGGGAGATCACTAGAGAGGAAGTGGATGATAATAAATAAGGAAGGGGCTAGGTGTAGAGAGAAGATGTAAAGGAGGAAAAATGAAATTATTTTAAACTTATATAAAGGAAGTGTCGCAGACATCTTACAGACCTACAGGCTGTAGTTACGTAGGCCAGCCAGGCCTCTATAAGAGGATTAAAGCCACGCACCTCTTTGAAGCTAAAAGACCCCCGGAATAATCATTATTATACCATACCTGTGATGACCTTACAGGCCGTCATTAGGGCCGGAGCGGCCCGACCAAGTCCCCGCGCAGGAAACAGTGCACACGGTGTTTTAGGCTGGACTAAGAGTGTAAAGACCTAAAGCCCTTATGAATAATCAGGAGTTACTTAATCTTAGCGCTAGCGCTTAGCTACTGAGCACTCTTAAGGCTACTGAGTAAAGGGTGTTTAGTGATAGAGTGTTTAGTCCTTAAGTGAGTAAGTAAGTAACACTAAGTAAGGTACGAAGCACCTTTTAGATAACTAGTATAAATAGTTATTATTGTGACTATAATGGCTGTAAGGGACTTTTAGTTCCTTACACTAGTATTACATTATTCATTTATATCCTACTTTTCAGACTCACCTTTATGTATTATAGTGATAGCGACCTATTGTGACATTGTACCCCTGTCTAGGAGTGTTAGTTTAATAAGCTGACTTTAAAACGCCCATTTAATCTTTAGCGTCCTGTTATATACTCTGTCTTAACCTGACTAGCCATTTAGGTCTGTGCTAGGTGCAGGTTATAATAATACTATACCTTTTAATTTCTGTAACTGTTACACAGTAAGCTTACTAGCGTTAGACTTTAAGTCTGAAAGTTAGTAGGACTTTAAAGTCTGTAAGCCAGTATAGGCCCTTTAGCTTAGAGGTATTCCCGTCCTGACTCCTATAAGGTCTGAAGGCTGGAATCCCCTCTACATTCCAGAGCTATAGATTTAATATAAAGAATAAAAGTAGAGTGAAAGGATCTTTAAATAATAATAAATAAAATTACTAAAGCCGTTTCGATCGTCAGCCTTATAAACCTCCGCTACGCTCTGGTATAAGGCCTCCTCTCTTAACTCTTAGTAATTTTATTTATTATTATACTTATATTAAAGTAATGTTAATAATAGAATTGCTTTAAAGAGAAAGTGCTTTAAGATTAAGAAAAATAATACTAAGTTAAGTATTAAAAACTAATAAG
>Ga0247758_1001257_pt1 | contig 19637 bp, 13 predicted proteins | sample UWRJL156409C4_FD_180950 | JGI IMG/M metagenome (GOLD analysis project Ga0247758, IMG submission 180950) | Plant litter microbial communities from Arlington Agricultural Research Station in Wisconsin, United States - UWRJ-L156-409C-4 | ecosystem: Environmental > Terrestrial > Plant litter >...
TATTTTTCTTAATCTTAAAGCACTTTCTCTTTAAAGCAATTCTATTATTAACATTACTTTAATATAAGTATAATAATAAATAAAATTACTAAGAGTTGAGAGAGGAGGCCTTATACCAGAGCGTAACGGAGGTCTATAAGGCTGACGATCGAAACGGCTTTAGTAATTTTATTTATTATTATTTAAAGATCCTTTCACTTTACTTTTATTCTTTATATTAGATCTGTAGCTCTGGAATGTAGAGGGGATTCCAGCCTTCAGACCTTGTAAGAGTCAGGACGGGAATGCCTCTAAGCTAGAGGGCCTGTACTGGCTTACAGACTCTAAAGTCCTACTAGCTTTCAGACTTAAAGTCTAGCGCTAGTAAGCTTACTGTGTAACAGTTACAGAAATTAAAGGGCATAGTATTATTATAACCTGCACCTAGCACAGACCTGAATAGTTAGTCAGGTTAAAACAGAGCGTATAGCAGGACGCTAAAGACTAAATAGGCGTTCTAAAGTCAGCTTGTTAAACTAGCACTCCTAGACGGGGGTATAATGTCACGATAGGTCACTGTCACTATAATGCACAGAGGTGAGTCTGAAAAGTAGGACACAAATGAATAATGTAATACTAATGTAAGGAACTAAAAGTCCCTCACAGCCATTATAGTCACAATAATAACTATCTATACTAGTTATCTAAAAGGTACTTCGTACCTTGCTCAGTGTTACTTACTTGCTCACTTAAGGACTAAGCACTCCATCACTAAGCACCCTCTGCTCAATAGCCTTAAGAGTGCTCAGTAGCTAAGCGCTAGCACCAAGACTAAGCAACTCCTGATTATTCGTAAGGGCTTCAGGTCTTTACACTCTTAGTCCAGCCCAAAACACCGTATGCACTGTTTCCTACGCGGGGACTTAGTCAGGCCGCTCCAGCCCTAATAACAGCCTATAGGGTCGTCACAGGTATAGTATAATGATGATTATTCCAGGAGTCCTCTAGCTTCAAAGAGGTACGTAACTTTAATCCTCTTATAAAGGCCTGGCTAGCCCACGTAACTACAGCCTGTAAGTCTGTAAGATGTCTACAACACTTCCTTTATATAAGTTTAAAATAATTTCATTTTTCCTCCTTTACATCTTCTCTCTACACCTAGCCCCTTCCTTATTTATTATCATCCACTTCCTCTCCAGTAATCTCCCATATACAAGACTCACCACTACTGAAAAGCTCAATCAAGATCGGGTTCCGCATACAATAATAATAAAAGTATACATAACAGTTATCCTTCTCTAGATAACAATTTATACAATCCTATAATTACTTAGCTAGTAGCTCAGTCCTGTAAGTACGCAGGAACTGCTAAAAGTCCTAGATATAGCCTGAATTAGCACAAATAGCGTCAAATACAGAACTGACTTCCTTCCATTCACCATCAGGCTTATTAAATAGCAGAACCAGACATCCCATCAAGTAATTAATAGCAATTTCTCTACAAGCTCCACAGTACTCAGAGGCTCCAACATAGTTTAGTAACAGCTTTATTAACAGGACAGCGTTATCTAGCACTTCCTTTAAGGTAAGAACAACTACAGTGATACGGACAGGTAATACTGCAAGCTTAGACAAACAACCATAACTGATAATCTCCAAACTATTATAGTAATTAGGGCAGGTCTGGGATGAAATAAAACTACTGTAAAATGTCCAGCAGTCAGCACAGAATATATACCCGCAGAAGAGAGCAACCCCGGCACGCAGCTTAATAGTTTTATCCAGTAATATATTCAGCCCAATAATATCAAGCTAGGTATAGCAGATTAAACATACTACCTGCCCAGCTAGCTAATTCCCAGTGAGACTTAATATATACTACACTACCTAATGCCATAACATAAAAGTTATCACAGAAGTCGCCATTGTAAATGTTCAAGGAATGGGAGCTTCTATGCCAGTGGGTCAACGTGATTATATACTACTCCAGCAGGCTGGCATTGTATAATAGGTAAACATATACACAATATACGTGTGTTACAGCAGGTGACTATAATGACAATAAGTAGTATAATAACAGTAAGTGTATAAGCAAACAGAGCAATAATAATACATAGGGAAACAGAGCACAAAGGAGACAAACAGAGCACAAAGGAGACAAACAGAGCACAAAAGAGACAAACAGAGCACAAAAGAGAGCTTTTTCAACTTATAACCCGAACTACAATGGCGATATTATAATAGTGGAACAATAACTACACATGTTTAAGGTCAAGTACTATTTCTATCATACTCACAACGGCTCTAGCAAGGTGCTTATTAGGTCAGGTTAGTTCTAGCAATTAAGGTACACAGAGCAAGTTACGTATACTAAATATGTTAATTATTTATCATTATCTACAGCGATAATAAGCCACTATATTACTATAAGTCTTTAAGACTTAACATAGTTACTAACATTAAACCACTTAGTATACTGTAATTTATTAAACCAAACGGTTTAAAGTCTAATTATATCACATTCTATATATATTAATACTAAATCTAGAGTTAAGAGAAAACCTCATTACTAATCTACCCTAAGCTAGCAGCTTAAGCACAGGTTATTTAACAAGGAGGTAAACAACTCCTAAAACATTTACCCATTCAGATCTCATCATCACCCTACACCGTTCCTTAATTCCTTATCGTAGCCCGAGTAATCTGGCAGCGCTGCGAGGGAGAAGGGTTACTATCGTCCGTTATCTTTCTCTTAGTAGGCGTCTTCTTCACTATCTTTAATCTAAGTCTCTTCTTCGTACTGTTCACCCGCTTTCCCACCTTTTCTATCTCCTTATTAACGTCATCCTTCTCAAAATCCTCTTCTCTGTAAATAACGTGCTTAAAGGGCTTAACACAGTTAGTAAAGTAAGCGTGATTACACTTAGGTTTACTAATAGGAAGATAACTGTACTTCTCTATAAGTTAAATCCTTTTACGCTCGATCTCCAGGAAGGCATTAAAGACAGTCTCCCACGTTATAATATCGGGATCGAAGCCTAATTCTATAATACGTGTGCTATTAGCCCAGATAATAGGGTTTCTATCCTTACTAAGTTTATCTTAGATATATATATTGACGATAACAGGTCTTAGGAAACTTATATACAGAAGGATAAGCTGATTCTTAACAAGGTCTTCGATATCGGTAACCTTTATTAAGTCTACTGTAAACGCTCCAAGACTAGTGTTAATATCCTCTCCCTCGTTTCTCTCTTCTAGTAAGCCGGAGCCTAGGAGGCAGATAATAGATAAGTAGATCTTGCTGATAAATAAAGCTCTATCACTTAAGTAATCGCAGATAGATTAAGGTAGCTTAACCGCCTAACTAAACTGGTTTATTAAGATAGTTAAGCTGTATTTAGTAACCTTGTATGTAAATAACAACTTCAGGACTGGGTCTTTAACCTTTACCAGTATCCAGGGGCTGATTTCTTTAACCTACTAATATATATTAATATAGAATCAGGCTAATAGTAAACTAGTTAGTATAGCTAATAAGTACACCAACTAGTCTAATATTAGGTTTACGTACCTTACGCAGTCTGCGCTCTATAAACCACTTATTAATAGTACTGATAACGATAGGGAGATACCACTAAATGGGCTTCGTCTATCTAATACGGTACAGTTAACTAATGTACTGTTAAATAGTCACTATATTCTATACAAACCCTGCTCCAATGCCATAGTTGCATTAGTAATATGCGTTAAGTCCAGCGCTAGATACCAACAAGTTCAATACTAGTATATCAAACACAGTATCGGCCTAATTCCATTACTCTATAATAACTTAACGCTTATTTATTAAAAGTCTTAAGTAAATAAACTTAACTTTAAAGTTCACCTTAATAAACATAGCAGTAACCTTCCTATATTTAGCTATTAGTATATCTGTCTGTCTAAATCGGCTGGGGGGATATTAAACCTGTTAATATACTTATACAGTATACCAGCTAGTTTAATTCTAACCTTATTAGGATGCAGTCTACTTACTATTATATAATAAGGCTGTTTATTACAATTAAGACTCTAGCGTTTTCTTAGCCAGGTTTAGATCGGATCTCCATCACTTATTAGAGACAGTACGACTTAATTAGCAACTTAGAGTATACGAAAAAGAGGGAGCTAAGTCAGTCCCTAGGGGGGATATGGCTATCGTCCTTATTTAATGTTACGTACATATAGCTAATACTACCGTCTGTACTATTATACATTAATAACTGGACAAAATCAACACTAAACTTCATTAAGCCTAAGCTATTAAGGTTAACCTTCATCTATTACCTTAGGTTAAAGGCCCTGCTAAGTGTGGATTCCGATACACGTTTCACCTTTTTTACAGTCTTAAGATCAGTAATCGTTTAAATCTCCTCCTCCGTCAGCTGACAAACAGGATTATCGCGTATCATCATCATATATACGTGTTTGCTCTAGGCCTCCACTGTAGCAGCCCAGAGCAACGCTATATTAAGCGTATTAATCCAGTCCAGATCTTTCTCTTTACCTTTCTTAAGATTACTATTAATATAATTATTAGCAATCTAATCTATCTCCCCAAACGTAACATTACTTAGAATTTTATCAGTATTATCGCAAATAATATTGTAATCCTTACCATATCTAATAAGAGTTAAGTTAATTTCTAAAGGGCTTAGTCTGTCTTAAGGATAATACTTTAAGTTATTTAATAAAGTTACAGGAGTATTTATTCCCCTATTAATAATAAATATATTATTCGCCTTTAAGATATCTTTGGTGTTAAGGTCGATATCCACCTTACTAGAGTCCCAGATATTATCTTAGCAAAAAGGAACCAGCTTCCACTAATACTACTTATACTCCTAGTAAATGCTACGTAACTCTATAACAGTATTGTTTTTATCAGTATAATACTTAGTAATAAGTATATTAGACCCCTCCTCGTATATTAGCTTATTACTTATATAATAGAAGTCCAGATTAAACTAGAATATATCTAGTATCTTTACTACAGTAACCTATATTATCAAGCTAAAACCTTTTTAATCTGTAATCTTATTTTAAACGGGAGTTGCAAACATATTACCCTATGACACTTTTAAGATAACCTGCATAAGACATTAGCACTAAAAGTTGGAGTTACGCAGATTAGTAGCTTTGTCACATATTATAAGCTAGAATTTAAACTTCTTACTTTTCGTAATATAAGTATTAATACGGTAGACCTAGTAGATCTTAAACTTCTAGCGTTCTAATATAGGGATTATAATAAGACTAGTTATATATTAGTAGATATAATAAAGTGATCGGAAAGTAAACTAATTAGAATATTAAAATTCGTATACTAACTAGTTTACTTTATAGTAAGGTAAGGTGTAAGGATAGGATATGCAGTTAGTACTTACTCAGGGTATTAGTTAAGAAATGATCCGTATCTGTTTACTTTAATATACTTACTATAATTACTCCTAAATTTCTTATTAAACTTACTTAACTGCTTAATGTACTTCTTATCACCATTGTTGTCGATATCACTTTTATTATCTGCCTTAGCAAGCCTACTAACTGTAATATCCAAATCACCCCCATCGTCCTCAGATTCGCTACTAGATCCTATATTATCAGAACCCTCAGGGCCAGGGGTTACCGGGCCTGTGGGAGTAGTAGAGATCCTTAACTTCTAAACTACATATTAGTTATATACCTATCGTCCAGCATACTTAAACGTATCTACATTGTACTTAATTGTAGTCATCTAGTAAGCAGCTATAGTAATATATACCGAAATGTATATAACTAACACCACTTTAGGGTTTTCTATATCATTTACGTAACTACAAAGGTTATCATCTATCTACTACGTACTTTAAGTTCACATGTAGTAAAGGTTATCTTACAGAATCTAAGTAATGTTTTAATAAAAAACGCAGAGCTTTAACTTAAGGAAATTCAGGTACAGCTCATTAAATATCTAAATAATTAGGGGTGTAGGGTATAAGTATAAGGTAGGTTTAGCCTTAATCTTCTTACCCGCCTTCTTCTCTCTAACAAGTTAGTGGTAATGTATAAGCACTGCTAAAGCCATCATAAAGGTTTTACTAATACTAACCTCGTTTATACAGAACCAGGACCCAATTAGCGAATTAGAAAGGTTAAATATAACGTACGTATCTTTTATAATCAGCTTTAAGTATTAAACTAATTGGAATACTATGTTAATACACTAATAAGTATAATATGTAACTTACCAATTATCTAATAAGGGAGAAGATATTTCGTTCCTTTACAGATTTCCCAATTCTAAGCCTAGCTATACTTATTCTTCATCTTCTTATAGTTAAAACGCAAAGAGTCCTCAATACTCTTGTTAAACACCTTTTCAAAATCGTCTAATATAACCAGCTCCAGGTAATCAAATGTTATACTTAAGATAGTTAAGTTATTATTAACGCCAGTAAACAGATATACCTGCGATAACAACAACTTAATACTATATAATCCTTTAAGTCTAGCCTTTATCAGCTTAAAACGCTCACTTTATAAACGTTTAATCAGATAATTATCTTCATTGTATTCTAACTTAGCATTTACAGGGATATCAGCAAGATTTTCCAGAATAGTCGTCTGCGACATAATAAATTACACTAAGTTAACTTTTTACTTAATACTAAATAAGTAACTAAACTAAGTAGTAAGGGTCTTATCCAGCTTATAAATAACAGGTTCCAAGAATAATCCCATACGCCAAAGGTTCCTTACTAACAAAATCAGCGCTAGGATGCTAACAGGTTCTATATCAGTATCATCTGCAGAGTGCCAACCCTGGTTTTTATTTATATAAACTGTTAAGATTTCGGCCCCAGCAATCATTAGGTAAAGACGCTTAATCTAGTTATTAAACACCCTCTTATATCCAAATTCGTTAATTAGGGATACAGTAGACCTACCTAGTATACGTATCGTTAGGAAGTGAAGTTACAGGTTTACGATACCCTGCTTGTTAACCTCGCTCAACTCGTGCTGTTCCTCGTTAAGCTGTTTACCAATAGATATCACGCTTATTCTCATAACCTTAAATGCTAAACCTTTCTTAAGACCCTTACCATCTAAAGGTAACTAGAACATATATAAGTAACGCTTATTAAAGTATAGTAGATATAATACAGTACAGAACCAGTCGTTAACAACGTAACCTCCCCATATATCCAAAGTACTGTCAGGATAACAAGTGTACCAAAGCGTTACATTCCGATCATAACAAGTCTTCACGTTACAGAGATATATATACAGTATAGCAATATTCGTCACTATAATGTGGTATTAGTGCTAGGCTTCTTCACTAATTGTATTAACATCACCGATATCACCTTACCGGATGAAGAGGACCAGGATATCCCCTTCCATTTTAGCAAGTGCCTTTAAGATTTTACCAACCTTAGGATAGTTGAACATGATTGGAACATTCGTGTAGATATCTATCCACACCTTTCTAATATACAGGTTACCGGGAAACGATTCTCTGCCCGAGGGGTCGTTATAGAGATTACCGTTCTTAAATGTCATGTTGCCGTGTTTCAAGAAACACCAGAAGCCAAGGTAGTCCGCAACTAGAAGATACATAGTTAGCAATTATTATTAAGTATTAAACCAGTTAGTTTATTAAGGAGTAGTGAATATTAAACTAATTAGTTTATTAAGGAGTGGTGAATATTAAACTAGTTAGTTTATTAGGGAGTGGTGAATATTAAACTAGTTAGTTTATTAGGGAGTAGTAAATATTAAACTAATTGGTTTATTAGGGAGTAGTGAATATTAAACCAGTTAGTTTATTAGGGAGTGGTAAATATTAAACCAGTTAGTTTATTAGGGAGTGGTAAATATTAAACCAGTTAGTTTATTAAAGAGTGGTGAATATTAAACCAGTTAGTTTATTAAGGAGTGGTGAATATTAAACCAGTTAGTTTATTAAGGAGTAGTGAATATTAAACCAGTTAGTATACTAGCAGCAGTATACCAACTAGTTTAATATGTAACTTACCTTTAAGGTTTAAGTGTTTAGTTAAGTTAACCTTATCCTTGTACCCTAGTACGGCAGTGAAGTCTCCGTCATTTCTAAAGCTATTAACATCTAGCACGTACGTAAATGTCTGACTAGGGAGCATCTTATCCTAGATCTTAAGGTACTCCTTTAAGAAATTCAAGGAGATAAACTTAAACTCGTGCTTAACTATCTTGTATGTAACGTTTACGTGCCATATAGGCACCTTTATACAGTATAACGTAAGAGCTAAGATGTTATAGAATCTAACGTAAGGCATAATTATAGACTTATAGATAAAGCCTTTCTCTCTGCTAGCCTCCACTACCCTATATAAAGGGTGATTCCACATGTTATTTATATCGTATCTTTAGATCGCTAGCTTAAACCCCTACTATATTGTAATAATGTCCTTCAAGACTGAAAAGAATACTGTCTTCTTACTTCCTTTAAGGTTGACATTCGTGCTGATAAATGTCTGTTTGGCTAATTTCTAAGCCTTTATATCAGCAGCATTTATACTGGTAGTCGCCTTACCTTTGCCCTTAGCTTTGGCTCTAGCGGCCTTTGGAGGTATGGTCGTGGTTGGTGGGGGTGATGCGAATTAAGGTGCGGGGTTGTGATTAGTAAGGTGCAGTGTCGTAATCGGTGAGGTTAAAGTCTGGTTAATTAATAACTGAGCTCTAGTAAACCAGGTTAATTAAAATAGGTTGGGGGTAGAGATTAAACCAGTTAGTCTATGGAAATCGGTATACTAATAAGGGTTGTTAATCTATTCTCTGGAAGTTTATGGTTTTTTTTAGGGGGGGTAGGCGTAATAGTCGTATAAGGTGGGGGTAGAGTACTATTTATACCCTCAGGGCTAGCAAAGTTTACACCTGTAGACTAACTGGTTTAATTACAGCTTAAAGTTCACACTTATAGGTAGACTAACTGGTCTAATCGTTACCTCTAAAAACTGGTATACTTCTAAAGCAGATTCTTACCTTTCAGTAAGGTTTACCATACTACACGTTTAGTAAGGATCTAATGCTCCAGTTTATTCGGTTACCAGTATAATCGACACTTACATTACCACAGGCTAAGGGGTTTGTGATGTCATATATTTAATAAAGGTTCAGTATATCAGTTTATTCAGTTCCAGCGCAGCAACTTAATCGGTTATGATAGTTTAAATAATGTTTCACGTGTTTCGCTGCGGGCGATATAGTATCTTAGGTTTAGTGTTAATTAGTAATACCATCTACTTTACCTTACGGAGCAGCTAAATACTACAATACAACAGGTCAGCCTTTACCTACAGTAAGATCTGTAACGCCATACTTTTAGTAGAGATTTAGTACGTTTACTCGTTCAATTCCAGCAGTGTAATTCACTTAGATCGTTATAGCCGAGTAGTGTTACTCGGCATGGTGGGCAGTATCACAGGTCTAGTGTTAGCCCATCACATCCCCTAGCTCAATTCAGACTGGAAAAGTAGATATGTCTTAGGGTTGCCACATCCAGCAAATTAACTTAAAGGGGTCCACCATTACCTAGGTTTAGCGAGAAACGCGACAATTAATATGACGGAGCGGTTAGTTATTAGTTTATAAACTTAATTACTAAGTGTTCCACTCTATATTTATACTATTATTTATAACGTGTGAAAGATAAAGGTTCCTTTATGGTAACGCTTTATAGTACTATTAAGTTAAGTTATTATTATCGGTCTTTATTATAATAAGGAAGGCCATTATAGTAAGGAGAAACTTCAGGCGATATCGAAGATGAAACATAAGAATATTAAGTACGTTAGCACCACTATCATTTGCAGTTCACAATAACAATTTATTTATCAATTATATCTCATATTCAACTCAAATCTAAGGTACTGCTACTACCAGTGCAGCTAATTACATAAGGGGAGCCATACGTTTATTAAACCAGATATTAAGTTCATCTATCGACAGCGACTTTACAATAATATTATACGTTAGCATCTAAAGCAGGAAACTAACCTCAACCACCGGTATTAGCACACCGTGTTATAAGAGTTAGAGGCAAGCCTTACCAAGCACCCAGGTGTAGCTTCTAATATCCCGTAGCCATGCCATTACGTCTAGCAGTTTTAGTATACTAAGAGTCTTACCAGCCCGTTACACATCCTCCTCCTCCTCCTCCTCCTCCTCCTCCTCCTCCTTATCCTCATCGCTGCCGTCCTGTATAGCTACATTATCTGCTCCCTGATATAGCCCGCTCATACCGTTACCGTTAGGACCGAGGGAGCGGTACAACTTCTGTAAGATTTTTTAGAGATTGTTGCTAAAGAACGCTGCATATAGCTCTTATCTTCCGTTATTATAATAGTATATACTATTAGAAAGGAATTACTTAGTTATATAATTACCCTTCCCCTTTATGTGAGAAAGGGGAAATGTAAGGATAGCTAAAGGGAACTATATAACCTGTCTAAACTTAAAGGTCCTTTTATTACTCTTGCTGAAGGAGAAGAATAACGTTCCTGTCAGGTAAGGTAGGATCTATTAAGTAAGCAGGATAATGTAGCAGAGGTCTTAAAACCACTTATTAGCTATTACTACTTTAAGGAAATAGTTAAGTATATTAAATATCCTTTATATTACCACCTAGTAATTCTTCACTAACTATACCTTCTATACCCTTTAGTCCCGCCACTTAAAGAGAAAGCAGATAAGCTCCTAGGGGTTAGTAATGCCGGCCTTATTACTACAAATAAAGTGGAGATAGTAAGGCTTCTCTAAGGGCGCGTTCTTATTAAAGAACCTCTTAAATATAACACTTTAGCAATATATTGGCAGCTTCCGGTTAGGACCCTAGTTAACGGTAAGGATTAGCTCTTTAAAGTTCTCGTTCTAATAGGTCATCTCGTCCCAGATATCCTGGTTAAACTGGCAGAGCACTAGATATATCAGATATTCCATCCACACAGCCACCGCTACTTCGTTACCCTTAATTTACTTATCTTAATACTACAGCTAGGCCTAAAGTAACCGCACCTAGATGTACTGAACCTCTTTAACCGCTTACTACTACCTGCAGTACTTAACATAAAGTAACAGGTTACTAATAAAGAGCCTTTAGGTAATTACTTTTATAAACCATTAAAACGGCTACTAGAATAAACCTTGCCACCACTACCTAAAACCGTAACGGACTATTAAACAATATATCCCTAGCCTTATCTAACACCTCTCTACTAGCTAAGGTATATCCAAGTCAGCTACACCCCTATTAAGAGCAACAGCACAACTAATAATAATACTAACTAGCACATCTTCTTCTAACTTATTACGGGATATCTACTCCCTTTAAGTCCACTTATCCCCAAAAAGCAGCAGCTCCTTATAGATACTATTACTGTTATAATAGTAGTAAAGGTATCGTAAGGCAATAATTATAAGTACTGTGTTAGCAAGTGAGAATATAAGGCCCGTTCAGCTAAGGATATACTTAAATAGGAAGTAGTGGCAGTTAATCTAAACACAGAGGAAGTTAAGCACGGTAGTGGTAAAGATTGCGAACTAGGTAAGGGGGCAGTTAACTGCCGTTAGATTAAGCGCATTAACGTCGTTATTATTAAGGGTATCCTAAACCTAGTATATCTCCCGGAAGAGGGTTATTATTATGCAGTGCTCCTCTCACATGCCGTAAGAGCGGCCCTAACACTCCTGCATATTCAGGGCAGCATATGCCTTTAAGAGCAGGTAGCTTTTCTTAAAGGTAGCTTAATAGATAATAGTAGCTTTACTTACTTATTAGAGCTACTTAATATAAAGGGAGTTAATAATTAGGTTCTTATAAGTAAGTAGCTATAAGGCGTAAACCTTCTACATATCGAACGGGGCTTTAGATAGGTTATACTACTATAAGTAGATAAGCCTACTGCTAATCTTTACCCCCCCAGGCGCCAAAGTTACCGTCATACTGCCAGCCTCCCCAGTCATAGCCTATAAGTAGAAAGCTACCAGCAGCTTAAGTGTACAGGGGCTAGGAGGTCCTTTATCTTCCCTGCTATCTTTATTACCTTAATGTCTCTTTAAGCACTTCCACTACCCCTACCTGCCTTTACCTCCGTTATTATTAAACTGTACATTACTTTAAGTTATCATTCACTCTACCCTAGCTACTACCTAATTAATAGCCCCATCAGCTCCCTCTCTAGGGGACCTAAGTAAAAACGTAAAGGCCCTGTAGCAGTAAGGACTGGTAATTTCACTTTCTTCGTTTAGGGATATACCCTCCTTTTCACTACCTAGGCCGCTACTGTTCTTATAATTACTGTCTTTTAAGTCCCATATAACCTACTCTTTAATCCACTCCTCCTGGGATTTAAAGATTACCTCTAAGTAACAGGTACAGTATAGGTACGTCTCTGCTACCTTATCCACTACATTATATAATAGGGCAGTTAGCATAGTAGTAGTCTACTTCCCTAAATTAACGAACGTCTTATTATCGTTTAGGAAGCGGGAGTTAAAGTAAATCTCCTAATACTTTAAGAACTGATTAGCTGTAAGTTTAAACCTTTTACCTATTACTGCTACTTTATAATTAACTAATAATATAAACTAAAGTTTAGTGTTCTTATAAGTAATATAGATAATAAAGTCCTTAAAGTAGAAAAGACACTTAAAGTTACCCTTAATATTTACCCAGATACTATTAGTCAGCGCCCTAAGGTATTACCCTCCTAACGTAAGCCTTACATACTGTATCCTCCCTATACCTTAAAGTATATTATAATCTTTACCGTTACTACTGCCCTTTTCAGTAACTGTACCTTAAGGGCAGGCTGTCCTAGCTTCTCCCAGTACGTATATAAGATATACTGCAGCCTAGCGACTTTATAGGATATACTAGGTAATATTTACATTATAAACCATTATACCGTTCTTATTAAGTATTAAAGTAGCTGTAAGGATAGTAAGAGCTAATACAGCGTTAAATTATAAATTATACTGTTCGCTTAATAATAATGTTAGTATAAGCTTACGGGCTAGATTATTAATAATAATATTAGCTTACAGCCTCTTGTTAATAAGGCGCTTATATAACCTAGGAAAGAATATATACATACCTATTACATCCCAGCCTATCACTTACCTAAAGCTATAATATGGGATGTAATATAACGGTACAGAGACCTATTCCTCTAATAATAAGTCTAGCATCATTAGAATAGGGATACTAAAATAAACGTTAATAATAATATTCTTATTATTATACCTGTCTGGGTACTAGCAGATCCCCTAACAGACAGCAGTAAGTGACGTCCTAAACACATATATACTATCGATATCGTAAGATATAAGTGACAGGAGGGTAGTAACAGTTATAATACTGTAATATACTGCTATATAAAAGCATATCAGTACGTTCTTATCCTTCCAGCTGTTATAACCTTTAAAAGTAATACAGCAGTTAAGACTAAGAGGGTATTTAGTAAGGCTTAGTCGTCTACTGTTAAGTACATTTAATATTAAGCCCCCTTCTGCTACTATAAACATTACAGTAAGGTCCTAATTATCCTGCTAAGGCTGCCCCTAAGCTGTAGGCGATAGTCTTAGTTACTATTATAGCTTATTAGTTACGTCTACTAGCAAACCGTAATCTAGTAAGACTCTTTCACTTTAATAAAGTGTTATATACTTAAAGGAGAGGGGGTTAGCAGCTGCCTCGTATACTTTAGCAGTATAAGTAGAGAGCTGTTATAACTGCTATGCTAAGAACACGTAAAACAGCCTCCTGTAAGCTGGCTAAGCGTAAGGTGATCCTAGTGGGCTGTTATAGGTTATATCCTTAACGTTAGCCTCCACCTCTTCACTCTAGTTACTGTGTAAAGGCAGTTCTTAACAGTTTAGTATTAACTTTACCGCGCTGCTTTAGACTTGTGATAACTACCTGCAGCCCTAGCTGGATAACGTACCCTTACCGCTAAATAGTAATAACCTGTTACTACTCCTAGCCTAGCTAACGCTCCCAACCTTATAACCGTTACTACTTTACAGTGTAAAGGGATATAGAAGCGATAAAAACCCTAAAGCGTTACTTCAAGCTTCTAATACTCCCCTGTAGTCCTAGTTAAATAGTGTACCCTTATCACCTCTAAATGGTAATAGCCTACTGTTACTCCTGCTATCCCCTAGTAAGCTGCCACTTCCACTACCTCTACTAGCCTAACTGATGCTCCTAACCCTACCTCTGTTACTACTTTATAATATAAGATTATCTAGCAGTAAAGGGGGAGGCTATAATGTAAATAGGAGTTAATATTACTAAGTGGTGATAAGAGCAGGTAAACTGGGTTAAAAATAGGGTAACCTAGTGCTTACCCTTGCCATTATATTACGGATATCAAAAGTACTAGCTAATATACGTTAAGCAGGGTAGGACTGTTATAAGGTAGATAATAACAGCCTGCCTATATATTAGTTACCAACAGCTAGTAAGGTAAGCTACGAATGTTACAATAGGCTATCGCTTTCTTCCGTTTGGTTACGGTTATCTTACATGCTGGCTACTGTCAGCAAGAGGGTTAGTAACTGTAATACTAATAGGTGTTACTATTATAGCAGGTTACTAAGTTATAAGCTGTTACAGCTTCCTGTTATTATTAAACGGATATTATAAGAGCTGATTACTACCGCTTTTAACAACGCTTTTTTACTAGTTAGTTTAAGGGTTTTCTTACTACTGAGAACTTCTTTATTTTTCTAGCACCCCAGGTCCTTATTATCCCCAACCCCAACTAGCAGCTATATAGTAGGACTTAACGACAGCCAATTATATAATATCGTTATAAGTTCTACCTTTACAGTCTTACACTCTATGACCTGCTAGGAGAGGTTTTAGCATGTTTTTAAGGAAGACGTTATTAAAGTGGCTGCTATTTAAAAGCTCTTTAAGTTCTAGGAGGTATATCTCTTCTACCTATATTTTCCCAGAAGGTCCTTAGTTACCCCTTTTAACACCAGCTTATTTGTATTAATTATTATTATTAGTAACATTTTAGGTTAACTGGTTCGTATCTTCTTATACTGTAATTATAATAGATAGTTATCGTAAGTAGGTAGTTAGTGCTAGTTATTACGTTTAATTAAAGAGGTTATAATGTAATGAGTATGTTACTTAGGAAGTGTACCTGTTACTATATTGGCGTTACTCTCCCTCCCTCCTTTTCATTAATAGTAAGCGCTGTAAGTGAAAACCTAAACTAATCGTATATAGGTTACTGTAGTGGTGGGGACTTAATATAGGGGCGACTAACTAGGACAGGATCTGGTATTAGTGCTGTTAGTCTAGTTATACTAGTATTATCTCTCTTAATAAGTATAGTGAATAGTTGTTAAAAGTAGCCTTACAGTAAGTTGTTAATAGCAGTTAGACGCGGTAGCGGAGTTAGTAGTAGCGCGTGTAGTAGAGGAAGACTGCTATCTGCAGCAATGCTAGTAACTAAGTTAGTCGTCTATATTTGTATTTATAGGGGGGCTGGTTGCTAATAGTTAATTAATAGTCTTACAGGAACGCCTTCACGTTGCCTCCTCGCCTAGTTAACCACGTTACGTCGGTTTTACTCTCTTCTAGCTGCTCTCGCTTCCTCCTCAGTAACGTATAACTTAAGATAAACTATATTACATTACTAAGCTAACTGTAGTGATAAGTGTTAGTCATATAAACTTGCTGATGGAGCAGCCTAGTATATTGCTCTTTAATAGTAATAATCTGTTAGTATATAGCTTTTCGCGTTTTCTGGAAAACCTTCTTCCCCTTATAGTCGATCCAGAGCGATCTTTTAACATTAGCTCCGGATAATAATAGGGTGTCTATCGTCTGTGTTTTCGTGGTTATAACGATTAATAGTGTTACATTATTACCTTTTTTAAGACTATCTAATAAGCTATAGTTACTAAACTAGTTAAAGCAGTCGTTTTAGTAAACTAACTAGTTTACTAATAGTGTAAAGCCTTTATCTATATCTCTCTATATATAATATACGTACAGTGTTACTTTAATAGAGCTCTGCTTAGTGCTGTTAATGTGCATACTGAAAGGTGCCCTAAACACTAATATCTGCTTACGTCGTAAAGTTCTATAACATAACACTTTTGCAATTCCTGTGTAAATGCATTTAAATTTTAGTTAAAGCTTCTTTATGCATTATCTATAATATGTACTAGTTTTAAAGATATTTAAATGCAGATAAGAAGAGGAGTTAATTTATATGTTAAACCTCTATAATTTATATAATAAAATACATACTTTTTCCCTCTATTATAAACTATACTACCACCTTTTTTCAGATCTTTTAGAAAATTAAATAAAGCGATTAAAGAGGACTAGGGTATTCTTCTATATAAAATATACAACCTTTAGCCTAATCGTTAAAGTGTAGTTATTAAAGAATTGTAAATATAGTAATAATTTAGGTAAACTTAGGGTTTAACTACCTGTTACGCTACAGATGATTACCCACTTATAAAACAGTTTACATTATTAGAATCCTCGTACTCTTACCTCTTTATTAATATAAGACTTACTTTAGTAAGATATATATTATATAGAAGATATTATAATTTCTCTATATATTTAGTAAGAGTAACGGGGTTCTTTAATCTTAGTGGGTGCAGCTTAAAGAGTCACGTGCGTGGCCCTATATTAGTAAGTCTTTGCTAGATCTTATACGTATAATAAAGACCAGCGTAATAACCTTAACGACAAGGTCTAGATAGTCAAAAACCCAGGAGCTATTAGAAAAAGAAAAGTCTAAGTAAAAGACGGTAGTAAAAAGCTTTAAAAACTTCGTAAATCTTACCTAAGGGAGTCTAATTAGTTCCTGACCTATAATATCTAAGGCACGTTTATTAAAGGCCAGCAGCTACTTAATATAAGAATTCTAATCTAAATATATAATAATAAGAAGTAACCTTAATACGTCTGCTAGGTGACGCATAAAGGCCCTAATAAGGCTAAGCCTTTAGCGTTCTTAGGGATTAAAGTAAGAGGATTTAACATGTACTAAACAGACCTACTAGATTTTCAGATTATACTGTAAAAATATTTAACTTAGAATAAATAAATCTAAAAGATACAATGGCGTGTATCAAACAGACCTAAACCTACTGGACTTCTAGATCATACTGTAAAAGCATCTGACTTAAAATGAATGAATTTAAGAGATACGATAGTGTATATTAAACAGACCTAGACCCACTAGACTTCCAGATCATACTGTAAAAGCATCTGACTTGGAATGAATAAATCTGAGAGATATGATGGCGTTTACTAAATAGACTTACTAGACTTCTAGATTATGCTGTAAAAGCATCTAACTTAAAATGAATAAATCTAAGAGATATAATAACGTGCGTATTAAAGGGTATTAAAGTGTTAAACTCGGATAATACGTTACCTGGCAACTTAAGGTGCTTAAGGCTCGGTATACTAGAAGCAGTATAAGGGCTATTATAAAGCTACTTTTTAAAAGTCCTTTCTAACAGGCGATATTACACCTTCCTATATTATAAAAAGACCTTTTTCTATTAGGAAAAGGTCTTCTTACATTATAAAAAGGCCTTTTTCCGTTAGGAAAAGGTCTTCTTACATTATGAAAAGGCCTTTTTCTGTTAGGAAAAGGTCTTCTTGCATTATAAAAAGACCTTTTTCCGTTGGGAAAAGGCCTTCTTATATTATGAAAAGACTTTTTTCCGTTAGGAAAAGGCTTTCTTGCATTATGAAAAGACCTTTTTCCGTTAGGAAAAGGCCTTCTTATATTATGAAAAGACCTTGTTATATTAAGAAATAACCTTCTATTACAACCTGTACTTATTATAAACCTCGAGAGGACTAGTACAGGTTAAGACAGAACGTATAGCAGGACGCTAAAGACTAAATAGATGTTCTAAAGACGGCTTATTAAGCTAGCACTCTTAGACGGGGGTTTAATGTTACTGTAAGTCGTTATTACTATAATAAACAAAGGTGAGTTTAAACAGTAAGATATAAATAAATAATTGAATACTAGTGAGAGGAACTAGGAGTCCTTTACGGCTATCCTAAGCACGATAATGTCTATCTATACTAGCTAACTAAAAGGTACTCTATACCTTACTCAGTAAAGTTCTACTTAGTAAGGGACTAAGCACCTTACTACTAAGTACCTCTTACTCAGTAACCTTATAGATGTTTAGTAAGTAAGCAGGTTTGCTAAGACTAAGTAATAACTGATTAGTTATAGGGGTTTTAGGTCTTTGCACCCCTAGCTTAGTGCGTAACATTGTGTGTGCTGCCTCCCTATACTGTTCTTTCTACAGGGGTTTTGTTAGGCGGTGCTGGCTTAAGTAACAGTCTGTAAGGTCGTCTAACCTTCCTGTATTAGGAAGACACCTTCCTATATATATAAACTAACCATCCCATTATAATCTTTATATATATTATCATTAGAATAATCCTATCTTTTATTAAAAGTCTTAATAAGTTAAATCTTAGTGTTCCGTAATCTATATTAACTGCCTTTGCGGCTTTTGAGTTATTTATAACTTAGCTGGAGAAGAAGACTTTTTAAGATTAATATCTGCTTTATGTGAAACGTTAGGAATCTTAGAATCTGCACTTACCTTTTGTTTAACTAATATACTAGTTTAGCTTGTATTTAAAGACTCTTTTTCCTTTAAATGCCTTATAGTAAACCAGCTGGTTTAAAGTGCTGTAGTTTATTAACCCTTACCTTTTAAAGTATTAAATTATAAAAGGTACTTTTATATATATTATAATAATAATTATAGTTATTAGTAGTAGTAATAATGTTTTATAAAAGTGGTGTATTATAGTGGTTATATACTGATGTTAATAGTAGTTATATATGTTAGTATTAGTTATAATAGGGTTAGAATATGTATACCTAAAGGTGTATTTAGTTTTTGTGTAAGTAGGGAATCTGTAGCTGTTAGCCAGTGTACTGTAGCAGTGGTAGTAGCTAATAGGCTAGTGGAACGTATATATATTAAGCTGCGTTTGGTTTTTACTTAAGTAGGGAGTCTGTAGCTTTTAGCCAGTGCACTGTAGCAGTGGTGGTAGCTAGTAGGCTGGTGGAACGTGCATGCACTGGGCTGCATTTGGTTTTTGCTTAGGTGGGGAGTCTATGGCTTTTGGCCAGTGCACTGTGGCAGTAGTGGTGGCTAGTGGGCTGGTGGAACGTGCATACACTAAGCTTCGTTTAGTTATTACTTAGGTGGGGAGTCTGTAGCTGTTAGCCAGTGCACTGTGGCAGTGGTGGTGGCTAGTGGGCTGGTGGAACGTGCATGCACTAAGCTGCGTTTAGTTATTACTTAGGTGGAGAATCTATCTGTTTTAGGTTATTGCTTAAGTGGAGTATATGTGGGGTCCTGGTATATACGTAAGTTAAACTGCTTTGAGTTATTACTTAGGTGGAGTCATTACTGTTTTAGGTTATTGCTTAGGTAGGGTTCTAAAGTGGGGCGTTTTAAGTGAAAAAATGAAAAACTTGCACTTTTTAAGAATATTTAACTAATTAACTAAAATAGTTAGCGTAAAACGGATTTAAGTTCTGTATTACAAATTA
>Ga0247758_1001260_pt1 | contig 19621 bp, 20 predicted proteins | sample UWRJL156409C4_FD_180950 | JGI IMG/M metagenome (GOLD analysis project Ga0247758, IMG submission 180950) | Plant litter microbial communities from Arlington Agricultural Research Station in Wisconsin, United States - UWRJ-L156-409C-4 | ecosystem: Environmental > Terrestrial > Plant litter >...
CAATATCCACCATAAAGGTGAGACGTCTAGACCGTTGGCGTCGTAGTTGAAGAAGACTGTACTGAGTATTGACTGGATGTAGTGTGGTGTGAGAATTCTGTTGTGTGTGGGGGGGAGAGAGGGAGAGGGAGGGAAGAGGGAGGGAGAGGGAGGGAAAGAGGAAGAGGAAAAATGAAGAGGAGGGGGAGGGAGGGCTTTGTAGGAAGGGTATGTAGGAGGAAGGACATGGAGAGGAAGGCGGCTTGAAAAGAAGCGTGCTCGGTAGGGGGCACTTAGGACGAACGGGGCTTGTGAGGAAAGAAGGAACGGAGGAAGAGTAGAAGGGGGAGACGGGCGCCGGAGGGGATAGGTTAGAAGGAGAGACGGGGAATAATTAGGGAGAGGGCAGAGCGGGAGAAAAAAAAAATCTATCGTACGCAGACAAATGTCCCGGGGAGGAATACGGCGGTGACGGTGGCGAGCGTGAACATGGAGACGCTGTCGCGCTGTGATTGCAGGGCGATCTTCTGGTTGAGTTGGTTGTCCCGCTGTGCGGCGAGGTGGTGCATCTGATGATAGGGGGTCAGTGATTCTCCTGAAGTATCGTGCCAGGCAGGGAGGGAGTGATGGGGTGTTGCGGAAGATCAAGTAGGTAGAGAGAAGTAGGCAGAGAGGAACGAGACCACCTACTAGGTTGATGCGGATCGCAGTGCGTTCGAGATAGGTGTCAACCCATCGGTTCCAGAAGTGACAGGAATCCTCTAAATCGCGGAGACCTTCAGAGGGAAGAAGCTGGTTGGGAATTGATGCTGCAGTACATGGTGCGGACGCAGTGCCTGTACCGTCGGACCTAGCAATGCATTTCAAGTGTCCAATATGCTCGGCGATTTCTCGAAGGTCCTTGCGGATGGTATACCAGTTTACCGCCAGTTGGTGCAGCTGTGTTGCGAGCGTATCGTAACTCGCGTCGTCCAGGCTCTTGTCTCGCTTTTCCTACAGTTATCCGAGTTGTTAGTATCAGATGAAGCCGCGGTGTGGTCTATAAACGCCTCAGGTACCTACAATCCTCAAAAGAACCGCCCGTTCGTTTCTTATCGCCACACGATAAGACTCCAGGACGCTCTCCACGATCAACATGTCAATGAATAGCGGCATGCCAGTTGGAGATTCGGGCTTGTCGATGGCTTTCCAGATGGTATCTTGCAGTCCAGGCGGGAAGTTGACGCAGAAGTACGTGGTGGTTTGCCCGTTGGTAATGCGCTCTGTGAATGAGTGGGTTGAGTTTCTTCCCCAGATCCAGAATCCATATTGCAGAGCTGCAGAGTGTCAGTTGTCTGCCAGTTCAGGTGCTTGGGCGGCTGTGCTCATACAAGAGGCTGGAGAGTTTTCTTGCCGCAATGAGGATGTGGTTGGGAAGATGGTCCATGTATCGCACTCGTATATCTTGGCCAAAAAACTCGCTGTCATTCCGCCGTTACTGTGAAGTAACTTCATAGTTTCCGAGTGGAAGTGGACGTGCAATTGGTCGTGAGCTGCTGTCCCGTTGACGAAGCTGTTGGAGGTGGTTGAGTATAGCAGAGAGAATGGAGAACGATATGGTAACAAACTCACAAGAGTCTCACAGTCCAAGACTGCGTTTTCGGCGCATTCTTCGGTTTGAAGTATTCTTCCAGCTTCTGATAGACAAGGTTTTCTTGCTCTGTACTGTGTCAGCAGCATGTTTGGCCGGGGGAGACAGGACAGGCAATACTGAACGGTCTTCCCTGTTGACCAACCTCGACAACAGACACCCCGCCCGGGTGCTTATCGCAGCATGCAGAAGCTTGCTCAAGTATCTCGTCGAGCCGTCCGCTTGACGATATCTCTAGAAAACTGCCCATTTGGTGTGGAAATAGACAAAACTCTTGATATGATTCGAAAATAAATTACCAAACAGCTGAGTTGGTGGTACCCTTCCCAGCGGGAAACAATCAGTCCGTGAAGTGGAGTGCGAGAATCTGGGTTCAAGGACGGGAGGTGGCCCAGCAAAGCTGAGCCCAGCCACCACATTTCCCGAAGCTGCAGCTCTCATTTGCTCAACTAAGCGCTAGGCTGACTTGAGAAACCTGACCCCGCCACGATACGACGACCAGCAGAACTACTGTGGTTACGTGCAAAAGTAAAATACCCCCTGTCAGGTATCTCGGGCTTGCCCCACAAGAGGTTTTCCGGCCTCACGGGCGCTCCTCTGTCCTGTGCGGCCCTGGCAAAATCCCCTGTCTCTACCTGGCCTGGACTGTTTTACTTACCCATAATACCAAAGTATGGTGGAGCACTGCATTCACCTTGTCAACCAACTATGGTTCTTGAGAGTGCCGGTCAGGACCCGATGCTGTCTCAGTGTGCCATGGGTTCCTTATCGTCTCCCTTCATTGCAGCTCCTATGGGAGTTTGATCAAGGCTCTGATTCTAAATCTGAGCCAGCTCTGCCAGCGATCAGACACAGGTCGTGCCAATCGAGAGAGATAAAGTACTGTCACGAATGTCACTTCCCATCGTCAAGAGCCTCAAACCAACCTAAGCTTTTTCTCCTCCCAGGGAACCCCCCTGTTAATAGAACGCCGTGAATAAACCTCAAAGTAAACCCCAAGGCGTTGGTACGATCCATCCACATTCTCCGAGAGGACCAATCCCCTTGGGAAGTCCTCCATGTTCCGCCGCTTGACCGTAATAGCAGGGCTACTCACGATCTGAAGTAGAGTTACCGAGCCCAATGCCCCGTCGGGTATGGAGGACCTGAAGGAAAGGAGTTCCGACTGTGATGAAATGAGGCAAACAGCATCGAGGTTTACGGTAATGTCGTATCTCTGGCCGTCTTCCGGGTCAAAAATGGATTCAAGATTGGTCTTGAATGTGGGCCCTCTGACCATCATGTATGCCGAGCATAGAGCTCCAAATGGCGCTGATTTATCGCGAAGCTCCACGTCGCATGAGAGAATGTTGAACTTGTCGGTTCTCGCCCCGGCTAACCAGATGAGGTAATTCTCCTTGTGGCGTCGTAGCCCAGCCCGAGTCGCTGCCCAGGACCACGACGGCGCAACGTAGCTGCTTTTGTTCGTGTATTGCCATTCATACTCGGGGGGACGCGGGAGCGATTGTTCCCACAGAAGTTGCAGAGGGAGGCATGTAAGCCCCCATAGCCCTGCGGCGTATATCGGTGTGCGGGGCTCGCCGTAGGGGGGCAGCAAGGTGCGATCTTGGATCAAGGCGGAGAATTCGGATGCGATACCGGATATAGCCACCAAACTATCTGCGACATTGGAGAGGTGACGCTCGCAGTATTCGCAGGCTATCTCGTGCCAGGCATCCAAGTACTGTAAGCGCATCAGTGATGCTGAGTCGAGGGTTTCACCGAGCAGTTCGCTAATTTCTGGAACAGCCATGGACAAGGTCTTCGCCTTGTGGAACAAGTTTCGGAGGTGACTGATCTTGATCTCACCATAGTCCGCCGAAAGGCAAGACCACGAGATTCTGTCTTCGCCGATGGAGACGAGTCTTGTCGCCATAAGTCCTTCTTGCAGGGTCCATGCTCTTGTGTCAATGACCTCACTGGGCGGTTTCCGTTCCGGTAGGAGCCTGACAGAGCCAGGGCCTCCGCCTCCAGAGAGAAACGGAAGGCCAAAGAAGCGGTCATTCGTTCTCGGGCTGGGCTGCAAGAAACCTGCTTCACAACTTGGGGCGGCCGCCGCGCTGATGGTGACTAGGGAGTTGCCGTAGTATGACGACATATTGGCAATCTCTCGAGCCAGCTCTTGGATGTCGTCCTGGATGATGCATAAGCTGTCAACCCACAGAAGGCCGACACCGAGATAACGAGCGACCTGTATGGCGTCCCTGATTGTTTTTGGTAGCGAAGCAATGGAGATGCCGGATTTGTGCTGCGCTCGAGTTGCAAGTGTTCTAGGAGATAAGTCAGCTAACTCAAGCGCTCGAGCTGACGGGGAAAGCCCAGCTTACGTTTTGGCAGTTTGGTCTTTTCCCCAGACGTATGACAGGGTGATATACGGTTCGGGAATTTTAGGATCGGCGTCTACCAGACAAACTTCGCCTTCGGACCTGGCTGAGTTTACATCGAGGAACCGAAGAGGCTTTGGTGCGCTATCGACGTTGAGCAACCTGCAGACACTGTGATACTGGCGACAGTGGTCAAGGCGGGTTCGGATTTGGTCGAGACTGCTCGACGCAGACACATCACCCACGATACATCTTGCGATGGCATGGCGCGCGGTTGGGTCATCTGGAAGACGTGCTGTTAGCTGGGGAGAACGTTTTTTTGCACTACTAGTATGGCCGATCATCCCAAAAGAGGCATGCTCAATCCCATTAGAAAACTATACGGCTAGGACAGTACGGCCTAGGTAGGTAGCTATGCAAAGGCCCTGCTCGCATTGTCAGAGGTCTCGAGTGCATCTGAATAAGCCTCTTGAGAATGCAGGAAGCCTCTTGACAATACGACATGGCCTATGATAGAAAAGTCTAGGCCTTGCGGCTGCGGTTGTGTATCGTGTCACAGTGCAAGGAAACATCATATAGCTAGATTATAGTCTTGAGCGAAGAAAGGGACGGGGTACTTCGTACCAAAGCTGGATGCCAGAGTGAATGCGACGGCTTTCCAAGAGTAAGTCGGGTGACCGGCTTTTAGACCAACCCCCTTTTAGACCACGCAGATTGACTCATCCTCGCCACCCTCGCCACCCAACTCTCTTATTTCAATCGCCCACAACTCCACCAATTTAATTCCAATCTGTTTTCTTCCTTTTTCAATGGATTTAGAACTGGCAAATGAAGCCATATACTGAGTTAGATTTGCAGAACTCCCTCGCGGAGTATGCTGAAACTGGAAAACTCCGCAATACGGCCAAAAACCACGGCATCCCCCACAACACTTTATATTATCGGTCCCAAGGCACCAATCCAGCCCCTTACGCCCAAATCAACAATTAGAAGCTTTCTCCGGCCCTGGAAGAACGTCTTACCGAATGGATTCTCTTCCAGGGGGCCATTAGCAACCCTCCAAGCCACGAGCAAATCCGGAAATTGGGTAAAAGAATACTCACCACCTCCGGAGAGCCAGCCCACCTTAGAAAACACTGGTGCCGCCGGTTTTTAAAACGGAATCCTTCCATTTCTACCCAGAGACCACGGAGAATCCACGCAAACCGTGCTGACCGAGCCTGCAAGGCCGTTATTCGGCCCTGGTTTAACTACCTGGAGGTTCCAAGGGTTAAGGCCATTTTACCAAAGAACAGGTATAATATGGACGAAACTGGTATAGCTAATAGTATTGGAGATAACAGTTTAGTCATAGGCTCCAAATCCAGAAAGCTTTTACAAAAGAAGAAGTCTAGAGACCGAATTTAGATAACTATTCTAAAGTGCGTTTCGGCTAACGGCCGGTTTTTAAACCCCCTAGTTATTTTTAAGGGTAGGAGCTTCTAATAACAGTAATACCTACGAGACTTAACCCCATTTGAAAGCTGGGCCTTTAAACTAACTAAAAACAGGTGGACTGACGATAATACTGCTGTCGAATAGCTCCACGAAATCTTTCTTCCAGCCACTCAGCCGGCTAACCCTTAGGAGAAACGCCTCTTTATTTTAGATGGCCACGGCAGTTATACCACTGAGGAATTTATATAGCTGGCTTTTACTAATAACATACAGTTATTATTTCTACTAGCCTATACCTCTTACGTTCTCCAGCCTGTAGATGTAGCTGTTTTCGGCCCCCTAAAGGCTAAGTACAGGGCATAGCTGAATGACTGCCTTTCTGGCCTAACTAGCGACTCTGTGGCTGGAAAATGAGCCTTTTTAGAATGCTATAGGCGTGCCAGAATCTACGGAATGACCAAGTCAAATATCAAGGCTGGTTGGAAGGCCTTAGGGTTGTGGCCAGTCTCCCTGAGGAAGCCCCTAAACAATAGCCTTATTATTAAGAATTCTAATGGCTGCGTTAGTACAGTGGCCCCTACACCTTCTGCAGGCCTTAAATCGTTTAATAATCTTATTCTGGGCAAGAATTCGGAGGACCAGCCTGTGTGGTTTACCCCTAAAAAGGCCAAGGACTTCTCGGCTCAGGGGGAGCGTTTTCTACGCGGTATTAAACGTACTGCTAGCGAGCGGCTTTTCATGCGGAAGGCCTACAAAGGATTTGATAACATGGCCTTCCAATTGGCTACCATTCAACACAATTACAAGCGGCCCAGGAAGACCTCGAACGCGCGAGAGGGCGGAAGAGAAGGAGGGTTGAAACCGACCCTAATAAGGCCTTCGCTGGTATTAATGAGATCCGCCGCGCACAGAGGTTAGCTGCTGGGGAGGATATTACAGATTCTGAATTTTCAGAAGAAGAGGATTCTGAAACTGCAAGCTGTATTGACGTAGCTATCTAATTGACGAAGTTGTGGGCAATTGAAGTTGGTGATGTAGTGGGGGTGCGATTTTAGTGCGTGGTCTAAAAGTGGGTCGGTCTAAAAGCCGGTCACCCGACTTAGTGCTTAGCTGACATCATGACGCCAACAGCGTAAGAGTTCTCCGCGATAAGGTTGCCAACAGACTCCCCGGTCCGGATGTCGAGTTCAATCTGAGTGTTTCGGAGCTGAATCTCCGGCGTGTTGGAGATGAGGACTTGACCCCAGATGCAGGCAAAGAAAGGGCAGCTGCCAGACGCGGCGACGGCGACTTCATCCATGGTGTGAGGTAAAATATATGGCCATGACCGTCGGCTTGGCGGAAAGCGGGCCTGCAGTTTGGGGTCGGTTGATATCTGGACTCGCGAACAGTGGACGCATTGGTGATGTTGTGTTTGTCCGACCGTCGAGCTGGCGGCTGTTTTTGAGGGACCATGCTCTTCTTCGTCGACCAGGCTCCTCTTTCTCTTTCTGAGTTCTCGCTGCGCTTGTGAGCTCCCCACTTGAGATATGGCATCTCCCAGCAGGCCGACTCGATCTTCCATCGCGAGCTTGTCTCAGTGAGGGGTGTGAAGGAGGGGATTCCGACCTGCTGGCATTGTTCCCCGCTCAGCCCTAAAGCTGCCGCCAAGGCCTGCCTGCATGGCACTGCAAAGCTGGGCGGAATCCCAACTCAGTGCGGCCAGACGCGGCGTGCCGCAGGATTGTGCACCTGGCACCAACTGCCCGCTGAGACACATCGTGGAAGTTGAGCTGGCACTGGGAGGTGTTGTCAGGTGGAGATTTCGCTGGGGTGCCAAGCACGTCGATGGCGTGGATGCGAGTGCTGCTATTGGCACTTTCCGCCACTTGGGGCAACAACGAGAGGAGGTGCTGGACCCTTTCCTCGCGAGTTTGTTTCAGTTCCAAAGACAACGAGTGGAGAGACTACAGAAATGAGACGAGACCGATGAGATCCGCTGCAGAAGTTTCATGCGTTCCAGACTGTGGTGACGCAACCACCGACCCTCCCAGGACCGAAAATACCCTTGTGCCGATGCGCGCAGCCCAAGTCGAGCCAGCTGTGCGGGTGGTGTGGGTGCCAACTCCGCCACCGCTTCGGAGCTCGCAGGACGACAGCTCAGCCGCTGCCGCTGCGAATGGCTGGCCGCCGTCCAGTGTGGTCTGGCCCGACACTTTGCACCGACTACTGCCGCCCGATTCGCTTGGAGAAGCCCGAAAGCGACTTGGGCTGCATCGTGGCGCTCCCTTGGGCGAGTTGCGTGCGATCCCCACCGTCTGGAACAGCGAACTCGAAGAGCAAAAAGCGCCCAGTCCCCAATGCATCCCAAGTCTTCAATCTATTTTGCGGTATTTTGCCATTTCTTTTCGGTCGCGTTTCGTGAATTTTGTTCTAGTTATTTCGCCGGTAATTCGAGGTTTTGCGGACACCGCATCCGAGCTGCGCCGACCGCGCGCCAACGTCGACGATGGCAGCTGCCCTTTACAACCGGTCGCCGATGACAACCGGGTTTGCTCCGCCCCTCCGCGTCCGGCAGTTCTCCTCGTTTGGCAACGACACCATCACCACCTCTTCGACCTCCGTTCGACCTGATATTGTCGCCATATGCAAGGTTTGTCACCGAACTCCTCTTGTTGTCTCATTCTTTGGCTGACGTCTTGACTTGTCAGGGATTCAATGGGTACCAAGCGTGCAGCTCGAGCGGCGATTTTGGGTCGTGCCTCGCGACCAAGGGCCCAGACTGCAGCTGCATCGGCGGCATCGGCTATCTGGACTGTGTGTCGGCGGCCATCGCGACCTCAGGCTGTTGGGGAGTGGCAGGAGTCATAGCCTGTGAGATTATCGCCAGACGATACCTAAATCGTGGTTCCGGACACTAACAGTCGACGAAGCGCCGGATTGGGATGCATATGAGCGGTCTTGGTATCAGACCGCCTGCCCGACGCCCCCATCGAGCGTCATGTCGGCGCTGCCTCAACCGTATGATCCACCATGCTAAAATCTAGTAGAAGATCTTGGCTAATACTGGCGACAGGACAACCGTCAGCATATCGTTCGAGTAAGAAAGCTCCTAGCTAATCTACCAGTGCTCGACTGATCATCTCGTAGACCGGTAAATATCGCCCCTCCGCCAACGACGCCGATCACATCCGCTGCGGCGCCGATTACACAGCCTACCTTTACTGGCGCAGGTAAACTTCTCGATCATGCCGACTGCAAGAGCACCTCCTTCTCCCTTGTCAGCGCCGACAACATAATCATCTACGCAGCCATCATCGGCTGTATGGCTGACCGCCCCGAATGCTGCCCATGGAGCGTCTCCGTTGAAGGGTCTCCCACCGGCGGCGCCACCGAAGGTGCCCGAGTAGCCGGCCTCGACGGATCCCCCACTTCCACCTCAAACGAAGGCAACCGAGTGGCCGGTGGCGCAGGCCGCTTTCCTGTCCCTGCGAGCGGCGTGCAAGCACTCCTCTCCCGCTGTCCCGACGACTATTACTCTGTCTCGGGCCAGTGCTGTCCCAATGGCTTCTACAAGTTCACTCGCCAGATTGCCTTTCAGACACCTTGTTTCAGCTCTTTCGCCGAGAAAATCACACCCCCGATTCTAACAGCTGGGCTGATGGCCAACCCCACCAATACCGAACTGCCAACTTCCGCAATAATAAACGTCGCCCTCGCAATGGGGTACAGCGTCTCCGACGGTGCCACCCCGCCGTTATCCAAAGGCGCAGCTATTGGCGTCGGTGTTGGTGCAGGAGTTTTCGCAATCGCCCTGGTAACCCTCACTGTCTGGGTCTTCTTCCGCGTCCGGAGAAACAAACAGAACGCGGCCGTGGCGCCGGCACGAGAAGTGCAACATTCGTACCACGACCGGGATCCCAAGTCCCCTGCCAGCGTTGGGATGACCTACCCTCAGGGATATATTTCTCCCCCGGTGGCGAGTCCTACAGGAAGTCCTCCGGGGCCTGGTAGGCCGGGACAATATGGCCATGTTCGACAGTTCAGCGATGGGAGTCAAACAGGCGGGTCCGTTGGTCATGCCAGACAATTCAGCGATGCGAGTATTAGTAGTGCGGGCTGGACAAAACCCTCCCAGGGTGAGCAGGAGTATGGACATCAAGGGCAGGGTGGATATCCGTTACAGGAGTATCAGCAGCCGCCACCGCCGGTGGGATATCAGCAACCGCAACAGGGGTATCCACAGCAACAGATGTCCCCACAGCAGGTATCACCACAGCAATCACCTCAGGGGGGCTATGGCGGGTATTATGGGAGGCAGTAATTGTATTTGGGGAAGGGGAAGGGGAAGGGAAAAGGCGCCATAATATTGGTCTTGCAGGGGCAGGGGTGTTGAATCAGAGGCAGTTTGTTCTTTTTGTGTCTTTGTTTTGGAAACATTTAGCGGTTTGACGATTGGAGTTTGGGTTTTTTGAATATAGCATACTTTGGAAATAGTCACTTAGGCTTTTCGTTTCGCAACTCCTTTCTTTTGCCGGTTTCCGCTTCGCTGGGCCTCAAAATCCTTCCGGGGTTGCAAGTGCGGCTTGCCACCTGCACTGTGACTAGCGGACAGATATTTTGGTGTAATTGGGAAACAAATGTAGCTTATAAGCTGAAAGTTTCCGTGGGGTAAATTTGAGTCAATTTGGGTCTAGAAGTCATTAAATGGCGTAGAACTCGAACCCTTCTCGAAATTTGTCTCCTGCTGAAGAACATAGGAAAGCGAAACCCAACCTTCAGATGTGATGGACGAGAAAACATACAAATAGCAACCACCGAGTAAAATGTAGAGATATGAGCAAGCCACAAGAACAAAGCCCAACCACTCTCTCCTCAGAACCCGCCGCCTGCTCAGAGCTCATTGACATCCGATTCATTATCATAACCCTCATCCTCATCCTCCGAGATCGAAGAATCATCATCCTCGGTTTCCGAGTGGTCCTCGACCGCAATCTTCCGGCGCTTTGAACGCTGCCGCTCAGGGTTGTTCTGCAACTCCTCTAAGTCGTAGACCGAGTCCGGAAGTTCAACGTTCTTAGGGGCCGTGATGATGCCGAATTTATGGCATAGGCCCCAGCTATTGGGCATGCCACTGCAGCCGTAGAAGCCGACGATGCGATGGCCGTTTTCGGGAACTGCGTCGTGTTAGTGGCTGATATGTGAGCGTGGGAGGTTGAGAGTGACGTACCCAAAACATGAATATCCTCGTTATTTCCGTCACGCTTGTTCAGCGCGCCCCTGGCATTTCCGTCCGAGAGCCAGACTCTCAATCCGCATAGAGAACCTTCGTTGCCGTTGCCCGCATTCACAGCAATCTTGGCAACCTCGACGCCCTTCCGGATGGCAATCTTCTTGGCCTGATGGCCACCCATACTAGGATCGTCCTCGCCGTGCTCTCCCCTCGGGCCGCACGGGACACTCGTCCCATCCCGGTAGTACACGACGGCACCGTCAAGCAGACACCCCACCCGGACATCAATCTTCGAGGCCGCCACCAACTTCCCGTCCCTCCCGCGCTTCTTGAGCATCACCGCCCACGACCACTGCTCGGAGTTGTCAATGCCCACCGCCCTCTTCGATAGCCGGATATTTGTCCCCGGAACGCGCACCCACGACTTGCTGTTCATGAACTTCCACGCGTCAGTCTTCTTCTCTCTCCCATTCATCCCCACCACCACCACCTCCAGCGGCTTTCCCGTGTCAAACCGCTCCTCCAGCTCGGCCAACCGAAACCGCACCATCTTCACCGGCTTTTTCACCGATGCAACCGGCTCCACCACCCCGTTCAGCATCACCACCGCAATGCCCGCTTCGCATCTGGCTCTCAGCCCCAGGAACTCCCCGCCCTCCTCACCCTCCCCATCATCGCACATCTCAAACACCGGCTCGGCACGATCCACCTCCTCATCCCCCGGGAGCATGAACTCCTCAAGCGCCTTGAATCTCAACAAGTCCCTCACATCCCACCGGCACTGATTCCGATTCTCCCCCTCGACCTGCTCACCCACGTCTCTCGCCTCAGTCCGCTTGACAACCTCCCCTCCCTCCTTCCCTCTCCCCGTCGCCATCCTGGAGATAAACCACCTCACCCAGTCAGGCGAATACCCTCGTTCCATAATCCCAGTCTAATAGAAAGTACCCGTCAGTCCTTACTCTTTCAAGCCGCTCGGAGCAGGGGAATCGCATCAAAAACATACCGTATGCGGCGCCCCAAAAGCATGCCCAACCTCATGCAGAAACGCCCCCTGCCCTACCGCACACGCCTCCCACATGGTCCCACACTCGCCATTGTCATTCGCCACCGTGTCCCCCGGGCAGGTCGAGTCCGTCAGACACGACGAGATTTCCTCGATGAAGCGCGGCCATGCGAAGGTGGTGTGGGAGCCGAAGATGCCGAGGGAGAGGGCGCGGGGGTTGTGTGCGCCGAGGGCGGCGTGGGCGAGGATGAGGGGGGAGGGGTGAGGGGTAGGGTGGGAGAAGGGTTGGGATTGGGAAGGGTGGGAAGGGGAGAGGGAGAAGTGCGTGTCGAGAATTAGACCGGCTACGACCGACGGGTGAGAGGTTGAAAACGGAGCGCCGTGCGCCTTCAAAGCGGCGGTGAAAATCTGATGGAGGGAGTCGGGGCTGCGGGCGGTGGGGTTTTGCTGGGCGCGCTGGGCGTCGCGGAGGTCGGCGACGGTGTGGTCGGTGCGGACGAGGTGGATTTTGGGGGTGGATTGGATGGGGTGGGTGTGGGTGTAGGTGCTGCTGAGGGTGTCGGTGGTCCATTCCTCTTCGAGGCGGAAGGCGCGGCGGCCGAGGCCGTAGGTACGGAATTCTGAGGCCGTGAGGGCCTGCCACATGAGCGCGGTGATGCGGAATTTGGCGATGGCGGCGTCGAGGGTGGAGTGCGCGGTGGAGAGGCCGGCGAATTTGGCGGGGGGACAGTCGATGAGGAGGGGGGAGTCTTTGGCGATGAGGATGGCGAGGTGCAGGGGCGGTGTCTGGAGGAGCGGGATGTAGCGGAGGGTGAGGGTGGGGGCGAAGGACTTGTTGTGGCCGGTATGGAAGACGAGCTTGTTGTTGCCGGGCGAGAGCATCACGAGGGCCTTGAAGTAGCCCTCGCACGTCGGCCATTGCTGGTCCGGGAAGAGCGTCTTTCCTGCATTGCTGAGGGTGGAGATCTGGACGTGGCTGTCTTCGAAGGCGTCAATGCGACCGGTGATGAGAACGCAGCGCTGGTAGACCTCCTCGCCGTCTTGGATGTTGTCGACGGTGAGCATGGTGGGGGCTAGGACTGAAAGTTGATGAGTGGTATGAACTTGTAAAAAGGCCAGAGTTTGACGGTTCTGGATGAGTTGAAATGAGAACGATTGACGTTTCGTATTCCCAGTATCCGAGTAAGTTGAAAATGAACGCGATAGAGCGAGAAAAGGGAAGCATCGTTATTTGAGATCTCCTTCAGCTATATACTTCTATAGTGGTTGAATTGAAATGTTGGATGGAATCTGTTAGCCGCTGGCGATGTGGATGCGAATCAGCGCTAGGTGGCACAGCGCCAGGCAGAAACATCCACCATGGCTTTGGATCCACGACGCGATTGGGAAGGAGGATGTGACGCGACGGCAAAAGAGGATCGCATGAATTTAACACGGCGCGAACACGAAGTCCCGTGATCAAAGGGGGCTTGGTTGGGTCCCTCGAAGGGGCCAACGCCAGGCAGCAGCGGGGCTCCAAGGGATCCGGTCCAACTGCGTCCCACAGTCCACGACGTGCGATTCTTACTCCGCTATCACATCCGCGATGCAAGAAGATCAAAGGGGAAGGTTGAAGGAATAGGTACACACGCTCTTCAGACGATCAGTTCATGGCGGGAGGAGTTTTGACCGCCGAGCAGAAAGCTTCCACGACAGACTCGGATAATCTCTATGAAAAACAACTCGAGATAAAGGGCCTTGCTAGACGGGCACTAGTCCTCCAAGGGTTAGGGTTATGTATGGCCCAGAGTGTCTCACTTCTAGGGGCTGCCCGTCTCACTCATCGCCACCACAGAAAAGCCATCTTTTTTGCAGTGATCTACGCCTTTAATTGATAATATAGCTAACTCTACATATTTTCTACAGGATCTATAATCATAGAACAAAGCCTCGTGACTGGGCTAAGTCAATAACGTAATAATAGTTAACCCAAAAGTCCTTAGAAATCGCATTTCTAGCTATCATTCACTATCTTAGCTACCTTAGCTGTTAGTTTTACCACTTAGCCACTTCTAATCCTTTTCACAAGCAGTTTAAAGACAATTTCATTCTTTACTATCAAAGCTTTAATAATGGTCTCCAGTACTACTTGCTTCTTTAACTAAGTAGTTACTAACTTAATGGTAAGAAGTAATAATAAGTGTAACTTTAAGGCTTGTTAAACTTCAGGAACCCACAGGGCTGTAGTACAGGCCTGTAGTCTTAGAGGAAGAAGTGCGTACTAGTCTAAGCCGTACTACAGTGCCGTAGGCACGGTAAGAAGCAAACAAAGGCCTGTATTACAGGGCAGTGCCACTGTAAGAAAGGTTGCTACAGTAAATCTTAACACTGTAGAACAAGAGGATCCGGAAGGCAGTGCCTTATATAATGACTGGAGTAAGATGAAGTTGCTTGCTTAAAGAAGACTACATACAGGAGAGTTCAGGGCCTATAATAGGCCGTGGGAGGCTCGGTTTTGCAGTGCAAGGCGTAACTGCAGGGTACGCAATAATAGAGGGCAACTGCTTCCAGCAGTTGCCTATAGGGCAGCGGGGGCTAGAAATTAACAGGGGTTATAATTGATAACAACAAGACTGATTTCGCCCCAGTGGCTCTTAGACCCTTGGTTGGTGCTTAATGGTGGGGGGTTCTGATTGGTGGGTTGGTGGCTTGGCAGTGACTTACAGGGGGGGTACAAACCAAGGGGCTGAGCTTGCTGAGATAAGCAGATACGGACATGTGTCGGTGGATGTAATGGGGCATACCATGTGACGCGTGGAGCTGGGTGAGCGGAACACGCGCCATTGCCGGAAAGTGCGCTGGTTCGTTGGGATGCCATTGTGGATTGTAGTGAGGATGCATTGCGAGCATGATGGATGCGTCTGCCATATGTTGAAATTATGGAAATGTCGTGACCGATAAGTTTGCGTGATCAATTGGTGCTGCGACGAAATGGTGGTTGATCAACTGGCACCGTGACGAGCTGGCGCAAAGTTTGGGTGAAAACGACGGCGCTGAGAACATAAATTTGGCTCCATCGGCACTGACGGGCGCTGCGAATTGGCGCTTGATCAATTGACCTCCTCAGGGGTTGCAAAGTCACCCCTTTTCGCGAAAAACGGCGAAAACTGGTTCATTTTTCGCGAGAAGATCAGGCCCTTACTCCGATATCGCGGAGTCGGGCAGGTGTCCGCTCATCCAGAGCTGATGCAGTGCATGCTTAGGTTGGGTTTCTCTTAGAAGTCCTATCGGAATTGTTCGTACGTGTGAAATATATCCAACGGCTCAACCGAACAGCGTCCCCCTCCTGCTCCTAGCTCCAACTGCCTCCCGAATTAGATAGCCAGCTGGTAGAAGACATCACTGTGGGGTCCTGCGTAACGCGGGAGGTTAGGGGCGAAATCACAACTCGTCGTGTAACCTCCCGGATTTGATGCCAAACAAATCAACTCAATGGTTGCGGCGCAGAGAGCTAGAAGGAACCGATGGACCTCGGCCTGTAGTCCAATAAGAATGAGTCTTGTCCTCGAAGAATGCAATCCATGTTCCTAACCCAGCTCCCAAATCTGCCCTGCCACGCAATCGTGTTACACTCATATTGCCGAAGACCCGATAAAATGTTTCAGTTAGCGACTTAGCGACTTGGCCACTATTGTGAGGTTACACGACGACTGAAAATTTTTGTGTCCCCCCGGAGTTCGGACTTTTCCACGGAGTTCGATTTGCGGGGGAGTTTAGATTTCCGTGGCGCCATGACCCTGTACCATGATTGCACGGTGAGCTAACTACGCCAATATAACTTAACGTTCTAGCTCGTGAGACGTGAAGTATGATATTCTCGAGATATTGGTGGTGTTAAGTAGAAGAAGAAGTAGAAGTGAAATCAGCTTTTCCCATCCTGACTACCTGAGACCAGCCATGGCAGAGGACCTTGATGGCGAAGAGTTTTGAACAACACGGCGGGAACCTCTGACTGGCTTTTTTTGGGTCCCGAAGCCGAACTGCGGGCTCAATACGGAAGGTAGATGGATAGTCAACAAGGATCCACGGTCCATTTGAAACGGGGATGTCGATGGCCGAGAACCGGTCAGGACGGCCCCGTCATAGCCCGTTCACAATGCTGTCTACCAGAATGGCAAGGCATTTCCAAGGAGAATGTGGAAAAGATCATCGTCAGCGTTGAAAAATAGAGGGGGGGAGGGGGGTAATGATGTTAGTTCAAGGAGCTTAGCCAGGCTGCTCAAAGGACGAAGAAATAGGTATATAAGGGGGCTTTCATGCTCCTGTCCTCGAGAGCTGTTGTCCCATCGTGCAGAGTTCGAAACCTTTTACCAAAACATCACTTGTTCCAACAAAAAACCACGTCCAATACATTATACACCTTCACCCGAACAACTCAAAATGAAGCTCTCCATCGTCTGGCTCGCCACCCTCAGCGCTATTGTTCTTGCTGCTCCAGCCGACCCGGACATCGCCCCGGCCTCCGAGGGCGTTCTCGACAAACTCATGAAGCGCCAATGCGGCAGCGGCGACTGCAGATGCACCGGAGCTACTGGCTCACAGTGTTTCCGCAGCTGTGACTGCCAGACGGCTTGCTGCGACGACAGGTCTCGCCTCTGCGTCACCTTTCCTACCGCAGGCTCGTTCTGCCGCCTTGGAACTCCCGGCAAATAAACACATCCTGAGATTACACGGAGGAGGGTGGATTCTCTAAAAAGCTGGCGGTAGATGTGAAAAGGGGGGTCGGTGGAAGATATTTGGATCGGCACGTAGCGGTTGAGGGGGCTTGGTTGACACCGAATGGTTCTTTCAGTTCTTGTTCCACCATCTCTCTCTCTCAAGACAACTTCCATTACATGCCAAATTCAAGCTCTTGCACCCATCTCCGTGACTTTAAATTCCATCCTGTGACACGTTAACTCTGGAGGACCATTGGCTTTCTCGCGTCACCCAACACCCATAGACGTCAAATCTTCCCATGCCAAGGGCTTCGGCAAGTCAGCAACAGGGTAGGTAGGTGGCCAAATGGCAGCATGTATCAGTCTTGTTCAACTGGAAGGTCGACTTCTTGCACAGGACAGTGACCCCCAAGCCTGAATCCTGCAGAATAGTCTATAAAGAAGCCTCTGGCTTCCATCCAGAGCTAGAACAACAGAGTGGGACACAAGCAATACAATTACACAGTTGCAACCCCTTCAATTTCACAGAATCCAGAGTGCGGTGCTTCTGACAGGTAGTGTGGCATGCAAATGAATCCTATGTGGGGCAATATAACCCTAACCCTCGGAGGACTAGTGCCCGTCTATCAGGGCCCGAGATAAATCAGATGAAAATGAAGAAAAGAGATTCGAATAATTTCAAGTTGATAACAGCAGGAATGAGAAAACGTGAGCAAAAGGGGCAGTAGATCAAATCGACGAAGCCACACTTGCGGCATCCTCATCCTCATCCTCACCCTCGCGTCAGGAGGTGGTCAACTTCTCAAAAGAACTCAGCGGCAGACTAACCCGACAGGAATATCTCGTCATGCAAGAATATATGCTATTGGTCGGTGCTGCCTCGAAATCATCATAGTTTCCGGTTTGTGTTTCAAGAGGCTTGAGGTCAGCGCGGCAGCACCATGCCCCATTGTTTGGTGTGGTATTAATTCGAAGAACTTAGAGCAGACTGGCTCAGCCGCAGGATGTATCTCGCTAAGCGAAGTGTGTCTAATGGCCGAGAGCTGACTTGCGATCATCATGGTTCCCGGATTGTAAAGTTTGAGACCTCCAGTTGTGGTCGGCGTCGCAGCACCCCCTTTTTGGTCGTGATTCAAGGAACTCAGAGCAGACTGGTTCGGCAGCAGGATATCTCGCCAAACAAGATGTGCCCGCCGGCCGAGAGTTGAATGCTGTGAGCTGTGATGTTTTAGTTCCTGTGTCATGATATGTCAGAGTTGAGAGTGATGGGGGACTGACCTTCCTTTGAGCCGCCGAAAACCCTCGCTTCCTTCCCGCGGTCGCGAGGGTGTCAGCCCCGACCCCAGCCCAACGAGAGACGGCATCACCCTTCAGCTCCTCGAGCACCGCGCCCTCCATCTAGCAAGACCAGAGGACAGTCGCTTGGGGTATGTAGGACAAATTTTGGGGCCTTGTTTTCAAGCGAAATGATGAAAGACCTACTCGATTATCTGCCAACAAGGTTGGACATGATAGCGACAAGTTTGTACATCGAAAGATCTCTGATCGCCAGGTCTCACGCAAGACGAAGGTGCCGACGACGGCCCTCATTTTTGTACTTGCTCGAATTTCCTTGCGCCCCGGCGCAAGGTTTGCGGTGGCCGCGGTACTTCGGATGGATGGTTTTGTGGCTTGCCCATGGTTCAGCGGCCAGGCTATGGACTTTGTACGGGCAATTTCTTTGCGGAATATTAGGATTCTTCACTGGTATCACACGAATACAGTGGGTGGGTTTCACTTTCGCTCGGGGATTTGGAGGAGAGGAAGGATTTGATACCTACCTACCTTATGTATTGAACACCAGCTTGAGGCTGAGATTCTAAATTGCTTGAGAGATCTTTTCTTTGGGCAGAAAGCTGCTACTGCTGGTGATGAAGTGTGATGTCTTTCCGAGGTGACAGCTAGCTTTTGAAAAAGGTGCATATGGTAGATGTCACGTCCCTAATGTACTCTTTTCTCTGCTACCTGACAAGTCAGGAGGGCTCCTGAATTCAACACATCGCCGAAACACGAATTGCACGTCAATTTGATTGGTCAAAATCTTACCCTAGTTTTAACAAATGTGATTGTTTTGTTCAGGAGCCCCTTGGGTCCTGAGAAAGCATTGGGGTAGAATACTGTAGCAAATTCTACACTCTACCTTAAAGTAGGTACCTAGCCGGTGTAAAAAGCTAGCCATCTAGGGGTTGGTATGCGAGGATATGATCACGCCCCCGAGCCAGATGGACCTGGAAGAGCGAAGAGCCCGGACTCTTCAAGTAAACTCGCGAAGGTATAATTTCCCCTCGCTGGCGCCCTCCAAGACTCGGGGTATCCGGTCCTCTCTTGCCCCACGCGTGTAGGAAGAGCTTTCTAGGGCACCCTTTGTGTGAGAAAGCAGCAGGTTTTTCCCCATCGCCAACCTGGCCGGTGCCAGTTCGAAATTTCCACATAAACAGGCAGTCGCACCAGCAACTTGGTCTTCATTCTCTTCATAACATCACACAATCACACCTCCTGCTACAACAGGAGCGGCAAGAGACCAAGATGTCTGACAATGACAACAATGTACCCATGCAACATGCCCGCATCGATGTGTCAGTGGAGGTAGATGAGGCACCCGAAGACAACGAGGACGCACAAAGCAACATGCTGGCAGAGCACACCGCAGCTCGGTAAGAACCAATAAAACCGACCACCTTCCTCACTAACATTAAATCACAGGAAAATGATAGTGCAACACGAAGCTGCTATTACTGCTGCTGCCGCTGCTAGGCCTGCCGACCCTCGCAAATCTGCTACCGTTCAGGAACCTGCCACCACCCAATTCACCCCTCAGGACCGGGAGTCCATGCGGAATATATTGGCCCTTCTCCAGGAGCCTCTCGCTCAATATATGATGGCTCGCAAACATGACTGGCAGGTCCGTATTAGAACTCAGGCGCCTACATCCTGGGACATACAGCCTTGCGACGAGCATCATATGCCCAGAGAACAATACCCCATGGGCGCGCTGGGATGGCAACACACTCCAGCCTAAGTCGGAACTCTGGCCCCTCAGTCCTTGAACTTCCAGCATCAGCATCCTCATCCTCACCAAGTTCCCGGACAACAACACACAATGGGCACACATGAATCGCAACACCCCCCCGCCCAAGTCGGAACTCAGGTCCCCACGTTCTTCAACTTCCAGCCTCCTCCTCATCACCATATGCCTGGGGCACAGCACATAACGGTCACACCGAGACGGCAAGATGTCCCAGTGGACCCACAGCTTTT
>Ga0247758_1001264_pt1 | contig 19582 bp, 12 predicted proteins | sample UWRJL156409C4_FD_180950 | JGI IMG/M metagenome (GOLD analysis project Ga0247758, IMG submission 180950) | Plant litter microbial communities from Arlington Agricultural Research Station in Wisconsin, United States - UWRJ-L156-409C-4 | ecosystem: Environmental > Terrestrial > Plant litter >...
TCACGGCTATAATAACACGGCTTCCACTCTCGAAGATAGAAATAATTAATCACCTTCAACACACACTGTTTTCCAATGCCTTGACCCCTTTTGCATTTCAACACTTAACTTTTAAGTACCTCTCCTTCTTTTTAAGGTTTTTACTAACTAGCAAACTATTAGTTTCCAGCTCTTTTAAAAGACCTGTAACCTTTTCCTAATTCCTTTTAGAAGAACAGGTAACTTTAATAAACTTAACGATTAACCTTTCTTAAGTTTTTACACTTTAATATCTAATTAACTTTAAACAGTTTAATATTCCTAAAGTCTTTAATAAGTTAATAATATACTCTGTAAGATTAGATTACAGTAATGTCTTTTTACTCTTAGATCCGTTAGTAATCTTCTTACTTCTGCTATTCTTTAGCTTTTCTGTTAAGATATAACGAACACATTATAACTAAACAGTTATTAAGTACTCCTCCTTACTAATATATAATAAAAGCTTAATTAACTACAGTAACTTTCTACTTACTATTAGATTCTCTTATTAAGGAGTAGGAGATTTAATAATAAGTCAGTTCTAACTCCACTTTTATAATAACGTAATTTTATCTTTATATATTAGGGAAGTAGTTATAAAGAGCTTTAAGCTTACTATATCGGTTAAAAGTGCAGTTATTATATATACAGTTAATTTATAATATATCTTTATAGTTAAGATAGTTAATATTAATTATAAGTGTTACAGTTATAAAGTATAAAACGGGAGGAGTAACGCTTTATTTCTCCTCTTCTTCCACTTATCTTTAAATTTATTACTTCTCCTAAACCTTTTCCTAGAACTTAGGTAACAGTAACTTAACTTATTCTTCTATAAAGTAACCTTCTTTAATAAGTTAGTATTTAAGTTAATTAATAAAGCGAACTTTATTATAAAATTATAACTTAATTTCCACTACTTTATCTTTAGACATTATAATAAGACCCTTAACTTATAAGTCTTTTACTTTATTTACCAGTTTTTAATATTTCTCTTACAGCTTTTAAACCTTCCGTTAATATACTTACTTTATACCTTCTTAAGGGACCCTTAAAGTACTAATTTAAAGTATATTAACTTTAATGTAAAGTAGCTATCTAAATTATCCTTCTTCTAAAAAGGTAAGGGTGTTAATCCACTTAATGTACTTAAAGTGTTTAAAAGTCTTAAAAGGTATTATTAAGAAGAACTTCTATTTCTTTAATTTAATTCTCTTAACTTATTCTCTTTTACCTTTTAAAGCTTACTTTACCGTTTAAGTAACTTAAAGGGCTAGTTCTTTAACTCCTTTTACTATTCTAATAATTTCTAAGTTAAGGTCTTTCTTAAACTTCTTTAATTCTTAAACCTATAAGGTAAGGTTTTTAAAGCTTATAACAGTTAACTAGAATATCTCTTCTTAAAGTTAGTTTTTTATAACCTATACCTTTAATAGTTTTAAGTTTCCACCTTAAAGTTAGTTTACTACAATTTACACCTCTGTAATTAACTCTTTTAAGACACCCTTAAGGATTAAATACATTATATCTTAAAGTTCTTCCTTTTCTTCCTCGTCTTTTATATTACACTTATCTATTTAAATACAATCCTCTTCGTTACTTACTATCTTAATATAAACATCTCTTAAATTAAACCTAATATACTTTCCTCCTTCTAAAACAGATTTCTAATTAACTTACTTTAGTAATAAGCATTACTATATTATATATCCTTTCTTATTACAGTTAAAGCACTAAACCTATAATAAGTCTTTAAGCTGCTTCTACTGCTATTATTATTAAAGCTTATCGTAATTAAGTCGATTCTAACAGTTTACTATACTAATATCCATTAGCTTAAGATAATAACTTATTACAGTTAATTAGTTCCCTTTCTTAAGCTTACTTAGTTAATAAGAGGTCTGTTCCTTCTAAAAGTTCTTTTAATAATAGTAATTATAATACTAATTATTAACTTTAATAACTATCTTAACTAACTCTTAAAAGTAATTTAAGTAGTCTTCTTAATAAAGATCTTTAATAACGTACTCTTTTAAACCACTTTAAAATAATATTACTAAAGCCTTTTAGCTAAGCTTAGTCTTTATTACTTTTAGCTTAAAATATGTAAAGAACTTAAGGACTAAAGACGTCTGCCTTAAGGTTATAAAGTGCTATTTAGCCTACTTAGGAGCGTCTAATTCTTTAAACTCAGTCTAGAGTTAATTAACGAAAACGTTAAAATTATTAAAAAGGGCCTAAGTTTTAAAAGTCTCCTTACGCGCTTTGTTTATAAAAAGGTCGTTAATTATTTTTATATAAGGTTTATACTAGTAAGCAGTTACTCCGTTTAGTAAAGCTCTAATAAACCTAACCTTTCCTTCTTCTTTAAAAAACTACTTATTATAATAAATAATATAGCTTTAGAGCTAGGCTATTTAAAACTCTAATTACGTAAAGTCTTCCTTAAAGCGTAACAGTAAGGGGAGCTTTACCCGTTTCTTTTAAAAGCCCTTAAGGTTATTATTTTCCAACTTAACAGCGTTAAGTTAAGCTTAAAGTTTTTCGATAAAACTAATATAACTTTTAATATCTTTAGGGAAAGTTTCGTTAAGTTCTTTAACTAGTCTTTACTAATTAAAGTTTAAATCTTTAAGGTATGTAATTAATTTATTAATAGTAAAGAGTTAAAGTTAAGCTTATATTTCCTTAATCTCTTTACCTTTTCCGGAAGTTAATATGTTAGTAAGAGAAAGGTAATGTTTAAGAATTTAATAAACAGCGTTTAAAATTAAGATATTAATATTGTATTACAACCTATACCTAATATAAGCCTTAAAAAGGCTAATATAAGTTAAGATAGAACGTATAGTAAGACGCTAATAAGTAAGGGGTATTTTAAAGACAGCTTATTAAGCTAACACTTCTAAATAGGAGTTTAATGTTACTGTAAGTCGCTGTTACTATAATATATAAAGGTAAGTCTGAACAGTAGGACATAAATAAATAATTAAATATTAACGTAAGGAACTGGAGTCCCTTACAGTAGTTATAAGCATAACTATAACTATCTATATTAATTAGCTAGAGGTACCTTATACCTTACTTAGTAATTTGTTACTTAATAAGGAACTAAGTAACCTGCCACTAAGCACCTCTTACTTAAAGGTCTTACAGATGCTTAGTAAGTGAGCACCTTTACTAAGACTAAGTAACTGCTAGTTAGTTGTAGGGGCTTTAGGTCTTTGCACCCCTGGCCCAGTGCGCAGTACTGTGGGTACTGTCTTCTTGCACTGTTCCTTGTGCGGGGGATTCGTCGGGCCGCTCCGGCCCAAGTGTCGGCCTGCAGGGTCGTCACAAAAAGCTAAAGTAAAGTAAAGTCACATATATAAATAAATAGTAAGCTTGCAGTATAGTAATTAAACTTTATTTAAAATAAGGGGAGGAAGTCCTCTTTATCTACATAGTAAAGGCTTTTAACTAATAAACTCTTGCTAAAGGTAAATTAACTATATTAAGAAAGAAGACTTAACGGTATAAGCTGTAATAAATTTTAAAGTTATAAAAGAAAGGCTTTATCTTTAAAAAAAGTACTTTATAAAAAAAGTTTTAAGCTTTTATATTTCTTTATATTAAATACCTTTAAAACCTAAACTTATAAAAGTTTAAATCCTTTTACCAGGTTTTTTATAAAATTTAAAACTATTTACATAATATTAACGTAAGTTTAGTTTTAAATACGTTAATTATTTAAAATTGCACTTTTATATTATAACCTGCACCTAATACAGGCCTTAAGAGGGCTGGCGCAGGTTAAGACAGAGCGTATAACAGGACGCTAAAGACTAGGTAGGCGTTCTAAAGACGGCTTATTAAGCTAGCACTCTTAAACAGGGGTTTAATGTCACTATAAGTCGTTATCACTATAATGCACAAAAGTAAGTCTAAATAGTAAGATATAAATAAATAATTAAATATTAACGTAAGGAACTAAAAGTTCCTTACAGCTAGTATAGTTATAATAATATCTATCTACATTAATAACTTAGGGTGTTTGTTCAAGCCGACCCTGTCGTTCTTTTTAAGCTCTGTGTGTAGTTATTACAACCTGCACCTAACACAGGCCTTGAGAGGACTGGCGCGGGTTAAGACAGAACGTATGGCAGGACGCTAAAGGCTAGGTAGGCGTTCTGAAGACGGATTGTTAAGCTAGCACTTCTAGACGGGGGTTTAATATCACTGTAGGTCGGTTGCCCAACATTTCCGAGACAAAGGCGGTACCAGGGCCGTATCTGACTAGGTAGATATTGTCAGGGGAAAAGGTGAGGAATTCCTTATGAACCATCAGAGGGCGGGTGGTATCGTATCCTGCTAATTCACGCTATAGGAAAGGGCCTAATACTGCTTCTTCATGGCTCGCCTGGAATGGGTAAAACAAGCACAGTTCAAGGGGTAGCTGAAATGCTCCAGAAGCCTCTGATCCAAATCGCATGCGGTCAGTGGCCTTCCATCTCCCCCCTGCGGACACAGCGTTGCCAACAGCTTCTATTTTTTAGGCGAGCTAGGAACAACGATCAGCGACGTTGCAGCTGCGCTCCAGACGCATTTTTCGCTGGCGAGCAGGTGGGATTGCATTCTCCACCTGGTAGGCGCTGATGTGCTTTTGACCGCGAGGACACGGACGGACTTGGTACGGAACAGCGTGGTCTCAGGTTCGGCGCTTATGCTACATGCATCTATTGTGCCCCAAATCTAACAACATCTAGTATTCCTACGCGCGCTGGAGTATTATACGGGCATCCTGTTCCTCTCAAAAAACCGAATTGGTAATTTCGACGAAGCCTTCGCCTCCAGGATCCATATCAGTCTCTATTATCCTCCTTTAGACGCCTCGACGGCCATAGAAGTCTTCAAGCTGAACTTGGAGAGGATCTTGGAAAAGTTTCGTAAACAAGGCGACATAATCATCGTCGATATGGCTCCGATCATTGCTTTCGCCGATAACCACTGGGCCGAACACAATAATAGGAAGTGGGATGGGAGACAAATTCGGAATGCCTGTGATACGGCACTGGCTCTGGCCAAATTCGAGGCCCATGGTGCCAGTCTCGATCTAGGCTCAGTCTCCTCGGCGGAATTAGTGCTAAAGGGCCAACACTTCGGCCCAGTGTTTGGACCATACTCGGGCTTCATCGCCTTTCTGGAGGATTCTTATGGTCGGGAAATGGTTGGGATGGTCGACGAGAATGGCCTTACTGATCTAGAACAACGACAACAACAACAACAACAACAACAACAACAACAACAACAACAACAACAACAACAACAACAACAACAGCAGCAGCAGCAGCAGCGCTATCCCACAGACTATCCCCAAGTTCTAGTGCAGCCTTTACGAGCAAAGAAATCCATGTCCCCCTGGTTGATACGTCAAACCGGGCAACCAAATTTCGAGAGTTCTACACGCACCAGAAAAAGCGTCTTAAAGCTGAGTTAACGGTGAAAGTCAAGAAGGCGAGAGCTTTAAGTTTGGGATCAGAAGGGAGATGCGTTAATTTATATTTGAGCCATGTTCTAAATCGCATGTTGCCTCGCCACTACTATCGATCTGTGACTTTAGCTTCCGGCTGATACCTTTGTAAAGGCAGTAAGGGAGCTCGGAAAGGGGCTGAAGAGTACCTGTTGTTTTACACAAAAGTTGCCCCACCAACCCCCAGTCATCCACACCATCCATACCACCCCTTGCTGCCTTGCTCAGGCGCTACTCAAGCGCTAATCAGGAACTCAGGAGATGATCAGGGAAACCACCAGGCCTAGTTTAGACAAGTGGGCAGTGCTCTCAGTGCACTCCTGAAATTTCAAAACTTCGGCTTTCGTGAGGGACTAGTTTAGGCTTTAAGATAGGCAAGATAACAGGGTCTGAAATGGTGCTCAGGAGAGCTGAACTGACGCAGTCAGTTCAGCTGGTGTGTGTTAATATTTCCACCGACTTTGCCACTACATACACCCATAAAAGAGGCACTCTGGCTTCACCAGAGTGCAACACACACACACACATTTGCAATAAAACTACACAGTTGCAACCCCAAGAAACAACCCAAACAACAGTGCAGTGTTTCTGATCATAGGCATACAATGTTGCGGCGACTGAGTGACCGATGGCCTCACAAGTCGACATTGACAGCACTCAAGCCAATCCATGGCCTGGGGTACTTAGGGGCCAGCTCGATTCGCATTTGGTGCAGCCTCTTTCCAGACCTCGCCTCCCGGTGCAAGATATTTGATCTGCCCCTGCTGAATCTTCCAAAGCGGCGTCAAAATCTGTTCACACTCCATCAGCATTCCACTTTGCTCGGGCAAGTTTAGTAGCATCGTTTCCAGCCAAAGGCAAAATAAAACTCACCCCCTGAGCGTCTGCCGGATCATACGCCCCTGGAAACGCCACCCCTTCCGGCAACGGCACCGTCCCTCCCTGCGTGACTCGTATCTGCGTACAGCTGGGATAGAACTGAGCACCCATCCGCTTGTCCGCGACGTGTAAGCCCAAGATCTCGTGGCGAAGGAGATACTCTCCTGGTGTGAGCTTCGGTGGGATAGTAACGGTCCACTTGGCGCCTTGGACGCGGAGGAGGTCGGATGCCCAGGGCGGGTTGGCCGAAGGGTTGTAGGAGAGCTGGTCGATTTTGACCCAGATGTTACCGGTGTCGCCTTTGAACACTTTGCAGTCATCGTTGGGGCAGTGGGCGAGGTAGCTGTGTGCGGTTGGATCAGGTTCATATTGGTTTGGGGTTTGGTTTGGGTGTCAAGGAATGGGGAGGGGACTCACGTCATGACTGGGCCACTGTGGCTGCTGCCCCATTGGTCCCAGATCATTGTTCTAGGGAGGATTAGTCGTGTGACCTTCCTCGAGTGTGGAAGAGTAAGATACGTACACTTTGTCTCCTGCTTTGAGTTCGATGACGCCCTCTGCTGGAATATTCCCACCTGCTCCGCAGCTAGATAATATCAGTATTAATTCTCCGAAGAGCATACCATCGATTGGCACTGAGATCGTACGTAATATCTTTGGATGTAAAGTCCGGAGCGGAACCGTTGTCCTTGAGTTTCCGAACGTACCGAACCGGCGGAGGCTTGACGAAATCATCTTGGCCGACTTGCCATGCGGGATATGTCTTGCCGTTGACTTGAACGTTCTTCAAGAATCCGTGGCCCGTGACTACCCGTGTCGCAGCAAGAATTGCCAGCAAAAGAACGAGTCTTGCCATGTTGAAGGCGAATAAAGGTAGGATCACGTCAGTAAGTAGCCGACTGTCTCAACTCCGTGGGAAAAGAGCGAGAGACCAAGCGCTAGAAGCTCTCTGGCGCCAACATGTTTTATCACATTTCCCTAGTGGTCCAAGGCGAGATGATCCAATCAGTTTGCCTCATTGCGCTCCATATCAGCAGCTTTCGGGTGTCAACTGGTATCCCGGCAGCTGGTTGGCAATATCAATGCCAGAGGTGATTGGCCACCAGGCTCAACACGGAACCCCAGATCCCGCCCTCGCTAGTGCCCGCCTCAATATAGCAGTGCCTTTCAATCTTCCTCGGGCAGTTGGTCATAGCTTGTTCCAGATAGTAACTTTTTTCCCCTGCGCTTTGCACACACCACCCATAGGGACAGATCTAAGACGGACGTAGATGCCCTCGCGATGGTATTAGAAAACTAGAAAATTATTTGATCTTTTGAACTAACAGTCTGACTAACAGTCTGACTAACAGTCTGACTAACAGTCTGACTAACAGTCTGACTAACAGTCCAATCTGCATTGCAGACTCCCCAACGACCATCGATATGAAACTAACACGCCTGCCCCATGATTTTGCGGTATGCACGATATTGCGCTAAGAACGCCACGCGTGGCAGGAGAAACGAGTGGCAGCCCGCTTCTCCGACCATGGATGCCTGCGGTCTGCCTTGGGCAAAACCAAACCTCTTGTGCTTGCCCTCTTTCGATGTTCAGCAACAAAAATTATGTTTCGCCCAACAACAACTTTTCCCACTGCCTCTAACACACATCATTGCTTTCATTGACGCCCGGCGCTTCATATAGGACACCATGGATGGGCTCGCTGCTGTTGGTGCAGCAAGCTCAATCGTCCAACTTGTCGACTTTTCCCTCAAGCTCATCATCGCATCCGCAAGGGAGATCCGGGGCTCGCTCAGTGGATTCTCGCTGAAAGATGAAGCCCTGGAGCAGGTGTACCAGCAGATGCGATCCATTCTCCAACCTGTATAGAGTCTCGCAGACGATGGGCGCTCTCGAACCGCCGACTCCAGTGAGCTGAGCGACATCTTGGGAGCTGCCAAATCTGCACAAAAAGATTGCAACGAAATACTTAGCATTCTCGAGCAACTAAAATTGAAAAGAGGCGGAACCAAGCGATCATGGGCCAGCATGGTCAAAGCTTTCAAATCTATGATGGGCAGAATAAGATTACTGAGATCGAAACACGATTGAGGGCGGGATTAATTTTGGTCTCTATTGAGATGACCAAACTTACGTGGGTGGTATAGTGGCGTTCTTCTTAGTACTGATGAACGACTTTGACTGACCTTTGGCAAGGTGTGAGGTGGGGAAGCTGAATGGCAAGGTCGACCATCTCATTCGCACGGCCTCCCGCGACGGGATTCAGAATGACCCGCAGCTCGACCAGCTCTCGGAGAACTTAGCCAGTCTTCACATGGACTCTGAAGATCTGAAAAGCGGTGACGCTTTGCGCAGCGCCCAGATATTGATCAAGGATGCGGAAACTCTGTGTGAGCGAGCGAAGAAGTTTGACTTGGTTAAAAGAACCACCAACGCCAAGCAGGCCGTGGTCAACAGTCTGCACTTCCCAAGTCGCACACATCGACATCACGCCATTCCCGAGAACCACAGTACAACTTTCGGCTGGATATACGAAATCTCATCTTTCCAGAAGTGGATAGAAGAGGAAGGGGGCATCTTTTGGATTCACGGGAAACCCGGTTCAGGCAAGTCGACGCTGATGAAATTTCTCGCCGATAACTCGCGAACGCAAGACTGTGTCACCAAGTGGGCGCATCCATACAAAGCGACCATTGCTGCCCACTACTTCTGGAATCTGGGCACCGATATGCAGAAGTCTCTTCTGGGCCTCATGCAGACCTTGGTTTTTGAGATTTTCTGCAAGTCGCCAACTAGGATTCAGTCAGCGTGCCCCACTCGCTGGGAGATGGCGCTCAACGACCAACATGTTTTTGCCGCCCAAAAGAAATACGATAGAGAGGGGCAGTGGACGATGGAAGAGCTGGAGGCGACTATTAAGCGTCTCGCGCAGAACACCGCCGGCTAGGTGTATGGGTCCGCCGCCGAAACCCAACAGATGACAGATCCGCTGATTGGTCGCTTTCGCAACGCTAGCGGCGTGTTCCGGAGCCCCCATATCGCCGAAATCATGGGTCCCCCAGAGAAGGGTGGAGAGTTGACATCGAGGCACCTTTGATAATGAAACCAAAGTAGGTAATGCAGTAGATACAGGTAGATAATTCGACGCTGTTTGTTATGGTAGTGTGTCACTACCAGCCTGTTCCGCACTCAAGCTCACATCCCATCATCAGACCATGAACCCGGCTAATGACATAGGTTGTTCCTTGTGAAGTCGATTAGATCGCCCTTCGCAAAATCCAATCAGATCATGCCAACAACCGACATATGTGAGCCCCTAAAGTAAGTGTATGTGTGTCCCTTAAGTCAGGTACCTTGACGACCTTAGTTCACAGTCAGCTCCTCCTTCCACCCAATCGCCCTTCTCTCCGCCGCCCTTATCTTCACTTGCTGCTCTAGCAACTCCCCCTGCACCTTCGCAACCTCCGCAGTATACTTCATCTCCAACGCTAACCGCCTCCCCAGTGCCTGGCTCGCCAATCTCTCAGCCCTTTCATGCGCTACCCACGTCTGATCCAACACTTACTTCGCGTGCTCCAGCTCTTTTTTTTTTGCCTCGCTTGTAAGTATTCCTCTTCTATCTACCTCATGTATTTTGCTAACCACTCAGTGTCGTGATTTGTTTGGACCGCTAGCTTCCATTCTAGGGATTGCGTTGATAGGAGCTCGGAAGTTGATTCTGCTATCAGCCTCAGTCGGATAGCTGTTGGCTGTACTGTATTGCGCGCTGGTGCTTCTGGGTTTGGTGCTCGGTTTCAAGCTTGTTCTGAAGTTAAAGGCGTAGCTCGAGGGATTGCATTGCGAGGAGTTCGGCTTTTTCTTCGGCGATTAGGCATTGGTCTGAGAGCTGTTTGGTATTTACTAGTGCGGTGGTGTTGGTTGGTTTGGTGTTGGCGCTCGAGTTTCTGGATTTGAGAGACGCGTGCTACTTCGGGGCCGTGCGGTAGGCAGTAGGACGGGTTGGGCTGCCTCTTTATGGCGAAGAGAAGAGCAATCGTGCAGTAGGCATGACTACTATAACGCAGAACCTCAAAGCGGAGGGTGAATACACTGGCAAGCGGTTGACAAAATAATCGAGACTCACAAATGGTCTTGGCAGGTAGGAAATCACGCCACCACTAACTGACTCTAAGATCAGCTACTAATCCACCAGCCTGATGACGTCAATTTGCGCTAGCGTAAGCAGCTCTCTGTTAGCAAGGGCTGGGCAGGTGACAAGATGGTGGTACCATAGAGTGACCTGGCTTACCACATACGAGTGGCTCGGATGGAGGTATCTGCTAAGTAATGCGTCTCTGTTTTTATGCCAACCGCTTGACTGGCTACTGAGCCCGCTTCTTGGCCCCTTTTTGAATTTGTTTTGTTGAAGGGGAAGGGGGGGAGGGTTCCCAGAAATGGGACCCTTTCTATCCAAACCCCTTTGTCTTTTAGGGGGCCTTAAATCGGTCTTGTCGCGTAAACTTGCCAAGTTTTGCGGTAAAGGGTGAACTGTGGTGAGCCGAAGCTGAGCCGGAGTGAAGCGAGCCTAATTTTAGCCCAACCATTTTCAGACGGGATCTACTCCTTTTTAGTCTGAGACTACCTCAATGATGACTGTGCGACCCAGAAGTCAACGCTGGCGCTGGCGAACTTTGGCTCAAAATCGTGAAAGCTTGGGTGTGGTGCTGGCTGAAGTACCCCGACTACACTGGTGATGTTATGGGCAACCACATGTGGGGTGGGACACACTATGCTGCGAGGTATTAGCTTCTGGAGATGCTTATTGAGCTTGTGATCGATTACTATCTAAGCATGTATTCACACGTGTGGCTGTCTTATTGATACATTTTTGCTATTTCCCCGCTTCGAAAGAACGCTCATTATCAGAGATATTTACTCCATGAAGAAGGAAGACAAAAGAGGAAGACAAAGAAGAGAACAGAAGAGTGATGCCTACCCCCCCACTCTCGGAGCCACGCCCTCCGGTGGATGCGACTTATTCTTTTCCTTCTTATTCCGATTCTTCTTCTGGGGTTCGCTTTGACGATTTCCGTTGGCATTATCGTCAGTGTTGTCATTAGGCTTGTCCTTTGGAAGCGGCTTGGGCTTGTCCTTGGCGCCTGTACTTTTGATAACGGGAGTGATGTCCTTGCGTACCAACACCTTAAGTTTAGTCTCCGTACCGTCTAGATGTTTCCAACTGCCTTTGAGCTGTGTGACGTTGTAATTCTCTTGTATCCATTCTTGTCGACGGCGAGAGCTTCAGCAAAGCAGCGGCATTGTCAGCGCCAAACACGCGTAGTGCATGAGCCCACCGTGAGAGGAGGAAGGGATGAGTGACGGGGACGACTCACCATTGCTCGTCAGGTATGTGGATTCCTTGAATGATGATAGCCGGAAGGGCGATCTCAGTGATAACCTCCTGGATTTCCGGCAAATGAGTGGCGATGACGATGCTGGAAGAGTCGACTTCGAGGAGGCCATGCGAGTCATCGAGGACAGTGAACCCCTGGCCTACTAGAAGTTTCTTGTCGAGAATCTGGTAAATTGGATCCTGTCCAAACAAATCGGGAGCAGTAGTGAACAGCAAACGGCCGCAGACATAGAGTTTGAGCAAGTACGCCAATGCATGTTGGTTTTCGGGCGGGTAATGCGGAGCTTCTGATCCACGCACGGTCAGGGTGTAGCCGCCGAAAAGGATGACTTTGCGAATTCCGGAGAGCTGCGTGGGGTCGAGTATGTCTTTGATTTGCTGGTATAGTTGGGATCTCATGACCCTCTTCCGCGCCTTCGCTAGATTCATTCCCCTGACAAAAGAGTCTTGGTCCTGGGCTGGCAAACTTCTGATGGCGTTGGGGACACCGTAAATCATTGCACTAGTCTGACTATTGCGGGCCAGGGGAGCGTACGAAACAACCATTGGCAAGTATCTTCGGTACTCATCGGGTATCATGCGTGTACCGATCATTAGCCAGCTTTGGTATTCTATCAACGGTTTGCCCCTGATCACTTCCTAGTGCGGACTCAGCTTGATGTAGCGGCCAGTTATAGGATCACGTTCCGTTGCAACGGCAGGAGCAATGTCGTCTAGGATGTTCGATACTTCGCCCATCTGACACGGAATCTGGAACGTTTGTTCAGCGAAATCGGTGAGCACAACACTGCGCATCCGTCTCCCGGATTCCCAATCTGCAAAAACCTCAGCCAGATACTCGAGTATTTCCCTTGTGAAGAGCGGGGCCTCGGCGGTAGGCTTTTTGTAACGAATCCTAATCTTCGCTACTGTTGACATGTTGGTGAGGAACTTGTATTTGGGGCCGTCTCGTTTTCGGCCGCCGTGATCTGTGGGCTCCTTGCCGGGGTTCATGCGCTTCACCACAGCAGAGCTGGTATGGAGGTGTTCGAGGCAGAACTGTCTGGGAGGGTCGCTATCGTCGCCAGTGCCGGAGCTACCGTCGGGGTCCGCATCGTCAGGGTTGGCATTATCGGCAGGGGTAGCGCTATTGGCGGAGCTAGCAGGGCCGCTACGGTTGGAGCTACCGCCGGGATCGACACCGTCAGCTGGGTTGGCATCGTCGCTGGGGCTAGCAGCGCCGGGGTCGGCATCGTTGGCGGGAGGATCGGACTTGTGCACTCCGTGCAAGGCCATGATGGGATCGAGCACCCGTGCGGGTGCAAGGCTAGAAAATACCGGGCCGTCATCGGGAGGTGTGCTGGCCGAAGGATTACTGGAGAATAGGCGGCAAGAATGAATATCAATGTTGAGGGTCACAATCCGGAACGCTGCAGGTCGTGTGATGATGGGAAATGCCACAATGCCTAGAAAGGCTAGCGAGAATACACGTCGTATTGACCTTCGTCGAATTTCGCCCGCGTCCTGCCTTTCGGGCCAGCAAGCGCGAGGAAGGAACGCTAAAGAGCCGTCTGTTTGGTAGTCGCTCCTTCCCGGCGGTGGCGATGGCACTGCGAGGCATGCTCTGCCCACGTTTTGCTTCTTTCCAAGTTCAAGCTGACATGTTACAATCATCAAGCATCTGTTTGCTTCCAGCAATTGGAATCTCTAGCAACTTTTGGTGCCATTCTTGGCCGCATCTCAGACGAGGTCAACGCGCAGAAGATTTCCCGCAGCACCCTTGACTCTTGAGTGGCGGATCGAGCTCCCTGGAGTGCACTGAAAGTCTCACGGGATTTGGAAGGATTCGGTCGAGAGGTCATGGTTCAGGTACCCACCTCCCAACAATGGTCCCCCAGTTCACTTGAAGGTCTCGCCAGTTATCACTGCGTTCAAATAAGGTAGCCGGCCAGACCGGTGATCCAGTTCCTCCTTGGCCGTCCACATCGCGTTGAGGTCCCAGCATGACGGCTCAGCTCTTGCTTCCCGGAAAGGGATCGACCCGTAAAGGGCGGTGGCATGGTCAAGCACGGGAGACGCTAGTGACGGGAAAGACGGACTTAGGGGCGGCGAGCTGCACCGCCTCAATACGGCCTTTGTGCGACCAAATCTCCAAAGGCGCGACAAATGCGCAGTGCACGAGCACGACGACCTTGCACGGCGCGTCCGTTCCATGCTGTGGCCTACCCCTGATTCGGTTGACTGAATGTCCGTTCAATTTCCCGCGGCGCGTGGGCTGTTGCCGCCCGCCGATAGGCTCCGTTGGACGCCGCCAACGAGCCAAACATTTTAACATCCAACAGCGCTCTGCTTTCAGCCCATTGTCCCCCGACCCGGAAAATGCTATCGGTGGAAGATGACGACCGAGCCGCATCGCGAGGCCAGCCGCCGTCTTCATGCTTTGTTGTCGGCTCAAGCTTTCTGGGGAGGAGGAACCAAGCCATTCTGGATTTTAAGAGCGACTGAGGCTTGCTGAGCGGCACCTCGCGAATCGCCGTTATGCTTGACAAGCGTCAACGGTGGAGCGTCGCGCTAGCACTACTATAGTACACTAGACGCTGAGGGGCGCTGCCACCAACGCCGATTCCACTGCACCCCGCGTAATCCACACACGTGATGGCGCCATCTGGTGGCTGGATTGAACATCCGTCGGTCAGTACTGGTAGCACTCAAGCCCGCTTGTTGACTGAATATTGACCATTTTGGGCAGTCAGTGTTTGCACCACAGTCAGGACATCCTGGTTGCCCCTTTTAGTCCTTGGCTCGTGTTTGCAAATATTGGCGTCCTGTCGCATTGGTTGCAGTGCATGCGGTCGAAGCTTGCCAATGCAGGAACAGAACGGACTCACGGCCTGACGTATGTGACCCAATATTTATTTCGGGCCTAGGCCTGGCGCAACGCATGGGCGGCCGAGCGCCCCAGGACTGGGGTAATTTGCTCGGGCAGTCGATAGTTCCTCGCTTGGCGCCGCCCGGGGGCTTTAACTCATCTGCCCAGCCGAGTGACGTCCACTCTGGTTGGCCCGCCGCCGACTGTGCTGCATAGACCCCCCTGCAGGCAATAGGGATCCCGATGATGTCTTCACGCCAACACCCTGAGGCGGATCGCGACGACGGGGATAGAGCTGCTGCGCGAGAATGGAGTTTACGCGGGGGAGGCACGGCCCTGGGGAGAGAGAGGCACCCGCGCGGTCCGGGGAATGGGCGTGGGCGTGAGCCGACTGGGATCGCCGCCACGATGTACAAGTAACCAGAGGGACCCTGATGCGGCCTTCGCGCTGGGAACTCTCTTGTTGATGTTCGCTCCCGAGAGTTGCCTTTGCTGCCATTCGCTTCAGCAAGGTGCTCACGTCACCCGTTCAGCAAACTTACCACAGTCATTCTTTTGATCCGCCAGCATGCGTCTGATCACAGCGCTCGTGGGCGGCCTCGTGGTGCGCAGCGCCGCTGCCCTCACGGAGTCGGTGCCCGAGGACTGCACCGCCGACGACGAGGTTGTCGAGTGCTTCTCCAGCTCGCTCGCTGCGGCCAGTGGGTTCTGCTCCTGGACCGTCACCGGGGCAGCTGCCACTGTCACCGTGACCCCCACCGTCACTGAAACCGAGGTCGTCACCATCACCGACTGGCCCACCTCGAGTGTCTATCCCCTCCATCGCCGGAAGAAGCGCGGCTGCACCAAGAGGAGCAACGTCAGCGTGCCCCCTTTGAACTGTCTCAAGAGCCTGACAGCTACCGCTTCCATCGATAGCGCCCGCATCACGTCGGCCTGTGCATGCATTGGTGTCGCTGCCGTCACCGAGACCGTCTCTGCCTCGCCGGCCACATTCACCGTCACCGAGACCACATTCCCCCCATGGAAGCCGACGTCGTGTGATGCCGCCAGTGTTGTGATTTCCACCGTCACCGTGGTCTCTGTTCCTGAGTCGTGGCCCTCTTGGTCCCCTTCCGTTGTCATCTCGACCGTCACTGTCACAGACGAGTGGGAGACAACCGTTGAAGCGACGGTGACGGAGACAACTACCGCTAAGGGCAAAGGTAAGGGCAAGGGGAAGGGTAAGGGCAAGACGTCCACGATCTACGAGACTTTGACCTGGACCGAAGCTGGCGACGACGTCTACATCACGGACACCGTGACGGCAACTCAGACAGATACCGTCACCACGTGGCCCGTGTGGTCCGGATCCTGGTCCCACTCCGCCGTTGATCCCGTCACCCACACTTACACGGAGACCGCCACCGAGACCGCCACCGAAACGTCCATCCTGTCCAGTGAAGTCCCGGTCTACGTCACTGTGACCGAGACAACATGGCCTGCTTGGACTGGGACATGGTCTCACTCCACCGCGGACCCCCTTACCTACACCATCACCGAAACTGCCACGGAGACCGGCGAGGACGTGTATATCACGACTACCGTGGTGCCCGAGTGGACTGGGAGCTGGTCTCACCCCGAGCCAAGCACGTACACTGTCACGGAGACCGCCACATCGTTCGAGGATGTCACTGTCACGACTACCGTGGTGCCCGAGTGGACTGGAAGCTGGTCTCACCCCGAGCCAAGCACGTACACTGTCACGGAGACCGCCACATCGTTCGAGGATGTCACTGTTACCACTACAGTGGTGCCCGAGTGGACTGGGACTTGGTCGCACTCTGCTGTGGATCCCATTACTCACACCATCACCGAAACTGCCACCGAGACTGCCACCGAGACTGGGGACGATGTTTACATCACTGAAACCTCGACTGTGACCACCTGGCCGGTTTGGTCTGGGAGAGGCGGCCTCGGGCAGTGGCCGCATACCACTGCGGAGCCCGTCACGCACACCATCACGGAGACCGCGACGGAGACTGCGACACAGACTGATGATGTTTACATCACCACTACCGTGATCCCCGAGTGGACCGGAAGCTGGTCTCACCCCGAGCCGAGTACGTATACAATCACGGAGACTGCGACACAGTTTTCAGATGTTTATATCACCGAGACTGTGACGCCCGAGTGGAGCGGCAGCTGGTCCCACCCCGAGCCAAGCACCTACACGGTCACGGAGACTGCGACATCGTTCGAGGATGTAACTGTCACGACTACCGTGGTGCCAGAATGGACTGGAAGCTGGTCCCACCCTGAGCCAAGCACTTACACCGTCACTGAGACCGCTACGGAAACTGGTGAGGATGTATACATTACGGAGACATCTACCGTCACGACTTGGCCCGTTTGGACTTCATCTTGGGCCCACCCCGAGCCTATCACGCACACGTACACTTACACTGAGACCGCCACCGAGAGCGGTGAGGATGTGTATGTGACGGTTACCTCGACCGCAACCGCGACAGAGACCTCAACCGCATGGGGTGGCAAGGGCAAGGGACGCCCGCCCAAGACGCACACCGTTACCGATATCTGGACCGAGACCGACACTGCCACCTGGACGGAGACGTCGTGGGCGACCGAGACCACCGTGACCTCGTACTGGGCGACCGAGACCCAGACAGCAACCGAGACCACCACCGACTGGGCCGTGTATACCCACACCGAGACGGCAACCGACACGCTGACCGAGACCACCACTGACTGGGCTGTATTTACTCACACGGAAACGGAAACCGACACGGCTACCGAGACCAGCACAGCCTGGTGGGCAGTTACCGAAACTGACACCGCTACTGTCACAGACACAGCAACTTCCACGCTGATAGAGACCAGCACTGCCTGGTGGGCGGTGACCGAGACCGACACGGTCTCTGTTTACCACACGGAAACCGCAACTGAGACCAGCACCGCCTGGTGGGCCGTGACCGAGACCGACACTGCGACTGTCACCGACACAGCAACTCTCACCAACACGGCAACTGAGACCAGCACCGCCTGGTGGGCAGTGACCGAGACCGACACAGCCACATTGACCGAGTGGGCCACCAAGACTGAGACGGCCACGTCGACTGTCACCGCAGAGTCTACGTGGGTGCCCGTCATCAAGAACGGTGGCTTTGAGAATGCCACGGACCCCGACTTTGGGTGGACGCCGTGGTTGTCCACTACAGGTACTAAGAGCGTCACCGTTGCCGGTCCTGGTTCAGGAAGCAGCAAGGCCGTCAAACTTTACACCAAGGATACAGCCACCGCTGCCGTCAGCCAAACCCTCACCTGGTAAGTCAATTTTCTCTTTCAGTGCGATTTACAGACACTAATATTTTGCAGCGTGTCCGGCACCACTTACAGGCTCACATTCGACGCGAAGGAGTCCGGGACTATATCTTCTACCGCTTCGGTCTTCGTCAAATTGGCGGGAGTTACCATCCCCAACACCGCCAACACCAATATCGGCGCCGCCTGGGGCTCGTACAGTTATACCTTCACCTGCAGCGGGTCTCCCAAGCTTGAAATCTCGGTTGCGACCAGTGGCAACGGCAAGACGGCGACATACTGGTTCGACAACTTCCATGCCTTGCCGCTCACTTTCTTCTAGATGCTGCCAGTGGGCAATGACGCTGATGAGGGGTACGGTGCATGGGCTTGGCACGGTGCCTGTTTCTCTCCTTAAGTCTGGGTGAAGGTAGCCGGTACCTTTAGTTTTAATGGTAATTTATTTGTTGGATACCCATGTTCTTTTAGCGTGCCTTGACTTTGTAGGAATTCTACCACCTGCACCCTCCCTCTCGTGCGCCATCACCCCTGAAACTGATTCAACGAACAAACGCCAAAGTCCGTGAGCATCTGCGCAACCACAACATAGCCCCCAATGGCCGGCGCTGCATAGTACACCATGAGCAAGACCTTGAACCAGATGCTCAAACGGCTCAACATCCCGGCCATCTCATGCTTCTTCCGTGGTGACTGGGCACTAATCACGGGCCGCCCCTCAAGGTAATCCGCCGGCGGCGGCAACAACGCACCCACTGAGAATCCCAACACCAGCCACATCATCGTCCACACCCGCTGGTACAGCGCGCTGTTCCCGGCCTCAAACCTCGACAGCCCACCCACAACCGCAATCGGCACCGCCGCGATATAATAACTCAGCACCAAGCCCAATCTCCCCTTTGCCGAGTTCATTGACACCGATTCCATCGCCAGCGCCGTCCCCAGCTCCCAATCCAACGCCCAGAAACTCCTCCCCTTTCTCTTCCCCACCCCAGTCGCTATCTCCCCTTTCCCATCTACAAGCTTCTCCCACTCCCTCTTCAGTTCGTCATCCGCTTCGGCAGTCAACTTCCCTACCGTCCCTCGCACCATCCATTGTTTGCGCTCCTCCTCTGTGCCAAGCCGTAACCGATCCTCGAGCTGATCCAGCCCCTCTGACCCAACCAGGTACAGACAGTCATACTGCGGGCAGAGGATATTCCCAACTAGATTCACGAGAGACATCCTGTAGCAAACAAACCATCAGCACGCTTCTTCTTCAAAGGCAGGTGTGTTATTCAAGGGTAGGTAGGGTATGAAAAGGTCTCTCAGAAGCGGTTCCTCCCCCCGCAACAGGGACATCCCTCCAGACCGCAGCCATCAAAGACCAAAGACCGAAAAGGGATGCTAAAGCACAGCTGGAAGTATGCCATCCATAGGTAGGTACATACCAAGCGTAAGGGATAGTCGTGAGTCCAAAGGCGGCGTATCCGTAGCGAGCGACTTGGTTGCCGCGGGTGCGGTAGAGGGTGGAGATGGCAAAGAGGAGTTGGAGGAGGGAGATGAGGATTTTGATGAGGTTGTAGCTGCTACTTAGGTTCGTGAGGAGTGTGGGGTCGGTACTGGGGGAGGGCG
>Ga0247758_1001266_pt1 | contig 19568 bp, 16 predicted proteins | sample UWRJL156409C4_FD_180950 | JGI IMG/M metagenome (GOLD analysis project Ga0247758, IMG submission 180950) | Plant litter microbial communities from Arlington Agricultural Research Station in Wisconsin, United States - UWRJ-L156-409C-4 | ecosystem: Environmental > Terrestrial > Plant litter >...
CCTAGTATGTGACGGTGCCTAGCATGGAACGGAGCCTAGCATGGAACAACAAAGGAAACGCGACCGTGGATCAGGTCATCTTCCTTCGATCGAAGGGCCAGAATGTCACTGGGCTTTTAATGGGAGGTCTTCGTGGTGAAAAATCGTCAGATCGATCATTGATTAAAAGAAGCACGGTTTAAAGAACCGCGCGGCGCGGCCCCTTTTTGACGGTGGCACGCGCCAGAGAACGCATCGCTATATACATAAACGGCTACAGTAATATTACATACAGAGCTCAAAAAGAACGACAGGGTCAACCTGAACAAACACCCCAAGTTACTATTATAAGTGTTAATAGTCCTTAAAGGATTAAAGTTTTATATAAATACTTGCTATATACTCTTTAAAACGGGCAAAACCTAATAATAAGGATAAAGGCTAATAGATATAATATTACTAATCTTTATACCTTTTAATATAAGATGTATTAGTTACATTATTCTTATTTGTTAAACTTCAGGAACCCACAGGGCTGTAGTACAGCGGCTGTGGCTCAGAGGAAGAAGTGCAGTACTGGTCCAAGCCAGCTACAGTGCCTACGGCACTGTAGGAAGCAAATAAAGGCCTAAATTACAGGGCAGCGCTACTGTAAATAAAGGTATCACAGCGAATATTAACGTTGGAAACAAGAGGATCCGGAAGGCAGTGCCTTATACAATGACTGGAGTGAAGTGAAATTGCTTACTTACCTAGAACTAGATACAGGAGAGAAGAGGGCCTATTATAGGCTGTGGGAGTCTCTCTCAGAATTCCAGAGCCTTCTACAAGGTAAAACTAATACAATAATGGAATAGTATTGTTCTGAACCATTCTACATAGTTCTGCTAACGTAGTAGCTGACGTGGCCACTGTGGTATTCTAGTTGATTCTGTGGGGCAGTAGCCCGACTGGATTCAGGGGGTTCTAGAAGATTCGACTGGTGGTTTCGGAGTACGCAACTACCCTGCAGGGTCCGCGGTACAGGGTGCTCAGAGGCTAGAAATTAACATTACTATATTAACTTTTACTATTATTAAACTCCTGATTATATAAGGTGATAGTGAAAGTAATACGTTAAACAGTATGTGTGACGACCCTGCAGGCCGTCACTTGGGCCGGGGCGGCCCGACGAATCCCCCGCAGAAGGAACAGTGCGGGGGGACGGTGTACACCGTCCAGGCGCACTGGGCCAGGGGTGCAAAGACCCGAAGCCCCTACGACCAGTAAGAAAGCGCTTGGTGGTCCACAGGGACTGACAACACCAAGCACCATTCAGTTGGCTGCTTGGCCGCAACTGCGTGGTGCACCACCAAGCACAACGGACCAAGCAGGGTACGAAGTACCTCCTAGTTAGTTAGTATAGATAGCTATGGTTGTGCCCACAACCTCCGTGAGGGACTTGGGTTCCTCACGCTAGTATTCAATTGTTCATTTGTGTCCTACTGTTCAGACTCACCTCTGTGCATTATAGTGACAGCGACCTACAGTGACATTGAACCCCCCTGTCTAGGAGTGCTAGCTCAACAAGCCGTCTTCGGAACGCCCCTTACCTGTTGGCGTCCTGCCATACGTTCTGTCTTAACCCGCGCCAGCCCTCTCGAGGTCTGTGTCGGGTGCAGGTCGTAATAGTACGCTTCTGACTTATTATAATTATAGTTGTCCTGGGAGTGTTAAATTGTAGGGAAAAGTAGGGCTGCTGAGAACAGTACGGCGTTGTAGTGACTTCTCCCTCCTCCTCAGCTGAAAAGTATACTTAGAGTGGGTTAATCGCTATACCTGACTTGAAATTTTATCTAACCTGTTTTATCGTTATGCTATGCGTATAAAGGATGTTAGGAAAGGTTGATGAGTATTTAGTTCTTGCTGTCTGAATAACTGTTAAAACTGAGGAATAGCAGGAGGGAGATTGCTGACCGTAAAGAGAGCGGGGTCGTAAGGTAGAGTGTGGAGTTTTGTGGTGGCTTACTACTGTCAGATAAAAGGGGCCCTGGCCACGGGGCCAGAGCGTGCAAAAAGAAGGCGTGGCCATCTGGGCTGAATGGAGCTCATGCCAGTACTCGCCAATTTTCACGGGAAAGGGGTACATTGGCCCCTGGCCACCCTGTGGGGCCCGCCCAGAAGTACCTGTTAACCGCGCTGCTTTCAAACCCGAAATGCAGGCGCAACTCTTCGATGCATCAATTGCAATAGAGTTTTCTATATAAAAGAATGCAAGCCGGATCAAATGATACATTGTTTCATTTTGATCAAATGGTGGGTGGCAGGTGGCAACAGCTGGCAGCTAGGTCAGCTCGTCCACGTTTCAAGTCGCCACCAGTTTCTGCGTTATGCAAAGCAGCCTTCTAGTCCGAAACTTCAAGCTCGTGGGTGGGTCCAGTAACGAGCCGACAAAACTGAGAAACATTGATGGATTGGAAGCTTCGGGTGCGGACACGTTCGAGGGGATGAGGAGATTCCTTCAAGCCCACGCCGGACAACCCCTTCGTCCTCGGATACACCGTTTCACAGCCAAGCTCATCATCCGACAACCCTACGCCCACGAAGCCTTACTTCATTCCGGCATCCTTCCGCTGCAACCTGTCTCCTCGGAGCACGTATTCGGCTGGCACGCTCAACTATTGCATGCTCACCCACAGCGGAAACGAGCCCCCTGACTTCATGCGAAAAGCAAAGACATGAGTCGTGGATGACGGCGTCGAAGGGGTGGAGCGATTCAAAGAGAACGTCTTCGCCCGCTTGAAACGAAGAGCAGAGCCCGGGGCGGCAGATGGACTCCTATTTATCTGTCAGGACATATTTGTCAACCGTTGGATCGGCAGTGCTGTTGCCCCCCTTTTCTGCGTGACCCCTCGCGAGGCATCGAACAAGGTTGCGGCGATCATCGAGAAAAATTACAAGAAGTTGAACTTACACGGCACGATGGACTTTGTCGACAATATTCAAGATCCCTACGGCGAGTTGTCGACGAGCAACCGGTACGAAAAGAAATCAAGCGTAGGGAGCAATTACAAGCCAATTGTGGAGGATTGGGAAAGTGTATATTCCGAGGCCGTTAAGTTGGAATGTGCGTTGTCTTAGTTCCTTGGCACCCCCGAGTCTCTTTTGTTGGTCATTCACACTGATGCAAGTAACCTAGATGACAACACTGTAGAAGTCAGCTACGAGAACCTCAACCCGCTCCGCGAAGACGAGGCGGATATGGACACCAAACGCCGACTTTTGTTCACTGTTGGCTCGTACACCTTCATGAAGATCAATTTCTTCAGGCGAACAGCTGTTGGCACTTTCAAGGAGTCCAAGAGTAAGAACTAGTACCTGCATGGGTTTGATTTGTCTTGACTAACCAGCCACCGACATGAGGGGAAGCTAACGATTTGAACATGTGGGTCAACTACCGATTCAATTTCGAAGTCGGCACAAGTGCTGCGAAACGTGGACAGTTCCTTGTCGAGTCTGTGCACGCTTAGCATAACGATGAGAACGGAAACGTGAGATTTTGGGAGAATTTCCCGCCGGATGATGACAAGCGCAAGCCGGGAATCTGGATGAACAAGTGGGGGCATAGCTAGGTCAATATGGTGCTATTCTTGTTCAAAGCGGAAAAGAATGATCTCGGGGCCATAGGAGAGACGATTGCCAAGGATGGAGGCAGGCTGATGCAGGAGGCGCTCGACAAGCTAGTGAAGGATCTGGGGACGCAGGTCATTCTGCCGGCCGGCGACGTGTTTATGTTCAAGGGGCTGAGCGCGGACAGCGACCACAACGTCTTCACCAGTATCGTGTACGACACTGCAACTTAGAGAAACGTCCACCCCCGCAATAGGAAGACTATATCCAATAGGTAGCAAGGACCGCAGTAGCTAGGAGGACACTAGACACAGCTAGCATCAAACAGCTACTTGCACCGCTGTGACCACTCCGCATTGTGCCACTCTCTCCACTGCTCTCATCCAACATCTCCCTAGTCAACCGCAGGCGACGAGAAAGTACCGCGAGAATCGGCAATGCATGATTATTTATACTCTAGGCAACCGCCGCAGTCAATCATGTTGCCGCAGATGGTGTAGACTGAGGCGACGGATTCGACGGCGCCTTGGCCCATAGCCTCGGCGCCGTGTTTGAAGAAGATGGCCCAGGGGTGCAGCTTTCCGGCTTCGATCGTGTGGAACTCTTCGCCGAGGGCGAAGCTGGCCGAGATGTCAAAGGTGGTGAGGCTGAAGTACAGACTGAGGTTGGCGGGTTTCTGCGCGGATGCCAGCTTGGAGAGCTCGTCGGTGAGAGTGTTGACGGCTTCGTCGATGAGCGGCCACTGGAGACGCTGGTTGCGGTCGGAGAAGGCGGGGGAGAGCATCTTGCGCATCTTGGAGTGCTCGGCGGGGTGCTGCTCGTTGACGATGGAGCGGGTCTGGTCGGTGAAGGCGGCGGCATCGTAGGCGAGACTCTTGCGGAACACGAGGTGGTCCTTGCGGTAGCCGTAGATGTCGCGCCAGGACCTAGGCGATATGAAGGAGAGCTCATTCGGTGCGGTGCGCACGATAGGGCCGTACTTCTCATGCAGTGACTCAATTCATTTGGGATGGTCGCCGATGAGGAAGTGGAAAGCGTAGGGTATCTGCACTGGTGAGCTGGATGCACTCCATCGGGTGTACTTCCTTGACACTCGCGACGACGCGACTCATGTGGGAAATGGCGCAGAACAACGGACCGGGAAAATGTTCCAGGCCGTGTTTTACGCGTTCCGTGACAATGTATTTGTTGATCATATACCCCAGACCCGCCTGCGAACGATGGTGTCAGCACGACAAACGGGTGCAACTGTCTGGGGAAATACGGCGAGACCCACCAGAACAGCGAGTGCCACGTAAAACGACATTCTGCCCTCCGTTCCGCAAAGTCGCCCCCTCGTAAATAAATAGATAGCTATCCAAAACCGACGTGCGCGAGCGATGACGGGCGGCAAGCGGCGGTTGGGAGGATGAAGAGGTGAGGTTGAGGATCTGACGTTGCTGACCCGAGACCCAAAGTCCGAACGTGGCAGGAGCCCAGTGGTGGCAGCCGCCCGGCAGCTGAGGTCAAGCCACAGCGGATGTCGCCGGTCCAGGAATGCTTGGCGCTGCGACAGCGAATCAAAATCGATCCCGTGTTTCACCCCTGTGTTACCGTGGCGTTTAGCGCAGCCTCGTAGCCGTAGCTCTCGGACCGGAGCGCCAAGACCAGATCATCCGAAGTCATCTGTGAGCACCTGCTGAGAATTTGGTCCTGTTGTGCTGTTTTCATCTACAGTCTAATCTTGGTCTACCGCTCCCAAGCAGAGCTTTTAATTACTGAGCTCTGCGACGTCATAAAATTTTGTCTACCGCTTCCATGGAAGCATCCATGATTGCTCTGGCCCCCACCCGTGCGCCGGCACCTCAGGATTTGAGCCTGGCCCTATACGCCTACTCTCCAGGTATACCATTGAAAGCCACTGCAAATCCGGAAAAAAGAACAATTGTTCGGAGATTACCAAACAGCACCTCCTCTTGGATCCCGGGGCACATTTGATTACTACCCGTCGCTTGATGACAAGCCTCTATCTAACGGCGGTTAAATGCCTTCACTCCATCCCTGGAAAATAGAAGGCAACCCTTCCAACAGTACCCAAGGGCTGTATATACAGTGCTGGTCCCCTGAAATTTACTTCAAATGATGCAGGCTTCCTCAATCTACAATTGCACATCGCGTGCCATCGTCACATACGATCTCCACCATGAAAACACCACGTACCGCTCTCTCGCTGCTAGCGCTTCTCATCCCAACCATCTTCGCAGAGACCATCATCGTCAACTGCGACACTGACGAAGCGACCAAAGAAGCCATAGCTAACATCAAAACGGCGGGAGGAGAAATACTTTACGAGTATCACTATGTCGGGTAAGTGCGACCCTGCCAGCGACGAAGCTGTGAACTGTTTTCAGGGGCTAAATACACTAATATCGACCACAGGGGCTTTTCTGCTGTCGTTTCCTTAGAGACGATTGAAATGGACCCGCTGTTCAAGACGGAGTGCTGGTTCAGGTTTGACGAGAGCATCTCACCTCCAAAACCAGTTTGGTCTTGACGATTCTTGATGAGATGGAGGGGAGGACGGGGAGCAAAGGGGCTTTTTTTTGGGTCGCTAGACAACGGCAGGGACGTTTTGATCTCGCCGGATTGGAACAAGTGCGTGTCAAAACAGATGGATATTCTCGTCTAGGCAGTTAGTTGTACTTGGAAAAATTATCACACCCGTTGCAACCGTAGGAGAGGGTAAACGTAGGAAAGGGCGGAAAGCTCACCTCATTTGAAGCGGTACAGGCGAGCAGGGGTTTGGTGGGACTACCGGGAGGAGAAGGCGAGTGAGGAGGACGAGGTACTGGATCCATTGTTGTCAGGTGCGGCGGCTTAGGGTAGAAGCTTCGTCAACTAGAGGGCTGCTGCATGGGGATTTTGTGAGGAAATCGATGAAGAGAGTGTCAAAGTCGGAGGGGGCGAATGTGGTAAGAGTGCAGCATGTGGTTGCTGTGGGGTTCCGATGTGAGGAGCCGGGCAGAATGGTGAGGAGGTGGGTCTCGTTTCGAGAGGGGATCACAAGTCGGTATACAAAACACCATATGCGCCATAGAGCAGATCGATCAGGTATATTCTTTCTAACACTTTCTATGAGACAGTACCTCTTGAATATAAATCTAGGAGCCCTCTCTTAGCTCTCCCTCGCTCTTCGACCTGATTTTAGTGGGCTGCTGGTCCTCTAAAGCCCTGTATTTCCAGTAGTTATACCTGTGATGGAAATTAGTGGGGCAAGCACCACACTTGTCTTTATTATGCCGGAGGAGGAGCACACAGCGGCCAACTGTGGCGTAATTCAGAACACCACCAATATTGAAGAATGCACAATTGGCGCACCGCAAGATTTACGTGTTTCCTGCGACGAATCTGGGCACACCAAATTTCCTTTTTCGTACCGCGCCCACGTGACGTCGCCCACCCCAGCTCAGGGCCGGCTCAGGATTGGCTCAGTCTTGCTCACCCTCTAAATGTGGAGAGCCCCACATGCTGGTGCGTCTCATCCGATGTTCAGCCCACCCATTTTTCCTAGTCTTTGCCATAGTTTTAGCCGTTGCACCATTGCAACTCTCTGTACGCAATACACTCCGTTTCTTGCCTCCATTTTGCTTTGTTTGCTCGCCTCACACTAAACCATTTCTTGAAGGCTGCACCGCAGTATCTATAACTACTTTAACTCTAGCCGAGCGAGCTTAAAACTGGTCCCATATATGAAAATGGCTACGCGGGTCCCTGTTTTTAGGTTTCAGAAACACTTCACATTGGAAAACTGTGGGTTGCAACTGCTTGATTCTCTGTTGCTTGTTGAGGTTCTGGCTGAAAGCCAGAACCTTCTCTATGGACTTTCTGTAGGATTCGGTCTTCGTAACTGTGGTGGCTCAGGCTCACTGGCGCTCTGGCAGTACTGTTACAGCCTACTCCTGGTACACCGTGGTGACTAAGGTAAAGACAGATCGTAATAGCGGACAAGGTCCCTGACCAAGGCCAATTGCTACAAGGTAATGGGGGCAAAAAGACTGAACGAAGGCTAGCACAACTCTCGGGGCTGTACACTGTCAAGCAAGTCGCAGACTCAGAGGGTCCGAACAATAAGTCTCACTGAACAATGTATTACTAACGTGAGGAACCAAAAGGTGACTCACTCCTACCACGTCGACGTTGGTTCCTATATACTGCAGGGCTTCTAGTCTTTACACCCTGGGCCTGAGGTAACTTGTACCCTGATCATTATGATCATTCTAATCACTGAGTGATCAGGATAATCACGATAATCACTTACTCACTGTAATAACTATGGTCCCGGAATGATCAGAGTTATCACTCCGTACGACCGTACAGTGCGACTTCTCCGCACACTCTGCCCACGGACTATCCTTCGGGCCGCCCCGACCTACTGCACGACCGCGGGTCATGACAATCAATGCTTAGCTGGTTACCCACAGCTTATAATAGGCCCTCTCCTTTCCTGTATCTAGCATATGTGATAAGCGAGCGATCCAGACAAACGAGCGATCTACTTTCTACTATACTACGACAACTATACTAATTACACAGCCATAACATTAAGAAATAACAATTACTGAATCAGGAACAGATGAATCAGACGATTCTGCAACCTCCTTATAAGTACATGTATTATGGCTAGCTTTACCACACACACCATAACGCTAAATCTTCGTACGAGAGCCTCCTGCACAACCACCACTTTATCGTGTTTCCTAAGCTAACTGCTCCCCTACGGCCTTCTGATCTAATAGATCTTATACCTCTTATACAGTAAGTGACTCCTTAAGCCATATATATGTTTTCTTAGCCCTCTGTCACTTATTAAGCTTCTTATTAGCCTTTTGTAATACAGAGACCTTTATATAAAGAAAAGCTACCTTATATATTATCATCATTATACTTTTAGTTAGTAATCTACAGCTGTTAACATTAAAGTTAAAAAGCAGTCTGAATAGTTAGAAATCTAAGATTTAATAAACCTTAATTATAAGACGGCTTTTTCTAAGTTATATAGTATTTAAAAGACCTAACGTAATGTAGTGGCCAGGCTTAGGGTTAAGGGTGTTAGTGTTTAAATGCGCTCCAAGTATATGGCCTGTATTGTCTGATATGAGCCTAAAAGTTATGCTGACGTGGGGACTGGCTCGAATCGGTTGGATTGGGAGAGGTTGGGTGAGGTGCTGACATCGACGCATGAGAGTTTTCGGAAAATTAGAGAAGAGAGAGGAGCGGTGACCTGGGCAGTGAGAACTCACCGGATGGGGCTGGGTCGGGGCAGCAACGGAGGAGTGACAAGTTGACCTTGACGGACTGAAGCCACTGGAGAGGATGTATGCTTTGGATGTTGCGGTTGATACGAGCGACTTGAAGAATGAGGTTGAGAGATTGGCTTGGAAGCGGATAACTCTTGTTTGATCTCTTGAGCAAAGGGAACATTGGTGATTAAACGTTCATATCATTTACCCTCCTTTCAACGAATTTTATGATGACTTGCCCTGGTTCCTTCATTTCGTCGCAGAAACCAGGCTGTAATGTCCCAGTTCTCAAACCCTCTTATTGTGACGCTTCATTGGCCACCGACTCAACCCTCTTCTGCTCTCCCCGCCCACCCTGGCTCTCGCTGCCAGCAGCAGCATATACTACCACCTGATTTACCCGCTTCAAAATCTTGGACTCCTCTGCCGTCTTGAGTTGACCCGCATCGCCAGCGTTATTCAACCTGCTGTCAGACGCCACCTCCAGCACATCCGTCTTGAAAAGAAAGTCGAACGCCGGAAACGACGATATGAAAAAGCTAGCACCAGACGACCACGGCGGAAAAAGCCAGAGCAGGGCAACCCACAGTGTCAACAGCACGACCCCCTCGAGCACGATAAACACCTTAAGGAGAGTCGAGTCAAAGTGAAGCTTCACCAACGGCGATACGACGGCAGCCCCGGTGTAGAACTCGGTTGGGAGGCCCACGTTCAACTCCGCCTTGTTAAGCGCCGTGTTTCCGTAGTTATTTGCGTTGAAGAGCCAAATGGGAAACGCCAGGATGCTTCTGAAGTTTTGAAGGAGGATGCCGTCGGTGTAGGTACCCGAAAGACTGCCTTGGTTGTCCCAGAAGATCTCCAAAATGGACGACTGCGCGGGGATATTAGCGGCGGAGTAGTCCATCAGCCACGAGAGAGCGGCTTTGTATGCCGCGACGTCGGAGACGGTCATAGGGATGGGGATAGGAGGGGTCAGGTCCGAGATGCCGGTGATTGTAAGGTTGGATCTCGCTGAAATGACGGTGGCTTGGCGGCTGAAGACGGCCATGGTTGTGGTGATGTTCGGGATTACTGTGGGAGGTTGGTTAACTTCGGGCTCTTGTCGACACTTGCGCGACACCAAGTCGAGTCCGTCGCAGAGAAACAGGCCGGCATGGAGCTGGCCATCGGCCGATGTGGAGAGACACAGATCGGCTGCGATACGGCTCCGATTTGACCGTGACCCGAAGAAGACGCAGTCGCTGTCGGAGAAGGAGGAGCTGGCTCCCCTTCGACCTTGGAACTCGGTCTGAATAGTAGGCACACCCCTTATTCGCACCAGGGGATGATCTGGATTCCCGGTTGGGGTCCAGGGAGCAGCCAAGCTTAGGCCTCCTGAGACAACATAGGATGCGCACTCGAGGTCCCTTTCGGACGGCTGGCAGAGGATGGGCTCAGCAACGATGGAGAAGAGGGAATTGGTGATGAGGTTGTGCACAACAGACGAGTAGGCGTAGGGAACGATTGAGATGGGCGGAGACGTGTCTTGGTCTTGGAAGGCGTTGATGAAGGAGTCGACGTAGGAGGAGTTAAACGGGCCGATGCCGGATGTGACGTTGTAGACCAGAGCTGTGTCGAAGACGGTGACAAGGGAGGTTCGGGCTGGATTATGTCAGGTAAGGGGGTGACTTCAAGACACTCAGTGCCCGTTACTTACCGAAGAGTAAGATGCCCGCAACCCACGGAAAAGTGGTCAAACAGAGCCTGGCGAGGGCGCAGGCACTGGTGCTGAGCTTTGTATGCTTCCCGACGATGAGCTGAGCGGTACCCATCAGGGAGGTAGTTGGTGAGAAGGCTAGGAGGTTGGCAAGCAAGAGTCCCTTTTCATTGGCCATTTTATTCCAATGGAGACGAGTGAACGAGTTGGACATGGCAGCGGTTGATGCGGCCGTCAACACGCCCTGCATGGCACGGACGGCAATAAGAGTATCGCCGAAGTCGACCCTGGCCCACCAGCTCAGGGGCTTCTGCTCGTCCGACAGCGTTTGTGCCCATGGTGTAGTGAGGGTGGCGATAATAATTAGTACGAAAAGTGCTGACGAAGCAGCAACCAAAAACGCTTGCCAGAGCAGCTCTCCGTAACGCATTTTCATGGATGTGTTGGTTCCGCGGGAGAATAAGGGGGGTAAGCGCCCACAGCTCCACCTCAGCGAGGAGCCCGGGAGAGAACTCGCTTAAAAAAAGCCCAGCTACCGTGGAATTTCTGGCTTCTTAACTGGAAATGCCAAAGATCCTAACTCACACTATCTATCTCGAGAGCCCGCACCCGACAGTGCCTTGGCTGGCCAGACCTGACGTGGCTGCCTCATCAGCCTCAATTTCGCCAACTTGAAGCTAAATGCCCGACATATTGCGTACCACTAGGCCCGCGAGCCTACCATTGCGGGCGTGTGTTTCACATTACACGCACGGGTTTCGAACACCTCGTGGGCATCATTGGCCATTGCGCCGCCACCAACCTCAGCCGCAAGCAGGAAGTCGCCGGTCCAGACTCATTCCTACACACCATCAGAATCTCACGCTCTAAAAATCGCGCAAAGACGATTTGTTGCTAACAACATCCAGTGGGTGTGCAAAAAATGCAGGTTTACCTCAGCCACTCTTCAAGCCCTACTGTGTTCAGACATAAAAGAGGCATAAAGACATTGATTCCGCGGGAGGGACAAAGGCTTGCCGAGCTCATCAAAACCCACTTGCACCATGGCTTTAGTGACCACATCGGTTGGCGCTTGCTCGCCCAGTCCATCCTGCACTGTCCGTGGCACGGGAACTATGACGCACTGGGCACCGAAGTACTACGCCCAAACGACAAAGACCGGGACTGTGGTGGTCGTTCACATCATCAACACTGCTGTAGGCACCACAAGTATCTCCACCATTGCCAAGAATGTCCCGCCTGGCTTCGTGCCTCCGCCCACAAACTTTGGGGGGACACGCACCGCAACTGCAACTTACACGCGGCACGGGAGGGAGCAGACAACGGGAGTGTAAGTTGGTTTCATCATTCTTTCCCACATCCTATCGACCTGCCCATCAAGACAGCGTTGCACACAAGTGGCACACATACAGCAGCGTTACTGACAATTCCATGTCACTGGCAGAACGTATCCCACCCCCTTCCTCAAACTGCCCGACGCCTACACGGTCAGTGGAGACTATCAACTCGGAAGCTCGTCTGCGGCTAGCCAAAACTTAAAGTGCGTTCGAAAGGCCAACCAAGCCTACAACATCCCTGTCAACTGGCAGCCGGCCTGGAACCCGAATCATCCCACCTGGAATCTATCCCGGCAGGACTACGACCCTACTGATGAGCTGGGATGGAGCTACAGCTACCTCGAGACAAGCAACTTTACCTTCCTGTACAACATCAAGGAACTCATTGACGTCATTCCGGACAATAACCCCAACATGCCGCATTCGGTCGTCAAGGCGTGCGTGCCCGATGATGTTCCCCAGCCTTATGCTGTTGAGGCAAACCCCAACTGGAAAGTCGTCGGGTCTAAGTCGGTGCGATACGAAGGAACAACGGCAGCTACTGTCGCAGCCAGAGATATTGAGGAAGTGGACTAGGATGTCTTCAGATTGCTCCAACACTGGAGAGTATATGGATTAGATATTGTTGCATGGATCGCTCGTTTACACCTTAACAAACACGCAATCCCACACCGTGCCCCCAAAGTATATCCTCCCTTTTGTCAAAATCTGAATGTGCGATATACCCAGAAATTCACGACCTTCCCTTACATTCATGGTAGCCAAAGTTGTTCCATCGCCCCCTCAGTCATAGATCTAGCATAAGTCCCCATCGGCAGTCGACACCACATCACCCAGCCGCCTCTGCAAGCGACATCTGTCGGCACTGCACTGGCGGCAAGCCACCTGCACGTCTTAACCCGAATAAGATTCTGACTTACCCGTAGCTCATTCTCTTCAAGCATCAAGCCACTTGATCTAGACGGTAGAACGCAGGGATCGGGGAGTCGGAGCTACAACCCACGTCGTAGTAGTCTAAGGCTCCGGTCAAGGTTAGCTCGGTATGTGATTTACAACGTGACTGGGCCAGCCCATCCAATAGAGACTCAAGAGCGATATGGCCACGTTTCTACCCCAACCGAACACTATCTTCCGTAATTCCAGTTTCTCCTCGACTGCCACAGCTTACAATTGTAAGGGAGATAGAATGAAAGAGTTCGGAAGAGCAAGTAGACACCATAACCTTCTACACAATGGAGTATACGTTCGCAACCTCTCCTCCCAACTCAAAACCCCCCTTCCCGTCGATCCCTCCCCGAAACCCTCTCAAAGTCCCCTATCGTAAGCTCCTACACCTTTCCACCTGTCCCCCCCCCCAGCATCAAAACCTTCTTATTCCTCACCACCTTATACCCCGTATACCACCCCTTCCTACTCCCTTTTAAATCTTTCTCACTGAACTCACTACTTATCGCCAAATACAAATACCTTTTACCAACATCCTCTACTCTATTTACAATTACCTAACTGTTACGGCCTGCTCCTAGTATACTGTAGCGAACAAGGTAAAGATAGATTGTAGTAGCGGATAAGATCTCTAACCGTGGCTAATTACTACAAGGTGATAGAGGTAAGATGACTGAATAAAGGTTAGTACAACTCTTAAAGGCAGTATACTGTTAAGCGAATCGTTAACTTGGAGGTTTTAAATAGTAAGTGTCAGATACGAGCGTAACTACTAGGGTCAAGAAGCAATCGGGTTCCCCCGCTTTTTGGCGCAGTGGGTAGTTTCTGATAATTAATAGTCTCATTCGCTCTGGCGCATCGCTTTGGCACTATTTTCGCATCACAACGCTCGCGCAAACCAATCAGTCAGCCAACCTCCAACAACAACAACAACAACAACAACAACAACAACAACAACAACAACAACAACAACAACAACAACAACAAGAAACGCACTCTACTTGCACCACTGGAATCTACACCAACCAATTCAATCTACTTCTTTCCAATTCAATAACATGGCCACTCAGAACGACAAGACTGTGTTTCTGGCCAGGACTGAGGACTGGGATTCGTGGAACCTTCAGTTCCAGGCCCAGGCCGTAACCGGAACGCTGTGGAGCCAGATTCAAGGGGTGACCCCTTATTTCGACGAACCTGTTGCTCCGAACCCTGCACACCACAAGCACAAAACCCCAAGCCAATCCACTATTACGGCCAGGGGTAGTACAGCCTCCGCAGCCGGCGACGACGAGCCTGGCTAAGCCAGTACACCAATTACGACGGCAGACCTTACTCCTGACAGCTTTCGTACTTACCAATTCAATTAGACGATACCAAGCCGATAAAAAGGAGTACAACCAACAGTTCGAAGCTGTTAAGCAACTGAAACAGTGGATTTTAAGGACGAAAGTGGACAAGTTAAAGCCTAAATTTAGAACCGTAGTTAGAAACTGCTAAGAGGTAATAGTGTCTTAATGACCCGAATACTGGACCATAGTCCCGAATTTTGGCCCAAGAAATATCAGCATATGGCCTGAGATGGTATAAAATACCCTAGCTCGGAATTTGAGATGGTACACGATATACCAGTACCAATAGGATAGTATATAGTACCCCCGCTCGAAATTTAGGACAGTAACAATAGGATATCCCATAGTATACCAGTACATAATAGGAGTCTTGGCATATGCCCTTAGGGCCTTTTATACGATGTGATCACGTTGCTGGTCATGTAGCTGCACGTATATGTACGCTTATCTCTCAGGTTCCGGCTTAGCTGTTTTTCTTCATCTTCATTTTGAAACCCTCGCAAATAGAGCCGAACTACTGCCGCAGCACTGCCTTGGTCTCCTAGGCGCCTCGTGCCGTGATAATAAGATGTCTTAAATATAAGTGTTCCGGTTAATCTTGCTTAAAGCTCCTGGATCCACGACCCCTTTGATAGTGTATTCCCTCTCGAGACTTGTGCTACCTGTAACCTTCATCCAGCCATCTTACCCCTACCGCCTTCAGGAGTCTTCCTGCTAGACCGTCTTCACCTGATTCACCTCGGTGTGTTAGTAGTGGGCCGTAACACATTCCCAAGCGGAAGGCTGGACGAATTGTCCATAAAGATCTGGGTGGTGGCTATTGCGGGTTGAAATGTCCCAATTCTAGGCCCTTTGCTTGCACGGGACGATTTTTGGGCCCTTCGACCAAAACTGCACCTTCTTGGAAGGCTGTGCTGTTTAATGGGCAGATATTAGCCGAAGCTGAGCCGGGGCTGATCTGGACTAATCAAAGGTGACGAAGAGTAACGTGGCTATAAGCATGGGTGGTCGTCGATTTTAGGGTAGTATAACAGTTTCACTGCGTTGCTTAAGCGCTAAACCAGACAAAGCACGGACTGGCGGTCCCAAAACCTGGCCCCTGCCTTTTCTATCATGTCGGTGCAGCTGTGTCGGGTGTCTATAGCTGTTATACTATGCTAAGCGGAGGTGATTGTCGTAAACTACCGCTGCATTAAGAAGCGCAGAACGTTTATTACTTCGATGCGGCGGTATATGGGATCACCTAGCTCAGGGAAAAATCAGGAGAAGCTCAGGACAAATCAGCCACAGCTCACCCCAGCTCAGGATGATGGACGAAAAAGGAAATTTCGTACATCGCTCACGTGACAATGATCACCCTGGTTCAGGCCCAGCTCAGGATTTGCTCAGGCTAGCTCAGACTGAGAACCATTTCCGGAAGGCTGAGCGAGCCAGAATTGGTCCCATACAGTGGCCAAACTGGTCCCTGCCTTTCAAAAGCGAATGGTTATGCCTTCACCTAGCCTTTGCCCTCGACATCTTGTACCCATCTGGATCGGCTTGACTGCTCAGCTGTCCTAACTCTGCTCGACTTGTTTCGTTCTGCTTACCTATGTTTTCGGCTCTGCTCGACTCTTCTCACCCCCTCTTCACTCGCTCTCCACAAAAGAATCAATAAAAAAAATCTATACAGCTCCACTAGGTTCTTGATTGTCTTCCTAGGTGAACGCAGGCATCAACTGTCTTCTCGACTTGTCATCTCCACTCCACTACTCATCAGCTCTTCCGAAAGGAACGGCATCCAATAGCGTGCTTATCTACACGCCTGTGGTATCTCAGAAACGTGGAGCAGGCTATTATGGACCTGGATTTTGCATCTCTCCGGCTCTCGTGCTCTAGCTCCTATTGGATCCAAGATACGATGAGAATGCGCTACGGTGGCCTACAAGAGATGCAACGTATATCCCTCTCTAGGGAAAATACCCTTTGCCAAGGAGCTTCACTCTCTGGTCTAGGAGAGGGTAGAAGACGCGAGGAGCACCAGGGACACCAAACGAGCAAGGTGTACCACAACAATCAGTTGACACGACGGATCTGATAGACAACATTCTCTTGAGAATCATCCCGGGTGTCTCGAGTGCTGCCTCTTGCTCCAATCTGTCTTCAAGGTGCAGGCTTTCTATTGCAACTCGGACGAATGACTGGTCCATGGAAGCTTCTGTCTCATTGGTTGACGCCATGGCGCGGCGGGAGGTCGATGGCAGCAAGGCTGCGGAAGACTCGCTGGTAGTAGGCATTGCAGGCTCGGACGCGTCTCCGGCAGGTGTGTTCCTCAGAGGCAAATCGGCCATGGCGGCAGGTCGCTGCGTATCGAGGGATTCTTGCGAGAACCAAAAGTCAGTCGCCGCAAATTCATCCAGAACTAGTGAAGAAACTTACTTGCGACACAAAGGACTTCGTAGAGTCTAGGTGTATCACGGCTTAGGAAGAACTAAAGCAGAGATTTAGGCAAGTAAGTAAGGCCAGGTGCCGACCTGAAAATACGTCTGCTTGCTGAAGGAAGAATTTCGAAGGGTTTGGTGAGCAAATCGGGCTTGGAAATCGCTTCTGGTGACTCCTCTCCACTTTCTAATTGTCTTGACGAAACCGGGAAGGAAGGAGCGAGCTTACGTCACCAGCAAGCCGATTTTCGATCTCTTAACAAATTTTAGGGAGTTTCAGCAATTATCTTTCTCTTATCTGCAGCGCTGCTTGTCCAGTTAGTCCTCAGTGCTTCCAAGATCATCGCGCGACCGCGGCAATCCGTCGCTGCAGCCCGACCGATCCCCTCTTCCTGCAACCGAAACGAAGGGACAGTTGCGTTCAACTTACTTTAATGTTGAGAGCCGCCAAGATTCAATGACAGGTACGTCAAGCCATGCAGCGCATGGAGTCTTGGAAACTCAACATTTCGTGGCTGGCAAAGCCACAAAACAAACCCGGCGGCAGAACCATAGAACCTCCTAGTAACCTCAATATTGAGCCACTAGCGACGATATCGGCAAAGAAAACTCTACTTCCCCGTGAAAACTTAATCTAGCTTGCCGTGGAACTCCCGTTGACTCATTGCTTGCATAGGTATTTAAAGGGCCGTCGGCTCGCACCCTTCTTCCCGATTGTTGATTCATTCATCAAGAACCAACTTTACAACCAACACCTTCGAACCGGCTTATTACCATGCTTGCGGACTCCCCACACACAACTTCCGAAATCACCATCGCACAGTCCTCCACGCCCCTTGAGCGAATCGGATATGGCTCCTGTGGCAGCGTCTGGGCAGACACATCACGCCATCCCGACATCGACCAATGTGAGTCTGCACTTGTTCTCAAACGTGCAGACGGCTTGCCGGACCGCTCAATCGAGAACGAAGCCAATACACACAAGCATATCCTGTCCTGCATCGAAGCCTCCGGAGACCTCCATGGCTCGAACGCTTTCAGCTCCTCTTTCTACATCAATATTCCAAGCCACACAGCGTTCGTCAACCCCGGAGCACCAACATGGGGCGATATTCTCCCTCGACTACCCGCCGACTCTAACCCCTGCCAGGCTTTGGTTAGCGAGCGCATTATGCCTCTGCCTCGCGCGGTCCGAAAGTTGATCGTGGAGCGATTCTGGAATGGCCCGGCGGATAAGATGGATTCCATCATCGATGACAAGCGAAACGAACACTGCTTGATACGTACATATCTCGGCCGTCGTCGCACCGGGGCCAACAGCACAGGAGGACACAGACGGAGCATGCTCAGATCAATCAGTCTTCGTAACTACCCCCTCTACGTTGACCAGATGGAGGCGCTTGGGCTTCCCACCCACGAATACGCGAGCGCAATGGCCGATGCTCTCGCCTTCTTGCTTTGGGTTGCCGAAATCGACGCTTGTGATGTGGAATACGTTCTCGCCCGGCCTCGATCGGGAAACGCATCCCTCGGAACTCACTGCTTCACCGGCAGCTCACTGGGACCCCATGCGCTATGGGTTCTCGATTTCGACTGCTGTAAGCCGCTCCCTATGACACTCGAAGGTGTTCATCGCGCAGTCGAACGGTTTTGGCCAGGGTGGGCGACGAATCGAAATATTCGCTTATTCGTCAGTGGATAATTCCGATTCGTGAATATTGCGGATATTGACGAATATTCGTAGCTGACTAAGCACATCCTGCCACCAACAACTATCTCGCTGCCCAACGCAACCTAACCACCAAAACTTCACCAATTCACCAAGTCCTTCAATCTACGGATACAAGATGTCTTTTATTTCTGAGGATTCTTCAATATTGAGAGATACAAGCCGAATCTCAAGCCTTGTTATAAAGCATACTCAGCCACCACAAGACGATAAGACAGCGCGAAAAGGCAAAAACCGCATGTATTATTGCAAATATTGCGAATTATAGGGTGTTTAAAACATAACTAACTTCCACAACCACCTTGAATCTAAGTATAGAATTACAACTATCAGCTAATTGAGAAAAGTTGATAGTTTTAGTAATACTGTATTGCAATCTTTATATAAGAAAGCGATAGTGATTAACCAAACCTTTAAGTTAGACGCTTAAATTATAAAATAAGTGTTAAATAAAGAGGTTATCACATAAGCAGGTATTTCACTTATTATTATTAAGAGCCTTTTTTTCCAGATTATTAAAAGTTTATACTTTCACACCTTTTACAAAGCCCTTAATCCAGCTGTTTTAAACGAAGTTATCTTATTGTACTTAATGATTAAAAAGTATATTAAAAGATCCTAAATCTTAAATAAAGATATCGTTTGGAAAAAGCTTTAATTGTCCCTTTTAACAATCTACCTCTTTATCGATATCTAGACCTCTTTAAATTAGAAACTGTTCTTAGCAGTTTGCGTTTATTTTATTAATCTTAAATTAGAAACTCTTTAAAAAGCACTTATTAGCCTTTTATCTATTTTATTACATTATATAACAGTATAATTTAAAGCCTTACTCTACGTTTTAAAAGATTATAATATCTGTTTAAAAATAGGGATAATTATTAACGATAACGTTTTTACTAATAATAAACTATATAGAGCTCTTGTTAAAATGCAAAAGGGGTCAAGGCATTGGAAAGCAGTGTGTGTTGAAGGTGATTAATTATTTCTATCTTTGAGAGCGGAAGCCGTGGTATTATAGCCGTGAGGGTGGCCAGTGCACGAAGTGCATTGGCCACACTCGCTTCTGCGAAGCGAGGTTAGCTGACTGAATACGAGGTTGGCAGTGGAGTCTGGCGTTCTTGGCTGTGCAGATCCATGGATGCAGCCGCGGAGCGGCTGCGTGGATCTAGCCACACTGTTCTAACCACACTGGCCGGGTTAGGGTTGTAAAAACCTAACA
>Ga0247758_1001267_pt1 | contig 19564 bp, 17 predicted proteins | sample UWRJL156409C4_FD_180950 | JGI IMG/M metagenome (GOLD analysis project Ga0247758, IMG submission 180950) | Plant litter microbial communities from Arlington Agricultural Research Station in Wisconsin, United States - UWRJ-L156-409C-4 | ecosystem: Environmental > Terrestrial > Plant litter >...
TTCTTGGCTGTGCAGATCCACGGATGCAGCCGCGGAGCGGCTGCGTGGATCCAGCCACACTGTTCTAACCACACTGGCCGGGTTAGGGTTGTAAAAACCCAACACCATAAATGCCCTAACCATAAACCATTCCATTTGTTAACGCTATTAAACTACCCTATTTCACTCAGCTTATATATGGTAATAGGTTCCTAGTATTAAGGATTTGGTGAATGGAGGGTAGTTGCGGGGTATTAAAGGTTAGTTAAGGTTGGTGTGGAGAGCGTTTAGCGCGGACTAGGTATTAGAGTAGCTATGTAGGTAATATTGGGGTAATTACTTACTGTTAAGAACTTTATATAATAAATATATTGTTAAGGATGACCTTATTATATTAGGTAGACTTATGTTAGACGCCGTGGATTGTTATTTGTTAGAGGGCAGTATACTAATTCGGCAGCATCTTTATAAGTGTTTTAAAGGTAGGAGGGACGTAGGCTTAAGAAATTATGTAATGTTTAGTTTTAGTTGGAAGGAGTAAGTGAGTTTGCGTAAGCAGCTAGGGAACTGAAGCGATAATGGGTTTTGTAAGATATATTAGAAACCTTTATTATTGGGGAAAGAGAAGAAGTAGAAGCGAGGAATTATCTGGTCTTCTATGGTCTATACGTCCACAATTCTCACATTGGTGTATAGTACTCCTCCTTTAATATAATAAAGATTAGTGTAAGCTTGGGCCACTGTTAACCCTTAGCAGAGAATAGTTTAAAATCTTAACAGTGGCCTAAGCTTATATTAGTTTTTATTATACTAGAGGAGGAGTAGTATTAGTGGCTGGGCTGGCTGGGGGCTTATTTGCGTATAGGTTTATTTTAGGCATATGGTGAGCCTTCGCTGCACAGGCTTTCCCTCCTTCTTTTAAATTCTCCGATATTATTTTAACACAGGTATCAGAATTGACGCTAAAATACCAACACGACACTTATTAAAACGCCCTTATCCCTAATCTTCTTACAGGTTATAAGGCATTGTCTATAGATCCTGCCACTAATGGGTTTACCAACCCTAATCTGTTAGTAAAATTATTATAGCAGAAACTGGATGCTAGGGTGTAGGAAAGGAGGAATCGTAAAGCTAGGTGAGAGGCGTTAGGTTATTAAATCACATTGCTTAAGCAGCAGACGGTTAAGCTTAAGCAGCAGACGGTTAAGTTTAAGTGGTAGAAGGCTGAGCTTAAACGGCAGAAGGCTAAGCTTAAGTGATAAAAGGCTAAGTTTAAGCAGTAGTGTATTAGAGCCTTAGAAGATGATATACAGTTTTACTTAAGGATCTTTAGCTCTCTGGTATGTCTGGCTAGGTTATAATTCCCCCTTTAAACAGAGTGTTAACGTTAATTAGGAGCTTACCAGGGTATTAAACATTATTAAAACCTTCTTATAATAATCTTACTAGCCTAAAAACGACACCCCTTAAAAGGTTACACCTTCCCATACACTGCTTTATAAACAACCTGCTAACGGTACACTATCTTCTTAGAGAAAAAAGCGCTCCCGCACCTCTTATTCCACTACGGAAAATGGTAAAGTTATTAGTCCTGTTAAAGGAAAAGGCTACAGGTTATGTTAGGACGGCTACTAATACGCCGTTATAGTATTACTAATTTATGATGATAGTTTCCAGCGGTTTTGGATAGTGGGGAGCACCGTTAATATTAACAAACCTCTTCTAGATTGCTTCTGTAAGGAGTTGGGGCGTCTCACTTAGGCTGAAGGGTTTGAAGATGGCGGACCTTGGCTTAGTGAAAGATATTACCCTATTATAAGCTTTAAAAACGGCTAGGACCTTAATAAAATGGGAACTGAGGTTTTAATAAAGATGCTAGCCTGGTGAAAGGCCTTTAACTTAAGGCCGTTACGTAATATTAACCCGACTGGCCACTACCTTAATGGATACTGTAAGCTAAAAGCCCACTTAGATTCTTTAGGGGTGCAGATAAATAAGACATCACTAGTACGTTATCCCTTTTATTAACTTTTATTAAGCCTGCTAACATTATATTTAGGTCCTAGATGGAGGATAACGTTTAGTTATATTAAGTTTTAGTGATACGAGCACTATTTAGCATAACTTAAACGAAACTTTAGGGCGATTTAGAAGCCCGTCAGGCTTGCCTAGTAGCTTATATTCGTTTAGCGCGTCATTTTTATAGTTTGGCACATATGTGCTGTGAGGTTCTATTAATAAGGGGAAAGGTGAGGGATATAGCGCTTCTTAATTTTACAGCTTTGCATATATTATATTCCCGGTTATTAGGGGGCTTGCGTATTCGGCTTGCGATTAATAAGGAGGGTGGATCTCTTTAAGATTAAAACTTAGTATAAAAAAGAGAACTTAACACGTTAGGCTATAGGTAGTAGTTAACTTTAGTGTACTTAGCCGTTTCGATCTTATATAATAGTGGGACTTTATAATACCCGCCTTAAGGTGAGAACTAATTCTAGCCCCTAACTACGTATACAGAGCCATTTGTGGGATATAGATTACAGAGCTTTAAACCACAAACCCTAGCATCCATCCACATATAGCCAGAGTTGTGATAACCTTGCTTTTATCTGTACGTGTTGTTTAAACTATCGCTTATACGATGTAAGCGCTGCCACTGCATATTTACAGCCGTGATGGCTTAACGGTACACCCTACGCGATTGGAGAAATACGTGCTAATATCCTAGCTAGTATCTTATAATGTACTTAAGGTACTTTATCTAACTGTAGGCCAGAGTGGATATATATTTAAAGTTCCTTAAGTAGCTTTTCCTAGTTTTTCCGGCGATGCCACACCTGCTTAGGTAGGTAAAACAGTGCACCCTGCCATTAGATAGCATAAACAGGCCACTCTTTTCACATAAGCCCCTCTTATGGGACCGGGAACCCTCTATAACGGTGACAGTTGTGAAGACGTTAACTTATAAAAGTGAGGGCCTGGCTATAACTGCTAACCACAAACCCTACCTTGTCTAGGGGTGTGTATAGTTGTTACGTAGTGTGTGTTACAGTCTACGTTTTTAGCACCCAGCCGACTTGGTGTGACGTGCCCTAGCCATAATAACACTGTAGACTCTTATTGCCTTATCTCCCATTTGCTAACTGGTGCCCTGCTGATGGATTTTATTATTAGGGTTGCCTTTTAGGAAGTCATGCTGTCAACTTTACAGGCTGGAGAGGCTTATGGAACAGTGTTCTTTAGGGTATGCTTAAGTGACTGGCTGCTGAATCTGGTAATTAGTTATTACAGCGAAGAGAAGAGGGAGGAAGGGGTACTCTAGTTATTATATTAACATCTTGTTATACATTTACACTTCTTAATAACGTAGGAGCTAGCGTGAACTAAACTAAGCAGCTAATAGTGGAGGTGGCTGCGTGTAAAGTTCGAGGAGCTTTAGTAAGAGGGTGCTTAGCCTGTCTTGAAGGGGTAATTAGCGGGATCTAAGGGCCTTCGCTTGGAGAAGGGGTGGTTAAAGGTTTAAGGTTAATTTTATTAATGTTATGTAAGCTATACGTAAAGGAAGGATTTGGTGTGGTGATGTGAATAATCTGCAAGTTTGAAGGTTTTCCTAATGTTTTCCTAATATGGCGCAGATAAGGATAAGAGAGACCCCGCCACACCAGTCTTTAGCTTACCCCACGCTAGTGTCACCTTAATTATTACTGGCCCACATTGTCTAAAGTGACTTAAACCAGTTAACATTACCACGAGCTGTATTAAATAGGAGGTGGTGTTGGTTTTTCTGACGTGATGGGGACGGTGTATCTTAATAGCCAAATGCTTAGAGGAAAAAATACGAGGTCTTATAAGGCCTTATAATAACGATTTAAAATAGAAGATACACTTTAACCTTATTATTTTCACACTTGCTAAAGCTATAGGTAAAGTCAGCATTAAAGGAGCAGTTATATATGTTACGACACTGCAGGCTAGTGACGAATCGGCACTGTAAGTCAAATGCCATAGGGACCACTGTTAGTCGTGACCTTATAATTAAGTGTGAGTGTTAAACGTAGTGGGATCTATTAGTCTAATGTAATAACGTTATTATTTAGGGATTTGTTTACACCTTCACAAACCCCTAAGACACTAATCTAAGTAGTCTTTATCACTTTAAGTAGCGGCTGCATATAATGTGCGACCTAATATATTATTTACTTTACGATATGCTTTAATACCTGTAGTAAGAACTGGATAAAGGGTTACGTGGGGGTAAGAGAGGGTGATACGTCTCGACTTATCTAAGCTAGCGACACGTGACTTGGTCTCCGGCAGATACAGCCCTGCCTGTAGCTCTAAGACCAATTGGCTGGTATAGAGAGTCGTTTGTTTGCTTAATGGTACAGTATTAAAAAGGGCTTGTCCCTGGTTATAACTGTTACCGACCCTATCGCCCTCGTCCCATGTTCGCAGTTATTGTTAACTTGGATTCTTAAGTGGTGATAATAAGCGCTTTTACACAGCCTTCACCACAGGATTTCTAAGCCCCTTTGTCACATCTACTGTATACTTACAGGGCAGTAACCGTCACATTCGGTTATTAATGCCACGGTATCGGGATATATAAAGACATTGAAGGTGTGTTATTGGGTGGCGAGACCCGTGGCAGTGTAAATAGGACATCTAAGCCGGGCATATCAGGTTGCTGCCTGCTGGGATGACCTGTTAGATTAGCCTTATCTCTGAAACAGCCTTCTAAGGATCGAGACGGCAGATGGAGACTGATGGTCGGCGTTCCATACGGTGGTTAGATGGCAGTGTGCGGTATAGGAGTGTTTGGCTGTTAAATGGGCTGGTCAGTAGTTGTAGTAACAAGAAGAGTTTAAGGTATTGGCACTGCGGACGAGGATCGGTGCGGTGTCGCATGAGGGAATAGTAAGGTGTTATTGATGTCGAGAATCTGGCGGACAGAGAGCAGCGCGGTGTAAGGGAGGACGGCTGACGCCAGCGGGGAGAGAGGTAGGGTCTACCCTATATGTTAGACCTAGCCAGTCATCGTCCTTTACGCTGGCCAGTTTGACATAGCATTCAAATCTCACACTTGGGAACACACTGCGATGACCACTCTTGCTCCACAAGTGACCCGGTAGTTTTATCATCAGCCCGATCCGCTCCTCGAGTCTGAGGCCGACATATCCCGCAGTCAGAATGGCATCCGGGGTGCCGCTTGTAAGTTCTACGAACACAGGTAAGCGGTTGGGAAGCGGGTTCTTGCCATTGCAATCGTCGTAGGTTCCGAAAACCTGCAGTTAATCCTAGCTAGTGCTCAGCGCTCTTCACTTTGTGGTAGCCGCGTTTTCGTCGCACTTGCTCTGCAGTTTCGTCCGCAGAACTCTCGTTTCTTCCGCACACCGACTGCAGTTCTTGAAGGGTGATCTCTTCGCCATCCCAAGTGTGGGAAAGTATTGCGTAGGGAGGAATATCGTCGCCGTAGAATTCTTTTGGTTCTAATGTCTCGACGTCAAGGAGTCGCATTTTGAGAGAAACAAAATGCAACAAAGTGGAGCAAGATGAAAGAATGCAATCACGGGGAGTAAAGGTGGGTCGAAAGACCATGTTATCCTTTAGTTCTTCCTCAGGCTGCCTCCCACCATGGTGGCCTGGACCTGCCCCAGCCTGTCCGCCCACCCACCATTACGGCGCTTGGCGCATGAATCGATTCCGTTCTCAGCAATTTCCACAGCAAGCACTCAGCCCTACCCAGCCTCCACAGCCAATGATGGCAGCTCAAAATGCGTCCAATGCATGCATCAACGAGGGACTGCGCAGCTGCCAACGCTGAATCAGGGTGATGGCGGCGGCGCAATGGGTCCAATTGCTGGGGAGCAAAGTCTAGACCAGTGCCGTCCGCAGTTGGCTTCACCGAGGAGAGAGAGCCTAGTCCGAGCCGCCGCTTCTGGTCGTCGCCGCTCCCTTTCAAACTCAATATTTGGTTTATCTGTGGCTGGGGAACAGCAACAAAAGGGTGGATTCAAGATTAAAATACACTGAAAACCATCACCATCCTTTTCCATCCACATCAACTACCTCGAACTAATATTCCGTGTCCGGAAACACGCACCGGAAAGACCAGAGATTTTGATTCCACCTTGATGGCAAGGTGGGCATGCTGGCTCTTGCCTTGAGTAAGTTGCCTTTGCATTCGTTGTACTCATAGAAAAAGCAAGTGAGGCTAGGGGCACGGAAACGAAAGCCTTTGATCGGTTCTTGGATTTCATCTGCAAGAAACCTGTCAGGTTTTCTCTTCACGCGGTCCAGGTTACGGGGGAAATGACTGACAGCACTCGCCGGCAATGACACTCGAAGTCCTGCAATTGTAGGCATCCACGTCATAGCAGAAGTCGATATCGTACCACTTAGAACTAGCGGCTGCTAACGTGTTGTCCACGGGCAATGCCTGGGCGACAAAGCCCAGCACAAGGGCGGTCAAGGCAGCCGAGGCCTTCATGTTGACGAGGGGTTTTGGGGCAACGGGCATCGATCACACAAAATACAGTGGATCGGCTGCATTAGACGTTTCAATGGGCGCATCAATGAAGACCGCTTTAAAGAGGGGAGTTCCTGTTCACTGCAGAACCTTTTGACCCCAGCTCTCCTTCTCGACCGCTGCCATCCCAAGCATTTTCTTTGGACGCGCCATGACCATATCGAATCTGATTGGCCGGCAGAGGAACGCACCGATAACCAGTGAAGATAAGGAGCAGCGCCAATTCAGCACTCTGCTTCGCTTCTTCCCTTTCTCTCTCAACCGACACAGCGGTTACACAGCTGTGGACGACGATCTCAGCGACAGTCGACGCCAGCCGTTTCTTCCACGAACCAGCACCGCAGTCCTTTGCCAGGACTGCAAGCCACCCATGGCTTCGATTCGTGTTTTGCGGACCATTTCGGCCATCTCGCTGGTCCCGGGATTTGCACTTCCAATCGCCCCACCCCCGGCGTCGGGCTGGTCCCGCTCTTTTTCTCTTCCGTCTTCAGCTTCTGGCTTCTTGTCGATGGCAGCTCGGACCAGAGCTCAGCGCAGTCCAGCCCTGTGCGCACCCACGCCCACGCAGACGATGGCGGCGAGTCTCACCTTCGCCCCAGGCGGGAGGAGCAGGTCGCTGGGTTTGAGAAGCGACACCCAGTCTTGGTGTTCCTCGCAGATGTCATCCTCGCCACGGCCTTGATGATTGTGCTCGTCTTCACCTGGATTTCCATGTCATGGTGGTGGGGCTACCAGCAGCGCGTCATCCTCGGGACCTACGCCACCGTGCCGCTGCTGTTGAACTTGTAAGTCGTCGTCTGCTTTGTCCTATCCTGCCTCCGTCGACACCAAGATTGCTGACTTGATGGCTAGCTTTATCCATGCCTGGTTGGCCCTGTCGGAGTTTATGTCCGGAACTGGGCTGGGAAGCCTATTCACCCGCATTCGGTTCCGTGGAATCCCGGCAGACTGTCCCGGCTGCGGCGTCAACATCCGCCCGCAGACTCCCCCCACCCCGCCGTGGTTCAGCAATGTGATGGCGCCGACGCTGTCGTTCCGTCAGGTTAGCTTCAGCACGCCCGCCGTTATCCCTTCGATCCTCGGACAGGCCAAGGGGGCTGCACGTGACTTCAAGGCACCGGCTTGGATGAAGGGAGGTGCCGGAGCTGAGTCCGCGTCGCTGATGGCGAGTCAGGAGGGGGCCGAGGCCAGCGATGCTTACCGGGATGACTATGATGAGGATGCGGTCACTGTCAGGCCTTCGCTTGACTTGCCGGCTGCTCAGGAGGGTGGGTCCACGGTGGATGAGGTGGTTGTGACTAAGAAGGATAAGAAGGGCAAGGGTACCGATGAAGACCCTTCTTGGTGATGAGTGAGGGTTGATGTGTGGTTGTTTCGAAGGGGGCGGAGACGGGGGGATGGTAACGTAAAGGTATGTCCCTGGTTGGATCAGCCCACAAACTCGAGGCTGTCTTTGGTCTGGATATTCGATGCGCCGGTGTCAGCATGGCTGGGGGTGTTTGGTTTTGTCGCTCTGATGTTTTGGATATCATGATGCTTGTCGAGTTGGCAACAGGCTTTGGCTTCGAGCGGTTCGTGGCACAACCCCTGATTTTGCGTACATGTTCTTGCAGTTTGTGTACATGCGCTAGTTGTATTTTGGACATGTAATGTCTCACAGGCTGCAACCAAGTGAAACTTTTACATGCAGGACATATGATGGATTGCTCGACTCGGCCGCCTGCATCACAGGCGACATGCTGCTGCCGCGAAGGACCCAGTCAACACTCGGCGAATCCAAATGGATGCATCGTCGGCTAGGGCCTTGAGCTTTCCGCTTCTTCAATCGAGTACCAGTAAGTGCCGGTAGGTATCCAGAGCAGCTGAACTGCATGGCTTGGCTGCAACGGCGGCATTAGCGCCTGTCATGCAAAAGTGCATTTTGACGTTGAGGGGAACTTGACCGGTCTCGCTCCCGGGGCCGGCAATGGTGTCAGTGTTGTGCACAAATTTCCAATCAGGAAGGGTCTATCTTATTGGATCGCACGGCATGTTTACATTGGGGGTTTGTCTCCAATCTATGTTCCAAGATCTCCAATATCGATCTCGAGATCTAGACTCCTCGGTAGGTGGGCGCAATGCCAAACCTGTTTGCCTGTCCGCCATCCTGTCCGCTTGCCCGGCGGTGCGGGGTTGTTGCGTTGCCGGCCGTTGGGGTGCTGCTGCACCCCAAAGCCCCCCACGGATTTTGACTGTGTGGACTGCGAGATGGAAATTTGTTATTGGCTTGTCGGGGATCGGATAATGTTCTGGGGCGGGAGGGTACAATACCTGCCACTGGGCAACCTGCGCGACAGTGCGGTGTTGTCAGAATCTAGCACTCATGGCCAATTGTGGTGATGGTTGTGTATTGTTGTTCTGTGGAAGAGAATCTCTGGCCTGCAGGGTCCCCTATTGCCAAGCCGGCTACATCCGCGAATGGCTCCAATTGCTTATATAAGCTGACACACCCCCTCAACCGCTGGCTCGTTGGCCGAGGCGGTGGTTGAAGCTATTCACAGACCCAATTCCGGAAATCCAGCCTCTCCGCCTTCAATCAGGTCCTCCAAGGCTTCTTCTTCTTCTTCCGAGAGTGGCTGCGTGCCTCGTGTATTCAACCGTTCCGTGATATCTTCCACACTAACCATAGCTCTAAACCACTTAAAATCGTCGTCACTGAGAGCCTTTATAAGGCCATTAGCCACCTGTTCCTTCGTACTGACGTAATCAACCGTAATCTCACCATTAGCAACTTTCTCACGTAACCAGTAGTTATAAATATTAACGTGCCGTAACTTCGTTTACAGGGTTACTGTATCCTTCGTATCAAACCGAATTATTTGGAGGTTATCGCACTAAATTAGTATCTTATTACCGTTAAACGTAACGCCGGCTTCTTAAATAAGGTGTAGTAAGAAGAGCGCTTCTTTAATACCTTATACCAACACCAGCAATTCAACCTTAATAGTAAAGGTTATCACTGTATCTTACTTATTAGCGCGCCAGCTAATTACTCCGCTAAATAGCTTTATTACGTACACCTGTAAGCTATGGCAATTAACAGTATTATCAGCAAATAAGGTGTTAGTCCAGGTTTTAAAGGTATTACCACCCCTAAGTTTAAGCGTGTAATTACTTATTAAAAGGAGGTATTAAATTACTTAGTCTGCGGCCGTAAGGTATTTAAGGCCAGGATTAAGGTTAAATCGCGTAAGCCGTGATACTATAAAGGCTACATCTGGCCTAGTAAACACCACGGCATATAGAATCAAGCCAGTTATCTGTTAATAATTAGTTATTTCTTTACAGGAGGCCTTACCTTCATACGGCAGTAGCTTAACGTTACTTATTAGCGTTAAATAACTACTGTAAGTACCGTTAAGGAATCAATCTAGCTTATTAACGTAGTCAGCTTATAATAGGTAAACGGTATAATTCACGTGGTTGCGGACTATCACCACTCTTAAGAACCACTGTAGATCTTTACTGCCTTAAAGGGCGTATCGTTACTTAATTAAGGCCATTAGGGCCTTAGCCTTCTGGCGGCTTCTTTTCTTAAAGGCGATAACGATATTATTAACGTAGAAGAAGATAATCACGCTATCTTTAATCCAGTAATATAGTTTATAAGGCACTGGTTTACAGCTAAGGTTCTTTAAGGTGGTTATAAAGTCTTTCTACCAGAGTAATAATGATTCTCTAAGGCCATATAGAGCCTTTTAAAGCTGTAAAATCCTTCCTTTTTTAATATAACCGTCTAGCATCTTTATAAACACGTCGTACGGTATATTAGTGTAAATAAAGGTGTTAACGACGTTATATTAAATTAACTCCATATTAAAACATGTAATGATAATAATTAGCGTTTAGAATAATTTACCGGCTAGGGTAAAAGTATAGGTATTCTTAACAGCGCCTTTCCTTTACTAATCTCCGCAAATAATAAGCCTTACCTTAGCCTTAAAAAGATACCTAGCCTTATTGAATTTATATGTAAATACCCACATATAAGCCAGAATTTAATAGTTATTAGCCTTTTACGGAGAGTACTCCTTAAAGGACCCTATCTTGTAGTAGCTTACTATATGTTCCTCCATAGCCTTATAATAGTTCTGATTAAAAGGGTACCTATATAAGTGCCTATAGTTAGTTAATAGTAGTGGAAGGTCTTTTCTGTAATAACAGCTATTAAAACGTGGTTTTAACTAAAGGGGAGGATTCTTAATAATTATTTACACTGTAAAGGCTGCTTTATAACACTCTGTTTAACACCGTCACCAAGGATTAATTCTTACGGCTACAAAGGTGGTGTAAAGTTCTTCCACTTCTTCTACAATAACAGTATTACTAACTTCTTCCTTTTTAAGGTTTAGGCCTGTAAAGACTCTTTCCAGTACTACATTAACTAGGGCTTAATTAAATCTAGGAGCCTTACCAGCGTTAAACCCACTAATAAGGTAATTAGTCTCGTACTTTAACTTTACCTCTCTTTTAAAGTAGTTAGGGCTGTTTAACTTATTAAAGTTTTCTTCCTGTAAATCTTTAACCTTTATAACCTCTCTGGAATCAGTCTTAACTGGAAAGGGCCTAATGGTAATAGAGTTAAGAATAATCTCCTTATCTTTATCTTCTTCTTATAATTATAAGCCCTGGTTAAGGAGGTTTATTAAAATGGCTTTATTGTTATATATCTCACACATACAGATAAGTTTATCCATCTCCTCTTTAATAATATTAAAAAGGTCGTCCTTAAAACTATTAAGGTTGCCGTTATAAAACTTATCCTTATTAAAGGTTACGTCTCTTATATAAATAACTCTGTTAAATTTAAGGTTCCAGACGTGATAGATATTTATAAAATCGTAACCTATTAGGTAACTAATCCAGGTGTTAAGTTCTAGCTTATTAAGGTGATTAGTTTTCTTAAGGGCATCGTTTATTATTATAAAGGCTTTACAGCCGTAATTACATAAGTGGCTAATTTATAATTTATATACTAGATTTAAAATACTATCTTTCTTAGCTATAAACGTGTGGAAGTCTTTATAAGGTGATCACCAACTAAGGCTCTTCTTTAAGGTTCTGTTATACAGGTAAACGGCGGCCTTATAAATCTCTACCCATAGGAGTGCTGGCAACTTTACCACCATTTATAACACTTTAGCTTTCAGCTTAATTACACCCCCTAAGCGCTTAACACCCCCATTCTAACTTTAAGAATAAGGTATGTAAGGCTTAATTTTAATACCTTTTATTACCTAATACTCCCTTATCTTTCTTAACTTTACTAATTTATTATCACACTAAATAACCTTCACTATAAGGCTATATTACCGTATTATTATTACCATAAAGCGATTCAGGCCCTCCTCTACTATTAAACCACTCTTACAGCTAAGGTAGACGTTAAATACGTAGCCAGTATAGCGGTTAGTAAACAGTATAGTGGAGTTAAACCCTATAGGGTCTGGTGTAAGGTTTAGAAAGTTAATAACGATAACCTTACCTATATTACGTAATAGTTCTCACGGCTTATGGCGGATCCGCCTCTTTACTTTAACTTAGCCACAGGCAGGGTACTTATAAGAATTCAGTCCTTAAAGCTTTACACCGGTAATAGAAACGTTAAGGTTAATAAGGGCATCGCAGCCTAGATGGCCAAATCTTCCGTGCTAAAAGAGGGCTTCAGCTTCGCTTAGTTTTCTACCAGTTTAAAAGGTGTGCTTTCTCACCGTAAAAGCTACAGATAAAGGCACGTATTTTATTATAAACTAGCTGTTATAATCAGTAAACTAGCAAACGATAAACTTATCCTTCCTTTTATAAATTTAATTAACCTTAATATTCCAGCAGTAACCCTTACACAGTAAGTGCCTAAGCGAGACTACGTTACAGGTGAAGTCTTTATAATAAGCTATATCTTTTAGCCTTATTTAATAGTGGGACCCCTATAGCCCTTTAATCTGTATGGTTACTTCTCTATAACCGTTAATTAGGATTATAAAGTTACTAGTGTACAGTATGTCACCTTCTAGTACCGGCCGGAAGTTATAAAACCTTAATTGATTATTAAAGATGTGAATAGTGGCGCTAAAATCTAATATTACTAATAACGTGAGAGGGTAGGTTATTATATTAAGGGCTGCTTTAATGTAACAGAAGGAGACGTTCTTCTTAATAACTGTTTTAACTAAAATTTCCTCCAGTTTAGCTAACCTAGTGAAGAATTCGGCTAGTTAATCCATCTTCCACTTCTTCCTTACCTCCACAACCTTCTTAATAATCTTAGGGTTAACCTTTATAAGTTTCCATATTACCCTACTAAGGCTAGTCTTTTCTTTCTGTTAAAACCACTCTAATAGGCCACCCTTTAGTATTAAAGGATCGTTAGGTTTGTAGGTAAAGAAACAGCGGTTAATTAAATACCCTATTATATTATAAAGCCAGTAGTTAGCTTTATCAGTTCAAAGCCTTTTTATTTCTCACTCTTAAACCCTATTATTATTATTAGGCCTCTTTAAACCTTTATAACCTTTATAACCTTTATTACTGTTACTATTATATCCTTTACAGCCTCCTTTTCTACCATATAATTTACAGCTACTATTATAGCTTTAATTACTGCTTTAACTCCGGTCTAAGCCATCACTTTCTTTACTCTTAACACTGTGGAAAGCCGGAAAACCGCCTTTAATCCACCTGTTATAAGTTAATAATAGTCCGGCTTTAATCTTCTGTTATAAGATAGCTTTAACCTCTTTATAATTAATCCTACACGCCTTTACGTAACTATTAATAGATTCTCCCATCACCCAGGCTTTTCCATCCTTTATATTCCTTAAGGTTTTAATTAAATAAGGCCACTAGGCGTTAGGCTCTAATATATCTATTAAATTGTGCTTTCTGCCTTATTAAGGTGGTCTTCCCATTACTTAATCCACTTTAAAAGCCTCCACTCGTGCTTCTTAATCGCCTAAAGGTGGTTATAATAGGCGTTATAAGCGTTATTAGCCAGTTTATCCTAATAAGGAGCTGCTAGCCGTTTAAGGGACTAGTATCCTTCCTTTAAAAAGCCTTCCTTAAAGTAGTAAAACAGTAACGGCTGTATAAAGGTAAAGACCCATCTTTATAATTTGGCTTTAATATTATTAACCACCCTCCACCTTTTATACTTATAATTATAAGTCCTTTACATATCTTAGTAGTTTAAGCGGTTGGTTTTAATAAAGTCTCCAGGCCCTATAAGCTCCGGTTTATTTATAGGCTTACTAACGACGTTATTGTCGTTCTCTCCATCTTTATCTGGCTTATTAGTAGTGTGGTTCCCCTGTATTATTGTCGCTGTTAAGGCTCTGGCGTTATGGGAGCTTACTTAGGCTTTCTTAGTAAACCTTTTACTTCGTTAGCTTTTACCTCCTCGGCTTAGTGCCGCTAGTGGTTATATTCGTGGTGTTTGATTAAAGTCTCCAGTTTATGGCCGTTATGGCTTTTAGGGCCAGTCCTCTGTACCTATTACGTACTTTAGGATTCTATCGCTCTTTACACGCGTTTAGAACGCTAGGGACTACACTAACCAGTTGTCTGGGCCTTTATAGTATACGTTTTGCGTGGTTGTGGTCATCTTGAGGCGTTCGTGGAGCGTTTAGATCGGTCGCGCCGCGTGTTTGCGAATAGGGTCGTTGTTAGGCGCGGAATTGTAGGCTTAAAAGAGTGCCAAATTCGTCTTGAAAAGCTGGCTGTTGCAGATCAGACTGTTAATTGTCAGAATCTAGCACTCATGGCTAATTGTGGTGATGGTTGTGTATTGTTGTTCTGTGGAAGAGAATCTCTGGCCTGCAGGGTCCCCTATTGCCAAGCCGGCTACATCCGCGAATGGCTCCAATTGCTTATATAAGCTGACAGGTGTAAATGCACTGTAAGGTGTGCGTGTGCCCGGTGGGTATGTAGGCACTGCATCCGATCGGATTAGATCCAATGGGTGGTGCAGTGGTGGAGGAGGACGAGATCCGGGGTGCTTGGCTGCTTGCGCTTGGATTGGGATGGGATTGCGGGGAGAGAGGGGAGAAGAGGAATGTTTTATTCTGGGGGCTTCCCTCCTCTTGGGATGGGGTTTAATCCTGGGTGTGTCCCGTCGAATGCCCCTTTTCACTGTTTACTTCATTTCACCTCACGATACATCATCCCGGCACAACATACCTAGGCACCTATCAAGAGAAGATGACGCGCCCTGAGGACATCAACGTGGGGACACCATATGCTAAATCGAGCAAGGAAGGAAGCTAATTCTCGTAGGGTTCCCCGTCGGTCGTAAACCGCCGCCCCATCAATAGGAATCCGTACCAACCCGTTGGCGACTTCGTCTCCAATGTTTCCCGCTTCAAGATCATCGAGTCGACGCTTCGCGAGGGCGAGCAGTTTGCGAATGCTTTTTTTGATACGGGTGGGTGCCTGCCTGCCTCACATCAGGTGCCCGTTGAGTAGGGGTAGACTGACAAGAGCATAGAGACCAAGATAAAGATGTTTGTTTTTGCCAGCTGCGAGAAGGTTTGGTGATCTGGAGCTGATGCGTGGGCGTAGCGCCAAGGCCTTGGATGATTTCGGTGTGGATTACATCGAGTTGACGTCCCCCGCGGCTTCGGAGCAGTCACGCAAGGACTGTGAAGCGATTTGCAAGTTGGGGTTGAAGGTGGGCGCTCCACAGTTGGCCACCTGCGCGGTTGGTTGAGCACTGCTAATTTCTCTTGACAGGCCAAGATCTTGACCCGTCAGTGACATGTTCATCGCAGAGAAGCTCGAATCTCGGAGGGGGTACTAACATCAACAGATGTCCGTTGCACAATGGAAGACGCTCGCATTGCCGTAGAAACAGGTGTGGACGGTTTGTGCGTTTTCCCCGTTCCCACCTCTACCACCACCATCCTTCTCGCTAACACAGCCAGGGACGTCGTAATCGGCACCTCCCACTTCCTTCGCGAGTTTTCTCACGGTAAGGACATGGAGTATATCACCAAGAGCGCCATCGAAGTCATCAACTTCATCAAATCCAAGGGCCTCGAAGTCCGCTTCTCCTCCGAAGACTCCTTCCGCTCCGATCTCGTTGATCTTCTTTCTCTATATCGAACCGTTGATAGGGTTGGTGTCAACCGAGTTGGTATCGCGGATACGGTTGGTTGTGCTACCCCCAGGCAGGTGTATGATCTTGTGAGGACGCTTAGGGGGGTTGTTTGTAAGTCCTCCATTTCGGTGTCATCAAAAGGGAATACAGTGGGTAACAGTCTTGATAGCTTGCGATATCGAGATTCATTTGCATAACGACACCGGCTGCGCGATAGCCAATGCATATTGTGCCCTGGAGGCTGGAGCCACACATATCGATACTTCGGTTATTGGGATCGGAGAGCGGAATGGGATTACTGTGAGTCGAGCTGTCAGTTCTCAATGCCATCGACCAAATGCTGACAATGTGTAGTCCCTCGGAGGGTAAGACCGTACTCAGCCAACAGCCCCGTTGTAGTACTGACACCTCCAGTCTCATGGCCCGTATGATCGTCGCCGACCGTGAATACGTCACCAAAAAGTACAACCTTCACAAACTCAAAGAGGTACACTTCCCATACCCCTGTCCGGCTTGCCACCAGCTGACCCTACCCAACAGATCGAAGATCTCGTCGCCGAAGCCGTCCAGATCAACACGCCGTTCAACAACCCCATCACGGGCTTCTGTGCCTTCACACACAAGGCAGGCATCCACGCCAAGGCCATTCTCAACAACCCTAGCACATACGAGATCATCAACCCTGCTGACTTCGGCTTGACCCGCTATGTGCACTTTGCCTCGCGCCTGACGGGTTGGAATGCGGTCAAAACTCGAGTTGGGCAGCTGGGACTGTCTATGACGGATGATCAGGTCAAGGTGGTGTATGTGATGCCGCGTAGGCCCGGTTTTGTTTTGGATACTGACAGGGGTACAGAACGCAGAAGATCAAGGCGCTGGCGGACGTGAGGCCAATTGCTATTGATGATGCCGATTCGATTATTCGAACGTTCCATTTGAGTCTGGAGGGGGAGAGCAACAACTCGGAGAAGGAAGCGGTGGCGGAAGAGAAGCCCGAGTCTGTGGATAAAAAGAGCGATACGGTGCTAGGAGGAGGTCAAGCAGGAGATATCCCGACAGTGGTGGTCGAAAAACCCCAGGTGGTGCAGCCAGAGGTGGAGGTTCAGCGGAAGACTGAGCCCATTGTGGATATCTCGCCAGAAACCTCAGCGGAGGCTCCGGCAGTTGTGCCTGGTACAACTGAGACTCCGGTGGTTGAGGCAGCCACCGCCATGACAACTCAAGTTGGAGTGCCGAGAGGGGAACCCCCAATTCGTGATGACCCAGCCGAGATCCCAGTTCCGTCAACGGAGGAAACAGTGGTCGAAACAACGATCCAAGTTACGCCAGCCGAGGCGCCCCAAGCTGAACCACCCGTTGAAGTCCTTGCTGAGCTTGAGATCTCAGCAGCCGAAGCCCCAACGGTCGACGACAAGCTACAGACTTCAGATGGCATGCTCCATCTAGCTGCGACGCCAGCAGTTGGGCTGCTAGTCGAGTCCCTTGTTGAAAGACCAGCAACTGAGACTCCGACGCCTCAAACACCTGTTGAGATCATTGTCGAAGCTACAACAGTTGAGGCCCTGGCCATTGGACCCCCTGCGGTCTCTGCGGTTAAGGAGCCAGCTGAAGGGACCACCAGAGCTGATGCTCTTGTCGAAAACCCCATCGAGATCGCAGCCACAACACCCGAGGAAAAACCGTCAGTTGAGGTGATAGTTCCGCTTACCGCCGCTGAGAGTCTGGTGGAGAACTCCGAGGCGGGAGCTCCCACAGAAAAGTCGGTTAATGTCTCAGGATCTTGAGCTGCTGAGGAGGTGTTGGTAAAAAGAGTGTTTGGATCCACCATGTAACTAGCGGGACCGACTGGTGTGCGTGAAAATGGTATGAGGTGTGCGATGGGCCTTTGCCGACGGACATTGGAAACCAATCTCAAGATTTAGACTACCTCGGCCTCGTACCAATGGGCCCCGGGAGATATCCGCCACTCTCTTCTCGCTCCCATGTCTCGCGGCGGCTCAGTGTGCCTGGAACTGGAGCAGCATTGGCTGAGCTGCTGTGAGGAGGCTCCCTATTAGTCATCGTCTCGATGTCTTGGTTACTGCTTTCGGGTTCAAGCTTTGCGTATCCGTCTTTCGATTTCTCCTTGTGGAGCTGCCAACGTCTTTCTGCAGTTCCTGTGAAGGACCGTATCCGCGTTAGTAGCGTATAGTGACCTTGAGTTTTCTGGTGAGTACTGACCATATAAAGCAATCACAAACTCCTGAAGGACAGGAATCCACGCCATGACTGCCATGACCTGCCCAAATCCCCACTCGTCGTCAGTGTAGCTGCCCTGACTGGCTTGGCGGTGTTGTTCTCGCTGCCGATACAGTGCCAACAAGGATGGGATTGTTAGAAAGACGCTGAAGACAGTCCATACGGCCACAATTATAATTCCGGCGACTCTCTTGGGCTTGCGGTTGACAGCACGACAAAACAGGAAGTAGCAGTTCCTGAAGCCCTTAGCCCCGTAGGGCGCTACTTGGAAAGCAACAGACAAAAGGGCGGCCACCACAATTAGCAAGCCGAAGGTGATGAAGAAATCGCTGGTTGGGGTGTCGCTGTGCTCGTACGGTTGATTGTACAGCTTTGGCTGTGCCTTTGCTATCCTCTCGCCCATCGACGTTTCCACGTTGATCTCGAGACTAGGCCATCCATGTTCGGCGCTGCAGATAGTTGTTATACCCCGAAGAGCCTGGCCGCGCTTAAACGAGTATTCATGCTTGGACGCAGCGATAAAGATGTAGATGACACCGACAGCCATCATATGAATTGCGACGAGGATGGAGCGGCACCGGGTCGGCTTGTGTATTATCGCGTACGAGCCAGCACCGATAGCGGCGGCGAACATCTGGTATCCTGCGAGCCCAGTGATAAATGCCTGCTCGGCTAGCGGGATAACGGATTGGAGGCGCTTGACTGATGATCCCATTACGGACAAAGCCACAATGAGGTTGGATTGATGAATGCTTGTCGCCGTGGGAAGAAAGTATTCAGTTGACCACATGCCCTCGGGTAGCGCGACAAAGGCGTCCACATCGGGCTGGGAACTGGCAAGTATGAAGCCGAGGCCGAGCAGGGGTCCGAAGACGATTGAGGCGATGCCCTGGAGAGCGTAAGACACCATGGCCTGGTCGCTGTTAGCTTATCCCGAGCCTGGGATATGAGTGAGCTTACGCCAGGCCCCGAGATGTCGGGGTTTCCTGTGCCGAACGCAACCTCGCAGACATTCGGACAGGTCTCCACCAGAAGCGACACGTTGTAGCCTGCCCAATCTTCGACTGCCCTGTCGACGAGGCCTTCTAGGTCTTCAAAGACGCATGCATCATGGCCTGTCGGGAGCTGCGGGAGTGGTGTTGCAGTTGCGGGAGCTGTTGATTTGGGTGCGAGGGAGTTCAGCGTCGCGGGGTAGAGAGAGGAAGTCGCCAACAACTGCCCCTGGCGCGTCTCGGTCCCAGCACCCAGGCATCCGAGCGCCCAGAGGGTCACGAAAACAAGCAGCGACAGCAATGACATGATGGTCCACGAGTTGCAAATAACTCTCAATGATATTAGGGAAAAACTTGAGCCGATTTTACTTCGATCAAAATTGAAACCCTGAACTTGCGGCTGAACAAGCTGGAGTCGATCCCCGACGCCACCTTCAGGGGGTACCTCCCGATTTGGAACACCTTAGCGCTTGTTGGTACAGCCTCTTATTGGCTCCCTGTGAACGACCATCCAAAGAAAGGGTTGTGTGATGGTATGAGTATCTTCAGAGGCAGACTTCAAAATGCCTTCCCACATGTATCCAACAAGACTCCATCCAGACCTATCCACCAGTCACACCGTGCATCACAGATCCTCCACCGCCTCCACCCTCCTCACCACCCTCGCCGGAACCCCCACCGCCACCGACA
>Ga0247758_1001268_pt1 | contig 19563 bp, 18 predicted proteins | sample UWRJL156409C4_FD_180950 | JGI IMG/M metagenome (GOLD analysis project Ga0247758, IMG submission 180950) | Plant litter microbial communities from Arlington Agricultural Research Station in Wisconsin, United States - UWRJ-L156-409C-4 | ecosystem: Environmental > Terrestrial > Plant litter >...
AATTACGTAATCGCGCCTTGGCGCCACGGAACCGCAGCGCGGCCGAGCACCAGAGCTTCGCTTGGCTGAGAGGACGGCTCCCTGAATACAACAAGACTTGAGAGCGTTAATTACTGTGTTCTTGGTTAACTGCGTTGAATTCTACAATTAAGAGTCTCAAACAAGCGATAATATTACTGCTTTTCTATCGGCGCGCAAATTACGATGCGTGCAGAGCCCTGATTTTCACGCGTTAAGCCGAACAAACCGTTAATAAGCAGCCCCCACTGGGCATTAACGCTCGCGAATACTGTAAAAGCCTTCAAACGACGAAGTTATGGCTAACACGAAGGCCCCAGAAATCATCTACACGAGCTTGGAAGACTGGATACTCTAGTTAAGGAGCTTTTAAAGCCATATAGAGAGAGCTGGTTTGTGGAAATACGTAAACCTTAAAGGAGAAGAACTATGGCTAACAGAGCTGGAAAAGCTAACGTTTTTAAACTTTCCGAGAAAGACTATTAACGGAGTCGTACGCCACCCTAAGTGGCTTTTAGAGCTTACAGCTACGTAAACTACCGATTATTAAGGCGATCTGGAAGATTACTGGATTAACTTTACTAAATATAAAAGTTTAGAGAAGAGGTTAAGGGCGTTAGGGGATTATTTCCAGGCCTTAATAACCCTTAAAGTTTACGCGATTATAACTGATATAGGGGAGAACTTTAAATAACAGTATATAGCGATTACGGAGGTAAATTAAGGTTAGGAGAACATTAAAATGATGGAAGCTTATAAGTGTTATAAATAACACTTTAATACGTTTATTAAGAGTTATAAGAAGGTTCTAGAGTGGATTATAAAGTGGAATATAGTGATAAAGGAGGTTTAGTAGGCGAACGTTCCAGACTGCTAAACGTTACAGATCTAGCTTGTGGAGCTTATTAGTACCTTTTACACGCTTTTAGCTCTTTATTCCTAAACTGTTAACTTATTTATAAAAGACGAAGTGATTTATAACAGAAAGCTACAGTTCTTTTAAGTAACTAATAACCTTAAGTCCTGGCTAATAACCACTAACGTGTTGGGAGTAATAGGTGGAAAGACTTAAAAAGTTAGTTTTAATGCTTAGGTAAAGTAGGAGGAAGAATAAGAAGGCCTAACGTTTTACAGCGAGAAGGCTGCGTTAAGAGCGGGTAAGTAAGTAGGAGGGTATAATACTGATAATTAAGAGTCCTTAGGAAACGATTAAAAGAACTGTAAATTACACGGAGGTGTAGCGCGTTATAGCTCTTAATACGGTAATAAAGGCTGTGAAGGTTAAGGAGGTAAAGGTAGAAGTAAAGAAGCAGATTCTAAGAAGAAGCGTAGTGAGCAGAGCTTTAAAAGGGTTAGGTTTAAAAGCTTAAAAGGTTTAAAGAAGTGTACCACTTATAATAATAATTATAATTTTAAAAATTACTAATTAGTGTTCCTTAAGTTTGTGCTTAATATGTGGAAATTAAACTTCACTGTAACTACGCTGATTAACTCTTATTAAAAAGGTAATAAGGCTTTTAACAAGGTTATTAAGAAGCTTAAGGAATAAGAGTGTAAAGAAAGTTAATAACTTATAAAGGAGGCAGATTTAGTAGTAGAGAAGAGAGCTCTTATAAGCTTCCTAATGGTAAAAGGCTCCTTTACAGTAGCTACGTACCCCTTAAGAAACTCTACAATCCTGGATTCTGGCACTACCCTTTATATTTTTAACAAGTTAGTACGGTTCTATAATTACCACTATACACCGGAAAATAATTACGTTTACACTAGAGATTCTACAGTTCCGATCTTAAGATACGGCGAAATAGACCTAAAGCTCACTTATTATAGTAAGAAGGTGCTCCTTTACCTTAAGAACGTTACGTTCTGCTAAGGTTTCACTTATAACTTAATTTTACTTTAACAGCTTTATAAGTAGGGTATATGGTGGAATAATAAGCCTTTAGCAAATTAACTAATTATTACAGACAGAACCGTGCTTACTAACCTTATAAGCCATTATAACTAATTTATTCTTAAGCACGTTAAAAAGGAGGTTACGTATACCTTGTTTATAACGTGGAAACACTACCATATTAAGACTTACGAGAAAAAGCCTGTAGTAACAACCCCTTATCTCTGGCACTTACACCTAGGCTACTTAAATAAAGCTGTTATAAAGCACCTTATTTATAACGTGGAAGGAGTGCACTTTTAAACCTTTAATTACGTAAAAGGACTTACAAGGTAATAACTTTACTATAAAGAGGTTAATCTTACTAATTACGTTACCCCATTTCTAACACTTATAAAGTGTAATAACTGCATTAAAGGTAAGCTTAAAAGGTAAGAGAGTAAAAGGGTAAGACTACGGCTGTAATTACCTTACTTACAGTGGGTGATTGACTTTTTAAATCACTATTAAGATATTAAAGGTTACTAGAGAACTATGTTCTTTACAGATTGTTATAATAGCTTTATTATAGAGGTTTACCTGAAGGATAAGAAGGTTATAACGATTATGGGAGCTTTAGAATACTTTTAAGAAGCTTATAAAACCCAGTTCCGTTATAAACCTTAAGAGATAGAAGCTGATAACAAGCTCTTTTAAGTTAAGGCGCTCTTTCATTTCTTCTCACGTAAAGGTGTGAAGATTAAGCCCTTTACCCCTAATACTTAATAACAGAACAGGGGTGTAAAGCGTTTAAGGGGTGTAATTAAGGTGAAGGTAGCCTTTATAAGAGCAGGTTTAAAACTACCCCCTTACTTTTAGTGTAAAACTATCTCCTATACGGTATATCTAAATAATAAAACGTTACACTAATCGCTAAACTGGAGCACGCCTTATAAGGATATTATAATCTATATTACGAAACTGGAAGGTTAGCTTTAATAAGCTTAGAAACTGCACTTAGCTTATCTGTGTGCTTATAGCTGTAAAGCCTTCACCTTTATTACAGAAGCGATTCTTAGTAAAAATAAGAAGAATAAGCTTAAATTAAAAGCTTAAATCGGTTATTTAGTGGGTTACAGGTCCTTAAACATCTATTAGATCTGGAACCCTTTTATAAATACTGTAGTAAATATGCAGGACGTAGTCTTTAATAAGATAAAGGTCTTTTATAGTAATCTAAAGTGTTTAAAAGATAACTTTAAGAATTAATTATTATAAGAGATGGAGGAGCTCCTAAAGGAGTTTAAGCTCTTTAAAAGGAAATAAGATAAGTACACCCTAAGTCCTATTAGAGAAGAGGAAGAAAAAGTACTTTTTCTCAGTCCTAGTAGAGTATTTAAGTATGTGGAAGAGGTAATAGAGTGGTTAAAGAGTATTATTATTAATTAAAGTGTATTTAAAGGGTGTAAATAAAGAGTGACTAATTACTATTAACTAGTTCCATTACTTAAGGCGTTATTAACTCTTAAGAGTACACCCCTTCCTTATATAGCTATAGCAGCCGTTACTATTAAAAGACTCCCTGGCTCTTATAAAAGCGTAGCGAATATGGCGCGCGTGTAAGTAGACCACTCCTTTTACGATTAATATAGGATAATGTGTTAAGGTGGACTTTAGGAGGCAGTGTTTAATACTGGCTGTTTAGTGGTGAGTATTAGAATGTTGGAGGGGAGGTGTATTATTAAGAAGGCTCTGGAGAAGGTTATAAGCTCCTAGAGTGGTGGTGATAATAGGGACCCTAGGTATAAACTTAAGAAGAAGGCGCTTAAAGGGCGCCCTTTTAAAGGGAGAGTATACTGTAGAGATTTACCTATTCCTTTAAAGAACTCTAGAGAGTTACAGTATTACCCCTGGAATTTAGAATTTATATAGGTATAGGTAATCCACTTATAAAGTTACTGAGAGATGAAATCCTGGATTAAGACTGTAAAGAGTAGCGTAAATGGCTATTAAGTGCTTAATTATATATGGGTATTAACTTATAAGCTTAATAAATACGGTTTTTTATAAAAATGTAAGGTGAGATTAGTAATCTGTGGAGATTAATAGTGTGGCTTGATCTTTAAAAGCACTTACGCTTTTACACTTATAGGCTGATTATTCCAGTTATTAATAATAATTACAGTGCGCTTTAACTTTAAGTTAATCTAATATAACGTGGTTAACGCCTTTATTTACATTAAATTACCTTATAATATTTATATGTGAATGTTATTAGGTTTTAAAAAGAAAGGTATTATTCTCCTGTTTTAATAAGCTTTTTACAGGCTTAAGAAATCCCCTCTCCTTTAGTAACGCCATTTTAATACTTCCTTTTATAAAAAGGGCTTTAAACTAGTACCCTACAAGCCCTGTTATTTTATTAAAGGAGGTGTGGTTATCTTCTTTTACGTTAATAATATAATAGTTACTTATAAAGCTAAGTAGTGGTGCGTTACGGTAAAATTAATAAAGCACTTAATACAGACTTATAAACTTTAAGGCGGTGAGTTACTTTAATGGTTCCTTGGAATGGAGATCCTTTAAGACTGTAAGAAGTGCTTGATTTAATTAAGCTAATTAGAGTATATTATAAAGTTAAAACGCCTGTTTTATATAAGTTAAGGAGAGTATAAGAAGGAGATAGTACGACCTTTAAGGAACTTTATCACTATTAAAAAGCTCTTAGTTTACTTAAAGAAGGTTATTACAGCTTTAATACAAGATTACTAACGTAAGGTGGGATTTATCCTTTATACCGCTGTGATCTTTAGGCTAGATATTACTTTTACAGCTTTTAAATTGCTGTAATTTAACTATAACCCTGGACCTCTTTATTACTATATAGCTGATTACTGTATCCACTACCTCCTGAGCTTACAGCACTTTATGTTGACTCTTGGGGGTGGGGATACCTTTAAAACCTGGAGTGACGCTAGTTTTACTAATAACTTTAAGGATTGTAAGAGCTTATAAGTTTATATTATAAAGCTTTTTAACGGCGTGGTAGGGTGGTAAGTAAATAAATAAAATACTGTTACTATATTTACTATAGAAGTAAAACTCCTTACCCTGGTGTAAGTAGTAAAGGAGGTAATGTACGTGGATTACCTACTAAGCGAACTAGGTGTTCACCTTACGTACTACGAAGTTATCCTTTAATATAATAATCAGTAAACAATTAGCCTAGTTAATAAGGAAACGGCTACGTTACGAATTAAGCTTAAGTATATGGATATTTATAATTACTGGCTTTAGTAGGAGGCTGTAAATGGGAGGATTACGGTTAATTACAAGCTAACTGATAAGATGCTTATTAACGGCCTTATTAAGGCCTTATCGGTATTAAAGTTCGAACTATTCCAGAGCACTATAGGTGTATAAGACGCTTCTTTGTAACTGGCCGCGCGCGTGACGCGCGAGATCACGGCAGAGGACTTGGAGGCTAGGGAAGACCTTTTTAAAGGTGGTGAAGTGGCGGTTTCAGACCGGTTATTACCGGATTCGGAGTACGAGAGCATGAGTATGGGTGAGAGCGATTAAGGAGGCTCTGGAAACTACACTGTTTTGCGTTATTTCAACTGTTTCAAAGCTCTTATTCAGGAGTCAATTAACCACTTAGAAGTGGAAGATTAAGGGGGTGTGTCAAATTACGTAATCGCGCCTTGGCGCCACGGAACCGCAGCGCGGCCGAGCACCAGAGCTTCGCTTGGCTGAGAGGACGGCTCCCTGAATACAACAAGACTTGAGAGCGTTAATTACTGTGTTCTTGGTTGACTGCGTTGAATTCTACACCTTTGCCCTACCGGCAGAAAATGTGAAGCGCCTCGATTCACTCACAACACCACAAAGTCAACTCGCGCGATCTCGTATCATAGAGCTGACATGGAAATTTCTATGAACGACATTCCGTTGTGGCAAGGCCCCAGCATACCCGAAGATACAGCTATGGTTCCCGCACTGACTCTGGACAGCCTCGGCATCGAGAAATCGGTGCTCGCGATATTCCGAAAGGAATTGTCCAAGAACATCGACACTCGCGCTCGAGTCGCAAGGTTTGCTCACCTGCATCGCTTCTTCATCGTTTTTGATAGCGATCGCGGTCGCTACCCGACGGGCATAGTCATTGCCGCGGAAACCGTAGCCCAGCACTAGGCCCAAATAGCCGCACAGAAAGAATCATACAGTGGCACGTTCATAGTGGTATCGCCTAACAAGGGCTGCCCGTTGTGGTGTCAAGACGGACTGAGGACGGCGTTTATCGGCCAAGGCTGCTGGAAAGAATTTTCGTTTCCTGCATCCTTCCCCCGAACCGCCGTTCGAGAAGGAAAACTCGGGGAAGAGGACTCAAACCTAACCCAGTTCGTCGCAAACAAGATCTTCGAGACCGCGTATCTGGGTGGGGATCCCAAGAAGAAGGACGTTCTGAAGAAACACACCATCGTCGTCGCAGTCCTGCCTGAGGATATTATTGACGGCGTGCTCGACGAGTTCGAGCTGCACAGAGATCAAGTGCCACTCCCCCGGAGCGAGATCCAAGATTAGTGAAAAGAGGCACACCCGGAAGGAGACGAGACTATAATCACTGATAATGATTGCTTCGTTTTGAAACCCGGATCTTGGCGGCCCGGATAGGATTCTTTGCTTTCCGCCCTGGAGCAGCGAAAGGAAATGGACGACGGCGAATTCCTCAAGTGCGTCTTGTTGGTCAGCCCAGCCATCCGTTTCCCACCGGTCCTCAAAGATTGCACGATACTGTACGTCACGATGAGATCACATCCCGCCGCAGGGTTTTTTCTCGAAGACGGTATATTGCTGCATACCCAAGAAGTGTGGACGAGCGGGGAGAGACGTGGAATCTGCGGCCTTGGCCAACCACTGGGCGGTCAGGCGGTGCTTGTCGTGCTGGACGACGACGAGACAGCTAGTAACAGGATTACGTCCAGTGTCACACATCAGGGAATCCAAGAGTTTCCTCATGAGACTCTTCTGTGCCACATGAGTCAGCGTGAGGCTGTCAAATACAATTACCGTCCGTTGCTAGCTTGGCCTCCCGGCATTATTACCATGACGGGGCTCCATCAGCTTGAGCAACTGGGCTTCGTTAAGCTCAACGCTCGCTCGACAAACCCTCTGCGAGACGCGGACTACAGTATTGAGGACTTGTACAAGTTCCCCCCGCATACGACGCAGTTGGGCCACTGCGTCGCTCGATTCATCCTGACTGGCGCCGCGAAGACTAGAGCGGAGGCCCGCCTACTTGTCGCAGCGATCAATACGAACAGCATGGCTATCAAGGTCAATCTCATTGCGGTGATCGCCATGCGCCAGACTGGCGAGTCGACCCTAGTTGTCCCGCAGGCCGGCTCGTATCCACCCTTGGAGGACTGCATGCAACTCTGCTCGCAGCATCGCTGCAAACTTGAGAGACAGGGTCTCATCTGGCTCGCACTCGGCATCTGGACACAGGTGGAGCGCGAAACCATGCCCGGCTGCCCAAATAACATCAGAATCGGTGGACTCTCCGTCTCTAAACGCAGGGCCGGAGCACTGTTGCAGGTGTTAAAAAGGCTTCATAAAGCTATCGACGACGATGCGGAGAGTATTCCCCCTTACTTGTTTCAGCACCCATTGACGGAAGAAGACGGCATCGAGATCGAGACCAGTATGATGGAGGCGTGGCTTCACAACCTCGTCGTGCTGCCCACCCATACAAACGAGGTTCTGACTTCGTTCAACGACTTCTATTCCACCGTACCCTTCAGTCACCCTGCACGAACTACAGACTGGCCTACGGAGGTGCGATCGAGGCCGGGCCTTTGCGTGGCCATTCACTTTGGCCTGTACACGCGCAAAGAAGATGGCCGTATTTTGCGTTCTGGGGACGTGACGGTGATGTCAGTCACCGCGCTCAATAAGGCCCTGGATAGATTGTTTCCAGGCGAAACAGATATCGACTCTGTGTTGGCAAGCCGGTTTCGGTTTGGGATTAGTCGGTGATCGGCGACATCAGTGATTTCGGCGATCTCGCTCTATAGCAAATACAATTTTCCTCGGGCCCTCTAATTCTTCAGTATCGGTGATATGTGCGCGGTTCCAGTGACTCTAAGCCCTCTTAGATTTTTTGTGAATGTATTGATGTTCGGCCGTGGGCGGAGAGTGGAAGCGTTCAAGCTGCGCTAGCCATGCTAACGGGTGCCCGAGAGCAACATGGGAAGCCAAATAGCAGTTCACTGAGATCGAGGTAACCGATGATGACTGTTCACATGCGACAACGCAGTCCGTCAGCGCTGAGCAATAGGAACAGTTTGTGTACGAAACAATGGAATGGTATGATTCACCCATGCAGATCCGACAAGGTTGATAAGGAAGCCCTCATACTAATTCGCAATTCCACTCCACCAGATTGCTTGGTTCAGACCTTCAGTTGCACCCTCGTTGACTACGACAGCAGTTTTGCAGCCAAACAATCGAGTTACATACACGCCCGCTTCTGCGTAGCGTAGCAGTGCGTTTATTCTATCAGTGCTGCAGTTTCTCAGTACTAACAGCCTGTACGGTTGCAATCATGCCTCGACAGGATACGCCAGAGTTGGAGGCTGAGGCCGGCCCTGTCATCCCGCACCACCATGAGGATGCCGCTTCCGTCTCTGCGCCTGCAAAGATGAAGGAAAAGAAAAAGAAGAAGGGCAAGCAGGTAGCCATCACGGCCGATGATGAGCAATCCAGCTCTGATGAGCCCGCCCATGCAGTTGTTACTGTCAAGGATGCGGCTACAGAGGCTACGGATACGGCCACCGCTACGGCCAAGATGCCCGAGAAAACAGTAAGTGCTTTCTTCTTTCACTAATAACAGCTTTCTAATTCGTCAATTTACAGGCAGTTGGCGACATCCCGCAGGAGGAGAACAAGTGCATGGATGTTGTTCCCGATGGCGGGGAAAGTGAACTCGAGCTCATGCGTCGATGGGACATCAAGGAGCCGGAGGGATACGCTGATCTGCCACCAATTTTTAGCTCTGCGGACCTGGAGCTGGACGATACTGAGGCCTGGAGGCGGATCCATCGCCGCTAACCGTCCTGGAAGTGTGATTAGGTTAGGAGTGCAAAATACAAGCCCTTAGACCTGGGCTTGCCGGAAAGACTCGAGGGGACGCCATCGACACCCAAGTCGAGATAAAGAAGCGCCAACAGCGTTCGGGAAGGGGGACGTTGCCTGACGGTGTTTTCGCTCCAGGAAATGGAAGGTCATCGTGCTAAAAGATCACTTCCACTGTGCCGCAGCCACTGAAATGACAAGAACTCATCAGCGGCGAAACATTCTGGGGATGGCAACAGCCCTCGACGCGACCGAGTACCTAGTAGCTCCCAGTAATGGGGATGATTCCCTCTCGGCAAGCACAAATGCAACGTCAAAATGCCTCGTCTCCGAGGCGATGAAATTCTGCTGCTGGAACTTCGGTTGCGCTGCTGAAGCCATCACGTCTCATAATAGCTCTCGCCAAAACAAAAATTCCCGATGAATGACTGGGGTAGCTGTGGGCTCCCTCGGCAGGTAGACGAGCAATATCGGGGTCCTTGGCTCCACGGGTTATGGATGCGCCTTCTTCATCGCGCGGTGGCCAGAGCAGTCCCAACCCACACACCGCATTCCGCCATCCCAAACTCCGTCCGCGGGGTGGAGGCGATATGATTAGAAAAAAAGCTTTGTGGCATCGCGGTTGCCGATAGATGAAGCCGACAACCCGGTTAGCAGTATTGCTGCTCCTCTTGGCCGACGCAACAGTGCCACTCGCGACTGCCGAATGACACCCGTTCATAGCAAAGAGCTACCGCATAGGATCGACAGTCACACAAGACCGAAAGTTCCCATGCCCGCCGCCTGTCCCTGTCCCTGACGGGCAAAGTGTCATCCCGCGCCCAAGCATATATTTTCCGAGTTGGTAAAGCTTCAGTCACGACAATATCCGGGTTCGCATTCTCCAGCCGCTTATCTCGCGCCGCTCAGTGGCCAGGCCCAGACGAGGCCGAAGCATCGGCCAATGGAGGTGTGCGGATACGGGCATGTTGTTTGCCTAGCACCATTTACCCGCTGCGCGATATACCCGCTACCTCGACACTGGAGCCCGGTTCTGTGATGATGATCCCACGATGTTGCTATTTGCGTCTCGCCGCAGGCCGGGGGAGGGCAGTCGATATTGCGTTTCTGGGCCTGGAAAGCTTACTCGAGGACGCTAGGTGCCCTCCGGGTTGCTCGGCGATGGAACGTCCTGGCCACCGGGTCTAGACTGGACCCGCAATGAGACGGCGCTCCCCCTGTCCCTGCCGGGGAGGTGTGAGGTCACCACGCGATGCTCCAAATGGCAACGCCCTCAGGCCCTGGGGGCCGACCAGCCATCAGCGCCCATTAGCTCACCCTTCTCCCACACTACCCACCGCCCACCGCACGCACATGTCGAGCCCGCCCGTCTTCTTGTGGATGGCCGCACGCTTTTAGCCTCGACATCGCAACATAGACGGTTGTTTAGCCAGTTGCCCCAAACCCGCACCACTGCCACAATATGTCAGCCGTTAAGGTCGGTAGGTGTCACACGAGAAAGGTACGGGTGTTGCGTCCGTCCCAGGTGCAACACTCCCCAGTCTGCCTTCCCCGGCTGCCGGACCGGACATGGGTCAGGAGACATATGGATGATTTCGCCATTTGCATCTCTATATCGCCTCGATAGTATCGTGGCTTGTCACGACCAATCCCAGCCCAATCTCGCGTGCCGTTCCCTGCCTGGGAATAGCCTTGGCCGTGTGTGCTGCCCGACCACGATCCTTCTCGGGACGAGCAGCAGCACAGCAGCATGGAAGCACGATAAATAGCTACCCCTCGCCGCGTTCTGGGCATTCTATTCCTCTCTGCCAAGCTCCACGATATCCAGGTTTCTAGAACACAGCATCACTCGTGAGCTCTCATACATCACTCAATCAACATGGCTCGGTTTGCCCTCTTCGCATTGGCCACGGTCGCTGCCCTCGTCAACACCAGCGTCGGCTACGGCTTCAAGACACCCTGCCCCGTGGACAAAGACATCTGCGGATGGGCTCTGCAGTCCAACTATGGTGAGCACATGCCTTCCTCTTTCCCATCCAAGATTCAAGTCACTGACAGACACCAGGCTACGACAACGAGTACCTCTCAACGGCAGCATCTGACGCCAACCAGGACGTAAACCAAGGTACCATCGTCTTCGACAGCATCTACAACTGCTACCCCAACGGCGAAGTGGTATGGAGTGTGTGGTGTGGCGGCGGCGGCACGTGCGACAAGCAGGCCAGCGCGAGCACCCACGCCCTGTGCAAGGGAGAGCCCGTCGAGACGGGCCGCCAGCCGCCACAGTACGGCGAGGAGGAGCCGTACGAGGGCGGAGAGGAGGAGCCGTACTACCCGCCTGATGAGGAGTGGTATCCATGAAGGGGAGAGAGAAGTTCGGGGAGGATTTGGGTTCGGGGTGTGGATTGGGTTAAGCCATGGGTTGTGTGTGTAATTCTAATATTCAAGGGATGCCACCTATCATAAAGAACTATTTACTGGTAATTTTCAATTTTCAAAGAGGCCGCTGTGGAATGCATGCAGGCCTCCAACAAAAATAACCCGTGAGATGCATGTCGGGCAAAAGCTGAAAGGGCGGTGAGAGGCGACAACCCCCCTTCTTCCACGATAAGGGATTTACCAACCCGGACGGTTCTGACATTGTGAAAGCGGGAATCCGGGGAAGATAGTTGATTATCTGTCACATTGGAGGAAACATTGGAAGCGGAACAATTTGGTACATAACCTACTTACTTCTCCCTAGCACACGAAACGAAATGAAACGATGGTCAAAATGGTTGGATGATTGTCGAGAAGCCCGTTGCCATGGAAACCAGGGGGTTCCCTAAACCCCTGACACAAACACCAAGTGACGTATCGATCAATGGCGACACGATGGCTTGGGAGTATATCTGCAAAGCACATCATAAACGGTAGCTTGGAATGTCCCAAGTGGTGACATGAATCACGGCAGAGTCGAGTATCTTGGCAGGGATAACAACTATCCTACAGCAGCAATCGTAGCTTCTCTACAAATCCTAAGAGGTGGGTGACCCATCCTCCTCCCACTAACCCAATTCAGCGCCCAGACCCGCTTCAGCCCAATATCTATGTACCTTTTAAAAGTTGACCTGAGGTCCACGTTCAAAGTCTTCCCTGTCCAGCCGGGGCTTGTATTGGACAAGTCGTATACCCAGAGGCCTAATATCAGACCTGATGCTAGCCAGCCTGTCTCAAGAGTAAACTTCTGGCCAGTACTCTTCACGTTTCTGGTTTTCCTCTTCTTCCTCCTCCTCTTCTTCCTCTTCTTCCATTTCACTCTCTTCATCCTCTCCTTCTCCTCCTTCCTGTTCTTCCTCTCCGGTGACATTTTGTGGCACCCAACGCCACAAGCCAGCCCTGGCGGGATCAAAATGGGCAAATATCATATCTAGGGGCGAGCCAGAAGCGGCGGCGGCGGCGGCAAGAGCGCGCACCCAAGCTTCCTCCTCGTCACCAAAGTCGAAGAGGTTGACTCGTGCAAGGTACTCCTTTGTGAACCACCAATGAAACCCGCGAATGCGGGGGGCCGCGAGAATGCCGAGAACCTCGGCGGCGTTGCAGCCGGTTGCCCAACGAGAGAGGTGTAATGACTCTAGATTGTCAAATCCGGTCAAATCGAAACCGGAGAGGCTCCGACCCCTCATGTTCCCCAAGCCAATATATCGAAGAGTTTCCTTGTGGACAGATAAGATGGGAATCATCGCGGAGAGCTTCCAAGGTGCCATCGTCCCGGACTCCCCTGCGTCTAGCTCGAAACGCTCAAGCCGAGTCGGCCACTTCAGAAGGTATTTGATATCCGTGATAGCACCTTTAAGTTTGAGGAGCTGTATCTTTGTGACCGGTGATGATCGCTCCTATCAAGCAGTGTAAGTGGTTAGCTATATCCCTAACTGATCTACTGCGTCTCGTACTGTGAGTATAGTTTGGCAACTCACCTTGAGGACGGTCTGCAACGGCGCACCAGTCGAAGGCAAGACACCCTCCAGAACAAGGGTCTTGATATTGCTTGTTAACCTGTAAAGGCTGTTGCAAATTATAGGAATACAGAAGCCTTAGGTATCATTGCGCATGATATTATCCGAGCTCCAGGCAGTCTCGCCCACACACCGTATCTTGCGTAGATGTGGCATGTTTCGTACAGCAGCGCGAGTGGTCTCCCAAGTTTCCTCCCCAGCCCCTCTGAAATACCCCCCAATTTTGAGCGGTGTCGTTTGCCCCAACCAGGTGGCGAAGTCCTCTGCGATGGAAAACGGGAGTGTCGGGTTGGTTTGATGTCCGTGAAAGAAATCTCGAGAGTTCCACAATGCTGCCGAAGTGAAAAATTCTGGGAAAAGCTTCGATGGAGCAGATCCCTGGATGGCAGTGAGTGCAGGCGCCCGTCCCAATTTCTGACCCAGTTAACATGAACGGAACCGATCGGGACGAATATATGAATGTAGATGATCGGCATGATCCGGTCGTGAAAAGGACGACAAACTAACGCTAGAGTCCTCACTTCTCGGAAAAGACCCAAGTACCGACGGTCGCCATGCACTTCGGCGAATCTGTGAAGCATTGAGCATACGAGTCTGAATATCTGGTTGATCAATTCGTTGGGCAGATCAAGGATGTTGGTTCTTTTGCGCGAAGCGGACTGAATGCTCGCTCCGGTCATAGCTATCAAAGCCATGGTGGTTGTAGGCTGAGCGTCCCCGCCAAGTTCTGCGACAGGTGTTAGCTATGTTTCTTTTCTCCCTAGAAAAAGTTGCAAGGCCTAGATTGAAAACTTACGATCCAAGATCGCTTGCTGTGGCGACATCTTTCCGAAGGGCGGGCACCGCGAAACAAGTCTGCAACTTGCAAGAGGGTAGATTGGAGTGGCAGGATTGGAGTTTGGAGGACGGGAGTTTTTGGAATAATGAGAGGCAGTGCGAAAAGTGTGAAGGCGCAACATGGGATGAAAAGAGTCTCAATGTTATCTCGCTCAACACTACGCCCCAGATTGCGCCCCACCGAACAAAACAAAGCCCCTGAGCACCGCCGTCACAGAACGTACACTGGCCCTGAGAAAAACCTGCATTGCTATCTTGATGCTCGTTTAAGTAAGACGCCGTTGCTGTGTACTGACAACCAGAACCTCCCATGCGGATATATCTCCCTCTCACAAACAATGCGGACAAAGAACAAAAGAAACTCGTAAGTCGTCATTATAAGTCCGCCGTTTACCACGCCCGAACGCACCGGGACGCTTCCGATCCATGACTCCAGATATTAAGCCCGATGCATATCTCCATTATCCAACGAGAGTCCAACCAAATTATCGTGTCCTCCCATTCCCTCCCAAACAACTTCAAGTCAGAGTAGCCAGCATAGCCCTCATCAAACTCGGGGGCGGACCTATCGACGGCGCAAGTCAGCCAAAGTTCTCTTCTCGTCCTCGGCACTCCGATAGGCCAGGGAAAGCAATCCCACCTTTACCGATGCCTCGGCACGCTAATAGACATCCTACCTTTTCTGTCCTTCTCAATCCTGAGTCCCCTCGTCGGCTCCTCGACGCGCTCTATCTCTTCCTCGTACAGCACCAGCTCGCCGGTTGACAGCCGCTCGGCTCTCACGACGTCCCGGCTCGCGTGACGGGCGTGACGGCTGTGGCGGCTTCGTGAGCGATGGGGGGCCACGACGATCTCTCCAGGGTGCGGGCGATGGGACATCACGACCATCTCTCCTGCGTGCGCGCGGTGGGCGTCGACGATAACGGGTGTCACAGTGTCATAGGATGAGGCAGTGTCGTATGACGTTGTGGTATCGTACGACGATGTGCTGGTCGTGTAGGTGCGGGCAGGTGATACGTTGCGGACAATGGCGGGGGTTTCCACAAACTGGACCGTGGGAGCGGCCGGCGGGGCCGGCGGAGCCGCCACAACTAAAGTCTCAGATGCGTAGTGGTGAGAAGACGGGGCAACGTCAATAATCTCGGTGCGGCGCTCTTCGATGGTGTCCCCAGCGCTGGAACGCGCCTCTAGGATCTCCAGTTCGCCTGCGAGTGTGTGAGCATTGCACCTTTGTCACAAGAGGGGGAAGGGACGAATATACCTTTCTTGTACTCGCTGGACAGCTTGAGCAAATCGTCGATATTTTGCTGCCCCAGGGCCTTCTGGATGATAATCGTATTGCCCTACAGCACGTTAGCGATGCCAAGAAAGTGATCTGGCAGATGCTTACCTCCTCGACGAACGGATAGCCGAACTCGATGAGCGCTCTTTTGGAGATCAGGCGAGCGGGAATGCGCGTCTTGCCCTTCTTGGGATACTCACTCCTGGCGGTGACGGTGGTCCCGCCGCTTGTGCTCGAACTGCTGGTGCTGGAAGATCTCGAGCTGCGGCGTGTGGTCCGTGACGACCGGCTCCGCGACCGGCGCCGACGAGTGCGCACCATCTCCTTCTCGCGGACGACTTCTGGCAGACGGAAATCGTCGTCACCGAACCGATGCGGGTCTGCTACTTGGATGTCTTCGTACTCTCTTTCGACATATCGCCTCGGAGGGGGCAGAGCCTTGTGACGCGGTAATGGGATATCCATGTAGGGCGGCGCGCGATAGTCGCCTCCCCTAATTGGGGGGCTTATATCGCGGTCGAAATGGCGGATCGGTCTGCGGTCAAATGTATCCAGGCTCGACTGCCGTCTCACGGGCGCGCCTGGGCGCCTTCGCGGTGGCGACGGGCTGCGGACCCGTTCTCTCTCTCTCTGGATAAACATTCTGCGGCTGACCTCGCTCTCGGGCGACGGGCCTCGGCGACGCTCGACCCGTGGCTCATCATCGTAAACGGTTCGGCGCTCGCGGAGGACAACATCGTCCTCTTCGTACTTGCGGTAGCGCCGTTCCGAGGCATCTCGGCCGCCACGGGCGTAGACGTGGTCAGCCTCCCTCTCGAATCTGTCGCGGACGTCGACGTAGCCGTCGCGATCACGCCCCTGGCCGCGATCTTGCTCCTGGAAGAAGCGGTCGCGGTCCCAGCGATCGCCGCGGTCGCCGCGCTCGGGACGGCTCAGTTCCGCAACAGGCGCCCGAAAGGCCATGACGTCGGTGACAAGGCTGGCTCAGGAGTGGGGTGTGAGTGGGCGGCAGTTCAGAGTGAGAAATTGATGAGGCGAAAAAGGGTGTTCCGTCGGAAAAGATTTTGGTGTGAAGATTTGCCTGGGCTGGTTCGAGTAATTTCGACTAAGGGTGGTGGGAACAGCGGGTGTCGAGGGAGGACCCAAGATCTCGACAGGGAGCCCCGCGTCCAAGATATTGGTCCGATGACGACAGTCGAGCCACTCAAACAGCAGGGGTGTTTGTGCCGTCCACTTGAGAGGGAGCCAAGCACAGCCCCGAGCCACTCACGACACGCCAACTGAGATGCCCCACTTGGGATTCTCTTGCCTTCTGTGATTGATACGATGCTGAGTCCGCGGTCCGGGTGAAAGGCCTGGGGGTAGAAGGGGTTTGGGCGCTCGATTGCCTCGTCCTGATGTGTGAATCTCGTCGAGTCAACTGATGGGTTTGGTGTCAGTTGGCTGCCTGACCGCAAGATGGCAACACACTGACCACAGGCTGACTGATTGCACCGCCGCTGTTTTCGTCCACCGCGTCGAAATGGCAGCAACACGTTGGGCAAGGCATAGCGACCTAGCAGAGCCTCGCCATTTTATCATTCTGGGCAAAGGCGCAATCAATCCGGTGTTGCGACGATTTTTTCGGACGCCGTCGAACCGACGCAGAGCTTGGACGCGAAGTTTCTCCACCACGCAATCGCCTAATAGTACATGTTAGTGAGGCCCGCACAGTAGCCCGTCCTCCCTAACAGCCTTTAGCATGCAGATTGAGTGCCTTGTGCCTCGGAGTAGCGTCGCACCACTGCACGCACGCTCCCAGTCGAAGTTCCGCCTCGTCGAAACCATATTGATCCTCCAGGGTCTTTTGTTGCGGCTACCAGCTCACAAACAGCCCCCCTTCCCTGCTTGTCGTTGCGGCAGTTGCCAGCCACCGGCTCGGTAGGGTTGCTCTCGGGCCTCGTCCGGCTGATCTCCAGCTCAGGTTTTCTCAAGCTTCCGCGTTGGGCCAGGTCTCCGTCTCCCTCGTGCGCCTAATGTTCCACTAGCTGCCCAGCCCAGGTTCCGGCAAGATTGGGCATCGTGTTCGTCCGGGAAGGGATGGCGATTTGATGATTCTCTTCGGCTGCAGAAAGACTCGCACAGCCCCAGCTTTTCGTGGGAAGGTCTCGGAAGGTCCTCCGATAGCCTCACACGCACAATGACGTCGGTGCTCTCAAAGGGTAAACGACGGCTGTTGAGGCCCAACCCCAGCACTGCCCAGCCACCGTTGCAGTTCCAATTGCCCAACCACAGATCGTTGCTGAGCGGTGTGGAGCAAGCGCAGTGATGCCGCAGCCCGGCGTCCCGCACTTCGGCGAGAGGTCGAGACCTGAGCTAACGTGGTGGCTTCAAGTTCGAATTCCACCCACAAAATACCAAAGGATGCTTGATTAATTTAGATCGCGGTTCGGTCCCTGCCGCACTCCGTATTCCAACGAGCTGGTTCGGGCACTGGAGTTAGGCCTCGGACCTGGCCAACTCACGCCTCGACCTGCCTCAGCCACGCCGTTGCACTCACACTTTGCAATCTAGCAAACGTAAATCTTTATAGTAAATTGTAGAAATATGGTACTAGCCGAGTTACCATGGTTTTATCTACTTCTCCAAAGTATCGCACCGAACTTTTCCGGATTTGGCGAACGCTCGAGTCAAACCACCGCTTGCCATTTTGACCCCTTTTCCGAGGAAAACAAAACTCCGGTTATATGGTGCAACCCAAAACATGCGAAATGCCCACTCATACAAAACGAAAACATCCAACTCGTTGGAGAATTATGCGGTAGCGGCTGCTACTGGCGCCGCCTCCCCACTTTGTGCCTCCGGCTGCTCAAGCAGACCGAGGTGGAAGCTCCGGATGATAGAGTCGGCATCGTCGATTGCGATCGGCCTTACGTCGGCAAGCGCCTTGATCTTGGCCGTCACCTCCTTGAGTTGGTCATCGGTCATGCTGAGGCCCAACTGGGCCGCGCGGGTCTTGACAGCGTTCCAGCCGGTAAGACGGGAAGCGAAGTGGACGTAACGTGTCAGGCCGAAGTCTGCGGGGTTGAGGATCTCGTATGTGCTGGGGTTGTTGAGGATCGCCTTGGCGTGGATGCCGGCCTTGTGGGTAAAGGCACAGAACCCAGTGATGGGGTTGTTGAAGGGGGTGTTGACCTCCACGGCCTCGGCTACCATATCCTCAATCTGCTTGGATTAGCCATGTACCAGAATGTTGGGCTGACAAACGTACCTCCTTGAGCATGTGCAGCTTGTACTTGCTCTTCACATACTCGGGCGAGGTCACCACCATGCGGGCGAGCAAGCCTCCAAGGGGCGTGATGCCGTTGCGCTCACCAACTGTGCGTGCATTAGCTCATGTCTGACAAGTCGAGAAGGGAAATACCTACTTCCAAGAACGCTGGTGTCGATGTGGGTTGCGCCGGCCTCCAGGGCGCAGTACGCGTTGGCGATGCTGCAGCCAGTGTCGTTGTGGAAATGTGTCTCAATATCGCAGGCTATTTCGCGTCAGCTAAGGCATCGTCAAAAAAGGCACAAAACTTACAGACAACACCCCTCAATGTGCGAACAAGCTGGAAATTCGAGTTAGCGGTTATCTCCTAAACCCCAAGATTCCCAGTTCAACCACATACATCGTAGACTTGGCGGGGAGAGGCGCAGCCAACAGTGTCGGCAATACCGACGCGGTTGACACCGACCTTGTCCACGGCCCGGTACAGGGACAAAAGATCGACGAGGTCGGAACGGAACGAGTCCTCGCTCGAGACTGCGAATGTTAGCAGGAGTTTTCTGCCGAACCAGAGTTGCACTCACATCGAACCTCAAGGCCCTTGGATTTGATGTACTCGATAACCTCGATCGCGGTCTTCTCAATGTAGGCCATGTCCTTGCCATGGCTGTGCTCGCGGAGGAAGCTTGATGTGCCAATGACAACATCCAACCCGTCTACACCAGTCTCAACCGCCAGCTTGGCATCGCGCATGTCGCAGCGGATATCTAGGGATGTTAGTCGCGTCGATTTGGCATCGGTAAAACGACTCACGGGTCAGAATCTTGGCCTGTTGCACACGTTAGCTTCGAGCCCCCAAGATCCCAGGAAAAGAAACGCACCTTGAGGCCGAGCTTGCAGATAGCCTCGCAGTCCTTGCGAGACTGCTCCGACGCGGCGGGCGACGTCAACTCAATGTAGTCAACTCCGAACTCGTCGAGAGCTGTCGGGGCGCCGTGTTAGTGACAGGGGCTCAACAGGAGCGGGGCATCGTCAAGCATACCCTTGGCACTAGGGGCAGAAGCGAGGTCAGCAAAATCCTGGGGATGCAAAGCCGGGGTCGGCGCGGGGCACTAACATCTTGATCTTAGTCTCGGTGTCGAAGTAGGCGTTTGCGAACTGCTCGCCCTCTGCT